>Ga0118677_10000321_pt1 | contig 104987 bp, 103 predicted proteins | sample AliMusrvi5mmetaG_FD_86154 | JGI IMG/M metagenome (GOLD analysis project Ga0118677, IMG submission 86154)
AATTAGGTGTAATCAATACCTTTAAGGAGACCGTCTAAAATGATCGAATCAGTAAACGTGGCACTATCTGATTATTGTGGCGCTAGCTGTATGTTTTGTTATACCCACAGAGGCAAAAATCATAAATATAGTACAATGCCACTATCAGTAGCCGAGACAATGATAAAAGATCTCTCATCGGACGATTTTAAAAAAAAACACAAACTTAAAAGAATGGTGCTAGGTGAAAATGGATGCATGTTCCTTAATCCTGATGCAATAAATATAATGAGGCTTATTAGAAAAAAACTCCCCACTGTGGCAATAGAAATAACAACTAATTTTCAGAATTTCTCTGATGATAAAATAGAAATAATTTTAAAAGAAAACCTTATATACTCTTGTGTATGTAATGTTGATAGTATCGACCCACAAAACTATTGGCATATGAAAAAATTAGACTTGAATAAAACTATGCCACATCTTGTCAAATTCATAGAGACTAGAAAAAAATATAATCGTAAAATACCTTTAATCATAAACATACTTAGCTTAAATGCTTACATAAGTACAATTTACAACAATTTCAAAATATACCCTGCAAAACTTAAAGACAAAAACCTTATAAAAACAAAAGATGATTACAACGCAACAAGAAAAGAGCTAGAAAAAATTATTGACTCAAAAATAGATTGGATAATAAAAACGTGGATATATGGCTGGGCAGAAAGGGAACATGTGGATACATCTAAATTAAAATATAACACTTATGGTTGCCCTAACTTTAGAAGAACAAAGAATGAGGCTTTTATAGCTCCTGATGGAACTTTTTATCCTTGTTGTTGTGATGCAAACTATGAACTTGGATTTGGAAATATAATGCAAGAAACTTTAGACACAATTTATAATAAACCTCAGCGAATTGAATTCATAAACATGTTAAGAAAAAGGGAGTTTGAGAAAATAGGTGGCCCATGTAAAACAGTAAATTGTTGCCAGCAATTAAGCAGAAATCCAATCATGAGCAGACTTATTAGACTCATTTTAAAGCAAGAATGGCTTATTGATAAGTACTGTGATTTGACCTCTAAAGGGGCCAAGTTCAGCTTTGTAAACAAGCTGTTCTCGGCATTACCATATATGAGGTCAAATAAAGACGAGTAGCGGTTAGAGTAATATTACAATCCGCTCCAAGGATTTATATATGCACAACAGCGACTGCATACATGGAAACGTTCATTTTTCTCTAAAAATTTACGAAATTCTTTCACTTTATTGCCATTCCATATATCTTTAAATGACTGCTTCTTAATATTACCAAGAACAAGCCCATTATTGTTAACTACATCCATACAGAAGACAACATTACCAGTATTTGTTACAGTAGCATATATCCAAGGACATCTAACGCGCTCTTTATGAATCAATTTGTCTGCATTAGCAAAATATTCTGTTAATTCTTGTTTGGTCTTAGGACGATACATCCATATCATTCCATATTCTTTTTCTGTTACTTCCATCATACGAATAAAATCATCTGTATCTATAGTGTCAGAATTAAGATAATTATAGTTTATAGGTTCAGCTTTAAAAAATTGACCACAGTTAATATTGTGCTTACGAACTTGTTCGCTGTTAATAAAATTCATCATCAGAGCACCAAACTTAGCATCTATTCTAAGTGTAGAAAGGTCTTTCAGCAATTCTGATATTTTGTTATAGTTCATATCGAAAACAGTTGTAGAAGTCTGAACAATAACCCCGTCATATTTTTTAATTTCCTTAATACCTTCAACTGCTTTTTGATAACAATTATTCACTCCCCTAATTTTGTTATGTATGTCAGCTGGACCATCCAAAGAAACGGTTACGTAATCTAAGCCGGCCAGGGCAAGATCTTTTGCATATTCTTTAAGTAAGATCCCATTGGTTGTTAGTCCTACGAACAACCCTTTTGAATGAACGTATGCAACTATTTCCACTATTTTTTTGTGAGTTAATGGTTCGCCACCACCTACAAATGATATGTTAGGTGCGTAAGGAGACATCTCATCTACAAGTTTTTTTATATCTTCCAAAGATAATTGTTCAACGTTAGTATTCAATCTGTTAGACGATTCATATTGACACATTTTGCAATGAGCATTGCACGTGTTGGTAAGGTTTATAAACATCGTCTTTGGGTAATAAGACATAGGGAGAAACCTATAGGCCCCAGTCTGTAGTAATACTTTACGACCATAACCAAGGATAAAACTTTTCACCCTTTTAGGTTTTTTTAAATATGCTTTAACAAGATCAAGTTTTGACATATAGTAAGGTGTTATGCAATAAAATGGTCTATCAAGCAAGGGGAAATGTAGTTATGAAAAGTAAAACCATTCAGTGGGTAGCATCGTTACTAATAGGCATCATTGTAATGGTTCTCTTGTTCCGTTTCGTAGAATGGAACAAAGTGAAAGAAATCCTGTCTAGGGCTAGCATTGGGTTGCTTCTAATAGGCCTTCTGATAAATGTAATAGGTTTAATAATCAAAGGGATTCGTTGGCAACTATTGCTATCTTCGCACCAACACATCCCGATAAAACAAGCCATTAATTTAACAATAGTTGGTTTTTTTGGAAATGCTTTCTTGCCAGCTAGAGGTGGAGACATCGGACGGGCTTTGCTGTTAGCTCAAAACAAATCCATAAGCAAGGTTTACTGTCTAACCACCGTAACGTTGGATAAAGCCATGGACTTCTTTTCGTTACTATTAATTATTGCACCTATTCCTTTGCTTCTGCCTTTGCCGAAGGTCCTACAAAAAGCGATGGTCATCTCGATATCTGCAGGCATTTTAATATTTATTATGGCTTTTATATACGCAAGAAAAACAAGATTAACAAAACCAACTGGGCAAGAAGGTAGATTTAAGAGGATCTTACTCAATATTGGACTGGGACTTCAAATAATAACAAAACCACAAATATTCTTTAAAGCGTATTTATTATCAATAATTTCGTGGCTATTACAAGTATACTTACTCATCTTAGTTGCCCAAGCTATTGGTGTTCATTTGCTGGTTGGACAATCGGTGATGACGTTATTAGGGCAAAATATAGCTGTGTTAATCCCTGGACCACCATCTGATCTAGGAACTCTACATGCATCCATAACCTTCATGCTTTATCTTTTCGGATATAACAAGGAAATAGGGATGGGGATTGCGATCTTATACCATATTGTTATAATAACACCTCTGGTTGTGTTGGGTCCTATATTAATAAACCAGTTTGGTTTTAAAATGTTTAAGAAGGACACCAAGAATAACGACTAAAAAACCTATTACTTTTGACATAATAATGATAAAAATCCTCTAACTACAATGATAGCAAGGAGTAATAACTTTTGTATCAAAACTTAAAACAAAAATTCAAGAAAGCCCTGACTGCTTATAATAAATTTGCATTTACTCATACAAAGTCCCTCTTACTTTTCTCCCTGCTCATTACAGCAGGAAGCTTATTTTTAGCCCTAAAGCTTCCTGTTAAAACAGATTTTTTTGAACTGCTACCATCGAATTACAGAAGCATAGACGACCTGAATAAAGTCATAGACAGGGTAGGCGGGGTTGGTAATCTTATCATCGCAGTTGAAACGGATAATTTTGAAGCTGGTAAAAAATATGTTGATGATGTGGCAGAAGATATAAAGAAGCTCCCTAAGGACATGGTAACAGATGTAAATTATAACATTAAGGATTTAAGAAAATATTTCGAGGATAATATCCTTTTTTATTTGGATAAGGATGATCTGGTAAAAGTAAAAGAACGTTTGGCCGCAAAATTAGATTATGAGAAAAAACGTAACAACCCTTTATACTTCTTTAAAGAGATGTTAACCCCTGTAGAGTTCAATCTAGACGACATAAAAGCAAAATATGAAAAAAAGACCAATAAAAGTGAAGACTCGTTCAAAGATGGATATATAAATGGATACGATGGAAAACTTTTTGCAATAATGATAAAACCAAGAGGAGTTGCAGCAGGTGTAGTTCAGGCCAAAAAATTAATAACCGAAGTACAGAAGATATTGGATAAACACCCCGCAGCAAGTTACGACCCATCCATAAAGACCCATTTATGCGGTAACTTCAACAGTATGGTCGAAGAGTATGACATCATAATAAACGATGTAGTAGACACCTTGCTTTTAGTATTCGTTCTTGTAGGCATAGTGATCTTTATCTTTCTTGGGACTTTCAGTTCCGTTCTGATACTTTTATTGAACCTCTCGATAAGTGCGGCATGGACCATGGGCTTAACTTATCTGCATATAGGACAATTAAATTCTCAAACGGCATTTTTGACATCTCTAGTGATAGGTACTGGGGTTAATTACGGTATTATATATCTGGCAAGGTACTATGAAGAAAGAAAGCATGGACAATCAATTCAAAAGGCTATTACGATAGCCAGCAATACAACTTTTATACAAACATTCCTTGCTGCAGCCTGCACTGCCGTTTCATTTATTACTCTTATGTTCGCACATACAAGAGGCTTTAGTCAGTTTGGATTCATAGGTTCGGTAGGTATAACCTTTTGCTGGATAAATACCTTCCTAGTGCTTCCAGTCTTGATACTTATCTGGGAAAAGATAATCCATAAAAGCAAAATAAAGTTTAACACTGATATCCATTTTAATATCTTTAAGCATTTGTCTCCGTACATTTTAAAATATTACAAAATAACGCTTATCGTTTTCATCGCTATCACCTTCGGTACTGTGTTCTATGTCATACAGTATTATCCACATAAACTAGAAACCGATTTTTCCAAATTAAGGAACGTTCAAAGTACACAATCCAAAAAAGGGTCGGCCTACTGGGATAACAGAGTAGGAGGTATCTTTGGTGATTCCGTATCAATAACCCCTGGAGTTATAATAGCGGATAACCAGGAAGAAGCGGAAGAGATTTGCAAGGTAGTTGATAAAAAAATGTCTGAACTTCCGGAAAAATTCAGGGGCATAGCTTCCTGTTATAGCGTCAACAGGTTGCTACCGGAAAACCAGAAAGAAAAATTGCCTATCATTAAAGAGATCCGTAAACTACTTTATAGCGGTTCCACCAAATTTCTCGACGATAAAAGATATGATGATGTCGTAAAATTCAGGGAAAAGATAAGAACAAAACCATTAGAGGTAAGTGACCTGCCTTATACCATAACCAAGAACTTTGAGGACGTTTATGGACACAAAGGTGTAATAGTTGTTCTTAATCCTTTAATGGAACAAAAGCTAACAGAGAACCTAATAACATTTGCGAACTTAATGAGGGAGAACACCCTGCCCAATGGTAAACAAGTATACTCTTCCGGCGAGGCAGTAATATATGCAGACCTATTGGAAGCTATTGACGTAGATGGCCCAAGAGTAACGCTCTTCTCGTTCATACTCGTGGTGTTAGTTGTATTGATCTCTGTAAGAAAGATCAAAGATACTTTGATCATAATCTTCACACTATTAAGCGGCGTTATCTTTATGGCTGGTCTAATTTCTTTTTATGACATCAAATTGAACTTCTTTAATTTTATAGCTCTGCCGTTAACCTTTGGCATCTGCGTTGACTATGGAGCCAACATTTTTCTCAGATACAAACAAGACGGTAGTATTAAATCATCACTGGATAACATTGGGCAGGCCGTCTTTTTATGTTCTTTAACCACAATAGTCAGTTATATAACTCTTCTTATAGCCAAGAATCAGGCACTAGTATCCTTTGCACAAATTGCTCTGATAGGTGAATTAACAAGTATCTTTGGTGCTTTTTTGATATTGCCGGCTTTAATAATTTTTATGGACAAGATAGCAAACAAGAAAAACTAAAAATGGCGTTTATTGTTTATCATAAAAATTTTAAGTAGAACTGTCACGATAATTATTAAGCCAATACACATAAATGTTCTATCAGCACTTATCCTTTGAGCAACAAAGCCAGAGATTAAATTACCTATTGGTATTGTCCCTGCAAACACCATCGCATATACGCCCATAACCCTTCCCCTGAATTCATCAGATGCATTAAGCTGTAAAATAGAATTTGCATTAGTGAAGAACCAAAGATTAAAGATACCGCAAAAACCTATTGTAACAGATGCTGTATAGAGATTCTTTGTAAAGCCAAGCACAAAAAGACTTATCCCTAACATCATAGAACTAACTACAAGGCTTTTAGGTTTGGGATCTGACTTCCCCATTGTAGAGACCATTAAGGCACCTATAAGCGATCCAATACCAAGGGATGATAAAAGAATACCAAAGCCCTTTTCTTTTAAGCCAAGTACCTCCCTGGCAAAAACTGGTAGCAGCACGTTATAATTAAAACTAACTATGGTAATAAAAAGAATTATCAATGATGTTTTAAATAAAATATTATTCCTTTTTATATATAAAAGCCCTTCTTTTATGTTAGCGAATATCTTTAGGTTAAAAAATTTATCGCTGTTGCACATAACATGGCCTTTTGTACCCGTTATCATGAACAAACTTAAAATAACCGTAACAAAACTTAGCGCATTGAATAAAAAACACCACTGTATCCCTACACTTGTCATTAACACACCTGCTACAGCAGGCCCAAGTACCCTTGCAAGGTTGTATATAGCTGAGTTAAGACCAACAGCATTAACTACATCCTCTCTTCCCACAAGCTCTACTATATAAGCTTGTCTTGCGGGCATATCGACGGCACTTGCAAAACCAAGAACTAAAGTAAGAAGAAGTATTTGCCAATATTGGGCAACACCATAATGTATCAGAAAAAAGAGGACCAATGCCTGAAGGCAATATATGGTCTGTGTAATTATCAAGATCTTTTTCTTTGGATACCTGTCTATCAACACTCCTGCAAACAAGGCAAAAATTAGCGTAGGCAAAAACTGTGCGGCACCAATAATCCCTAATTTAAAAGGTGAATTAGTGATCGTATAAACTAACCAGGCCAAAGCCATAACCTGCATCCAAGTACCGATCAGCGATATCAGCTGACCAAAAAAGAAATATCTATAGTTCCTATGATAAAGGGAATGAAAGTGTGTCTTTAAAAAAGCATCGAGCATTAATACTAACCTTTCAAATAAGCAAGCACCGCCAAGACTATAAGTGCAGTACCAGAGATTTTATTGATAACGCTTATAGTTTTTTCATTTATCTTATGCCTAACAACACCGGTGATACTGGACAAAATAAGCCACCAAGCTGCAGAACCAACAAGTACACCTATAATGAACGTAAAAATACTAAAGTAGCTTTCGCCAACATGAAGTCCAAGGCCAGAAAATAAGGCAATAAAAAAAACTATAGTTATAGGGTTACTAAGCGTAAGAAAAAATACTGAAGTAAACGCACCAACAAGGTTTTTAGCATCCTTTGCTTTTATTTTTTGGACATGTGTTTTGGATAGGAACGTTTTAATCCCTATAAGGCACATTATCACACACCCTACAGGTTTTATTATATCGCTATGATTGATAAGAAAGTTTATTATAGCCCCAAAACCAAAACCGGCAATGCAACCATAAACACCGTCGGCAAATGTTGCTCCCAAGCCAGATATAAACCCGTAAAACTGCCCCTTACGAATAGTCCTGCTGATTACCAACAGACCAATAGGTCCTACTGGAGCAGCAAGTGAAAACCCTAAGATCAGTGCTTTGATAAAGAACATCATAAATAAACAATAACACTCTAAGAAGTGCTGTAAAGAAAATTATTTATTTCACTTAACGGCTTTAAGCCAAACGTTACCGCTACTGGTATTAATAACCGCTTTTATATCCCCATCCTTTTTATTACTAAAATCGTTCAAAACATTGCCGCTATGAGTGTTTATATTGTAATCAATACTTATACCTTTTGGTGAGCTGACCATGACGTTCCCACTACGTGTGGTAAGATTTAATTTTAATTTTGAGTTGTTCCCTAGAACAACAGCCATATTACCGCTTCTAGTATCGGCAGCTATATTGCCTTTAATGTTCTCTACATTAACATTACCCGATCTCGTCTCTATAGTTACATTCGTTTTTTCAGGTACAGAAATATCAACATAAGTTAAAGAACAGTCATTTTTATCTGAAGTACTTATCACAAGTTCTCCTTTGTCATCCAGCTTTGTTATCAGATCACACTTATGTCCTTTTCTTCCAACCTGCAGAACAGCTTTGTCCTCTTTGGTGGAAATAACTTTTACGTCCCCTGAACCATTCTTTATAACAATGCTCTTTATTTTTGCAGCAGCAAAAGCCTTTTGTTCAACTTTTACAGGCCCACCAAAGGTAATGGATCTATCAAAATAGACCTCACTATTTTTATCTACATCAATTGTTCCACCAAGCAAGGTAACCCTGTCATCTTGTGTCTTAATTAGAGGAGTGAACTTCCATATAAGTAGTGTAATAAAAAGGACTACTATAACAAAAGTGCCTAAGAACCCTATTATTAGCCATTTGAATATGGGGTGAGTCGGAGCCTTCATTGGTTTTAAACCTCTTTCTATTAAGTATCTGTTGGCTACAAGTTCCGGCTCACCTAAGGCAGATAGGATATCCTCTAGTTTTTTAGTTCCGTCTTTTGCCTGAGCATCAAGTATGTGACTTTTTATTTCTGTTATTATTTCTGCTTTTTCGCTAACAGGTATTGGACCAAGTCCTTTATCAAGTTTCCCAAGGTATTGCTCTAGTTTAATATTCTGTTCCATGCGTCCTCCTAAATTATTCTACGTCCATATCGCTATTATATCTTGTACCGTTATCTGTGAGGTTAGAAATCGCAATTGAGGATAGGATTATGCCGACGATTCTTGGTATGAAACCAAGAAGGGGAATAAGAGCTAAAAAAGCCATGATAATGTTCACAAGATCAGGCAGCACCCTTTTAGACGGAAGTGCCAATATAAAATTGACTAAAGTTAAAGGTATTACTATCCAACACGTTGTTAAATAACCGAAAGGAAATAATCCTATTGCATAACCTATTATTACCAGCGTCTGTAAAACTATTTGAGCATTCTTCATTAACGTCCTCCGTACCCTAAGATATTATTTTAGTGTGTATCTCTACCATCTTGCTAAATTCTTCTTGCATGCCATCCAAAGATCTTTTGCCTTCTCTTGTAAGTGAATAAAATTTTCTTGGGTGTCCTGTAGGATTTTGTGTCTCCCATACAGAAGTAAGAAGCCCATCTATGGTCATCCTATTCAATATTGGATAAAGGGTACCTTCCTTTACAAAAAGTTCCGTTTTCTCCAAAAGCTCTAAGAGCTCGAACCCATAAAGCCTCGTATGCTTGTTTATTAGCGCAAGTATACAAAGCTCTAGATAACCTTTTTTAATTTGTGTCTTCCACTTGTTTATATCTAGCATCTTGTAATATAGAGTACATAGTATAACTATGCTTGTCAAACATTTTTTTACCAAGCCCCTATTCTATATTTTTTAAGGCCTTTATCTACTTCCTTTGAGCCACCAGTATTGACCCTTAGTATTTTATCCATCAATGACCAGAATCTAGGACTGTGGTTCTTTTCTATAGTGTGACAAAGTTCATGTAAGATAACATAATCTATAAGGTCTTCTGGTAGCATCATAAGATGAATATTAAAGTTAAGGTTATTATCGTGTGAGCAACTACCCCATCGGGTCTTAGCATTCTTGAACCTTATGCCCTTGTATTTAAATCCATGTTGTGTACTGAACTTCTGCACTCTAAAAGGGATCCATTCTTCAGCTTCTATTTTTAATGCTCTTTGTATTCCAATTCGAATTACTTCCTGAACTTTCTCTGATCTTACATCTATCTCTTCTGGGTATCTTACTTTGATAATACCGTCGTAGACTTTTACTTTTGCCTTTTCAATAATGTCAGGAATAATAGCTAGCCTATGGTTCTTGGTCTCAAAATTGGTATTTACATCAAAGATAGTTTTAAGCTTTTTTAGTTTCGGAGCTTTGAGCATCTTTTTAATTATCCAGTCGGATTTATCCATAATAATATCTTGAGCTGTTTGATAATTAAGTCGGTAAGGAAGTGTAACAACTAATTCATCTGAGTATTTGAATCTTAAAGAGAGTCTTTTTGAACGTTTACTTTTAATAAACCTTACTCGGCCAATACCCTCTATATTAATGTCTTTAAAATCATCCATGATTAAGTTTTAAGCAAGAAGAGCAGTAAGCCGGGTTTTGTTTACGATGACCATTCCTCTAGGCCTTGAATTACTCCAAGGCTCAAGCGATCTACCCGCGCATCTTGAACGAGCCGTCCTCTAACATGCACCTATTTGATCTTGCTCCTCGTAGAGTTTGCCTGGTTTCACTACAGCAGTCTGTTACAACCCTGTACATACTTTCTGTTGCACTAGTCCTCACCTCACGGTGGATGGGCGTTACCCACTACGATGCTCTTTGGAGCCCGGACTTTCCTCTTCTTGGTTTAACCCAAAAAGCGGTCATCCACTCTTCTTGCTTTAATCCTTATTAGCACAGATGATGAGCCGCTGACAAGAAGGACAATGATGAACTTTGTCCCCTCTCATGATCTCATTGCATAATTGCCTTGGTAGTGACAGGTTACAAACGCTGCATTGGCTGTCCTTCATGATGGCTACGGCTATTCCATTCTTGTTGTTATATAGCTTTGTATACAAGTTTCTAAGGGTTTCTGGGAGGTCTTTAATGAATCTTTGCTTTGAATCTATAAGGTCAGTAAGTTCCCTTTCTATATAATTAAGCTCATCCTTTACCTGGACCATGTTGCTTTCATACTCTTTGGCGTTGGTTTCAAGCTCTATTTTCACAGAACTTACCTCTTGGACCAGTTTTTCCACCTCTTCGTCCCTTGAATGAAGTTGTTCATCTAGATTAGCAGACGTTTTTTTGAGCTGTCCAACCTCTTTTACTGCGGCTTGGTACTCTTTGCTGTTTTTTACCATCGAGAGCTTTTGCTCTGCCTTGGCAAGCTTGTCTTTTTCGTCGGTGACAATACCTTTTAGATGCTTATATTTTTTGTCCTCTGCATCGAATTCAGCGTTCTTTGCCTTATACCTACTCTCTATTTCAGCTAATCTTCTTCTTTGTTCTAAGAGTTTGTTTGGGGCACTCTGTTTCTTTTTATTAAGGTCCCTTATCTTTTCGTCTATTTTTTTTATGTCGCCCAGGATGTTATACAGGACTTGCTCCATTAAAACGCCCCCTAGTGATAAAAAGATCGTTGGTGGGCCCACCAGGACTCGAACCTGGGACCATCCGGTTATGAGCCGGATGCTCTACCAACTGAGCTATAGGCCCAGCAAAATGAAAACTACATTCTTATATTCAAAGGCTATAAAAACTGCAAGCCTTTTTATTGAGACCCTTCAATGAAGGGTTTCAGCTTCTTGGACCGACTTCTTCTTCTAAGTTTTTGAAGTGCCTTTGCTTCTATTTGACGTATCCTTTCTCTGGTAACGTCAAAGTCCTGCCCAACTTCCTCTAAGGTATGGTCGCTTTCTTCACCTATACCAAACCTCATTCTTAGGACCTTTTCTTCCTTAGGAGTCAAGGTTGCCAAAACTCTTCTTGTCTGCTCAGACAGGTTAAGATTTATTATTGCATCAGATGGTGATACTGCTGTTGTGTCCTCTATAAAATCACCAAGATGTGAATCTTCCTCTTCTCCTATTGGTGTCTCCAGCGATACTGGCTCTTTAGATATCCTTAGGACTTTTCTAACTTTATCTACTGGCATTTCCATTCTTTCCGCTATCTCTTCCGGTGTCGGTTCTCTCCCTATTTCTTGTACTAATGCTCGCTGAGTTCTTATCAGCTTGTTAATAGTCTCTATCATGTGCACAGGAATTCTTATTGTTCTGGCCTGATCCGCTATAGCCCTTGTTATCGCCTGTCTTATCCACCAAGTGGCATAAGTACTGAATTTATATCCTCTCTTGTATTCGAATTTGTCGACAGCCTTCATTAGACCGATGTTCCCTTCTTGGATAAGATCCAGGAACTGCAAACCTCTGTTAGTATATTTTTTTGCGATACTTATAACAAGTCTAAGATTCGCTTCAACAAGTTCATTCTTCGCTTTGTCCGCAAGTTTTTCACCTTCGATTATTTCATGACAAAGTGTTTTAAGCGTCTTTAGGTCCAATTTGGAATCTGCTTCCATCTTGCCAAGGACCCGTTGATGCTCTTCTATAAGGAGACTTATCTCTTCCATGTATTCAGGGGTTATCCCAAGCTCGTTCTTATATTGATGAGCTAGTTTTGAGTTCTTCCTTAGCCCTACCTTAAGATCCATAAACTCATCTACTGTAGATACTTGCACTTTTCTAAGCTGTCTCTTTATGGCGAATTCTGCCTGCTTTATTTGCTGGTGGTACACCTTGAACTTACTTATTATCTTATTGATGGTCTTTCTGTTGAGGTTGATCTCTTTAAAAGACTCCCTCATTTTGGCTTTGTTATCGTCTATTTCTTTTGATAGTTTTTGTTTGTTGGCATCTTTGCTTATCTTCTTTAATTTGTCATCAGCAGCTCTGTTAAGATCGAACATCTTTTGTATGAAATCGATACTCTCAAGTATTTTCTTTTCAAGTGTGCTCTCGTTAATAGAGTTCTCCATATCGTCGCCACCCTTGACAAGGTCCGACACTCTATAGCGCCCTTTTTTAAGCTTATCTGCAAGATCAACTATTCCACTGATCCCAAGCTCGGAATTGAAAACAACGTTCAAGATCCTGTTCTCACCCTCTTCTATCCTTCTGGCTATCTCTATTTCACCGTCCCTGGATAAAAGAGAAACCCCACCCATTTTCCTTAGATACAATCTTACAGGATCACTAACTCCACCGCTGATAGTCTCAAGATCATCAAAAAGTCCTTCCAAAGCTTCGGGTTCATCTGCGCTCTCCTCAACAATATAGTCCGCAGAAGACTTATATTTCTTTTCGTTCTCTACTATCTCTATAGAAGTTTGCTCTACCAGATGAAGGATAGCGTCTATTTCTTCTTTATCTTTTATGAATTGGGAAAGACCATCGTTGATCTCTTTAAAAGTAAGAAACCCCTTTCCTATGCCAAGTTTTAAAAGTTCTTTTACAGAAAAGACCTTTTCTTTTTCCAATACACTCTTCATTGCGTTCCTCCAATTACTCCATGGTCCATGGTACCCAACATCTCTTTAAGTTGTTTTATCTCTACTATAATTGCATTATACTCACGTAAAGTGTTTTCTGAATGCTCACCGTTTTTTATCCTACCAAGGCTCTCTTGGCACTTTTTTTCGAGGGTACCCATTTTGAACATTATCATGCAACCATAAAAAGTTTTTTCAGTCTTCTCTGACCTATTTTCCATAGAGTTATTTATTGTTTCCTGTGCAAGAAAGCTTTCCACCCAAGTAAAATCAGTACCTCTGGATGTATGTATCCAGTCGGACAGGTCAAGGCTACCTTTACTTATATAAAGCTCTCTAATACCAAATAAAAAGTTCCTAAAATCACTCGGCAGATATTCATCCCATTCCTCATCAAAGATATTGTTCAAAAGATTAGGCATTGTAAAAAGTGCCTTTATAGTATGTTTATATACATGGGCTACTTTGGTGGTCTTTAAAACCCTTGCGGCATAATCATTTTGGACATCTTTTGCTGGGGTTTTTATGTATGTTCTAAGTAGATCGTTAAGTTCTTTTGGAGCAATACCGCTTCTTAAAGAAAGTTCTTTTACCCAGAAAGCCCTAGTAACGTTGTCAGGTATGAGGCCGATATAAGCCAATATTTCTGATACAACTTTTGGCTTTTCGCTCATATTAATGGATGATGAAAACTTATCAACAATAACCCTGTTCATAAGTGGTTTTGCGGTATCTAACATTTGTTCTAATTTATCTTTCCCAAAACTTTGAATAGCTTCATCTGGATCAAGCTCATCTTCCAAAAACAGACCATCAACTTTGAAACCATTTTGCAATAACGGGATAAACGACCTTTTAGCAGCTTCTATTCCAGCATTATCTGAATCATAAAAAAGTACGACTCTATCTGTGTATCGTCTAAGAAGAAGGACTTGTCTTTCTGTAAACGAAGTACCAAGAGTTGCAATAACGTTTTTTATACCTGCTTGGTACAGGCTTATAAAATCCATATAGCCTTCCACCACGATGGCATAACCTTTTTCCCTAATATTTTTACCTGTCTGATAAAGGCCGTACAAAACTTCACCCTTTTTATAAACCTCACTTTCTTTTGAGTTTATATATTTTGGGCTATCCTCTGATCCAGCCCCAACAAGGCGGCCTCCAAAGGCCACTACTTCACCTCTGTGGTTTAATATCGGGAACATTAATCTTTCTCTGAATGTATCATAATACTTACCATTTTTTTCTTTGACCAAACCTAAAGATACCGCTTTACCCATCTCTTTTATTCTCTTGGTAAGATGTGTAGAAAGTCCTTCCCAGGCAGAATCTGCAAAGCCAATATAAAAAGCACTCAAGGTATCTGGGGTCAAAGCTCTTTGCTTGGAATATTCAATCCCTTTATTTCCTTCTTCTTTTAACTTAGAAACAAAGTAATCTCTCGCCATCATGTTAAGGACCAATAGTTCCTGTTTCCTGTCCTGTATCTGTTTTATAGCAGGACTAAGATTTTGCTGTTCAGGCAGTTTCACCCCTGCAGTTTCAGCAAGTTTTTTTATAGCCTCGTAAAAACTTATCCCTTCTGCTTTTTCCACAAACCCTATTAGATCTCCACCCACATTGCATCCAAAACATTTAAAGATCTGTTTATCCGGGTTAACAATAAAGCTTGGGGTTTTCTCATTATGAAAAGGGCATAGACCTTTATAGTTAGCGCCCATCTTCTTAAGATTGACGCGCTCACCTACTACATCAACGATATCCAACTTGGCGAGGATCTCGTCTATGACATCTCGAGGTATAATCAAAGTTTAAACCTTCAAAGAATTACTTTGAATACTTTCTTGCTTTTTTCATTAATCGCTTTTGAGCAGCTATACTTTTTTTCTTACTTGTTACAGAGGGTTTTTCAAAATGTTCTCTTTTTCTTACTTCAGAAAGAACACCGGCCTTTTCACATTGTTTTTTGAATCTTTTTAAAACTTGTTCAAAAGATTCTCCATCACGGACATAGATACCTGGCACTAAAATCACCCCCTGAGTATTTAAGGTCGTCAATAATTATAAAAAACGGCACAATTTGTCAATCAGTATTTATAAACTAGGCAAGTCTTATTCCTTACCAAGCAACTTGTTTATCTTGCTTTCTATGACAGCCTTGTTTGGGTATATTTCCCTAAGTTCGTTCAACATAGCCAAAGCCTTAGGTTTATCGCCCATTTCTTCAAAGGTCTCTGCCTTTTGGTACCTACAAAGGACACCATATTTTGACTGCCCTGAGTATGAAATACATTTGTCCAATATCTCTAAAATTTTCTTTAAAGGCTCATTGGCATCCATCTTTTCGGAGGGATTGAAGCCTTTTTGCTGGTAATGCTCAGCAAAGTCTTGGGTTAAAATAGAATAAGAAAACGCCATATAGTACAAAGCCTCTTGTACCCTTGGAACAAGATCTCCACTGGCACTATCACCGATCTCTGTAACTCCTTTGTCAAAGAACTCAACGGCTTTATCGAACTTATATAACTTGAAATAACAATTACCCATATTGGTGTAAACATCGAATTTGTCTGATCTCGATGAAGCATAAGTTGCTGCTTTGAAATAATATAACAACGCCTCCTTGTATTCATTAAGTTTTGAATAATGTATAAAAGCTATCTTGTTGAGCAGTAAAAATTTTTTCTTATCGTTCACATCAGTAATATCCAGATACTTATTGAATATCTTTAATGCTTTCTTGAAGTCACCCGTTTGATAATAAACATCTCCAAGCATATAAAGTGCTTCACGGCCTTTATCACTTTTTGGAGCTGTAGCGATGGTCTTTTTAAGACTTTCTATTGCTTTCTCGAACTCGCCTTCATTCCTGTAGTGCATCGCTTCATCAAAATATTTGTTCTCTGATCGGCCAATACAAGAACCAACGATCACAACTAAAGAAAGAATAATTAAAAGGAAACCCTTATTACTCATTTGCCTCTTCTATTTCTACTTCCTCATTGATTATTTTTGCAACACCAACCACTTTCTCTGTGCCCGAAAGATTCATCAATCTAACACCCTGTGTTGCTCTACCTATTATGCTTATATCCCTTACATTTATCCTTATGGTCTGTCCACCATCCGAGACAAGCATTAAGCCGTCATCTTCTTTAACCATCATTACTATATTCACTAGGCCAACTTTATCAGTTGTCTTTCCGGCCATTATACCTTTACCACCACGTCGTTGAACTCTAAATTCAGGTATAGGAGTTCTTTTACCGTACCCTTTCTCAAAAATAGTCATTATGGTATGCTTGGTGTCGTTAAGATCATGAATGACCTCTGCTCCAACTACAGCATCTTTATCATCAAGCTCTATACCTTTAACTCCTCTTGCATTCCTACCTACCTGCGTAACATCGCTCTCATTAAAACAAATACTCTGTCCTTCTCTTGTGCTTAACAGAATATGATCACCCTCGGAAACAAGTTTAACTGCTTTAATAACATCACCTTCATCTGTTTTTACAGCGATAATACCAGAGGTCTTAGGATGAGAGAAGTTCATCAGCGATGTTTTTTTGATAACACCTTTTTCCGATACCATAGCTATATTCTGGGTCTCTGTGAACTCTTTCACAGGAAGCGTTGCTACTACTTTTTCTCCATCTTTGAGGTTAAGCAGATTCAAAATATGTTTTCCTTTTGAACCTTTTGCAGCAGAAGGGATCTTATATATCTTCAACCAATAGCATTTGCCTTGATCAGAGAAACACAAAATATAATCATGGGTTGAACCTACAAAAATGCTGGAGACAATATCATCTTCTTTAAGAGCCTGACCTTTTACACCTTTACCACCACGTCGTTGTTCCCTAAAGGATTCTATACTGACCCTTTTCACATAACCTTCAGCTGTCGTCATCACAACAACGTCTTCTTGTGTGATCAAATCCTCATCCTCAAAATCTTCGGCAGTTCCAACTATCTCTGTTCTTCTTGCGTCACCGTAGGCATCCTTTATCTCTATAAGTTCATCTTTTACTATCTTTAATATTTTTTTGTCGTCGCCCAAAATATCCCTCAGCTCAGCTATCTTAGCCACTAGTTCTTGATATTCATTTATTATTTTATCCCTTTCAAGTGCCGTCAGCCTTTGTAATTTAAGATCAAGTATAGCCTGTGTTTGTATTTCCGAAAGTTCGAACCTGGTCATTAAAGAACTCTTAGCCTCAACAGGGGAAGCAGACTTCTTTATTAGAGCAATCACTTCATCTATATTCTCTACAGCTACTTTTAGACCTAATAATACATGCGCCCTCTCTTCCGCTTTCTTCAATAGGAATTTGATCCTTTTAACAACAACTTCTCTTCTGTAATCCAAGAAGATATTCAAATATTCTTTTAGATTAAGGACCCTAGGCTGATTGTTGTGGATACCAAGCAATATTATACTGAAAGAAGATTGCATCGCTGTATATTTAAATAAATGGTTTAGGACAACATTTGCCTGAAATCCTTTTTTTACATCAACAACTATCCTCATCCCGTCCCTTGAAGATTCATCCCTAAGATCCGAGATCCCTTCCATTGTCTTTTCTCTAACAAGCTCAGCCATTCTTTCTATGAGCTTTGCCTTATTTACCTGATAAGGTATCTCGGTGATAACTATTTTTTCTCCACCGTTTTTAGTTTCCTCTATTTCTGCCCTCGCCCTCATCCTTACAATACCTCTGCCGGTAGAGTAAGCGGAAGCAAGACTATCCCTTCCATAAATGATTGCAGCTGTGGGAAAATCTGGTCCTGGTATTATCCCTAAAAGTTCAGGAATACTGATCTCTGGGTTTTCTATGGTAGCTATTAACGCACTGACGACTTCTGTAAGATTATGAGGGGGAACGCTAGTTGCCATCCCGACCGCTATACCGTTGGAACCATTAACCAAAAAGTTGGGTATCTTTGTTGGTAAAAGGGCCGGCTCAAACAAAGTACCGTCGTAATTAGGTATAAAATCCACTGTTTCTTTTTCAAGATCAGACAAAAACTCATCTGCTATTTTTGCAAGACGAACCTCTGTATAACGCATTGCCGCTGCACTATCACCATCAACAGACCCAAAGTTACCTTGACCATCTACCAGCATATAGCGCATAGAAAAATCTTGCGCCAACCTGACTATGGCGTCATAAACAGCAGTATCTCCATGTGGATGGTATTTACCTATGACGTCACCGACAACTCTTGCTGATTTCTTATATGCTTTATCGTGATAATTATTAAGCTCGTGCATTGCGAACATTATTCTTCTATGAACTGGCTTTAATCCATCCCTGAAATCCGGAAGAGCACGGGACACGATCACGCTCATCGCATAATCTAAATAAGCACCCTTCATTTCCTCTTCTATGCTTATTACATTTTTATCTACTATTAATTTTTCATTCTCCATATCAAATTAAATCCCCTGTGTATTTTGCTCTTTTTAGATATCCAAATTTCTTACTTTAAGCGCATTAGCTTCTATAAATTGCCTTCTTGGCTCAACTTCTTCACCCATTAATATCGTGAACACCCTATCCGCTTCCAGCGCATCCTCTACATTAACCCTTAGCATAGTCCTATTCTCTGGGGACATAGTTGTTTCCCAAAGTTGATCAGGGTTCATTTCTCCAAGACCTTTGTACCTTTGTATGGTCAAACCGCTTTTGCCTTGTTCCATAACAAAGTCCACTAATCCTTCCAGGGATAGAAATTCTTTAATGTCTCCGTTAGTCATCTCCATCTTGTAGGGAAGATCTCCAAGTTTTTTTACATCTTCGCCTAGAATACAAAGTTCTTCGTACTCAGTTAAGTCATAAAGATCTTTTGCAATTATCGTTTGGACCGGTTTTTCATCTTTCCTTTTGGTTGTACATACTACTTTGTATGTACTGGACATTTTGTCCTCTTCCACAACATAACTAAAAGCCTCTATCGCTCCGTGCCTCTCGTCTATATGTTTTTTTAGGTCCACAAAATATTCTTCAACAGTAGTTTGATCTTTTAACCACTCAGAGTTCCTTCCCCATTTTGTGATGACGTGTTTAACAATATCAAAGTCCCTCTTCTTTCTGGTAAAAGCATTTATGATCTTATTGAATCTCATAATGTTTTTTATTAGTGTTTTAAGATTAGTACAATATGCACCCTCTTTTGCGATAACCGATTTTATGGATTCACAGGAACCATCAAAAAGCATATTTATTAATTCCTGTTCATCTTTAAGGTACCAATGCTTACTTCCTTTTTTCACTCTGTATAATGGTGGTTGCGCTATATAAAGGTTGCCTCCATCCACTAACTGTCGCATTTGTCTGAAAAAGAATGTTAATAAAAGTGTTCTAATGTGAGAACCGTCTACGTCAGCATCAGTCATGATAACTATTTTATTGTATCGCAATTTAGCTATATCAAAATCCTCTTCACCAATACTGGTGCCTATAGCAGTTATAAGATACCTGATTTCATCCGAGTTAAGCATTTTGTCGTATCTTGCTTTTTCTACATTAAGTATTTTTCCTTTTAAAGGAAGTACAGCCTGTATCCTTCTGTCCCTACCTTGTTTTGCTGAACCACCTGCAGAATCTCCTTCCACTAGGAATAATTCACATTCTTCTGGTTTTGACGACTGACAATCCGCCATTTTTCCTGGTAGCCCAGACATATCCAACGGAGATTTCCTTCTAGTAAGTTCTTTCGCTTTTCTTGCAGCTATCCTTGCTCTAGCCCCATCTATAGCCTTCATGCAGATAACTTTTGCTTGGGCTGGATTTTCCTCAAAGAACTGCATCATATATTCATTTACAACAGTCTCAACAATCCCTTTTATCTCCGAGTTCCCAAGCTTTGTTTTGGTCTGTCCTTCGAATTGTGGTTGAGGGACTTTAACACTAACTATCGCTGCCAAACCTTCTCTGATATCTTCCCCAAGTAAACTTTCTTTTAATCCGGATAACAGATTGTTTTGGACAGCATAAAGATTCACAGTTCTTGTTAAGGCAGCTTTTAAACCAGAAAGGTGCGTTCCACCCTCTATAGTATTTATATTATTACAGAACGTAAAAATATTTTCTTGATAACTTTCGTTCCACTGCATCGCCACTTCTACAACAACATCCCCTTTTTGGACGTCAATATAAATGATCTTGTCATGCATTGGTTTTTTGTTCTGGTTTATATATTCTATAAAACTTATTATTCCACCCTCATACTTGAAAGTAACACTATTGTCTGATCTCTCGTCGGAAAGGTTGATACTTAAACCTTTGTTCAAGAAAGCCATTTCTCTCAATCTTTTTGCAAGTATGTCATAAGAGAACTCCAATACTTCAAAAATAGAAGCATCAGGTTTGAACGTCACCTTGGTACCGGTCTTGTCACTAAAACCAGTTTCTGCCAAAGGCGCATCCGGAGCTCCTCGTCTATAGACTTGTGTATAAAGTTTGCCTGCTCTTTTTATTTCCAACTTAAGAACATCAGAAAGTGCGTTAACACAACTAAGCCCTACGCCGTGTAGACCACCAGAGACCTTATAGCTTGAGGAATCAAATTTCCCTCCAGCATGAAGTTTTGTTAAAACGATCTCTGCTGCGGACACACCGGAATCCTCGTGCATTTCTACCGGTATACCGCGACCATCATCTTCTACAGTAACGCTGTCATCAGCATGTATGATCACATTTATGTTTTTGCAATATCCGGCCAGGTGTTCGTCAACACTATTATCTACAAGCTCAAAAACAAGGTGGTGTAAACCACGTTGGGCCGTATCACCTATATACATTCCGGGTCTTTTTCGAACAGCCTCTAGACCATCAAGTATCTTAATACTGCTAGCGCCATAATTTTCTTGTGTATTATCCGTCATTGTCGACTCTCCCCTCTCTCACTGTTATAAACTGAACACTATCAGAAAATAGTGTCTTGAACAAGTTGTTATCGACAGAAGAAGACAATATTTGTACATTTTCTTTTTTAATAATTTCAACCAGTTGGCAGAGCCTTTTTTCGTCTAAAAAAGCACTAACATCATCATACAAAAACACAGGTGTTTTTCCGCTGAATTCCTTAATGAAACGTAACTTGGCTATCTTAAAAAGAAAGGCTATCAATTTGGCCTGTCCCGTCGATACAGTGCTCTTTGCCTCTCTTCCATTAAGTATTATATATATACGATCCCTGTGTGGTCCAAACCCAGTGGTGCCTCTTAATTCATCATTCTTACTTTCTTTGCTTAATTTGTTCTGTATCTCGCTAAAACTGATACCTGCAGATGGTTTATACACAAAATCAAGCTCTGTGTTACCACCAAAGAACAGACTAAAAGTGTCTTTAAAGTATTCCTTCATAAGACCGATAGCCTTAATCCTTTTATCGATGATCCGTTCACCTGAAGACGCTATAAAGTCATCCCAAAGACTATAATCCTTTTTCAGTTTTAAGGCGGCATTCCTGTTCTTAAGCGCTTTATTATAATAAACAACGTCTTCAAGGTGTTTGGTGTCCATTGAGTAGACTACCTTATCAAAAAACAGTCTCCTTTCTGAATCATCGCCCAAAATTAGTTCATATGAACTCGGACTATAGGCAATTATCCTTACCCTGTCTATAAGTCCCCTGATACTCCCAATTTGTTTGTCGTCTACAAAATACTCCCTAAAGCCTTTATTCACTTCATAACCCATTGTAAAACGACTTATGGCATCTTTAGCACCTAGCGATACCTTTGCCTGTTTCTTTCCATGCATTATCCATTCATTAGTATTACCGGACCTGAATGATCTTATATTGGCAGAAAGATAAAGACTTTCTAATATGTTTGTTTTCCCTTGGGCGTTTTGACCATAAAAACAAACGAAAGGCGCAGTTATTTTTACGTCTATAGTTTCTAGATTCCTAAACGAAGAGATCTTAAGAAATTCAATGTCAGCCACTTAAACTTCTATAACCTCATTGGCATAACGACATACATATTGTCGCTATCTTCACCATTTTTGTCTGGTTTGATAAGGACAGGGCTTAAAGGTTCACCCATATAAAAAGTAATAATATCGTCGTTAAGCGAGGCAAGTATATCTATAATATATTTTGAATTGAACTTTATCTCCATAGGGGTCTTAGAGTAATCAACCTCTATCTCGGTATTGGACTCTCCTATTTCTGGCGACTTGGAGCTTAAGGTCAAGGCACCATTATTAACAGTCATTAATACCGTTCTTGATTTTACAGTGGACATAATAGATACAACTTTAAGTGCAGATAGCATTTCTGTTCTTTTTACCTTAAATGATTTGTCGTTGCCATTTGGAACAACTCGCAAATAATCCGGATACTCCAGGTCCATTTCTTTAACGAACACCGTTGTGTTATCCGCTATAAGATAAAAATATCCAGATTCGTACAATAAAGAAACCTTTTCAGCTGTATCAACTATTTTGCTTAGTTCATAGGCTCCTTTTTTAGGGATCAAAATACCTTTGCTTGAGCCAAGGTCATCTAGAGTACAAAGAGGTTTATCTATTATACCGAGTCTATGCCCATCAGTAGAGACCATTCTTAACCACCCTTTGTTGCTAGCGTTATCTATATAAACACTATTAAGATGATATTTTGTTTCGTCGGTAGAAGCACAAAAACTTACTTTATCCATCATGTCTTTTAAAACCGAACTATCAATAGTCACCTTAGGTGATTTTGAAGGTAGTTGTACTTTAGGAAAATCACTTGCAGGAAGTGTAGGGATCCTACTTTCTGTTTTTCCTCCTCTTATTTTTAGAAAATTATCTTCTAGTTCTATATCAAGAACGTTTGATTGGATCTCTTTACAAATATCATAAAGAACTTTTGCGTTCGCCGTTGTTTTCCCTTTTTCTATAACTTCATCTTCAAAGCTGGTTTGTATGCCAACCTCCATGTTTGTTGATAACAACGAGATCTTTTTATTCTCTGCAGTAATAAGCACATTAGAGAGTATTGGAAGGGTGGATTTTCTTTCTCCTGTTCCCTGTACTTTAAAAAGTTCCTTTAAAAATGTTTCTCTATTTACTGTAAACTTCATTGATCCCCTCCAAAAAGTTTTAAATCCCTATTCAACTTTAATGCCACAGTATTTTTGTTTTTTCAATCACTGAAACAACAACCGCATTTATTTATAATACAATTCCTTATTTATATTTATATATAGTATAAGTACTATGTGTTGTGCATTTGCTGATAAGTCAAAAACTATCTGTAACTACTTTGTTTTTGGATTTTATAAGTCTGCTGTTTGATTTTTATTGCTTGTTGGAAAGTAATTATAGAACCAGTTATAAGCGCTTTATGTTTGCCAATTTGCGTAAAACTTTTTAATTTTTGTCAGGTTATTTTCGGAGTTCATTCAGTATGTGATCAATATCTCTTTTGAGATCTATGTTGTTTCTTTGTAGTTCTTCTATTTTTTCATAGGCATGTATTATTGTTGAATGGTTCTTTTTATTAAAGGCCTTGGCTATTTCTGAGATTGACTGGTCCATTAATTTTTTAGCGACATATATAGAGATGTGTCTTGGAAGGATAAACTCCTGTTTCCTATTTGCTCCCATTATATCCTTGGGGCTAATGTTAAAATGAACAGCAACCTTACTGACGATCGTATCAACGCTTATTTTTTTATCCTTTATAATGGCTAGTTTTTTTGTATAAGTTTCCTCTATAAAATCAGAAGTTATAGGTGTGTTCGCAAAAGAAGCGTAGGCTCCAATACTGTTTACTGCTCCTTCTATCTCTCTAACACTACTGGTAAGGATTTCTGCCAGCTTTAAACAGGCATCCTCTGGCATGGTTATATTAAGCTCTCTGGTCTTGTTCTTTATGATAGCCATCCTTGTTTCGAGTTCAGGTGCTTTTATGTCGCATACCAATCCAGAAGAGAACCTTGTTTTCAGTCTTTTATCCAAACCCTCTATTTCATCAGGGAATTTGTCGGACGCTATTACGATCTGTTTATTATTATCCTGAGCATAAGAAATAGTGTGGAATAATTCTTCCTGTGACTGGCTTTTTCCAGCTATAAACTGGATGTCATCAATTAATATTATTTCGTAGTCTTCCCTAAATTTTTTCCTGAAGACATCTGTGGTTTTTGTTCTGATTGATTTTATGTATTCGTTAAGGAATTTCTCCCCATTTGTGTAAATAACTCTTAAATCTGGGAAATATTCACAAACATAGTTCCCTATGGCGTGTAGAAGGTGGGTTTTGCCAAGCCCTGAGCTTCCAAAGATGAATAAAGGGTTATAGGACTTGCAAGGTCTTGCGGCAACAGAAAGGCTCGACGCATGGGCGAACTGGTTGTTACTACCCACCACAAACTTTTCAAAGGTGAACCTGGGGATAAAGTTACTCCTGTTCTTTTTGACTAAAGGCTTTTTAAATTCAATATTTTCTGATTTAGCAGCAGTAACAACAACGTTACTGCTATTTATATTGTCGTTAACTATTATAAGTATCTCTGTATCTTGAAACATAATTTCTTTTATTATGTCTTTTATCTCTTTAGAGTGGCTTAAAAGATGGTCTTTTATGAAACTATTGGGTGTTTCAACAGTAACCACCCCAAGCTCCATATTGTACTTGGCCAAAGTAATACCATTCCATTGCCTTATGAGAGGGTTTCCTAGCCTGATGCTAAGGGCACTCAATACTTCTGGCCAAAAATTAACGCCTTCCAAAGTCATAAATTCCCAATTAAGCCTACGGATTTTTTAGTCGGAACAGATTTTTAACAAAGAAGCCACAGCTTAGCAAGCTTAATAAATGATATTTTTTACTGTTGACACAAAGCATAATCAAATAGTATAGGTATGCATTCAGCGGGTCACTTATAGGAGATTTTAAATATGAAGAGAACTTACCAGCCACATGGCAAAAAAAGGGTAAAAAAGCACGGTTTTTTGTCAAGGATGGAAACCCCTGGCGGGAGAACTGTATTAAAGAAAAGAAGGGCCAAGGGTAGAAAACGTTTATCTGTAACCACAAGTGGCAAGTAAAGGAAAAAAAAGAGCTGTTAAGAGGGAGTCTTTACTTCCTAGCAGGATATATTCCAACAGTTTCGTTATTGCTTATGGTCCTTGTGAAAAAGAATTCGGAGTGTTTTTTGGCCTAAGCAGGTTCTTTGCTAACCCTGTAGTCAGGAATAGGATAAAAAGGGTCTTTAGGAACGTTGTTAAGGAAAAACTAGCTAAAGTTTTTGACGAGGGAAAAGATTTTTCAATATGTCTTATCTCTAAGAAAGGCGTAAAAGCTGAGGATAAAAAAACGGCGGTTTTGGAACTTATAAATGAACTTCATGAACTTGTTGAAAAGCTTGTTAAAAAAGTGTGACCTTATCTTTGTTGATCTATCATCAATATTGATACATCTATATAGAGTGGTCTCTAAACTTACTAAACCTAAATGCAGGTTTTATCCAAGTTGCTCAAGTTATGCGTTACAGACTTTTAAGGAGAAAGGTTTTTTTATTGGGTTCCCAAAAGTAGTGTGGAGAATATTAAGATGTAATCCGTTCAACGACGGTGGATATGATCCGGTTAAATAACAGTCCTATTTTAGGAGATACAAATGGATAAGAATACTTTTTTGGCGGTTGCCCTTAGTTTACTGATCTTGGTATTGTGGCCTTTTCTTTTTAATCATAAAAAACCCAACCAAACAGATGTTCCTCAGGCTCAATCACAGTCTGCAGCAAGCGGTCCAGCGGACAAGGTCCAAACAACAACACAAGGCAAAACAGGCGTTAGTGTTTTAGCTATAAAACCTGTGGCCAGTGCAGAAGTTTATTATATAGAAAATAACGTTGTTAAAATTGGCGTTAGCTCTAACGGAGCAAAAATAACACAGGTTATATTTAAAAGATACGACGACGAACAAAAACAACCTATCAAGTTCTTTGGTACTACCTCTGAACAGCTTGGTGCATTAGGGATAGATGAATTTAATAATGACTCCTTTAAACTATCACAAAGGGCTGACGATTCACTTGTATTAGATAGCGGTAAGACCAAAGTACAATATTCCATAAAGAAAGACTCTTACCTCGTAGAAGTCAAAATAACAGACCCTAAATCACAAAAACTGAACTTTAAAGTTATATCGTCGTTTAAAGAAGGAACAAAGGATGACTATGGTCTTTCTTCCGATCCAGAAAAAAGAAAGAAAGACTATTTGATATATGCGAATGACAAAGTGGAACGGGTCTCTAATAAAAACCTTGCAAAAAATCAAGCGATGTCTTTTTCTTCTTCACCAAAATGGGTTGGAGTCAGCGACAGGTATTTCCTTTTTTCTGTCATAGGTACTACAGCTGGCTCAATAAGTGATGTTGGCTTGAATTATCAGGAAAATATTCCTGCATATATAATGAGTTATTCCTTGAATAGCAAAGAGGGTGATTTCAATTACAAATTGTTCGTTGGCCCAAAAGATGTTGATCATCTAAGAAAAGCCGATGCCACACTTTCTGACTCTATAGACTATGGGTGGCTTTCTATAATCTCTGTTCCTATTTTGGAGCTGATGAAGTTCTTTTACAGAGTGATACCTAACTATGGTTTTGCGATACTGCTTCTGACACTGGTCGTAAGATTATTAATGTTCCCTCTTCAACAAAAAAGTATGAAATCAATGAAGAAGATGCAGGAGCTACAGCCTCATATAAAGCAGCTACAAGCAAAATATAAAGATGATAAACAAAAGCTCAACATAGAAATGGTCCAATTCATGAAGACACATAAGGTCAACCCTATGAGTGGATGTTTACCGATGTTGATACAACTTCCTGTTTTTATCGCCTTATATAAAGTGCTTGCAAATGCAGTGGAGTTATATAGATCACCATTTATTTTTTGGATCCATGACCTGTCCGTAAAAGACCCATATTATATTTTTCCTGTCATAATGGGAGTGATGATGTTTGTTCAACAAAAGATAACACCAAATCCAACCATGGACCAAACCCAGGCAAAAATGATGTTATATATGCTTCCGGTACTTTTTACTGTGTTAATGATAAGTTTACCTAGTGGATTGACGCTGTATATAATGTTCAGTACTTTCCTTGGTATAGCGCAACAGTATTTAATGAACAAACAAACGAGTGTTAAGAGCATATAAAAGCGGAGGGGATTTCTAATGGATGATTACAGAGAGTTTATTGGCAGCACACTGGAAGAAGCCAAAGAGAAAGCTAGGGATTATTTTAATTCTAACCAGATCGAATATGAACTGATGCCACCAAAACTCCTGACCATGATATCGGGTAAAAGGGATATCAGGATCAAGGCTAGAAAAAAAGAACTGTCGAACGAGTATTTGGCATTTAAACAAAGATCAAAAGACCTACTAGAAACACTTGTCAAACAATGTGGCTTTGTTATTTCCATAACCGAGGCTACGGAGGGAGATACTATCAGATACATGCTTGCTGGTGAGGACGTGGCTGCCTTTACAGAAGAGAGAGGTAGGCTTTTGGACGCTATTCAACACATACTTGTTAAATCAACTATCAAACAGGGCTTAGGCGTAAATATTATTGTAGATGCGGACGATATAAAAAGGGAGAGAGAGGATTATATAAAGAACCTTGTGGGCAAGATCTCTAACACTGTTAGAAAAAGCGGGAGACCATATATTTTGAAACCAATGAACCCTGCTGATAGGAGGATGGTGCATCTTCTAGTTAAGGAGCAAGGGGACTTGACCAGTGAATCACTTGGTGACGGACTTTTTAAAAAAGTGAAAGTCTCAAAAGTGGATCTAAGACGAGCAACGGAAAAAACTCCTTCTGAAGATACCGAAAAGAAAGAGTAATGGAATTGTTCTTTTCTGATAATATAGTCGCAGAAATGACACCACAGGGAAGGGGTGCTGTTTCTGGATTAAGAATAAGTGGTCCCGATGCAAAGTCGATAATAGAACAGAATTTTAATTTAAAATTAAACGAGCCACGTTATGCCTATTATATTAGTCATAGCCTAGATGAACTTGTCATTATTTACTACAAGGCACCTCATTCATATACAGGGCAGGATGTTTGTGAAGTTTTCTGTCATGGTAACCCTACTATAATTAGCTCCATATTGGATCTGTTGATCGGTTCCAAGGATACTAGGGTAAGAATAGCAAATCCTGGGGAATTTACCAAAATAGCATATCTTAATGGCAAGATGGACCTCCTGCAAGCAGAGTCCGTAGTAGACCTGATCAACTCTTCTACAAAAAAAGCTGCGGAGTTAAGAGGTAAGACCTTGAGGGGTGCCCTATCCAGCATCCTCGTCGATATAAAACGACGTTTATTGGATCTTGCAGTACGTTCAGAACTTGAAATAGACTTTGAAGAGGACAAAGCAGGGGTCTTTGATTACGAGGCTGGGTTCGAAGAGCTTAATCTACTTAAGGAGAGAACCAAGGATCTGTTATCATCTTTCAAAAGTATAGAAAAACTATCAGGTGAGATAAAAATATTAATAACCGGTAAGGCTAATGTTGGTAAATCGTCGCTATTCAACAAAATATTGGAATATGAAAGATCCATTGTTCATCATTTGCCAGGAACTACAAGAGACTATATAGAAGCGGAACTTTTGTTTGGAGATGTTGAAGTAGTTTTAATAGATACAGCAGGGCTTAGAGACGGCTATGATAGTGATGTTGAAGAACTTGGAGCAGAAAAAATAAAAGGTCTTATTAAGGATGCTTTTTTAATAATTGAGGTTAGTATAGACGACAATACTGCTACTGGTGATGCAAGGACTATTATTGTAAGGAATAAGGTTGATCTTGCTAAACCTGTAGAACAACATAAAAACGTAATATATACATGTGCTTATACTGGAGTTGGGGTAAAGGAGTTAAAAGCAGAGATCGGAAAAAGGATAAGGCACCATATAAAAACAGCTGATAACAGGGACGATATTTTCTTGTTCAATAAACGACAAGTGCAATTGATATCTAAACTGTATGATTCCATAGAAGCCTCTATTTTAGGCATTAAGGAGCAAAATAATATTGATGTGATCTCTTTCCTCATAGGGACTTGTATCCATGTAGTTGATGAACTTTTGGGTAATGGCCACATAACCGATGAAGTATTGGACGAACTTTTCTCAAGATTTTGTATAGGTAAATAATATGGATAGATATGATGTTATCGTCGTAGGTGGAGGTCATGCAGGTTGCGAAGCCGCAGTTGCTGCAAGCTCTCAGGAGCTAAAAGTGTTACTTCTTACCCTCAGTATGGATAGACTTGCCTGGATGTCTTGTAACCCTGCAATAGGTGGACTTGCTAAAGGACATTTAGTTAAAGAACTGGCTGTTATGGGCGGTGTGATGCCAAAAGTAATAGATAGGGCAGGGATACAATTTAGGAAACTAAATAGTAAAAAGGGAAGGGCAGTACAATCAACAAGAGTCCAAGCCGACAAAACTATTTATTCAATGGAGATGAAAAAAGAACTATCTAAAATAGATAATTTACATTTTTTTCAGGCAGAAGTTTCCAGTCTTATTGTTGAAGATAAAAATGTAGTCGGTGTTAACACTTGTGAGGGTGTTAGTATTTATGGAAAAGCCATAGTGTTATGTTTAGGAACTTTCTTAAAAGGACGTTTACATTATGGCGAAGCAACAATTAATGGCGGAAGGTCTGGAGAAAAATCTAGTGAAGAACTGTCGGTTTTTTTAAATGAACAAACAGAGCATAAAATAAAAAGATTTAAAACCGGTACTCCTGCTAGGTTTGATGGCAGAAGTATAGATTTTAGTGAAATGTTAGAACAAACAAATGATGAAAATATAAAAGGGTTCGCTTTAAGGGAGCAGCCTAACAGCCTCTATAAAAAAAGCTGTTTTCTAACAAGGACCAATATTGATACACATAAGGTAATCTCAGATAATATTAAACTTGCACCTTTATATAGTGGCAAGATAAGTTCTAAAGGGCCAAGGTATTGTCCTTCTATAGAAGATAAGGTTGTGCGGTTTCCCGATAGGTCTAGCCATCAAATATTCCTTGAACCGGAGGGAGAAGACAATATAGAGTTCTATGCAAATGGAGTATCCACTGGGTTACCCATAGATATTCAAGAACGTTTTTATAGAACCATAAAAGGGATGGAAGAGTCAAGGATCATAAGACCTGCTTATGCAGTTGAGTATGACTGTGTTGATTCTCAGGACTTAAAACTTAGCTTAGAATCCAGGCATTTAAATCATTTGTACTTTGCGGGACAAATCAATGGGACGTCTGGCTACGAAGAAGCGGCGGCTCAAGGATTTGTTGCGGGAGCAAATGCAGCAAGGAAAGTTTTGAATATCCAGGAACTGACCTTCCCCAGGTCTAATTCGTATATTGGGGTTATGATAGATGACATTATAACTAAAGGGGTTGATGAGCCATATAGAATGTTCACTTCGCGTGCGGAGAATAGGATCGTGCTAAGGGAGGATAACGCAGATCTTAGACTACATGAATTCGCTAGAACAAATGGGTTTATCGACGACGAAACTTACAATAAAATAAAAGTAAAGTGGGCAACAATATACAGCGCCGTAAACATGCTTGATACCATAAATATCAAACCTACAGATATTATTAACAACAAGTTGATCAAACTTATTTCTTCGACGATAAAACAACAAGTTACAGCAAAGGACCTATTGAAAAGACCAGAGATATCCTATAAAGACATCATCGATATCAGCGACGATGAATCTTTGAAAGATTTTTTAATCTACGACGAGGAAATAGAGATAGAAATTAAATATGAAGGGTATATAAGGATGCAGCAAAACGATATAAAGTTCAGTGGATTGGATTGTGTTGTATTATCTACTGATGTTAATTACGATAATTTGGTTAATTTGTCTAAAGAAGTTAGGGAAAAATTAAATAAAGTTAAACCAACTAATTTAGCACAAGCGTTAAGAATACCTGGGATAACTCCGGCCGCAATAGATGTTCTTTTAGTTTATAAAAAGAGGGGGACTATATAATGTTCCACGTGGAACAGTGTTTTGACCTTTTGTTACCAAAATTTGATAAAGTTAAAGCTTTTCAAAGACTTAACTTTATTAAAGAGGAATATTTTAAATGGAATAGCAAGATAAATATTAGTGCGATAAGGGACGAAAAGGGTTTTTGGGAGAAACATATTATAGATAGTCTTTGCCTTGCAAGTTTTATTAACAATGCATCATTTAGAGACTTTGATATTTTAGATATTGGTAGCGGAGGAGGATTTCCTGGGTTAGTTCTTGCCAGTGTTTTAAATAATGATGTAACCTTGGTTGATCCCGTTAAAAAGAAAACAGATTTTCTAACTCACATTATTTTAAGGCTTAATTTAAAGAATGCACATGTCTATAATGGGATGTTTGAGAACATCAAAGACCTTGATGCTAAATCCATTGTTGTTAGTAGGGCACTTGGGCAATATGACAAACTAAATGAACATTTTAAAGGCATTAATAAAGATATCAGCGTTGTAGTTATGGCAATAAAAACCCAGGAAATTGGTGCTCCAGGTGTACTCTTTGATAGAGAGTACACTCTTATACAGCCAATATTAGGCGATGCTTTAAAAGGGCATCTACTTATTAAATTAAATTAAAGTTGTTCCACGTGGAACATTAATGTTGCTAGTATTCTCAAAATCATCTATACTCCTATAAAGAAAAATAAAATCTCAAAAGGAGTGTGTATGGGTAGAGTCATAGCTGTAGCAAATCAAAAAGGCGGCGTTGGCAAAACAACTACTGCTATAAACCTTGCTGCCTCCCTAGCAACGGCAGAAAAAAGGACGTTGCTTTTGGATTTTGACCCTCAAGCAAATGCAACCTCAGGCTTGGGGTTTGATCCAGAAAGTTTGGATGAGTCAAACATGTATCACGTTATAATGGGAGAAGCTCAACTAAAAGATGTAATAAAGAAAACAGAATTAAAATATTTAGACCTTGCTCCGGCCGGAAAAGATCTAGTTGGTGCAGAACCAGAATTGGTTAACGAGATGGCGAGAGAAACCAGATTAAAGGATGCTATAGCGACGATAATTAATAATTATGATTATATACTTATCGATTGTGCACCGTCGCTGGGAATACTTACAGTTAATGCTCTTACCGCCGCGAATACTTATTTAATTCCTCTTCAATGTGAATACTTTGCTTTAGAAGGTATAAGTAAATTTTTAAGAACAGTTGATCTGATAAAGAAAAGATTAAACCCAAGTCTCGTCGAGGAAGGGATACTTTTAACAATGTTCGATAAAAGAAATAGACTCTCTTATGAGATCGCAAATGAGATAAAAAGTTTTTTTAAAGAAAAAGTTTTTAACTCAGTTATTCCGAGAAATGTTAGATTAAGTGAAGCTCCAAGTTATGGAAAACCAGTTATACTTTATGATATAAATTCCAGTGGCTCGATCAGCTATTTGAACCTAACAAAGGAGGTTATAGAAAATGACAATAGATTCAAAACAAGAAACTAGACCAGGAAGAAGAGCTTTGGGAAGAGGCCTTGCAGCTTTAATTCCTGAAGCCGATTATACAAATACTAATGCTGCGGTCCAAGCTAGACCAACTACAGAACAAAAGGTGACTGCAAGTGTTGGGGACCGCTCCTTTTTTATGTGTAATGTTAATGAATTAATACCTTCAACCCAACAGCCAAGACAGCAATTTGATGATGCTCAAATAAAAGAACTATCTGAATCTATTAAAGAAAACGGGATTATTCAACCTCTTATAGTCAGAAAAAGAGGGAATAGTTGTGAAATAGTTGCTGGTGAAAGAAGATGGAGAGCAGCCAAACTCGCGGGTGTAAAAGAAGTTCCAGTAGTCTTAAAAGAAATGTCAGACAGGATAACTCTTCAAACAGCACTTGTGGAAAATATTCAAAGGTCGGATCTAAATAGTATAGAAGAAGCAAAGGCTTACAAACAACTTATAGAAGAATACGGTATGACTCAGGAAGAACTTTCTAAAAAAGTTGGGAAAGAAAGAAGTTCTATAAGTAACTATCTAAGATTATTGAAACTTCCTAATTATACACAAGACCATATAGTAAAAGGAGAACTAAGCACAGGGCATGCCAAAGTACTTTGTGGACTGGAATCTGAAGAAAAGATTAAAAAAGCAACTGCAGAAATAATTAAAAGAGGATTATCGGTAAGGGAAACAGAACGGCTTGTCGAAAAATTGATTAATGATAAAAAAGTAAATAAAAACAATAAGAAAGACGACTTAAAGTTGTTTGATTCAATAGAGGATAGTCTTAGGGAAAAGTTTAAAACCAAAATTCAAGTAAAAGGAAAGTATGAAAAAGGGAGTTTTGTGATAAACTATTTTAGCAAGGATGACTTTGAAAGGATATTGGCTATCCTGTTTGAATAAGAGGGGTTATGAAAAGTAAAGAGCACTATTTAAGACTTAGTGAAAATGTTTCTGCAATAATTCAAGATGGTTGTGAGCTTAAAGGGACCCTCTCTTTTGAAGGGCTAGTCAGACTTGGTGGAAAATTTGAGGGTAGGATATTCACTAATGATATTCTTATCATAGAGGATACAGCCCTTGTAAAAGCGGATATCCAGGCTGATGTTGTAGTCATTAGTGGTAGGGTTGTAGGGGATATTTCTGCTAAAAGTAGAATAGAGATCTTTAAACCTGCAATAATAAAGGGTAATCTTACTGCCCCTATTATATCTATGGAACAAGGTGTTGTTTTTGAAGGTAGCACACAAATGGGGGAGTAGGAAAAACTACTCATTGTTCTCTTTGAGATTACTCTCTTTTAATTTTATCAGTAAGTTATAAGCGTCTTTTGGCTTTATATTCAAATAATTAGCTAATATTGAGGCTATTTTCCTCGGCTCCCCTGTTCTGGGGTCAAAATCAGCCACCTTATTGTTATTATTATACTTTTTATCAAAACATAAAAGCACAGTAAATTCCCCTTTTTCTTTGAGGTCTTTGGGGTAATCTTTTGCTTTAAATTTAAGGATTTCTTCATATATTTTAGATAGTTCTCGTCCTATGACAATAGTAGCCTCTGGCATTAATTCAGACAACATTTGAAGAGTCCCCAGGATCCTTTGAGGAGATTCAAAAAAAGCCATTGTATGTGGCTCTTCTGCAATGGACCCCATGGAAAGGAACAACTTTTCTTTTTCAGTTTTTTTATAAGGCAGGAATCCAATAAAGGTTACTGCCCCACCTTGGATACCTGAACAGGATAAAAGAGTAGTCAAGGCAGAGGGTCCAGGGATTGGGATAACTTTTATGTGGTTATTCAAAGAGTAGTCAACAATTATTGCTCCTGGATCCGAAACAGCAGGTGTTCCTGCATCAGAAATTATTGCTAAACTTAGATCCTTATCAAAAAGTCCTTTTACCTTTTCCAAACGTTCCTTTTCGTTAAATTTATGCAAAGAAAGGCATGGTGTATTGATGCAAAAATGGTTCAGAAGCTTTTGTGAATGTCTTGTGTCTTCAGCGAGTATAAAATCGACCTTCTTTAAAGTATCAAGTGCTCTTTGGGAAAAATCCTCAAGATTACCAATAGGTGTTGCGACTATATATAATATTTTTTTCATTCAATACCTAGTCTATAGTATTTTATAATGAATTAAAAGGAAGTGTTTAATCATAAGGGTCTAACTTAGGGAAAAAGATGGCGTGACTTTGATAGATCTGAGTTACGGGAGAATAAGAGCCAACAAGCGTATTGTCACTACTCTGCAAAAGATGAAATTTTTTGGTAGTACCGGCCTAACAGAGTTCGTTACAGCTAAAGACAGGCCTTTTATTTTTGAAACAGAAGAAGACGCTGTAAGAAGTTTTGTTTAATTTGCGCAGGAATATTTTGCCGCTAGGGCATTAGGTTTATTATTTTTGTTGTCCCAAAATGGTGACATTGATCTTAGTGTTGCTATCACTTCTGGCAGTTTAGTTATTAAAGCATCTACATCGTCCTTGGTCGTATATCTTCCCATACTTATTCTAAGACTACTGTGTGCCGATGTCAGAGGTACATGCATTGCCCTAAGTACGTGACTGGGTTCTAACGATCCTGAGGTGCAAGCAGATCCAGAGGACAAACAAAAACCAGCCTTGTCCAGCTGAAAGAGTATCGATTCTCCTTCTATGCAATCAAATGAAAAATTAGTTGTATTGCACAATCGTTCCGCCTCTGCACCATTGATATACATATAAGGGATATTTTTTTGTAAGGTTTTTTCTAGATAGTCCCTGAACTCGGCCAGTTTGTCCTGCTTTTTATTTTTTAGTTCTTCCAAGACCAACTCAAAAGCTTTTGCAAGGCCTATGATAAAAGGGACATTGGGCGTTCCTCCACGTTTGTTGAATTCGTGATGTCCGCCAGTGATAATACGTCTAAGTCTTGACCCCCTACGAGAGAATAAAAGTCCGATCCCTTTTGGTGCATAGATTTTATGTCCACTCATGGATAACAGGTCTATGTGTTTATATTGATAGCTGTATACATCTATTTGGATTTTTCCTATGCTTTGTGTGGCATCTGTATGGAAAGTTATCTCAGGGTGCCTTTCTTTGGCTATCCTTGATAATTTATCTATTGGAAATACAACACCAGTCTCGTTGTTAGCGTGCATGATACTGATTATACCTGTATCCTCGCTCAAAGCCTTTGTGAATTCCTCCATAGAAAGTTCACCTTTAGTATCTACCTGGAGAAAGGTTACTTTATATCCGTCACGCTCAAGGTCCTTACAGGTTTCTAATACCGCAGGATGTTCCGTCGCAGTTGTGATGATGTGTTTTTTGTTAGGGTATGCTTTAAGAGTTCCTCTTAGTGCGTGATTTATGCTTTCTGTAGCAGAACTGGCAAAAATTATTTCGTCGCTATGCTTTGCACCAAGAAGATTTGCGATCCTCAGCCTGGCGTCTTCTACTTCTATAGAAATATCCATTGCGGATCTATATTTGCTACTTGGGTTCTGGAATTTTTCTTTAAAATAAGGGAGCATCACCTCTAGGACTTTTGGGTCTATTGGAGTGGTCGCATTATAGTCTAAATATGTTTGTTTAATATTGCTCATCCTACATTTATGACCTTAACTTTAGGGCTTACTTTGTCACGGAGTATTTTTTCGACGGTGTATTCGATAGTGTTATTGGACGCATGACAAGTTTTGCAAGCGCCTTTTAATCTAAAATATAATTCATAACCTCTGATATCTATTATTTCTAAACCTCCGCCATCTCGCTGAAGAATAGGTATTACATCGCTGACCAGAACTTTTTCTATTTCCTTGGCTACCTGGTATGGAGTTTTATCATCAGGTTTACCGACCACTGGTTGTTCGGTTTGGGTTGAACTTATATTCACCTCTTTTAGGATATCCTTGATCCCTCCTGGCTCCTCTATACAGCTACCACAAACACTTCCAGCCTTTATGGTGTTGATGACTTCCTCAACTGTTTTTAACCCCAAATCACGTACTTGATCTCTTATATAACCTTTAGTCATACCCATACAGCGACAGACAATTCTCTGGTCTGAATCCTCTTCGTGGGTTAAGCATTCAGTATTAACACCAAGTTTTTTTAGATCCAAGTTCCTTTTTCTTGCCCAGTCATATACAGCACCGTAGAGTGCTTCCACTCCCATTATTGAGCAGTGTATTTTTTGTGTAGGCAGACCGTCCAAAAATTTAACTATGTCGTCTTTGGTTAACGAGAGTGCTCTAATTGGGGTGTATTTGCCTTCCTCTATCATTATACAAAGGGCTTCGCTTGCCGCTATTGCAGAGGTGCAACCAAAAGTAAGGTAACGGATTGATGTAATAATGTCGTTTTCAGGGTTTTTTTCATCTTTTTGCACCCTAAAGGTTAATCTTATGGCGTCACCACAAACTAATGACCCATGAAAGCTTTCACCATCAGGGTTTTCTATTTCTCCTATATGTGCGTTTTTACTGTGATTTACCGCATCCAAGAAGAGTTTTTTCGTTTTGTCAGAATATTCCCATGCCATAGAGGGTGTATTTATATCTTTTTGTTAAAGATAACAAGCAAAATTCCGATAAGGGAACCATGGCTAAGAAATTAATAATAATAGCACTGGTTTTGGGAGCTTGTTTTGGTGGTAATTCCTTTGCCCAAGCCTTTGAAGGGGTTTACCAGCTTGAAATAGAAAATCAGGAAGGACAAAGTATCAGCAGGGGTACGGGGTTTTACGTACATAGTGAGAACAATGACAGGGCATATGTGGTAACAAGCTTTCATTTGCTTAATGCAAGATTATTGGAAGCAGCAAAAATAAAAATAACGAGCATGGGAAGAGATATTTATCTGCAAGTTGCAGCATACGACGAATTAAATGATATTCTGGTCCTTTATTCAAAAGAAATAACTGATGAATCATGGTCTTTTGGAAGGGACTGCAGCGGCAAGATAGAGATTGCAGGATATCACAACAACAAGCTTGCTGCCGTAGATGTGGAAAATGGACTTATTGATACCGAGGTAGAAACAGTTAAAAAATTGTCTGTTTATTTGAGCAAAGGTTTTAGTGGAGCCCCACTTTTTAACGATAAAGCACAAATTTGTGGGATGGTAGCTTTGTCCAGTGAGCAGAATGCTAGTTCAATAGCAGTATCTAGCGAAATGTTACGATCGGTTATAGGATCGGCTGGAAAAGAACTTTATTCTGTAAGGGAAACAAGGATAATGCTTGGTGTTGAAAAAGTTGTCCGCACACAGGTTGAACTTGATAAACTTATTTCTGACAACAACAACTCCAGACAGTTCGTTATAGGGCTTGCTCCAGTAACTAAGGAGGAGAGGTTTATCGTGAAGAATGCAAATAATATTATAGTCGATGCTTATACAGATATAAGCAAACTAGTTATACATCAATCAAAGAACGTAATGGTAAGGAATATCAAGGCAGAAAGGATAATGATAAACGAATCAACCGGTATCACCGTAACTGGTTGCATCTTTAATTCACTGGACCAAGCGTTACTTTTAAAGGATTCATCCAATCTTTATGTTAAGGGTAATCTCTTTAAAAACATAGGTACAGGAATAGTGCTTAAGGCTGTATCTGTCGACGAAAAAGCACTTAATACAGAAAATGTATTTGTCTCAGTTCCGAACACTATTAAAAATATCTGATAGCTATCAAAAATGAATAAAATTTTTATCAGAAAAGTTGCAACTAAATAAGTCATCTATTCTAACCTATTGTAATTCCATGCCTGCCCGTTTGGCGCACTATTTGCTTTAACAAAACGATATATAAAAATAAGAGGGAGGATCTTATGAGTATTTCTTTTAAGGTTTTGAAGAATGAAGGGGACTATTTAAAACTTGATGTGGAGGGGATTGTAGTAGACGTCAAAGGGCTTGTTGCAAAAAGCCCCAAGATGCTTGAAGCGGTAGCATGGAGTATCCTTTATACAGCTACTGCAGATGTGATCTGTTTGTGCGGAGAAAGTGGTACTGGCAAAGAAATGTTGTTTAGACTTATACGACAGGTGAGCAACAAGCCTGATGGGATATGTGTTAATTGTGGTGCCATGACGGATTCCTTGCTCGAGAGTGAATTGTTTGGGCACAAGAAGGGTTCCTTTACTGATGCTATTGGCGACAGGAAGGGTGCTTTTTTAGAGGCTGGAGATGGACTTTTATTTTTGGACGAGATAGGAGAAATGAGCCTAAAAGGACAGGTAAAACTTTTACGGGCTATAGAATATAAAGAAATTAAACCTGTTGGCAGCGACGTTAGTTTGTCTCACAAGGCTAAACTTATCCTAGCAACAAACAGAGTGCTTCCTGAACTTGTTAAGGAAAGTAAATTTAGGAGAGATCTTTTTTTTAGGATAGAGGGGTTTACGGTAACTATTCCACCTTTAAGAGAGAGACCAGAGGATGTAGAGGCTCTTATTCAATATTTTGTTGGCGACGGATATAAATTTTCTAAGGGTGCTATGGATGGTTTAATGAAACATGACTGGCCTGGCAATGTAAGAGAACTGAGGAACGCCTTAGAGAGAGCAAAAATCAAAAGTTTATATGGAGAAAAAACGATCTCTTGGGAAATGCTTGGAGTTAATAAGCAACTGAGCCTTGATTATACACAGAAAATGACATTGGAAGACATGGAAAAGGCTCTTATACAAGAAGCGTATATGAGGTTTGATTACAATATTTCTCATACAAGTAAGGCGCTGGGGATCCCCAGATCTACTCTTTACAGTAAACTGAGAAAATATGATCTTATAGCTTGAAAAAACTCATGGCGTCTGGTATTTAAATAGACGCTATGGGACTTCTTAAATCAATAATGTCTCAACTTGGTGTTAATCACACCTTCTTTTTCCAGTTTGCACTGGTAGTTATTGCTTATTTGTTCTTATCAAGATTACTGTTCAAGCCGGTGTTGGCATCTCTTTTGACAAGGATATATAAGGTAGAGGGCCTAAAAAGGGCAGCAGACTCCATGCTTATAGAACATGATAAACTCGCAAAAGAACATAAAGTGCAATGGAGAGAATACGAGGCAAAAGCAAAGTCCTCTAGAGATAAAATAACATCGGATGCCAAATTAAAAGCAGAACAGATGATCAAAGACTCTGAACATAAAGCCAGCGAAAAAATAAAGGTAAAAAGACAGGAAATAATAAAAGAGGCAGAGGAACTTTCGGTTGAACTTGGCAGATCCTCTACTCAAATAGAGCAAATGATCAAGACCAAGTTGCTTGGAGCGTAACAGAAAGTGCAACTAATTTTTTTTACAATAAACTTCATTATTTTTGCAATAGCGCTGGTATTCTTATTAAGGAAACCTGTCTCTAATTATTTAAAGGACAGAAAAAATTCTTTTATTAACGGGCATGAAGAGGCAAAAAAACACTATGATGATGCTCTCGGTAAACTTAACGGTCTTAAAGATAGTGTTAGGAATATAGATAAAGAAGGTGATGCCCATGTAGAAGAAATAGCCGAACAGGCAAGAGAGGAAGCTAGGGTAATAGTGCTCAACGCAGCATCATATTCAACTGCAACTATGGCCGGTACAGAAGAGATGTTAAAAGCAGAAATAGAAAGAGCCAAGAATAAAGAGGTAACTAATTTTATACATAGCGTTATAGCCAAGACTGAGACAGAAGTTAAGAAAGGATCGGTGCAGAATGATTACAGTGAGATCTATATAAAGAACTATTTTGCAGCTAGCAAAAGGGTAGAGGGTTAATATTTAAAAATGAAAAGCCCTATGAACTCAAAAGTTTCTTTAGTTTATGCAAGAGCCCTTTTTAATGCGGCAAAAGAAGATTCACTTATAGATAGTATAAATGCTGACCTTATAAAAGTTAAGGAAGCGCTAATTCAGGATGACGAAGCGCTTTACAAGATACTGTCTTCACCAATAGTAGATATAGACGAAAAGAAGGATCTTCTTTCAAAGATCTTCTTTCAAAGGGTCAATGATTTCTTGTTCAACTTCCTAAACCTACTTATAACAAAGAATAGGTTTGACAATGTTGCAGGCATTTTTGATGTGTATGCAGAGATGGTGGATGAAATGTCTGGCCTGTCACGAGGAGAAATAAAGATATCTAAGCTGCCAGATGATGAGAACCAGAAAAAAATAGTTGACTCAATTCAGGGATTACTTAATAAAAAGATAAAAGTAGAATTTGTTCAGGATAAAGATCTTGTTGCAGGTTTTTCTGCCAAGGTAGGTTCCTATAGATTAGAGTATTCTTTCGAGACGCATCTTAAAGAGATAGAAAAAAAGTTGATCAGGGGATAAAAAATGGAACAGTTAAGAGCAGATGAGATCAGTAGACTGATAAAGGACGAAATAGAGCGATTCAGTAAAAAGATCGACGTCTATGAATCCGGTGTTGTCTTAAGCGTTGGAGATGGCGTTGCAAAGATCTATGGTTTAGATAATGCAATGACTGGAGAACTTGTAAGCTTTTCTGACGATGTTTACGGGATGATACTTAACCTTGAAGAGAACACTGTGGGTGTTGTTATCTTTGGTGAGAATGATTCAGTTAGTGAAGGTGACGTAGTCAAAAGGACAGGCAAAATAGTCGAAGTTCCTGTTGGAAAAGAACTATTAGGAAGGGTCGTTGACCCTCTTGGTTTTCCTATCGACGGAAAAGGTCCCATAAATGCTACAGAGAAAAGAAGAATAGAAACTAAGGCACCTGGGATCATTTATAGGCAACCAGTTCACGAACCTCTACAAACCGGAATAAAAGCTATCGACTCGATGATACCGATTGGAAGAGGACAAAGAGAATTGATCATAGGAGACAGGAAAACAGGAAAGACCGCAATAGCAATAGACACAATAATAAATCAAAAAGGACAGAATGTTCATTGTATATATGTAGCTATCGGTCAAAAACAATCTACCGTTGCAACAGTTATAGAAAAGTTAAAAGAGCATGGTGCTATGGAATATACGACCATAGTTAGTGCTACAGCTTCGCAACAAGCACCTTTGCAATATCTTGCACCGTACTCAGGGTGTGCAATGGGAGAATATTTTAGGGATAACGGTATGCACGCACTTGTTATATATGACGACCTTACAAAACAAGCACAGGCGTATAGACAACTTTCCTTATTATTGAGGAGACCACCAGGTAGAGAAGCATATCCTGGAGATATATTTTACTGCCACTCCAGACTTCTTGAGAGAGCGGCTAAGATGAGCAAAGAAAAAGGAAGTGGTAGCTTAACGGCACTTCCTATAATAGAGACCCAGGCAGGGGATGTTTCTGCTTACATTCCTACTAACGTTATCTCTATTACTGATGGACAAATATATCTTGAGTCGGACCTTTTCAACGCAGGACAAAAACCTGCAGTTAATCCAGGAATATCTGTTTCCAGGGTTGGTGGTAATGCACAAATAAAGGCGATGAAGCAGATCGCCGGTCTTTTAAGATTAACGCTCGCTCAGTATAGAGAATTGGCTGCCTTCTCTCAGTTCGGGTCTGATCTTGATAAAGCAACAAAGAAACAACTTGATCGCGGTGTAAGGCTAATGAGCATGTTAAGGCAAAAACAATACGAGCCTGTAACGGTAGAAAAACAAGTCCTCATAATTTATGCTACAACTAATGGATACCTAGATGAATGTCCTTTGGATAAAGTTGGAGAATTTGAAAAGAGACTTAATACTTTTATAGAAACAAAACACAAGAATATCTTAGATGACATAAAACAAAAGAAGGTCTTGGACGATGATTTAAAGGCTTCTCTTAATTCAGCATTAGAGGCTTTCTCTAAAATGTTCTTGGATCAGGAAAAACAGGCTTAGAGGAACTAAATGGCGTCTTTAAGGGATTTAAGAAAAAGGATACAGACTGTCAAGAGCACTAGGCAGATAACCAAAGCCATGAAAATGGTTTCGGCGTCTAAACTTAGGAGAAGTCAGGACTCTTTGCTATCTCTTAGACCTTATGCTTACAAACTGATAGGCCTTATAAATGCTCTTAAGGATAGGATGGGTGATTTTGAACATCCACTTGTATCCCGACGAGAAATAAAAAAGACAAGGTTAGTTATTGTTTCTTCTGATAGAGGACTTTGCGGTTCTTATAATTCCAACATAATAAAGAAGGCAGAGGGCTATATTAAGGAAGCGGGTCTGAACGAGAGTAATTGTGTTATAGATTTTGTTGGCAAAAAAGCCTATGAATATTTTAAGAAGAGGTATTCTAATATAGGTGATAATTACAGGGTGGATGAGAATCCCACTTCTCAAACTATCTCCTATTTGGGTGACAGAGCTATAGATAATTATATAGAGGGCGATTTTGATTCATTGGTCATAATCTATAATGAGTTCAAATCTGCTATGAGTCAAAAAATAACGGTAGAAAGATTGTTTCCTATAATCACTCCTGAATACGAAGACGTTTCTGTTATGGATAATTTTAAATATGAACCAAGCAAACACGAAGTCCTGGAAGGTCTTTTACCTCAGTATGTTAAAGTAGAAGTTTTAAGGGTCTTGTTAGAAAGTTTTGCCAGTGAACACGGAGCAAGAATGACAGCTATGGAAAGCGCTACACAGAATTCAGATGAAATGATGAAGCGGTTATCATTAGTATACAACCGTCAAAGACAGTCCGTTATTACAACGGAGCTTATGGAAATAGTTAGTGGTAAAGAAGCCTTAGAACACAGTTAATGGAGGAGATACATGGCTCAAGCAAAAGAATTAATAGCAGAAGGAAAGGTTAAACAGGTAATTGGTCCTGTTGTTGATGTAGTTTTCCCTTCTGGGAAGTTACCAAAGATCTATGGCGCACTAAAGATAAGTAACACTTCTATTTCTTCTGTAGAGTGGAACCTTGTTTTGGAAGTTGCGCAACACCTTGGAGATAACACCGTTAGAACTATATCAATGGACGCAACGGAAGGTCTTACAAGAGGCATGCCAGTGCTTGATACAGGTGATGTTATAAGGGTACCTGTTGGTAAAGAAGTTCTTGGTAGAATAATAAATGTTATCGGTCTCCCAGTGGATGAATGTGGTCCAGTTAATACGCAAAAGCATTATCCTATACATAGAGAAGCTCCAACGTTGCAAGATCAGAATGTAAAAGTAGAGATACTTCATACCGGTATAAAGGTAATAGATCTTATCGAACCATACAGAAAAGGTGGAAAGATAGGCTTGTTCGGCGGTGCTGGAGTTGGAAAAACAGTTGTAATCATGGAATTGATACACAATATCGCAACCGAGCATGGAGGCTTTTCTGTATTCGGCGGAGTTGGAGAAAGAACAAGAGAAGGGAATGACCTTTGGTTAGAAATGAAACAATCCGGCGTTATAGATAAAACAGCCTTGGTGTATGGACAGATGAATGAGCCACCTGGAGCAAGAGCAAGAGTAGCATTATCCGCACTTGCCGTTGCTGAATATTTCAGGGACGAAGAGAATCAGGACGTTCTTTTGTTCATAGATAATATCTTCAGATTTACACAGGCAGGTTCGGAAGTTTCTGCATTACTAGGCAGAATACCATCGGCGGTTGGATATCAACCGACACTTGGTACTGAAATGGGAGAATTACAAGAAAGAATAACTTCAACTAATAAAGGATCTATCACGTCGATACAGGCTATCTATGTTCCTGCTGATGATTATACAGATCCTGCTCCTGCGACTACCTTTGCACATCTGGATGCAACAACAGAACTTTCAAGAGAGATCTCTGACCTTGGTATTTATCCGGCGGTTGATCCTTTGACCTCAAGTTCGACAATCCTGTCTCCTGAATATGTAGGTGACGAACACTACGATGTGGCTCAGAACGTTAAGAAGGTACTTCAAAGATATAAAGACCTCCAGGATATAATTGCGATCCTTGGTATAGACGAGCTTAGCGAAGAAGATAAGATAACTGTAACAAGAGCAAGAAAGATACAAAGGTTTTTGTCTCAACCATTCTTTGTTGCAGAGCAGTTTACGGGTGTTCCTGGAAGATATGTAAAAATAGAAGATACCATAAAAGGGTTCAAAGAAATCTGTGAAGGAAAGCATGATTCCGTACCTGAACAAGCATTCTGGATGGTTGGTACTATAGAAGAAGCGATAGAGAAAGCTAATAAGATGAGGGCAGATGGAAACGCTTAATGTAGATATTGTTTCTCCTTCAGGGCAATTAGTGGCAAATAAAAAAGTATTATCACTCACGGTTCCTTCTTTGGATGGAGAAATAAATATACTTCCTGGCCATATAGACATGATCTGTCTTTTGGGTGAAGGGATATTAAAATTAGACGAGGTTGTTTCATATGTGATCTATAAAGGATTTATGGAAATAGCTTCTGGCACTAATGTTACTATCGCTGCTGAGCGTGCAGTAGTAGTGTCAGAACTCAATAAACAGCAGGTGTTGAATTCAATAAAAGAGCTAGAAGATAAATTATCAAAAGAATCCCTTGATGATGATAATTTTAAGAAGGTCTCCCAAGCTTATAAAGATAGTTTAGCAGAACTAAAGGCGTTCAATTAAATATATAGGTTTTTCCTTCATTAACTTATGAAGTTGTGGCTGGAACATGTAGTGTTTACCGCTTTCCAAGATCCAACCTATAAGTTGGCTTGCCAACCGCTGTTTTGCTAGGTTTGGCGACATCAGGATAGTACAACCTATTTTGATTAACTTATGTTTTTGTATGAACTGCTCTGCGAATTCAAAGTCTTTTTTATTAGATATAACGAACTTGACTTCGTCGTAGTTGGTCAAATATTTTAAATTCTCATTATTAAAACTTGTTTTAAAACCTGTTGAGGGTGTTTTTATATCAACCACTCTTTTAACAGTATTAGGGAGGCCCTTTATAGACAGTGAACCATTGGTCTCTATGGAGATGATCCTTTTTAGTTTTAGGATGTCTTTTATTAGTGGTAGTAACTCTTTTGTTTGTAGTAAGGGTTCTCCTCCGGTTATACAAACAAAAGGAACTTTTGTTTTATCGACGAGCTTTAAGATATTTTTACAAGACACGGTTCTATATTTATTTTTCCAAGAATATTTTGTATCACAAATTTTGCATTTAAGATTGCAGCCGTTCAATCTTATGAAAAGCGTGGGCATGCCTATAAACGTGCTTTCCCCCTGAAAAGACAAAAAAATTTCATTTATTTTTAAGATACCGTCAAAATTATTTTTCATGTTAATCGACTATATAGCACACAAAAGCTGGATATTCAATTTACTAAAACCCTTGCTACTATTATACTTGAAAAATAAAGAGTATCCATCACGACGACAAAGCAGATGGATACTCATGAGTAGTCAACATGATAACATACAAATATTCCTTGAAAAAACCGCTGACGCCGCTAACATTATGTACATATAGGAGTACACAAAATGAAGAATATGAAGTTCTTAATGATGCTTATGTTGTTCGTGGCGACTGATCTTTATGCAGACGGTTTAAAGTATGCCGAAGAAGATTATAAAATCCAGCAGGGAGAAACCTTATCGAGCATTCTTTATAGTAAAGGTGTCCATGGAGGCTCCCATCTATATGGTACAGCCGGCAATGATGGATATGTAACTGAGAACAAGGAGCTTAACCCACAAATAAAGAATTGGAATGCACTACATCCTGGAACTGTGATCAAAATTAAATATCCGTCGACCACTACTACTTCTTCTTCTGTAGATGTGGAAGAAAATTATTTGATCCAGGAAGGTGATACCCTTTCTGGAGTATTGTACAGTAAAGGTACAAAAGGCATTAAGAACCTATATGCAAAAGATGGTTATGTAGAAAAAAACAAAAAACTTAATCCTAGTGTTGCTAATTGGGAAAAACTTGTTCCTGGAACAACTATAAGGCTCGTCTATAAGGGTACTTCACCTGTTACTAATGCTCAGGTCTTAGATGCAGAAAATAAATTGTATACAGAAAATAAACCTGAACTAATTGAAACAAAAACACCGGACGTTAAGCCGATAGAACTTAAAACACCCGAAAATACAACTGGTCATTTTTTAGAACATAGATTCTTTTTAGGTTTGGGTGTTGGGTATGATAAAGAGAATCAAACAACTCAGTCTATAAGTACTCGTGGAGCTTTAACTTTCCCAATCCTACAATATCAACTGTATTACAGACCAGTCGGTGATCCAGAGGCTAGTTCTTGGGAATATAGATTTTTGGCACAAGCTAATAAAGGTTTGGCAGTCAAAGGTGTTAGCATGCCGTTTGGTGGCCAAGTGGAAGTTGGGTTTGGACGTTATTCATTGTTTAAATTTGGTACAACAAGATTCAACCCGAATATAGATTTAAGTTTTGACATAGGTAATACCTTCACCAGTGATGCAAGCGATAACTTTTCCGCAAGAGAGCGACATATACTATGGTTTGGATTCAAGCCTGAGTTGGTGAGCTATATAGGCTCAACCATGGTTGAGTACTATCCGTTCGTATATAAGAGTCTATATATGAAGAGTATGGATGATAAGTTTAGTGGTTGGAAGTTCGGTCTAAAAGCAGATGTTGGTCTGGCTTTCAAAAATGCTCTATATGGCTCTGTTGAGTACAATTACGAAAGGCACGAAAATCAAGTTCCTACAGTTGTTCTTTCTCTTCAAGAGCTTATTTTTGGTGTGGGCTATAGATTCTAGTTGCTATTTATTGTTAATTTGTGGTATAATATATGAACTGATATTCAAAACAATGGAGGTTCTTTATGAAGTTAAGGGCTACTTTATTTTTTGCAGTACTTTTTACTATTTTTACTTTTTCTGCATGCAAAGAGGTTGTACAAAATGGAGGCTCAAGTGCTTCAAAACCTTTTTATAAGGAAATAACTAGTTTTAAAATAAATAATATTCCGGCTACCGTAGTCGGAACCAGTATATCTATTACTTTACCGTATGGTACATCTAAGGCTGCACTTATACCGACGATAGTTCAGACAGGAACTAGTGTAAGTCCTGCTTCAGGAGTGGCTCAAAACTTTTCTAATCCGGTGCCTTACACAGTAATAGCAAAAGATGGTTCAAAGAAAGTTTATACTGTCAATGTCGCTGTTGCACCTAATTTTGCAAATGACATTACTCAGTTTGCGGTAACGGTCAACGGAACTGCAATAAATGGAGTCATTAATGGAAGCAATATTTCGCTAACGGTTCCTTATGGAACAGATCTTTCTACAACACAACTAACACCAACTATATATATTACTGGAGCAAGTGTTAGTCCTGCCTCCGGTGATCCACATAGTTTTAACGTTTCTCCTCAAATATATACGGTAACAGCAGCGGATGGTTCAACAAATGATTATGCAGTTACGGTTACAGTGGCGCTTAATTCTGCAAAAGATTTTACAGCTTTTTCAATACTGGGCTATCCTGGGACTATCGGTGCGCACACTATTACACTAGTGCTTCCTTACGGTCAAAACCTTTCATCACTAACACCTGACACAACCATTACTGGCGTAAGCTTTAGTCCAACAACACCGAGCGATTTTTCTACAGGTCCTAAAATATATACGGTAACAGCAGCAGATGGTTCAACAAAAGATTATACAGTCGTAGTAACTGCAGCGCTTAATTCTGCAAAAGAGATTACGGCTTTTTCGATACTGGGCCTCCCTGGGACTATCGACATAACTAACCATATTACACTAGTGGTTCCTTATGACACGGGTCTTTTAGCACTAACACCAACTATAACTATTACTGGAAATACTGTATCTCCAGCTTCTGGTGTTCAGAACGATTTTACTTCGCCTCAAACTTATACAGTTAGAGCAGCAGATGGTTCAACAAAGGATTATCTAGTTACAGTAACGGAAGCACTTAATTCTGCAAAAGATATTACAGATTTTATGATACTGAATACCCATGGGGCTATCGACGTAATCAATCACACTATTACACTACTGGTTCCGTATTGTACAAATCTTTCAGCACTAACACCAACTATAACTATTACTGGAAATACTGTCTCTCTAGGTTCTGGTATTCAGAACGATTTTACTTCGCCTCAAACTTATACAGTTACAGCAGCAGATGGTTCACAACAAGCTTATATAGTTAACGTTATGGTTGCTGCACCAGCATATAACCTTCGAGACGTTGGGCCGGCTGGCGGTTTGATCTTCTACATCAACCCTACTTGTACAACTGATGGATGGGTATATTTAGAAGCAGCCCCTTCCGATAGGAGCAGTACACAAAGATGGAGTAATTTATTGACTACAATTGGTACAACTTCGCAAAACGTGGGTACTGGTAACACTAACACCAATATGATAATAAACCAAGTAGGGCACACAGACAGCGCTGCGAATGCATGTAAACAGACGTCGGTAAATGGCTACGGCGATTGGTTTTTACCATCCTTAGGTGAACTAAACTTAATGTTTTCCAATTTAAAAGCCCTAGGAGTTGGTGGCTTTGTTAACAATTACTATTGGAGTTCTTCTGAGAACCCAGACAAATGGGCATTTGTTAAGGCTTTTTACTTATATGGTGAGGTAACCAATAATCAGAAGAACCTTACTAATTTACCTACTCGTTGCATAAGGAAGTTTTAGTCAAGTATAGGTAAACAAGACTGAGGTTTATAGTCTTGTCATTGTTTTTATATAGATGTAAAAAATGCTATGGCAAAAAATAGCATAGCGTATGAATGCAATACTTGTGGGCAAAAGTTCAACAAATGGGAAGGTAAGTGTTTCCAATGTGGTGAATGGAATACCATAGTTGAACTAGTTAACGATCAAAGCCAAACTCCTATCAGAAAAAGGAACAAGGCCTCACAAGTAATGATGCTAAACCAAATTGGTGGTTCAGAAACTCCTAGAATATGTACTGGTAGCAAAGAACTTGATAGGGTACTTGGCGGAGGAATAGTAAAAGGCGCTTCTGTTCTAATAGGTGGTGAGCCCGGTATTGGTAAATCTACACTGCTATTAGAACTTGCAGACAGAGTTTGCAGGAATCCAAAAAACACAGTCCTTTATGTGACAGGCGAAGAATCTCTAGAGCAAATAAAACTTAGATCTGAGCGACTAGATGTTAAAACAGACAGCATCCTTATTGCTTCAGAAACCAATTTACATAGTGTATTGAACACGATCGAAGAAGTAGGGCCGAACATTCTGATCATAGACTCAATACAAGCAATTTACGACGAAGAACTAAAATCACCTATGGGTAGCTTTTCTCAATTGAGGCAAACCGTTGCTAGTTTAGTGGAGCTTGCAAAATCAAAGGATATCTCTTGTTTTTTAATAGGGCACGTTACAAAAGACGGGGCTATTGCCGGACCAAAATTAATAGAGCATATGGTCGATGCTGTTATTTATTTTGAAGGTGATGACAATATAAATTATAGGATCTTAAGGACTTTAAAGAACAGGTTTGGTCCTAGTAATGAAATAGGTATTTTTGAAATGAGTTCTGCTGGCTTAGAGGATGTTGAGAATCCTTCTTCTTTCTTTTTATCTGGAAGAGATGGTGCGCAGGCAGGTTCTGTTGTTGGAAGTATAATAACAGGCAGTCGCCCTATATTACTTGAAGTTCAGTCGCTGTTATCCACAGCGTATATAGCAATGCCAAGGCGAACTGTTGTTGGCTATGAAGCAAATCGAGTCGCGATGCTTTTGGCAATAATGGAAAAATATTTTCATTATAGTTTTGCCAACTTGGATCTTTTTGTTAACGTAGTCGGTGGGCTAAAAACACAAGAACCATCGCTTGACCTTGCTGTGATGGTGTCCATTGCTTCAAGTTATTTGGGCAAAAAATTAAAGAATGATATTATCCTTATAGGAGAGATAGGACTTACTGGTGAAATAAGGAAAACACCAAGGATGAATGAAAGAATATACGAAGCGGAAAGGATCGGCTTTAAATATGCCATGGTCCCATACAGCGATAGCAAAAAACCAGAATTAACACAAAGTAAGCTTAACCTTATCAAGGTAAAAAATATAAGAGAGGTCTTAGATGAAATATTGGAGTAAGATTTTTTTATTATCCCTCAGCCTTATTTTGGTCCGTAATGTTTATTGTCAATCTAATCCGTTCGATGCCGTGTTTAATTTGAAATCACAGGATAGTATCGACGATAAAAATGTTCTTATCATAGGTGTCGCTTCAGAAAGGAATGAAGGTAAATACAAATTGATGGTGGATAATAATGGTGAGGCAATTAAGCTCACGAATGGTAACGAGGTCTTTACAGGCAAAGCTGGTTCAACAGTTAGGGAAGAGCACGAACTCAATTTTGAGATAAAGAAGGAAGGCGAAGGGGAAGTTTCTGTAAGGATATACACTTTTACTGATTCCATGGACATAGATTCCTCTTCCAAAAGAGAATTTGTTGTTACCTATGTGATTAAAAAGAGAGCTTCTGGTGGTTACGACGTAAACCTTTCGGAAGTTAAAGAAAGACGAGGTACCGAACCAAGTAGCCAGAGTGTTAATACCTCTGCAAGCGGGCCTTTAACCATAAAGGATATGAAGGAAGTAGTTAACTCTTCTCCAGACTCGCAGCAAACTATTGGAGACCAGGAAAACCAGCAAAAATTCGTTATAAACACTCAAAAAAGATACAACGGATTTTTGAGAAGTATCTTATTTGTGCTTTCCTTTTTTATACTAGGTTATCTTTGCTATAGGATTTTGAATAAAAAACAGTTACCTTAAAGATCAAAGCATTGTGTTACTGGCTGACAGTATTCCAGTTTTTGGGGGATCTTATCTTGTGGATATGGTTGAATGACGTCGCAGGCCATTTTTATCCATATGGTGTGCAGGGAGCATTTTATATATCCTAATCCCCATATTATGATGGTTACCATAACGGCAAGTACCAGAACGTATTCCACAACGGCTTGACCGCTTTTATTTCTGTTCTTTTTAGCCATTTGTATTTATATATACCTTAAAACCAGCGAATTTGGTAGGATGTTTGACTATGAAATTACCTTTTTTCACTTCGAAACAAAAACTATGGGTTGGTATTTTAGGCATCTGCGCTTTTATGTTGTTCTATATGCTACCTAACCATTTTAATTTCTTTGTTCCAACTCAACTGTACCTATTTGGATTCGAGAAACAAATACCTTTTATGGACTGGACCATCTGGTTTTATATTTCTGATTATCTTTACATCGCAATGGTTTTTACGTTGCTGCAAGAAAAGCAGAATATGAATCGTATTTTTTATGCTCAAATAGCAATGCTTATTTTTGCTATGTTCATTTTCTTTGTTTTACCTACTGCATACCCAAGACCAGAAGTAACATATAACGGCCTAAGTGGTTGGATGCTTGGCTTACTTCACTCCGCAGATACTCCTGGAAATGCGTGCCCAAGTATCCATGTAGGAATGACCTTTTTGGCGGGCTTTGGCTTTATAAAGGAAAAAAGAGCCTTATTACCGCTGTTTATGCTTTGGGCCGTATTAATAAGTGCTTCCACCTTGACCGTAAAACAACACTATTTTACAGATGTCCTGTCTGGTTTTGTTATGGCGATATTGTTTTACTTTTTGGCCCAAAGGTTTATAACAGAAAAGAAGTGACTACGAGGTAGAACATGGAAATATTGAAATTCCCCAACCTGAAATTAAGGGAAAGATCGAAACAGATTGATCTAAAGGATACCAAAGAGCAGTCCCAGATAATAAAACTTGTTCAAGAAATGCAGTGCACTATGTATGAGGCTAACGGGATAGGTCTTGCAGCTCCTCAGGTTGGGATCTTGAAACAACTGTTTATAATCGATATAGAGCAAACTGTTGAAAAAGATGATGATGGAGAAGTGGTAAGTAGAACTCCAGGGATCTTAATGGTTTTTATAAATCCAGAAATAAAGTCAAAGACCGGTGAAGTAGTTTACGAGGAAGGCTGTTTAAGCGTTCCTGGGATATACGAGGATGTAAAACGAGCAGAAAAAGTTGAACTGGAATATTATGATCTTAATTTCGAGAAGAAACACCTAGCAGTTGATGGTTTCTTAGCTGTAGTAATACAACATGAATATGATCATCTTGAGGGAAAACTTTTTATAGATAAGTTATCAATAGTTAAACGAGCAATAGTTAAGAACAAGATCCTAAAAGGCAAAAATCTGTAGATAGGGATATTATGAATATAGTTTTTTTTGGAACACCCGAACTTTCCGCTTATGTACTCGATAAGCTTTGCTCCAGCGGTGCAAATATAAAAGCAGTAGTAACCCAGCCAGACAGAAAAAGCGGTAGAGGGCAACACGTAAGCTTTCCTGCTGTAAAAGAAATGGCTCTCAAGCGCGGTTTAAAAGTTTTGCAAAGCGAACGATTCGATAGAAAATTATTTTCGGAAATAAAAGAGCTTGGGGAAATAGATGTTTGTATAGTGGTTGCTTATGGCTGTTATATACCCACTTACTTTATAGAACACATGAAGAACAAAATACTTAATATACATTTCTCGTTGTTACCTAAATATAGAGGTGCTGCCCCAGTTGCCAGAGCGATTATGAATGGAGAGGAATCTGCCGGTGTTAGCATAATGGAAATATGCAAAGGTATGGACGAAGGTGCCGTTGTTAGTCAGAAGAAATTAAGAATAGAGGAAGAGGATAATACAGAAACCTTATCGTGGAAACTTGTTCAGGAGGGTACGGCTCTTTTAATAGATATTCTAGATCAATATGTTTCTGGGAAAATAAAAAGGATAGATCAGTTGAGCATTAACAGTGAACCGACCTATGCACAAAAAATAAGTCCAGAAGAGAAAAGGATACTGTGGGAAGAGGATGCAGTAACTATACAAAACCAGATAAAAGCCCTATACCCATGGCCTGTTGCCGAGTCTACTATTGATGGTACGACCATTAAGTTCATAAAGGCTAAAGCCCTGCCAGAAAAAAGTGAGTTTAGTGGCGTGAATATAGGTGCTGTGGTTGAAATAGATAAAAAAGTTGGATTTTTCACTGTCAAGACAGGTAAGGGCCTCCTTTTAGTTGAAAAGGTCAAGCCTTCTGGTAAAAAAGAACTAAGTGTTACTGACTTTTTGAACGGCTATCCATTAAAAACAGGAACGAGGTTTAGCGATGTTTAAGTTAGCTCCTTCGATACTTTCTGCGGATTTTTCAAAACTAGCAGAGGAAATAAAGAAAATAGAGATAGATGGTGTTCAATATGTTCACATTGATGTTATGGATGGTCATTTTGTCCCTAACATAACAATAGGCGCACCAGTAGTTAGATCTATAAAGAAAGTAACAAAATTACCTTTGGATGTTCATCTTATGATATCAGACCCACAAAAATATGCAGATGATTTTATAAAGGCAGGTGCTGATATCGTTACAGTGCATGTAGAAGCAGAAAAATTTTCTGAAGCGGTACTAAAGCATATTCGTGCTAAGGGTGTTAAGGTTGGTATATCCATAAAGCCAAAGACAGATCTGAAAGCAATTGAGATGTTCTACGAGATAGTTGATCTGATACTGGTCATGACAGTTGAGCCTGGGTTTGGTGGTCAGTCGTTGATATCGTCAACATTAGGAAAAGTAAGAGAACTTAGAACTATCAAAAGAGAACGTGGTCTAAAGTTCATAATAGAAGTTGATGGTGGCGTTACAGAAGACAACATTCATGAATATGTAGAGGCTGGTGCAGAACTTGTTGTTGCAGGCAATGCTATCTTTGCAGCAAAAGATCCTGTTGTTGCTATAAAAAATCTTTTAACCAAAGGTGCAAAGTGAAGAAAATAATTATTGGTAAGGAGCTTACTTTAGAAGATGTTTTTGCGGTAGCTACCGATGAGAGCATACAGGTAGATATAGACGAAAAAGCGCTTATCAAAGTAAAAAAGAACAGGGAACTTGTAGATAATGTTTTAAAACAGAATAAACCTGTTTACGGGATAAATACTGGGTTCGGATCTTTGAGTGACGTAAAAATAGATAATGATAAATTAAAGAACCTTCAAGTTAATCTTATAAGGTCGCATTCTGCCGGAGTTGGCAAGGCATTAGAGCAACCCTTTGTAAGAGCAATGATGTTATTACGGGCGCACAATCTTAGTTATGGGTATAGTGGTGTTAGAGAAGAAGTGCTTCGTTCTATTTTGTTCTTTTTGAACAATAATATTATACCGATAGTTCCAGAAAAAGGTTCTGTTGGTGCTAGCGGGGATCTTGCTCCTCTTGCGCATTTAACACTTGCTTTAATAGGTGAGGGAGATGTTACTTATAAAGGTAAACAGAGAATAGCTAAGGACGTTATAAAGGAGCTTGGTGGCAAAGTGCTAGAGCTTGAAGCGAAAGAAGGCCTTGCTCTAATAAATGGGACCCAGTTCATGGCGGCCCTTGGTTGCCTCGCTTTAATAGAGGCTGAAAGTCTTACCAAGCACGCAGATATAATAGCAGCGCTAAGTTTAGAGGGAATGCTTGGAACATTCTCACCATTTGATACAAGGATAAGTGACATTCGTCCTCATGAGGGACAAAAGATAGTTTCTAAGAATATCTCAAGTTTTGCGAATGGGAGCGAGATAAAGGATTCACACAAGAATTGCGGTAGAGTGCAGGACCCATATTCATTAAGATGCATTCCTCAAGTTCATGGAGCGGTAAGGGATGCAATAAGCTATTTAAGAAAAACACTTTCCGTAGAAATAAATTCTGTTACTGATAATCCACTTGTTTTTGATGATGCCATAATTTCCGGAGGTAATTTCCACGGAGAGCCATTGGCACTTGCTTTTGACTTTGCATCTATTGCTCTAACTGAACTATCCAGTATCAGTGAAAGAAGAACGGATAAACTTTTAACACCCTCATTTAACGGAGGGCTTCCTGCATACCTTTCAAAGAACAGTGGTGTTAATAGCGGTTTTATGATCGCACAATACACAGCGGCATCATTATTGAACGAGAATAGGGTACTTGCTCACCCATCATCAATAGATAACGTTCCAACAAGTAATGATAAAGAAGATCATGTTAGCATGGGCGCAACAGGAGCAAGAAAACTCCTGAGTATAATAGATAATGTAGAAACGGTCCTTGCTATAGAACTTATGTTAGCAGTTGAAGCATGTACACAAAGACAACCGTTAAAGCCGTCTAAGGAACTTTGTAAAGTTATCGATATTATAAGAAAGGACATTTCTGCCTTAGGTGACGACAGGGTGATTGCGAAGGATATAAATAAAGCAAAAAGTATAATAAATAATAAAAAAATAATTACGGAGGTCCGTGTTGGCTAAGAACATACATGCACCTATAGGGCATAAATTAACTTGCAAGGGTTGGATACAAGAGGCTGCTATGAGAATGCTCATGAACAATCTAGATCCAGAAGTGGCAGAAGATCCAGACAATCTGATCGTCTATGGTGGTAGAGGCAAGGCTGCAAGGAATTGGGAAAGCTATAATAAGATAATAGAAACATTACAGACGCTTGGTGACGAAGAAACGTTGTTAGTTCAATCAGGAAAACCTGTTGCAGTGTTCCCAACGCATAAAGATGCCCCAAGGGTCATTATTGCTAATTCAAATATTGTTCCTAAATGGGCTAACTGGGAATGTTTTGATGAGTTAGAGAAAAAAGGTTTGATGATGTATGGTCAAATGACCGCAGGTTCTTGGATATATATTGGAGCCCAGGGAATAATACAAGGGACATATGAATCTTTTATGGAGGCTGGAAAAAAGATAGGGCATCCAAAAGGACTAAAAGGTCTTCTTGTTCTGTCTGGTGGTATGGGCGGTATGAGCGGTGCACAACCGTTAGCGGCAACTATGGCTGAAGCGACCTATCTTGGTGCTGAGGTCGATATAAACAGGATAAATAAAAGGATAAAACAAAAATTCTTAGACGAAGTTTATGATAATTTGGACGAAGCTATAGACAAAGCTTTTTTATATAAGAAAGAAGGTAAAGCTCTTTCTGTTTGTTATCATGGTAATGCAGCAGATCTTTATAAACGTCTTGTAGAAAGAAAAATGATACCTGACATTGTTACAGATCAAACCTCAGCTCATGACGAGCTTAGCGGTTATATCCCTAATAATATATCTTTTGAAAAGGCACTTGAATTAAGAAAGGCTGATCCAGAAAAATATAAAAAAGAATCGATAAGGACCATGGGCGAACATGTTACTTCTATGCTCGATATGCAAAAACTGGGAGCAGAGGTTTTTGACTATGGTAACAATATTAGAGCACAGGCTGTAAAAGCTGGCGTAAAAAATGCTTTTGATTTCGAAGGATTTGTTCCCAGATATATCCGACCTCTTTTTTGTGAAGGTAAAGGCCCATTTAGATGGGTCGCACTTTCTGGTGATAAAGAAGATATAAGGGTAACTGATGAAGCACTAAAGGAATTATTCCCGGATAATATTAAATTACAAAAATGGCTTGAAATGGCAGAAAAGAAGATACAGTTTCAAGGCCTGCCATCAAGGATATGTTGGCTTGGTTATGGAGAAAGAGAAAAAGCAGGATTACTTTTTAATAAACTGGTAAGGGAAGGGAAAGTTAAAGCTCCTATAGTTATTGGAAGAGACCATCTTGATTGCGGTAGTGTTGCTTCCCCAAATAGAGAAACAGAAAAGATGAAGGACGGTAGTGATGCCATTGCAGATTGGGCGATACTGAACTTTGCTATAAATTCAGTTAACGGTGCGTCTTGGACCAGCTTCCATCATGGTGGTGGAGTTGGTATTGGATACTCATTGCATGCAGGAATGGTCATAGTAGCTGATGGAACACCAGAAGCAGATCAAAGATTAAAAAGAGTGTTGAACAGTGATCCAGGTATGGGAGTTGTAAGACACGCAGATGCGGGATACGAGATCGCAAAGGACGTTGCGTTACAAGCCAAGGGTTTAAGGATGCCGATGTTGTGATCCATGCAATTTACTAGATATAGATACATAATTAAAGAGTTACTGACACCATTCGTGATGGGTGTAGTCATCTTTACTTTTATTTTAATAATGTTCCAGCTTTTGAAGTTTACGGAGTTTTTGGTCGTTAATGGTGTTGGTTTTTGGAATGTTTTTTTATTGATGTATTATCTCATTGTAGCTTTTTTACCGATAACGGTGCCGGTATCTTTTTTATTCAGTGTACTACTGGTTTTTAGCAGATTATCTTCTGATAACGAGATCCTTGCCTTTAAGGCTTCGGGCATTTCTATCTATAAGCTTATGACCCCTGTTTTTTCTGTATCTCTCTTAGCAGCTATAATAACTTTTTACGTTTCTTTTTATGGTGGGCCTTGGGGTAACAGGAACTTCGAGAACTCTTTGCATAAAATAGGTGCAGCAAAAGCTACAATACAGATCAAAGAAGGATTTTTTAATGAAGATTTTTTAAAGGATTTTGTTCTTTATGCAGGAGTTGTACTTCCGGACAGCAATGTTATGGAAAAGGTTTTTGTGTTTGATGAAAGAGATAAAGACAATCCTTTGGTAGTTAATGCAAAAAGGTCAAAGTTAAAAATAGATGAACTTACCAAAAGAACAGAATTGTCCCTTTCCGACGGTTTCATAACTTTTTTAAAAAGTAGTGGTGCAAAATATAGGCGAGCTAAATTTGACGAGTACAATATTGTCTTGTTCGAAGGTGCTATCTTGAGTGATAGAGCGCCAAATTTGCCATCGATGAGTTTTGGTGAGCTTAAAGATAATATTGATAGGACAAAAAAAACACTGAATATCGGCGAATATAATAAGTCCATTGTGGAAGCTAACAGAAGGCTTGCTATCCCGTTCGCCTGTTTGATCTTTGGATTTTTAGGGGTTGTTTTTGGAAATACAAACAGCAGAAATATGCAAACAGGGGCTGGATTCTTAAGTTTTATAGTCATGGTAATGTATTGGTTGATCTATATTGTTGCCACCAGCCTTGGGTCCAAGGGTTCCATAAATCCGGTCCTTTCTGCTTGGTTAGCGAACATTTTTTTTGCATCATTTGCTTTTTATTTATTCTTTAAAAAGTCCTAAATTATTCCAGAATAAATGTATATATTTTGACCGCTGTTTGTGCTATTTGGAACTACATTATGAAAAAACCAGTTGTTCTTATGATACTTGATGGTTGGGGTTACAGTGCTTCCATTGAAAACAATGCGGCATACTCAGCTAAAACCCCTAACATGGACCATTACTTTTCTACCTATCCTTGGACCTTTTTAAAATGTAGCGGACTTGATGTAGGGCTTCCAAAAGGATTTATGGGTAATTCTGAAGTTGGTCATCTTAATATGGGAGCAGGAAGGGTTGTATATCAAGAGCTGACTAGGATAGACAAAGCAATAGAGGAGGGGAATTTTTTTACCAATAAAAATATAGTAAAAGCATTTGAGACCGCAAAAAAGAATAATTCTAAAGTACATTTACTTGGACTTCTTTCTGACGGAGGAGTGCACTCCCACCTTGATCATGTAGAGGCTTTTTTTGAATTATCAAAAAGAAGTGGGTTCAAAGATCTCGTTATACATCCGTTCTTTGATGGCAGGGATACTGCTCCAAAGATAGGTGATACCTACTTACAGAAAATATACGATATAATCTCTAAATATGGTTTTGGGTCTGTTGGATGTGTTTCTGGAAGATACTATGCAATGGATAGGGACAAACGCTGGGAAAGGGTAGAAAGAGCATATAACGCACTTGTTTGCGGAAAACCATTCTCTAAAGAAAAACCTCTGGATTATGTAAGACAAAGTCATAAGAAAGATGTCGGTGATGAATTCATAGAGCCTGTATGCTTTGATACCAATAAGACCATTTCTGATAATGATGTGGTCATCTTCTATAATTTTAGAGCAGATAGAGCAAGGGAGATAACAACAGCACTTACCGATAAAGATTTTTCTGGTTTCAAAAGGGATAAGGTCCCAAATCTATCCTATTATCTTTGTATGACGGATTACGACGAAAAATTTAATCTTCCGGTAGCGTTCCCAAAACAGAATTTAAGCAATATTATGGGAGAAGTGCTTTCTAACAATGGCCTTAAACAACTGCGTATAGCGGAAACAGAAAAATATGCACATGTAACTTTCTTTTTTAATGGTGGAAAGGAAGAACCCTTTAAGGGAGAAGATAGGGTCCTTATAAACTCTCCAAAAGAAGTGGCAACATATGATCTAAAACCAGAGATGAGCGCTATTGAAGTAACAGACAGGTTACTTAAAGAAATAGATAAAGATCTTTATGATGTGATAATCGTTAACTATGCAAATTGCGATATGGTAGGGCATACTGGATTTTTTGATGCGGCAGTAAAAGCCGTAGAGGTAGTTGATACCTGTTCGGATGTTATTATTAAAAAAGTCCTTCAAAAAAAGGGTACAGTTTTTGTTACAGCAGATCATGGCAATGTAGAGAAGATGAAAGAGAACGGAGAACCTCACACAGCACACACTACAAACGATGTTAGGCTTTTGGTAATAAGCGATAAAGATAAGGACATAAAACTTAAAAAAAGTGGTAAACTAGCGGATATAATGCCAACGATGCTACATTTTATGGGCATAAAGCTGCCTCAAGAAGTTACTGGAGAAGATCTCATAGAAAATAAATGAGGGTAATAAAATGACTAACAGGGAAGCAAGAAGAAAAAAAGTTATGGATACTTCTATTTTGGTTTTTCCGAACCTCTTTACAACGGGGAATCTTTTTTGTGGTTTTTATTCAATTATCTGCAGCTTAAAGGGCAACTTTTTAGCAGCAGCATATTTAATACTTGCTGCCGGTATTTTTGATCTTGTAGACGGCAGAGTTGCAAGGCTTGTTAAAGGAGTAAGTGAGTTTGGGAAAGAGTATGATTCTTTAGCTGATCTTGTTTCTTTTGGTGTTGCGCCAGCTCTTTTGACTTATTTGTGTAATCTTATTTTTGTTCCCAGGATAGGTTGGCTTGCTGCTTTTTTACTAGTTGCTTGTGGTGCCTTAAGGCTTGCAAGGTTCAATGTTATTCAAAGCTCCAAGGACCCAAGATTTTTTGTTGGATTGCCTATTCCTATCGCTGCCGCTACAATTGCTACAGGCTATCTCTTTGCGAAAGAGATAGGACTTAATATAAATAGTACTTACCTGTTTGTAATACTTGTTCCGGTCGTTTCCTTTTTAATGGTCAGTGCTGTTAGCTACAAAAGTTATAAGAAGGCACAAGAAACTATCAGAAGGGATTTTTTTGCGAACATGGTTATTTTTTTATTACTGCTGGTAGTTGTTGCAGTCCATCCTGATCTCGTTTTATTTTTGTTGGCTGTAATTTATATAGTCCATGGACTGATAATGGAGCTGTATAACCGAGTGAAAACTTTTGTTCTCAATAAAAAAATAAGAGCAGCTATTAGATTAAGAACTAAAGATAGTAATGGAATTCGTTAATTATAAGATATTGGTTGCCTATATTGGGACCGCTTACAAAGGTTGGCAAGTACAGCCTAATTCCCCAACTATCCAAGGCGTGATAGAGGAACTCCTTTTTAAAATTTTTAAGAAACGTGTGGTTTTGATATATTCAAGTCGTACGGATGCTGGAGTTCACGCTCTGGGGCAAGTCGCCAACTTTATATGCGAGCCAAAATATGATGAAAAGGCCGTGCTTCTAATGTTGAATACACAGTTGCCGGAAGATATAGTTGTCAAAAGCGTTGAAAAAGTTCCGATGGAATTCAGTTCGAGACGTTCTAAAAGGAAAACCTATTATTACCGGATACATAACTCAAAAATAAAGGACCCTTTTAGACTTAACAGGGTTTGGTGGCTTCATTATAATCTTAACAAATACGACATGTTAGAGGCATTAGAAATATTTAAGGGTAAAAAGGATTTTCGTGCTTTTATGGGCTCAGGTGGAGGAGCCAAAACGACGATAAGAGAATTATATGAAGTTAACCTTATTGAAAAGGATGATGAGCTGTGGATCTATTTTACAGGTAATGGATTTTTAAAACAGATGGTCCGCAATATTGTTGGTACCGTCGTTGATATTGGCAGAGGCAGATATAAGGCCAGTGAGGTCCACAAAATGTTGGAGTCATGTGATAGGACCAAAGCTGGCGTTACAGCACCGGCACGTGGGCTTTATTTGGAGAAAGTGTTCTATGAAGACTGACAGAAAGAGGTGGCTTGAGTTCTTATTCCTATCTGTCATTATACACTTTATAGTGTTGTTCTTTTTGTTGGATAATAAAATAAACTATAAACATCTTCTAGGGCTAGATACATCGGAGGGCAAACCAGTAGAGGTATCGTTAATAAATAGGGATCAATACAGACAAATAGTTGGGATTGACGACGATTATACGGGAGATAAGGAACAAAATAAGAACGCCAGATATCTTGGAAAAGTTAATAGAGTTACCGACAAAGAAACCCAAGCAAAACTTTGGGGTAGATCAAAGAATAGGGATTCAAAAGTTCAATACATTGTAGACGCAGATCTTAAAAGTGCGATAGGCTCTTATATGAATAAAAAGAGGAACGCACAACACAATAAAAAAAATGGGTCAGGGGACGATTATGGAGAGTCTACTAACTACGATTATTTACCAGGAGTGGCTTCGGGCGATGATACAATATTGAATACTGCCGAGTTTGTTTACTTTTCTTTTTATAAAAGGGTGGAAGACGCAGTTGTCTATTTATGGAATAAATATGTGACAGATTTTATCAGTACAAGACCTGATGTAAGAGAGAATCTTGGCAAGAAGGATTACATCACAGAAGTTGAAGCTGTTTTGGACAAAGAGGGAAACTTTATAAAAATGTCTATAGTTAGAAGCTCTGGTGTGGCAGGGATAGACGAAGCTCCGGGAAAAGCTTTTGTAGAGGCCTCCCCATTTGAAAATCCTCCTAACGGAATGATAGCTGAAGATGGGTTCATAAGGATGAGGTGGCGTTTTATAGTTAGCGTTGTAGAAAATCTTCATTTTAATATACAGGAAGTTAATCCAAATAACTATGGAAGACCAGACCCAGCATTAGAAAGACAAACGAGATGATAGACATTTAACACCTCGGTTGTTAGTATTAATGAAAGAGGTGTTAATTTATGATGAAAAAGTTCTCTGTTGTTTTTATTATTATGATAGCGATAACCTCAACGTTACAAGCTGATACAAAGGCTATTTCTGAGATATTAAACAGGACACATATAAACAAAAAAAACATTGGTATTTATGTTTATGATCTTTCCTCCAATAAAGAGATATACTCTCTGAATGAAGAAAAAGCTTTCAGCATTGCTTCAGTTAATAAGCTTTTTATAACAGCAGCTGCAATAAAATTTTTAGGTCAGGATTTTAGATTTAAAACCTCTGTTTGTGGTACTGTGCCAAACAACGAAGGTGTTGTTGACTCAGCCATGTATGTTAAAGGTGGAGGGGACCCAATATTTGTTTCAGAGAGCATGTGGTATCTGGTAAACAGATTGTCTGCCCTTGGTATAAAAAAAATAAACGGAAATATCTATCTTGACGATAGTCTTTTCCCTGCGGCTGAGATCTATGAAGACACTGATGATAGGGCTTATAGTGCTAAAATATCTTCTCTGTCAGTTAATTTTAATTCAATAGCACTCAGCGTGATCTCTGGGGCTCGTCCTTCTTTTATTATAGATCCGCCGTTAGGAGAATATGAAGTCGTAGATAAAGTAAAACGTTCAAAATTACAAACGGACATATCTATAAATAGGGTAGGTCAGCGAGTAAATGTTTCAGGCAACGTCAATGATACAAATTATTCCAATAAATGGATATATAGAAATATAGAAGATCCTCTTTTATATTTTACTGAGGTTCTAAGGCTACATTTAAAATGGAGGGGAATAGAATTTAACGGTAAAATTTTAAAAGGCCAAACACCAAAGAATGAAAATGTTCTTTTCGATATTGAATCCCGAAGACTTAGTGAAATTTTGATGGAAATGAATAAATTCAGCAATAACTTTATTGCTGAACAGACCATAAGAGCTCTTGCCTGTAAAGTGTCAGAAAAATGTGAAGTTGCCAGTGCGCTAGGTACTGTTTTTAAATATCTTGTGGACAACGGGCTTGATAAGAAAGACTTCAATATAGTTAACGCCTCAGGTTACTCCGACGCTAATACTGCCAAACCTCGTAGTTTTGTTAAATTCCTCGAGAAGGTTTATAATGATTTTGAAATAGCGCCAGAATTTATAAATAGTCTTTCTATCGCAGGTGTTGATGGCACTATCAGAAAAAGTATAAGAGAACCTGAACTAAAGGGTAAATTGCGTGCAAAAACAGGAACTCTTACCGGAGTTAGAAGCCTTGCTGGCTACTATTACAAAAATAACCACGTTTATGCTTTTATTATTGTGGCAAATGATCCTAACTCCCACAAATTACTTGATTATGAAGGTAAAATCCTACAAAATATCAACTAAGGGTAGGGGTTGTGCCAAGGATGTATTTACTAGCATTGTTAATGCTACTGTCTGCGTTTGATTTAAATGCTTATACTTCCAAGTATGTAAGTGATGGTAACATTACAGCAACATTTTCGATACCCAAAGGGTTAGAGGCTGCAGTTGATTTTTGGATAGACATTTATTCGAAGTACGACACCAACAATGTTGTGGTCCATGATTCCGATTATCATATTGTTTATGAAATAATAGATACTTCAGACATTGATTCAATGACCTATTTCTCTGACGCTATAAAACAGGAAATAATAGATAGTCGTATAATAAGTGTACAAAAAAAATATAAGGATGCCCTAAAACAGCTCAGTGTTTCTTCTGAAAAACCGGAGGACCTTGATCAGTTCTTATATAGTGTTTTTGCAAAGTTCAACGGGATTGAAGGTAATAATAAATTCACAGAGGCAAGCAGACCAGGCAGAATGAGAGTTCAAAAGGGGCAGGCCTCCAGTTTCAAGAAAGGTATAGAATCCAGCTCCAGATATCTTCCAGAAATGGAGATAACTTTTAAGAAAAATAACTTACCAGTGGAACTTACAAGAATACCTTTTGTGGAGTCATATTTTGATACGGGAGCCATTTCTAAGGCGGAGGCTTCAGGCATATGGCAGTTTATGAGGAATACAGGTGGTGAATATTTAAAGGTAAAAAAAGAATATGATGAAAGAAGGGATCCCTCACTTTCTACTCAGGCTGCAGCCAAGTTATTAAAACAAAGTTATGAGTATCTTGGTAAAAATTGGCCACTGGCAATTACTGCCTACAACCACGGGATGTACGGTATGAAAAAGGCGATTGACAGCGTTGGGTCAAAGGACCTTGTAAGGATCATAAATGAATATAGGGGTGACAAGTTCGGTTTTGCCTCCAAAAATTTTTATGCAGAATTTTTAGCTGCCTTATACGTAGAAAAACATAATAAGGATCTTTTCGAAGACGTTAACCAGATGCGGCCCTCCAATTATGGTGTTGTTGTTACCATGAGACCAATGAATATCTCGCAGTTAGAACTTCTTCTTGATGTGGATAAGGCAGAACTCAAACAATACAATCCTGCATTATCGAAGAAAATTTTTGCAGGGGATGCAGTAGTGCCTGAGGGAGCTAAATTAAGAGTTCCCTTAAGTAGATTTAAAAGGTTACTTTCGAAGACAGAGGTGGTAAAAGGAATAACAAATTATGTTAAATTTATATAAAATAAGTTTTGTTGCGTCTCTGTTCTTTTTATCTTCTGCTTTACTGGTAGCAGAAGAGCCAAAAACTGCAACTAAACAACCAGTTAAAATAGAAACAAGAACCAAGAGCAGTGATCTAGAAGAACAGAATGTTCAAGTTTATACCCCAATGGATAGTTCAGAAAAATTCAAGGTAGATCCGAAGGAAGTAAGCAATATCAAAAATATGGATATTAAGGCTCTTCAAGAGAAGATAGAGGCTATAAAGAGCAAGGTCTTGGATTCCAAATCAAAATTGATAGAAATAACTAAAGACAAGATAGATCGGCAAGAGCCGATCTCTTATTTATCCATTCAACACCTGAACGAGATGAGTTCCAGATTCAATATCATAAGGCTAACTTATGTTCTGGATGGTAAAAGTGTGTATTCAGGGTACGACCTGTACAAAACAAATAAGAATAGTTACCCTATTCTTAACTCATATGTTGCCCCAGGACACCATGAGGTAGTGGTGGAGGCTGTTTATTCTGGCAGTTCAGAGGGTTTGTTTGATTACTTGAAGGACTACAGGATCCGTGTTCAAAGACGTTACGCCTTTGTTGTGCCGGAGGGTAAAAAGGTTATAGTCAGCGGTTCGAGTTACGAAAAGGGAAGGATTTTCACTCCGTTCAAGGAGAGACCCGATATAAGTTTTGAACAGAAAATGTTTAATACTATAGAAGAGACAGTTGAAAAGTGATGCTTCGATTATTAGTTATAATCGTACTTTCTATAAGCAATATTTTATTTGCTCAAGCCCCAATTGCCCACCCTGTTTCGAGAGCCGTAAGTTTTAAAATAGCGGAATCAGCCTTCCTTAATTCTGATCTTTTTAAGGCAGAATATCTTTTCAAGAATTTAATAAAAGATAAAATTTGGGATGATGCATCCTTCAATTCTTTGGATAAGCTTGCTACTATAGCTCAAATTAACGGAGATAAGAAACTTTTCAGCGACATAATTGCCACTGTCAAAGAAGTGAATGGCTCTTCTAATATGACCTATTATTCCCTGTTATACAATCTAGGGAAGTACCTTTTTCACGAGGGTAATTATGCTCTTGCACTTAAGTTCCTGGATAAAGTAGATACTACCACTCCTTATTATCCAAAGGTACTTTATATAAAGGCTGCTTGTTTTGGTACAGTAAAAAAATACAAGGATGCCATTCTTATATTTGATCAAATAATAAAAAACAAAGACGCCGATGCAGATATGAAGGACCTTGCCGTCCTTGGGAAAGCAAGGATCTTTATGATAACAAAAAGATACGACAAGGCCTTAAGCGAATATCAATCGATATCACAGTGGTCTCCATATTATCTTGATTCTTTAAAAGAGACTGCAAGAGTATTTTTGGCTACTAAGGATTACGATAATGCCATCCTTCATTTGGAGACCTTAGCTTTTGTTAACAGCACACTTTATATTACGGACAAAAAAGAAAAGAATATCGTCACCAGTGATACTCTTACTGATTTTGACCTAATGAACCTTAAGACCATACAAGGATACATATATATGGAACAAGGTCGTTTTGAAGAGGCTTCGCAGATATTCAATGAAATAATACTTAGTTATAATTTTATTAAAAAGAATTTTTTGGAGCAGATAAACAGGTTTAAGGTCTCTGATGATCTAACACAACTTGTTTCTCATCCCACACCTGATGGGAAACCTAGATCTCTAATAACGAACTCGAGTTTTGTGCTGTTTGGAACAGCGGCTTATTATTCGACCGGGTTTAGGGAATGGCTTACATACCAGGAAAAGAGCGATCTAATAAGGTATCTAAACGTATATTACTCTGTTTTGAACAGGACTGATGACATTAACCCTAACAAAGTCCTTCCAGAGGAAGTCATAAGGCTGATTGCTTTTAGGAACCTAATGAACAAATATTTAAAAACTTATATTGAACTTTTAATAAAAAGAATAAATGCCAGGCTAGATGATGTTGGTTTGAGGGCTCAATTAGGCAAGATAGACATTACCTGGAAAACAAAAGAAAATCAGAGTAAAAAAATAAAAGAGATACAGGAACAAAAACAAGAATCACTTGATGAGCTCGACTATAAATATAAAAGGTTGGTCGAATGAAGAAAAGAACAGCCATAATATTTATATGTTCACTGATCCTTGATCTCTCGGTACTTGCCGACGAGTTTAAAGACATAAAAGTTGATTTTTATAAAGGAGCTCAAGAATTTATAAATGAAGTAGACAGCATTATGTTGAACAAGCAGTATCTCAAAAAACTTGAGTTAGATGAAAGGTACGAGGGTAAAGTAGAGAATATAGAAATGTTAGAGGAAGCCAATAGGACCGTTGGCATAAAAGCTTTCGAACAGTACCTTCTTGATTATCCAGACAGCGAATATGTTCCTGACGTTCTATATAGGCTAGGAAAATTATATTTTGAGGACTCGTCCCAGCAGCTTATCAAGGATACTGAGTCCTACGAAAAAGAATACAAAAGGTTCGTTAAGGGAGAGATACAGGTCCTGCCACCGGAACCTGCAGTGGATTACTCTAAGGCTACGAAGCATTTGAACAAACTAGTAAAAGATTTTAAAGAGTACCGTTTTAGAGGTGATGCCTTTTATCTTTTGGGTTATTGTTACTTTGAAGAAGGGCAGGTTGATAAGTCGGTGGATGTATTCAATCAGCTCATAAGGGAATTTCCAAAAAGCGACAAACTTGCAGAGGTATATACAAGACTTGGAGAACATTATTTTGATGCGGACGATTTTGATAGGTCCGTTTATTATTATACACATGTTCTTGAATATCCTGATTCTGCATATTATGAAAACGTCCTATATAAATTGGCATGGATCTATTATCACAGAGGTAAAACGGTAGAAGCTGCTGATTATTTTATAACCTTAATAGACCATAACGAAAAACAATTTGGAGAAGCTTACACCGGTTCTTTCAAAAACGAGTCAAAGAATTATATAGCAATAGGGTTTGCAGATTCCAGTGAAGGTATCAAAGGTGCGTATTCATTCTTTAAGAAAATAGGTGGCAGGCATTACGAGTATGAGGTCATGATCAAGATATGTGACCTCTACTTTTCTTCGGAGAGAATATCCGAGGCAGCAGAAGCTATAGCTTTTGTTATGAAAAATTATCCTTACAATCCTGATAACCCAATCTTACAGGACAAGCTTATTGCTCATTTTAGGCGTGATGAGAAAATGGAACTTGTTAATAAAGAGAGGGAAAAGATGGTCCTGTTCTTTGGAGAGAATTCGGAGTGGAGGAAAAGGAATATAGAGAATAAAACAGCCATAATAAATGCGGATCAACTCATAGAAAAACAGATTGTTTCTGTTGCTTATTATCATCAAGATAAAGGCGACAAGAATAGAGATAAAAAAGAATACATAAAAGCTGCAAAGCTCTACTATAATTTTTTGAGATCAAGACCTTCAGACATTATGGCTGTTGGTGCAAGATTTAATTATGCTCAAGTACTTTTTAACCTTGGTGATTATAAAGGGTCTACAAATGAATATAGGGCTGTTCGTGAATATACCAGCGATATGGGGTATAAAGAAAAAAGCGGCTTTGGTCTTGTATCGTCATTGCAGAATTGGATAAAGGCTACTGACGAAAAGTACACTTCAAAGGACATAAAACCATTCCTTTCTGAGAAGGGAGAATTACTGCCAGCTAAAAAACTTAATAAATTAGAAACCGATCTTATAGATGCCTGCAATAAATATATAGAGATAAACCCTGTGGGCAAAAGAGCCGCCTATGTGATGTATATAAAAGCGGAAGTTTTGTTTAGGAATAATAAGTTGAGTGATGCTAGAGTTGTTTACGAAAAAATAATAGAGAATAACCCTAATGATAAAATATCAATTGATTCCATGAAGAACCTTATAGCCACATACAACTATGAGAAAAACTACGATGAAGTTAAAAAGTGGGGAAACAGATTATTGGCTACCAAGAGCTTTGAGAACAAAGGCGACATAAAGGAGATCAGAGGACTTGTTACTGGGTCTGTATTCAGAAGTGCCAAAAGGATGGAAGACGAGGGTAAACTGACCTCAGCGGCAGAAGAGTATGTAAGACTAGCAAAACTATATCCTAGGTCAGAATATTCAGACGCAGCACTATATAACGCAGGAGTTATATACGAGAAAACAGGAGATTTAACCTTGGGTATAAGGTCCTACAGGACAATGCTCACTAAATATCCGAAGAGCAAACATTCTGCTAGTGCGATGTTTAGGGTAGCGGTTAATTATGAGCAGAGGCTTGATTTTGATGGAGCCCTTTATTTTTACGAGGAGATAACAAAAAAATATTCTGCATCCGAGTTTGCTACAGATTCTGAATACAATGCCTACAGGTTGAGAAGAGGACGAGGCGAATATTATAGGGCAGCTGAACATTTGATGAAGTATGAGTCCAGGGTCAAAGATGCAAAAGAAAGGTCCTCTGCAATGTTAACTTCTGCTTGGCTGTACGATAAAAGTGGGAGTAGTAAAAAAGCCCTTGAGACGTATCAACTTTATATTTCTAAAAATTTAAAGGACCTTGATGGTGTAATGAAGGCCAGAATAGCTTCCGGTAATATTTTTTCCACTAATGGTAAAGAGGCTCAGGCAATTGCAGAGTACGAAGCAGCAGCACACTTCTTTAAGACATCTGGAAGCCCAAAAACCGGTTCTGCCGTAGACTACAATGCCGAGGCAAAATTTAGGGTCATGGGGGAAATTAACAGTAAATATAATTCCTTAAAAATAAAAAGTACCGATTCCGCTAAATCAGTAAAAGAAATTTACGATAAAAAGGAAACAATGCTGCAAAAACTTGCTGAAGAATATTTAAAAATAGTTGAACTAGGTTCCGCTCAATGGTCGGTAGCTTCCTTGTATATGATAGGTGCTTCCTTCCATGGATTCGCTAATTTTTTGTACGAAGCACCTGTGCCTGCAGAACTTAACAAAGAGGAACTTGTTAATGAGTACAAAAAACAAATTTCGCAGCAGGCGATGCCTTTTGAGGATAAAGCAATAGAGTATTATGGGAAGTGTATAGATGAGTCTGTAAGGTTAAAGCTTGTAAATGATTGGACCAGGCTTGCAAAGACCAGAATGTCAGAATTGAACCCTGATCAGTACTATTATGGAAAAGTGGAAGAAACTGTTTATAGTCCTGCGATAGAAATAAAAGACTACGGATTTGTTGGAAGATGAAAAAACTTTTAATACCAGTTCTAGTTCTTGTTCTTTTTAACACCTGCTCTACCGGTAGGCAAGAGTCTATTTCTCCTGTAAGGGTTAGTACCTCTACCGACTACTACAACGCTGCCATGGATTATGCTCGAACTTTTGAAGCGAGTGGTTTTAAAGATCAACAGACCTATCAAAAGGCAATAGACTACTTTGAAGAAGTCCTATTCATAGAAAAGCTTAATGCTGATGCCTGGTACAACATAGGGAGAGTGCTTTTTTATGGTGGGGAATATTCTAGGGCAAAGGAGTCGTTTAGGAACGCTATCAGATATCGTAGGAACTTTGTTGAATCATATTCCCTGCTCACTAGGACTTTGCTTATAGAGGAGAAATTGGACCAGGCAACCTCTGTTGCAGAAAAAGCCTACGAGAACATCCCAAACAACGAAATAATCATGAACGATCTAGCTACTGTGTATATAAAAACAGAAAGATATGATGAAGCCAAGGACCTAGTCTCATCTATAATAAAAAAGAACTCCAAATTCACTCCGGCATATATCACGCTTGGTAATATTTTTTATATACAAAAAAAATATGAACTTGCCAGACTTGTTTATTTAAAAGCTGTAGATGAAGGAGATGACAGCGGTGAGCTTTATACAAATATGGGACTTGTTGCAATGCACACTGAAGATAAAGATTCCACTCTTAACTACTTTAAAAAAGGAGTGGAAAAAGCCGTAGGCAATCCCTATACGCATCTGAACTTAGCGAACTTCTTTATGTCAACTGGTGACTATGAAAGTGCTGTTGCGGAGTTCGATCTGGCATTAAAGTTCTCCCCAATGATGATAGAGGCGGTAATTGGTGAGGGTGCTGCTTATATGCAACTAAAACTTTTGGACAAAGCAGAGGAACTGTATAAAAAGGCGATATCAATAAACCCAGATTATCCAGAAACATATTTTAACTACGGGATACTGGTTGCCGATTATAGAGGAGATAAAAGTCAGGCAGTTAGCTTTTTTAACAAGTTCATAGAACTCAAAGGCGCTTTACTTGATAAAGGGCACAGGGTCTATAAATATATAGAGGAGATAAAAGCTGAAAGAATAAAACCTACCAAGAAGGCTAGGAGTAAGAAGAAAAAATGAAAAAGTTTCTTTTGATAGCACTAATCTTTGTTTTTTTGCCTTGTTCATACGCCGCACCTAAAAAGGCAAAAAATCTTAAAGGCTCCAAAAAAACTGCCCAAAAAAGCGGTTCCAAGGGCAAACAGAAGCAGTTTATAGACCTCGAAGCCCTTGAGGTACAGGGACTTATTGATCGGCCACAAACCCTGTATATACTAAAAAAATCAGAAACGGCCTTTAAGGATAATATTGATGAATATGATTATATGAAGGCCATAATTGACCCCACATATAAAGAACCTTTTTAATTCTTTTTATTTAAGAAATAATCTATAATTAGGCTCTAGCCTAACTCTGGGGGATTTTAAAAATGAGTTCTTACGAATCAATTGCTGTTGCGTTTCAAAAAGGTGGGCCGTTCATGTACGCTATTGGTATAGTTGGGATATTGGTATTAGCAATATCAGTAGACAGACTCATTAAACTATTTTTTATTTATTCCGTCGATAGTGTTCCTTTCATGGGACAAATAATGAAACTGGTTATGTCAAATAATGTGGATAGAGCGATAAAGATATGCCACGTAAAGAACAAGGCCGCTCTTCCACAAGTTGTTAGAGCAGGGCTTGTTAAGATGGGTAAGCCAATAGAGGATATCCAAGGGTCAATGGACGAAGCTACCTTAAAAGTAGGCCCAGCCGTGCAATCCGGATTGAGCTTTATAGCAACGTTCGCTAATATTTCTACGCTGCTTGGCCTGTTAGGCACTATAACAGGATTGATAATGTCCTTTGGTTCTCTTGCTATGGCAGACCCGTCACAAAAGCAACAGTTGCTCGCAAGTGGTATTGCAGAAGCTATGCATTGTACTGCCTTTGGTTTAATGGTAGCTGTTACAGCTATAGTTTCACACAGTTATCTTTCTAATAAAGCGAATAAGATCATGGATGACGTAGACAGATATTCGGTCTCTATAATTAATCTGATCTCAGAACAATACAGGACAGTTAGAAATAGGAATGTTGGAGGAGCAGACCCTTCGCTCATGAGCGACAATGATAGAATGGGAGCAATGTAACACTATTTTATGCAGGGAACTAACAGAAGAAAAAAGCGCATACAGGCCTTCAATAATGTTAATCTGACGCCACTCCTCGATTTTATAGTTGCTGTAATACCAGTTTTGTTGCTATCTGTTACCTTTTTCGATTATGTGACTTTGGATGCCTCTTTACCTGCTTTTGTTGGAGCAGAAAGTCAGAGTTCGTCTCAAAACAGCGAGGAAAAACTTGGACTGACCGTTGCTATAACGGATGATGGTTTTGTAGTAGGTGGGCAAGGTGGCCTTTTAAAGGTTAACGGTGGAGAGACCACAATAAGAAAAAAAGCAACTGGAGATTATAATTACTCCTCGTTAAACAACAAAATGGTCGAGATCAAAAAAAGGTTCTCAAAAGAATGGACCGTTATAATAGTTCCTCAATCAGATACAAGGTTTGAAACCCTTATAAGCACAATGGACGCCACAAGGGAACACATGGCCGTAGATGCTTCTGGTAAAATGCAAAAAGAGACTTTGTTTCCTGATGTAGTTATAGGTGGTGGCATTTTATGAGAACAAAAAGGAAGATGGGTATCCCCGAACTCAATATAACGGCATTGTTAGATATGTTCACTATGCTTTTGATCTTTTTGCTTATAAATTTTAGTTCAGCAACTTCGGTGAATATGAAAACTTCCGGATTTATAACTTTTCCCAAGAGTGTGTCGGACAAAAAGCCTATTGATGTCCTTACTATAGTTGCAGACAAGTATAATATAATAGTGGACGGTAAAATAGTTGCCAAACATAACAACGGTGCAGTATCTTCTAATGAAATGGATGATACTGGGTTCGAGATCGTTCCTCTCTATGAAGCACTGGTCAAGTATTCAGACAGAACAAAATTCATAGCTGAAAAGAACAAGACCGTAAAGTCAGAAGGGAAGGTTATCTTACAAATGGATAAGGACCTTCCGTTCTCGTTGTTAAGACAAATAATGTATACAGCTGGACAGGCCGAATACAACGAATTTAAATTTGTTGCATTACAGAAAAGCGGAAAATAGATTATGGTACCTAACATAAAAATAGGTGTTCTTCATTCTGGCAAGCTGGTAAATGAACTTCTGGTAGACGAACTCAAGGATGTAACCATTGGCACAGACTTAAACAACACAATAACGGTAGAAGCCAATAATTTTTATGAAAATTTTCCACTTCTTGTTTACAACAATGGGCAGTATTATTTAAATGTACATGTTGGGGCTTTAGGTAAGATATTTGAAGGTAAAAACATCCTTGCCCTGACGGATGTTCCTAATCATCCAGACGCTGTTAGAAGAGGGGATATTTATACCTTGCCTCTTTCAGATGAAGTAAGAGGTATCTTTATAATAGGTAACGAGACGATACTTTTTAAGATCTATTCTTCTGAACAAATACCTGAAAAATTACCAAAGGAATTCAGCGGCGGTTTTTTTAATAGTGAGTTCGATTTTGCTTTTTTTTCCATACTTACAGTATTTGTACTAACGTATCTTGTCTTAGTTATTTCATTTAGCCATGTAAAAGTTCAGGAACAAATGCGTTTTGAGCAGATACCTGAAAGGTTTGCAAGGCTGATAATGAATAGTCCTGACCCGTTCAAAAATGTAACAAGCACAAAACCAGAAATAAAAGAGATCGTTAAAAAAGAAGAGAACATAGAGCCAAAACAAAAAGTCGTTAAGGTTGAAAAGAAAAGAAGTAGCGGTGGTTCTAAGGTTAAAATCAATAACAAGGTGGCAGCTATAGTTACCACTAGATCTGGCGGTGGTAACGACCATCCCTCAAAGAATACCTCGGAGATAGTTAGATCATCTGGGATAATAGGAATAATAGGTTCCAAGGGCAAGGGTGGTTCTGTGGCAAATCTTTTCCATAGTAATGATTTTAACGATAAATTGAATAAAGCATTAAAGGGTGTCTCCGGGCTCAAGGCTGCCAATTCAATAACTGAAGCCAAGATGAAAAAAGGTTCTGGCGAGGCTCAGGGTATAGATGTTGGAGAGCTAAAATCGTTAACCGGTTCTGGTCTTGTCGCCTTCGGCAATAGCAAAACTTCTGCAGTTAATCTTCTGGGCAAAATAGGGGAAGGAGATATAGAGGGAGAGGGTAGAATGAGTCCTAGCGTTATAGCCAAGGTACTTGCTCAGCACGTTGGGGCTTTTCAATACTGTTACAATAAAGCATTACAAGGGAATCCCAGACTTAGCGGAGAATTAAAGGTGAGGTTCACCATAAATGCCTATGGCCTTGTTGATAAGAAAATTATAGGTTACAGTGGACCTGCTTCGAGGGATAACAGCCTTACTTCCTGTGTTGGTAGGGTTTTTGGCAAAATGAAATTTCCTGATCCAAAAGGAGGAGACGTTATAGTTAACTATCCTCTTAATTTCATGTCCCAGAATTAATGGAGGCGAAAGTTTTGTTCTTTAGATTGATCATCCTGTTGCTAATACCATGGTGTATCGCAGACGCAGCGAACGAACCTTTGGTCGATCCCAAAGTGGAATATGTTAAGAATAACGATGCAGTTAAAGACCTTTTATTTGAGCAGGTACAAAAAGAAGAGGAAATAATAAAAAAGAACAGAGTCCTTTTGCACAATAGGGAAGTATCTCTTAGCAACGCAATGGACAGTGGCATCGTCGATAAAGAAAGATGTATTAGGCAGAGCATTAGTGCCTTAAGAACCATAAACCACGTTTATAACTGGATGCTAAATCAGATAGAAACAATGAATTACGACGATATAAGGTTGGGAACCATAGAAAGCGTAGATAGGATCAAATATATTAATAAACTATTCATGGATATAAACTATAAAATAGATGACTGTTACCTCAAGAATATTAAGGTAGGTCTTACCGGTTCCAACGAGATGACAAAATATGCCGTAGATAACAGACCAGATGTTATAAGACAGAGCTTAAGCGTACCGGAAGAATTTCAGGCTGCAAGGTCACCGTTTAGATAAGAGGTTTTTGTGTATTTTGTTTTTGTATTATTATTGGCCCTTTTAGGAAATGCCGATGCTAAGTTTAGCGTTCAGGATTCTATATCATTAGGTGGTGGGTTCGATACGAATCCGTTGTTCCTTGATGGTTCTAGTTCTATGGATTATCTTGTAAGAGTAGATCCAGCACTTGATTTTATATATGATAAATCCTCCTTTTACACAAAAATAGGAGGAGGTCTCGACTATAATAAGTATTTCAAAAATACAAACCAATCATTCTTTAAGTGGAAATTCGACAGTCTGGTATCTATTATGCCAGAAGAGTCTACAACATTGGATCTAGTAAATAATTACGATAATAATAGTGACCCAGTAATGATGACCACCGAGGATAGGGCAAAGTGGGACCTTTATACAATGAAGGCTTCTTTGCATTATGTTACAAAAAGTAATTTATGGAAATTAGATGGTAATTTTGAATCGTATACTCGTAGATACGACTTGGATGCTTACCAAAATTTCAATAACAACAAAAGATATCTATCTATACAATCAAAATTCTATTTTTTCCCAGAGACTGCATTTATATTTGGATATAAAGGTGGCTATTCTGCGTATACAGCAGGGATAAATGCTCGTCCCTATGGGAACTCCGATTCTGTTTATAACGAGGGTTATATTGGGTTGGATGGGCAGATTACCGATAATGTTGAGATGTTCGTAAAATTTGGATTCCTGGTTTTGGATTATCAATATGGGACAGATTTCCATGAGCCTGTATTAGAAGCAAGAGTAACCAATTTTTTATCAAAACTTAGTTCTCTTACTGCAAATTATGAAAGAATGGCCTACGACTCCACTTACTCGAACTTTTATGTTGATAATAGACTGGCTTTGGAATTTAAGAATATTTGGTATGATAATTTTGTTAACTTATCTACGTTCCAGTATATATATAGGGATTACAGGATATTCCCTAGCAGGCGCGATCATAGACTTGCTTTTATTACAGAGACCTCCATGCCTGTGTTCGTAATGCCAAGCGTTAAAGAGAATATTTCCTTATTTGTGAGGTTTATGGCAGAGTGGGTAAATTCAGACGCGTACAATTATTTTAATCTATATGTTGGGCCAGATCCGGCTGCTAGCTATAAAAGATTTGTTCTGCTAGTTGGGCTTACAACAAAATATTGATCAAGGAGTTATAATGATAAAGCTTACACCAATAGGTGGGATTGGCGAAATAGGAATGAACATGTTCGCCTTTGAAAGTGGTGGTCATACAATGTTCATCGACTGCGGAGTATTATTCCCTCCGTTCCAATATTTAGGAGTTGAAGCGATAGTTACGGACTATGAAGCACTGTTAGATAAATATAAGAATATAGATGCTATCTTTATAACACATGGTCACGAAGACCATATTGGCGGATTGCCACACTTGTTCCAGCAGTACAAACCAAAATTATATGCAACTCCCTATGCAGCGGAAGTAATTAGGTTCAGAGTAGGAAATATCCTTGGATCAAAATTCAAAACGGATATTTCAGAGGTAAAATATGGGACCAAATTAAAAGAAGGAGCTTTCACGGTAGAATACATACAGGTGGATCACAGTATTCCAGATTCGAGTGCACTTTTTATAACGGCAAAAGGCCTAAGGGTATTATATGTAACGGATTTTAGATTTAGCGGGGCGAACAAGCATGCCTTTTTATCTAAAATAAATGAAATAAAAAAGGATGGGAAAATAGATCTTTTGCTTAGTGATAGTACTAATGCAGATAATATGGATGAGTCCATTCCTGAACAGGCAGTGCTGGAAAATCTTGATGGATATTTTAGCAAGGCACAAGGTAGGATCATCGTTACTCTCTTTTCTTCAAATATATCCAGAGTTAACCAGGTTGTAACTTTATGCAAAAAATACGGTAAGAGCCTCTTTGTTACGGGACAGAATCTAAAAACACACATATCGATAGCAAAAAAACTTGGATATTTAGAGGACGATAAGGGTTGTATAAAGCCAGACAGCGAGCTTTCCAGAACGAGCAAGACGAAGACCGTTTTTTTGTGCACTGGCAGTCAGGCAGAAAGGAACTCTTCTATAGTAAAATTGTCGTATGGGACTCACTCCCAATTAAAGATCGAGCAGGGAGACGTTATAATTTTTTCTTCAAGTAAGATCCCTGGCAATGAGAAAATAATAATGGACGCTATAAACAGGCTAGCAGAAAAAGGAGCAGAAATAATTTATACAGGAGACGTTCATTGCTCCGGTCATGCTAACAACGATGAATTGCAAGCTCTTGTAAGGGAAGTGAAGCCAAGGTATTTTGTCCCTATCCATGGCGAATATATCCATTTGAAAAGCCATATAGATCTGGCGGTAAAGGAGGGAGTAGCAAGGGACCATTGCTTTATACCAAAGAATGGGGATCATCTTGTTTACGACGGGAAAGAGTTTTCCTGTGTAAGCAGTCTGGAAAAGACGGAAAGGTTATATGTTGATTCTGTTACTAGGGAATTAATAGATGCTACTGTGTTAAAAGAAAGGGCCATTTGTGCAGAAAGAGGTCTTTTGACCGTGGTGCTTGTTCCTCAGGCAAAAAACAGTCATAAGTTATTTACGCCAGTGAAAATATTTGCACACGGAATGTCCAAAAGTTTGGCGATGAAGGGATTGCTCTCTTCACTAGAGAAAAAGGTATCGGAATTCATAAGACTTAACGGAAAAAATAAAAAGCTTATGGAGATGAAGGAAGATATAAAACAACTGGTAAAAAGAGAATTCAGAAAAAGATATGATGATAAACCGGACGTGGTTGTTTTATTGGTAGAGCACGATTAATCAAGTATTACGACGGAATTCTCTCCACCAAAAGGACTCTTAACATATGCATCTGCACGCCAATCATTGTACCAATGCATTCCATCGGGCTCTATAGTGAAGTACTTAAACTGATAAGCACCTGGTTTTAGCTTTATTGTTTTTTGCCACTTTTCCTCTATAAATTCCATCGGTTCTACTTGAGTGCTCCAATCATTAAAATCACCAGTCAGGTAAACAGGGCAGGAGGAGGCCTGATCAAAGATAAAAGTTATTCTGCCATTTCCGTGTTTTAAAATCATGTGAGGGATATTATATCTTTTTGTATGCAAAGGCAAGCTTCGTGCAAGGGTAGGGTTCTGTTGTAATTTATATTTATTGACCTGTTAAATTAATTGTGTTTTTGTATTTTATATATACTTTTAAAGGGAGGATTTTTACTATGTCTCATAAAATAGATAAATCAAAGTGTGTTGGTTGTGGTGCTTGTCAGCCTGAATGTCCTGTATCTGCTATTAATCCAGATGGAAGCATTTTTGTTATAGATGCTGCAAAGTGTATCGATTGCGGGAACTGCATAGGAGTTTGCCCTGTTGAGGCAATATCAGCAGGCGACTAATTGAGTTGCCATTCACGGGATATCCAAATTTGATGTCCCGTCTATTATATGGGGCAAGGCCTGTTAAGGCCTTGCCCTTTTGTTTTAATTGACACGACCAGTAGACTTTCGTAATACAGTTTTAAACATAATATCTTAGAGGCCTTTAATGCATATACCAGATAACTACCTAAGCCCTTCTACTTGCGCCATCATAGGTGCTGCAATGGTACCTGTGTGGTCTAGATGTATTAAGAAAATAAAATACGAATTTGCCTTTAAGAATATTCCTTCTATATCTCTTATGTCTGCATTCTCTTTTCTAATAATGATGTTCAATGTTCCACTTCCAGGAGGTACTACTGGGCATGCCGTTGGTGCAGCATTAGTTGCGCTACTAATAGGACCTTATGCAGCATGCATTTCTATTTCTGTTGCTTTAATGGTGCAGGCATTGCTTTTTGGCGACGGTGGAATAATAGCATTTGGTGCCAATGCATTTAACATGGCTTTTGTGATGCCGTTTGCAGCGTACTACTCATACATAGTTCTAAAGTCCATCTCTCCACAGAAAAGATCGTGGAAACACACCTCAATATTTATTTCCGCATATGTTTCCGTTGCAGTAGGCTCGTTAATAGCTGCTATGGAATTTGGTATACAACCACTTTTGTTCAAAGATGCAGCTGGGCTTCCTTTATATTCTCCATATCCACTTTCTGTAGCTATCCCAGCAATGATGATCCCACATCTATTAGTAGTTGGCTTTATAGAAGCATTCATAACAGTAGGAGTGTATTCGTACATAGAGAAAGTATCGCCTTCTTCTATATATGAACTTAGCTATTCCAAATTAAAACCGGTTTATCTTGTTCTGCTTTTTTTATTGGTTTTGTGCCCATTAGGGCTTTTGACAACGGGAACAGCTTGGGGAGAATGGGGGGTTCATGAAATAAAGAATATGATTGGTTTTGTGCCCAAAGGGATGGTGCATGGCTTTTCTTTTAGCTCCATGCTACCAAACTACAACATCCCTGCACTTGCCAGTAAGACTGTTGCTTACATAGTGTCTGCTGTTACAGGAGTTGTTTTAATAATGGCAATGTTCGGAATATTTATGATCTTTAAAAGAACAATAACTAAAAAAGGCAGTTAATGTACAACTGGTTATTACAAAAAGACAACTATGTTCCAAAGCAAGATAGTGAAGCTTTTTTAAGCAGAAATATTTTAACTATTGTAGGAATATTATCAAATCTTAGACGAAAACAAAGTAACAGTACTTCTTGGATATACAGAGTTAATATTTTTTTGAAAATATTTTTTACACTTGTCTTCGTAATAAGTTTAAGTTTAACGAGAAGCATCACTTACGCAGGTGCGGTTAATTTATATATGTTGTCGTTTTTGTTCTTTGTTAATAAATATGAACGTTCAAGGATAATAAAACTCTTTTTTTCTGCGGTCATTTTTTCCATTGTAATAGTGTTGCCGTCGTTATTTTTTTACACAAGCTTATATAATGCTGGGCTTTTGGTATTAAGGATAAGTGGCAGCATAATGTGTGTTAACGTACTTGTTTACTCATGTTTCCCCCACCAAATAACTAGTGGACTAAATAATTGGTTCGTTCCAGGTATCATTATGATGATATTCGACCTGACATTAAAATACATTGTTGTTCTTGGCGATTGCGCTGTAGAGATGTTCCAAGCCATTACACTAAAGTCAGTAGGTGTTAACAAAGAAAAATCCAAAATAACATTTAGCCTTTTTGGGGTGCTGTTCTTGAAATCCAAAATGTACTCAGATGATCTTTATAATGCTATGGTGTGTCGTTGTTTTGATGGTGAGTATCCTGCTCTGAAAGGAAAACGTTTTAATTTTGGCTTAAGTGATCTTTGTTATGTGACTTTATCTTGTTTGGTTTTGTGTGTGACGTTATTATGAAAGAAATAATAAATATAAAAAATGTTTCATGTTATTACGACGATAAAATTGCTTTATCAGACATCTCTATCAAGGTTTTCGAAGGGGATGCTGTTGCAATATTAGGAGCTAACGGTACTGGTAAATCCACTTTGTTAAAATTAATAGCTGCTCTTATTATGCCACTCAAAGGGGAATATTCATTCGAAGGAAATGTTGTTAATGAACAAACAATAAAAGATAAACTTTTTTTAAAGAGCATCCATAAAAAAATAGGTTTTTTGTTCCAAAATGTAGAGCATCAACTTTTTTGTACCAGTGTGCATGATGAGGTAGCTTTTGGACCAAGACAACTTGGACTTGCAGAGCAAGATATTGAAACAAGGGTCAAAGATTGCTTATCAATGCTCGAAATAGAGCACTTAGCGGAAAGAGTACCTTATCATCTTAGTGAAGGCGAAAAAAAGAAAGTTGCTTTAGCAGCTATTTTGGCCCTTAACCCTGATATTTTGGTGTTGGATGAGCCTTTCAATGGCTTGGACCAGAAGGCTATGGTCTTTATGGTTGATTTTATAAAGACATTCTCCAAATCCGGGAAAACCGTTATTTGCGCACTGCACGATATTAAGGGAAATTGTAACGCTTTTAATAGGGTCGTTGCTATCTCAACGACTAATAACATCGCATTTGATGGTGTTTTCGAGGATTTTAATGGGGTGAACTACTGATTTTATGTTTGTCAAAACGGTAAGTTCGTTGTAACTCTAGCATTGGCAAAAAACACTTATATTTAGGAGTTGTGGACATGAACGGAGAAACCCTGATTTTATTGGCAATATTTGTTCCTGTTTTGGGATCTTTCCTTTTACCGTTGTTTGGTAAATTGTCTGAAAGCTTTAGGAACATCATGGCCGTACTAATGATACTTACTACCATGCTTTGCTCCTTTGGTTTGGCAGCAAAACTTATGGGTGGAGAGAACATAGCGGTTGGATATAGCCATGTTCTTTCTATGGGATCTTTTTATGCGGACAAATTAGCCGTTTTTATGGCCCTTGTTTCATCTATAGTTGGGGCGGTAATAGTTTTTTATTCAACAGGTTACATAAATCATTACGAGAACAGGAACGAATACTATTTTATGGTAGTTCTTTTCCTAGGCTCAATGATGGGTATAGTTTTTTCTAGGAACTTAATATCGTTGTTCATATTCTGGGAAATAACATCCATTGCTTCCTGGAGATTGATAGGTTTCTTTAGAGAAAAAGATTATGTTCTAAAAGCAGACAAAGCGTTCCTTGTTACTGTATTTGGTGCACTAGTGATGTTTATAGGTTTCTTAGATGTATATGGTACAGCTGGATCCTTTGACCTTGGTGTATTAAGTCATGTTCATATATCAAATATGGCAGTCCTTTTAATATTGTTCGGTATACTTTCAAAATCTGCGACGTTGCCAATGCACACGTGGCTACCAGATGCCGGTGTAGCGCCGTCACCTGTTACAGCTCTTCTGCATGCTGCAGTCCTTGTTAAAATAGGTGTGTATGTGTTCGCAAGATTATTTGTTGCTACTTTCCAGATAGACGATGTTTGGCATGTAGTAGTTCCTGTTATAGCAGCAGTAAGTGCTCTTGTTTCTGCAGGTGCTGCAATGATAGAAACAGATATGAAGAGAATAATTGCATATTCGACGATAAGTCAGATAGGGTTCATACTTTTAGGCCTTTCAATAGGGAATGAAATTGGGCTTGCTGGCGGACTTCTATATATATTGATGCACGGGATATCAAAGGCCAGTCTATTTTTGTGCGCTGGTGTAATAGAACAACAAACTCACACAAAGGATATAACGAAAATGGGAGGTTTGATAAAGACCCTACCTATTACGGCAATATCTTTTCTTGTTAGTGCTTTCTCTGTAATGGGGATACCACCGTTTGGCGGTTTCTTCGCAAAGTTCATGGTAATTAACGGAGCTGTAACGAGTCCTCATAAATGGATAGCCTTTGTATTCTTGTTCGGTGGTTTGATGACAGTAATTTATCTTTTAAGATTATTCGTAATGATATTCATGGGTAAACCAAAAGTTAACTATGAAGTTAAGGAAGGGTCTTTTAGTATGGTAAGCAGTGTTGCTACCTTAGCGGTTCTATCGCTGTTAGGTGGTGTCTTTATAAATTATCCTGCTGATTTTGTTTATGCGACAGTACAACAATTAATGGGAGTTTTAAAATGAACCTTTTGTTATCGTTTCTATTAATTCCTGCTTTTGCAGCTATCCTTATTTTTGCTTTGCCAAAGAAAGGAATGCTTAGAGAAGTTTTTTCTATTCTCATAGCTGCAATAAACCTTGTTATCGCATTAATGCTTTTTGATAAGGATGTAAGTTTTACTTTACCTTGGGCTGGCGGTTGGGGTTTTGCTTTTTCACTCAAGACGTACCATTATAGTAGCTTTATAGCAGCAGCCTCTGCTATTTTTGGTTTTTTAATCGCTCTTTACTCGTTACATTTTATGAAGGGCAGACAAAAAATCTCACAATTCTATGCTTACTTTTTACTGACCCTAGCACAGGTTAACGGAGTTCTTTTAGCGGACAACCTGATCTTGATGTTGTTCTTTTGGGAAGGACTACTTTTAACTCTATTCGGTTTTATAATCATTGGTGGAGAAGAATCTTTTGCGACTGCAGTAAAAGCGTTTGTTATTAATGGACTTGCAGACCTTTGTTTGATGGCAGGCGTTGGACTAACAGGATATCTTGCAGGGACGTATACGATGTCAGCTATATCTTTACCTGTTGGTGGGTTAGGTTCATTAGCGTTTTTATTAATGATGATAGGTGCAATAGCAAAAGCAGGAGCAATGCCGTTCCATAGCTGGATACCAAACGCAGCAAGCGACGCTCCACTTCCATTTATGGCTTTTATTCCTGGCTCGTTAGAAAAGTTAGTTGGTATTTATTTTTTATCAAGGATCTGTTTAAACTTTTTCCAATTCGATCGTACTTCCTGGTTAAGCACCCTACTAATGATAATAGGTGCGGTCACAATATTGTTAGCTGTTATGATGGCACTTGTACAAAAAGATTTTAAAAAGTTGTTGTCCTACCATGCGATCAGCCAGGTAGGTTATATGATACTTGGGATAGGTACTGCCGTCCCAGCTGGAATAATCGGTGGCATATTCCACATGATAAATAATGCTATATATAAGGATGCATTATTTTTGACTGGTGGTGCGGTAGAAAAACAAGCTGGTACCACAGACCTTAAAAAACTTGGCGGCTTAGGCGCAAAAATGCCTATTACAGCAATATGCTTTATAGTTTTTGCTCTTTCGATTTCTGGTGTTCCTCCGTTCAATGGATTCTTTTCTAAGGAATTAGTTTATGATGGAGCATTAGAAAGAGGTTGGATATTCTACGCAGCAGCAGTGTTTGGTTCTTTCTTAACTGCAGCGTCGTTCTTAAAGTTAGGACACGCAGCGTTCTTTGGAAAAATATCCAAAGAGAACGAGAATGTAAAAGAAGCACATTGGACGATGTTAGCTCCAATGTTGGTACTTGCAGCATTCTGTATTTTCTTCGGTGTTTATAATGCTTATCCAATAAATACGTTAATAGTTCCTGTGTTAGGGAACATCCCTGGAGAACACCACTTCTCTGGTATGCCTTCAAATATGTTCTTGGTAATGATGACGTTCATTGTTCTTATAGCTGCATATTTGAATCATAGATATGGGACAAAAAAGACTGGTTCAGGTTTAGGCGCAGTGGATCACATTCATTATGCTCCTGTACTTCACTCTCTATATAATAAAGCAGAAGCAGGTCTTTTTGACCCTTACAATTGGGGTGTAAAATTTATTAACTGGTTTAGTTTTGGCGCATTCAAAATAGATAGAGCAAATGATTGGCTCTACAATAAGCTTTTCGTTAAATCCGCTAATGCTACTTCGTACACTATAAGGAAGGCGCATACTGGGAATTATTCTTTGTACATTATTTGGTCTTTTGTTGGGTTATTTATATTAATAATGTGGTTCGTTAGAAGTTAGGATCATCCAAAGGGAGGATAGACGATAATGTCTTTATTGTTAGTTCTTATACCAATAGCTGCGGTCATTTTATTGAACGTTGGCTTTAGTGCATTGATGAAAAAATTGGCTCTGGGTGTTGGCCTTTTGGTCTGCGTAGTCCAGATAGCGTTAGTGTTGTTCAATGGCGATATAAATGTTGCCGCCACCTTACCGTTTTTGAACTTCGAAATAGATAGATTAAGCCTTGTGATGATGTTGTCTGGAGCTATCGTAACTGCTACAGCACTTATTGTTGGGTTCTCTACTACACCCGATAAAAGAAGGGCATTTAACTTTGCCAATGTAACCCTGTTGTGCCTTGCAGGCATGAATGGCGTGGTCATGGTACGAGATATTTTTTCTTTGTATGTGTTCCTTGAAGTAACGGCTGTTTCTTCTTTTATATTGATAGCCTCAGAAAAAGAAAAAGATGCTTTTGAAGGTTCCTTTAAATATTTGGTAATGTCCGCCGTAGCTACGGTAATGATGTTATCCTCCATAGCGATCCTTTTGATGTATTCAGGGGATACTTCCTTTGCTGCAGTCAGGGATGCAGTGCAGGGTTCTAATAGTTTATATGTTATAACAGCGACAGCGGTATTTGTGGCAGGACTTTTCATTAAGGCTGGTCTTATACCTTTTCATGGTTGGTTACCCGATGCGTATTCATCTGCGCCATCTGGAGTTTCTGTTTTACTTGCCGGTATAGTTACAAAGACCACTGGTGTTTACACAACAATAAGGATCGTTAGTGAAATATTTGGTTTTAATGAAACATTAAAAGGCGTTCTACTCGTAGTGGGTATCGTCTCAATTTTTGTTGGAGCATTTGCTGCTCTTGGACAAAAAGATATGAAGAGGATGTTAGCCTATTCCAGTATCAGCCAAGTTGGTTACATAATACTTGCTCTTGGCACAGGCACGGAACTTGGTATCGCGGGTGCAATATTCCATTTATTCAATCACTCAATCTTCAAATCACAACTGTTCGTTAATGCAGCTGCAGTCGAAAAACAAACCGGCACAAGGGATATGGATTCCTTATCCGGTGTTTCTAATGTTATGCCTGTTACAGGTTGGACATCAGTTGTTGCTTTTTTATCTACAGCGGGAATCCCACCACTATCTGGATTTTGGAGCAAGTTAATAATAGTTGTTGCTTTGTGGAAAGCTGGACTTCATGGCTATGCAGCAGCAGCAATACTAGGAAGCTTAATAACCTTAGCATATTTCTTGACCATGCAAAGAAAGGTGTTCTTTGGGAAAGAAAAAATGGCAGGAGTAAAAGAAGCTGGTTTAGGGCTTATATTGCCAGCAATATTACTCGCTATAGTTACTTTAGGAATAGGGATATTTTTTCCATTTTTTGTTAATACAATAATAGTTCCGGTCAGTAGTTTATTTTAGGTAGGGGGTAAGACGTGACTCTAATTTTGACTCTTCTTATTGCTTTGGTCGCATCCGCATTGTGGGCGATCTTGACGCGTAGTTTATTGATGTCAGCCATAGGTCTTGCAATTGTAAGTATTATCCTTACGGCATTACTGTTCGTATTGGACGCTCCGTTGGCTGCTGTTTTTGAATTGTCTGTTTGTGCCGGACTTATAACTGTAATTTTTGTAAGTACCATAAGTCTTACAAAACCAGTTACCAGAGATGAATTAAAGCAACAGACCAAAAACAGGATAAAAAGATATTGGTATCTTCCTGTTATAGTAGTCGCTCTTTTTATACTTCTTGGTTACAACATCGTGGCTCCTGCACCTAAGTTCTTTGGACCTTATGCAGAGCTTGATGTTAAGAACGTGATCTGGAAATTAAGACAAACAGATATGTTAGGACAGATAATCTTGATACTTACTGGCGTATTTGGCGTCGTAGTTCTTTTTAAAGAGGGATTTAACAATGATAAATGATTCAATTAGCATGTTTTGGACTTTCAGTATTTTCATTGCCCTGCTCTTTGTGTGTGGGTTTTATTGTCTTCTTGTTACAAGGAACTTCATTAGAGCATTGATAGGTCTAGAAATACTTACTAAGGCTGTAACACTGCTCGTTATAATTGCCGGGTACACAAGCAACAGGCTCGCTCTTGCTCAGTCTATGGCAATAATGATCATTGTTGTAGAGGCTATAGTGGTGGCAACTGCTGCGGGTATAGTTTTTGGTGTATTCAAGAAGATAGGCTCATTGAACATAGCTAAACTTAGGAACCTAAAAGGATAGGGGAAGATTATGAATAACTTTTTATTATTACCGCCGATCGTTTTTTTAATAACCATGAGCGTGGTTCTTTTATTCTCGCATCTTTTATCTAAGCTAGCTGCTAGCGGTAAAGAAGCTGCTGGAAAAAGAAAAGCTTATTCTTGTGGAGAGGATGTTGGAGAACATAGGTTACAACCAGATTACAGTCAGTTCTTCTCTTTTGCGTTCTTTTTTACGATCATGCACGTAGTGGTGTTAGTAATAGCGACTGCCCCAGTTGGCTTTTTTGTAAGCATAATGGGATGCATATACATTGCAGCAGCTATTGTTGCGCTTTTGATACTATTCAGGAGGTAGGTTTTAAGTGAAGATACTTGATAAAATTGTAACTTGGGGAAGAACAAAATCGCCGTGGATCATACACTTTAATACTGGATCGTGTAATGCCTGTGACATAGAAATAGTCGCTGCTTTGACCCCGGTGTTCGATATAGAAAGGTTTGGGATACTTGCAAAAGGTACTCCAAGGCATGCAGACGTTCTGCTTTGCTCTGGGGCAGTAACAAGGCAAATAGAAAAACGTATAATCAGGATATATGAGCAAATGCCTGAACCAAAATTTGTAGTAGCGGTTGGGACCTGTGCCTGCTCTGGTGGTGTTTTTTATCAATGCCACAATGTTAAGGGTGGCATAGATGCGGTCATTCCTGTGTCGGCATACATACCAGGGTGCCCTGCAAGACCAGAAGCAATAATAGATGGCGTAGTTAAATTGCTTACCAGCTTTGAAGAAGGCGAAGCAAAAAAGTACAAGAAAAAGGAGGCTTAAGATGTCGGATACAAATAGAGAACAAAATATCCAATCAAGCTTAGAATCGAAGTTTTCGTTCCTAAAGGATAAAACCAAGATCCGAAGAGCAAGAAGGATGTTCGTTGACGTAGAAAAGCTTTCTGATTTTAGACCTGTATTTGACCATTTGTTTAACGAATTGGATTTTACAAGGATATGTATGATAACTGGTCTTGATGAAGGAGAAAATTATTCTTTCATTTATCACCTTGCATCGTTTAATGGCATTGAGCTTGACCTAAAAACGTATACTCCAAAGAGCAGCCCAAATATAAAATCTGTTATGAACACATTCCCTGGCGCAGAACTTTATGAAAGGGAATTAGTAGATATGTTCGGTATTAATGTAGAAGGATTACCAGAAGGTCCAAGGTATCCTCTTCCAGATGACTGGCCTCAGGGTCAATACCCAATGAGGAAAGACTGGAAAAAAGAAATGTTAGATGGAAAGTAGGAGGTAATTACAAATGGCAACAGTAAGAGTTCCAATAGGGCCTCAGCATCCAGCTTTAAAAGAGCCAGAAGGCTTTGTAGTTTGGTTGGATGGAGAAAGGATAAAAGATTTCGGTATGCGTCTTGGCTATAACCATAGAGGTATAGAAAAGGCTGCAGAAATGAGAACGTATATACAGAACATATACTTGTTAGAAAGAGTTTGCGGAATATGTTCAATGGCTCACTCTACGGCATTCGTTCAGGCTGTGGAAGAAATAGGTGGAGTAGAGATACCAAGAAGAGCTAAGTATATCCGTTCAATAATAGGTGAGTTAGAAAGAGTGCATAGCCATCTTTTATGGCTTGGTGTTGCAGGACACGAAATAGGATTTGATACTCTTTTGATGTATTCCTGGAGAGACAGAGAAGTTGTAATGGACCTTCTTGCAAAAATAAGTGGGAACAGAGTTCATTATGGAATGAATACCTTTGGTGGAGTTAGAAGGGATATAACCAAAGATCTTTGTGAAGATATTCTTAAGGCTGTAGATATTTTGGAAGAAAGAACCAAATACTATATAAAGATAGCCACAGAAGAAACTACTATAAGGAAAAGACTAACCGGCGTTGGATATATTTCAAAAGAAGATGTCATAAAACTTGGGACAGTTGGTCCAACAGGTAGAGCATCTGGCGTTGCAATGGATATTAGAAAAGACGATCCATATGCAGCTTACGACGAAGTAGAATTTAATGTTATTACCGCGACTTCGTGCGACGTGTACGGAAGAGCGGTGGTTAGATTATTAGAGCTAATGGAAACTTATAAACTACTTCGTCAGTTCGTAAAGAACATGCCGGATGGTGAATTTGTTGTGAGATTCCCAAGAAAAGTCCAAGCTGGAGAAGCAACATCTAGATACGAAGCTCCTAGAGGAGAGGACGTTCACTACGTTAAGGCTAACGGAACAGATATGCCAGAAAGAGTAAGACTAAGAGCTCCAACCATGGCAAATTTAATGTCTGTAAGGAAAATGTTAGAAAACAATAATCTTGCAGATGTGCCAATAGCCATTGCAGCTATAGATCCATGTTTTTCTTGCACAGATAGGTCTATAACTGTTACCGGTAACTCAGGCTCTAATATTTTGACATGGGAACAGATAAGGCAACAGGGGATAAACTGGTATAAGAATGAAATGGGAATAGATTTTACAGAACTTAATAAAAAATATCAGAACAGGGGGCTTTAAAACTAATGGTAATGGCTTTATTTAACATTTTAATCTTTCCTGGTTTTTTGTTTCTTTGCATAATGGGACTTTCACTTGAGTACGTCGATAGAATTATTTATGCAAGGTTACAGAACAGAAAGGGTCCTCCGTTCTTTCAACCATTTGCAGATTTTATAAAGTTAGTTGCAAAAGAAGAAATAATACCAGATTGTGCGGATGCAAAGTTGTTCAGGTTCATGCCTATATTGGCTATGACCGCAGCAGTAACAGCCTTCTTTTATATTCCACTTTGGAATTATAGCTCTTTATATCCGTTCGCTGGTGATATCATAGTTGTACTGTATATACTCACTATACCAACGATAACCTTCTTTCTTGGTGGTTGGTCTTCTACCTCTTTGTTCTCCATGATAGGTGCAGTAAGAACTCTGACTCAGTTATTCTCCTATGAAGTTCTTTTGTTTTTGGCAGTGTTAGCACCTGCATTATTGGCAGATACCTGGTCGCTCAGTGAGATGACTGTTTATTATAGCGGTAAGCCTTATATGATGTTGTTTAATTTGATAGCTTTCTTTATTGCAATAGTTGCATTGTTAGGAAAACTAGAAAAAGTCCCCTTTGATATCTCAGAAGCAGAAACAGAAATTGTTGGTGGAACTTTCACGGAATATTCAGGAAGGCTGCTTGCGTTATTCAGGCTAGCAATAGATATTGAAATGGTAGTTGGTGCTTCTTTAATAGCTGCTGTATTTCTTCCTTTTGGCTTGGGAATAAGTCCTGTTTGGGGCTTTATGCTTTATATAGTAAAAGTTTTATTTATTGCTCTGTTACTTTCTGAGGGAAGAACTATTTTTGCAAGATTGAGAATAGACCAAATGGTGAGCGTATGCTGGAAATATTTTGCACCATTGGCTTTTCTTCAAATACTTATAATTTTGATCGTTAAGGGAGTGCTATAAAATGATAAGACCAGGAAAAATGTTTAAAGAGGTCTTAAGTCATCTCTTTAAAAAGCCGGCGACTATAAATTACCCTGCAGAAGCTGCAAATATGCCAGATAAGTTTAGGGCGAAACTGAAGTTCTATGCAGACAAATGTATCGGTTGTAAATTATGCATGAAAGATTGTCCTGCAAATGCGATATTCATCGAAAAAGTCGGTGATACTTTTGAAGCAGTAGTTTATCTTGATAGATGCATTTATTGTGCGCAATGTGTTGATACGTGTCCTAAAAAGGCTTTGGAAGCAACACCTAAGTTTGAGTTGGCACAAATAGACAGGAAAAAATTAAGAGTTAAAATAAATGAAAAATGAGCTGCTTGATATCTTAAGATCATGCAGAGATCCTAAAATATGTATTCTAGGTATTGGTTCAGAATTTAAAGCCGATGATGCTGCCGGTGCAATGATAGCAAAACAATTACAAACAAAGTGTGAAAATAAAAAATGTAATTTTGCGACTTCAGTCCTATGTATTGATGGTTCTACCGCTCCGGAGAATTTTACAGGTGACATAAAAAGATTTGCTCCTACACATCTTTTTATTATTGATGCTGCAGAAATGGGACAAGAGCCTGGAGCTGTTAGGCTGATACCAAATGACAAAGTTGGAGGAGTGTCTTTTTCCACTCATGTGCTTCCAATAGCAGTGATGATAAATTATTTAAAGCAATCCATAGATTTTGAGTCGGTAATAATAGGGATAGAGCCAAAAGATTTTGAATTCGGAAAAGAAATGTCTAAGGATGTAAAAAAGAGCGTAGATAAGCTTACCAATATTATTTTCGAGACCATAGGAACTTGTTTGAATAAATAAGAAGGCCTTATGATAGAAAGCATTATAGAAATTTTAAAATCATTTACTGTTGGGACTATTGGCGGGCTTGGTTACCTAGGTATAACTGTCTTGATGGGTATAGAATCTGCCTGTATACCGCTTCCCAGCGAGATAATAATGCCTTTTGCCGGGTATCTGGTGTTTATTGGCAAAATGAATTTATATTTGGCTGCCCTTGCTGGTGCCATAGGTTGTAATCTTGGTTCTGAGCTCGCCTATTTGGTAGGAGCAACAGGGGGAAGGACTCTTGTATATAGGTATGGTAAATATTTTTTAGTCGCTCCGCATGAAGTGGAACAAGCAGAAAAGTGGTTCAATAAGTATGGGGAGATTACGGTTCTTGTTGCAAGAATGCTTCCTATAGTAAGGACCTTTATAGCGTTTCCTGCCGGAATGGCAAAAATGAAGAGAGTAAAATTTCATATTTATACTTTTATTGGAAGCTATCCCTGGTGCTTATTGCTTGCTTGGCTTGGCATGAAAGCTGGACAGGCATGGGACGATAAGAATAGTGCTTTAAGGTCGGTGCTACACAAAGCAGACTTTGTTATAGTTGTAATTTGTCTTGCTGCGCTTATATGGTTCATAAAATCCAGAGTGAATGCATTCAAGGAGATGAACAAACGGCTGAAGGGTGAATAAAATGCACGAAGCATCTGTAGCACAGTATACATTCGAAGTTTTAACAGAAGTAATCAACTCAGACGATAGAATAAAGGGCAAAAAGATAAAAAAGATTATTTTTGCATTAGGAAGACCAAACACAGTAATGCCATCATCTTTTGAATTTTATTTTACAGAGCTTGTTAAGGGTACAATTTTAGAAGGTATTCCTTTTGAATATGAAGATAGTTTAGAAGAAGGTTTTTTTGTATCGTCCGTTGAAGTAGATGATTAGGAGGTTAATGTGGAAATAAAAGTACTTAAAAATGTAATGATAAAAAATAATCTTAAAGCAGTAGATAACAGGAATCAATTCCTAAAACATAAAATATTGTCGCTGAATTTAGTCAGCTCTCCTGGCGCGGGGAAAACGACACTCTTAGAGAACACGCTAGAGCTGTTACATAACAAGTATGTTGTCTCTGTAATAGAAGGTGACCTTTATACTTCTAGGGATGCAGAACGGTTAGCTAGGTTCAATATTCCTCTTGTTCAAATAAACACAGAGGGAGGCTGTCATCTTGATGCAAGGATGATAGGTGGAGCTCTTGAAGAAATAAGTCTAAAACAAATGGATATAGTATTTATAGAGAACGTCGGGAACTTGGTCTGCCCAGCTAGTTTTGACCTAGGGGAAGAAGCACGCGTTTTGGTCTACTCAATAACAGAAGGCGACGACAAACCCAAGAAATATGAAACTATGTTCAAAACTGCCGACGTAGTTATAATAAATAAAGTAGACCTATCAACGGCCTGCAATGTTGATATTTCAAAAGTGGAAGAAGAAATAAAAGGCATAAATAGCAAATGTGTTGTTTTTAAGATTTCTGCGCTGAACAAGAATTCTTTAACAGAATGGGTTGCCTGGTTGGAAGGTAAAGTTGAGCGAATTAAAAAGAGTTAGGATCAAGGTAAAGGGCATTGTACAGGGAGTTGGCTTTAGGCCGACCACTTATAGGTATGCTCAAGAACTTAACCTTTCTGGTTTTGTTATGAATACCTCTGAGGGAGTTACCATAGAAGTAGAAGGGCCAATACATTCCTTAAATATCTTTTTAAAGCAGCTACAAGAAAATCCACCGAGACTTGCTAAGATCACAGGCATTGTAACTGACTATATTCCCATAGCTAACGATACTGAATTTTTGATAGTAACAAGTAAGGATACTGGCAATAAAGATACAGAAATAAGTCCTGACATTTGTGTTTGTAGCGATTGTGTTAAAGACATCTTTGATCCTAAGAATAGACGGTATTTATACCCGTTCACTAACTGCACTAACTGTGGCCCAAGATTTAGCATAATAAAAGATAGGCCATATGACAGAGCAAAGACCAGCATGGCAAGTTTTAAAATGTGCCCTGATTGCCAGAAAGAATATAACGATCCTACTAATAGAAGGTTCCATGCCCAACCAAATGCCTGCCCTAAATGTGGTCCAGAGTTGACGCTGTTGGATGCCCAAGGTATTTTTAGTTGTGGAAATCTAGCCCTTAACAATTTGGTAGATAAGCTTAAAAAAGGAAAAATATGTGCAATAAAAGGTATTGGTGGATTTAACATCGCCTGCGACCCTTGCAACAAAGAAACGGTTAAGCGTCTAAGGAAATTAAAAGACCGTCCATCCAAATCATTTGCATTAATGATGAAAGATGTTGATACAATAAAAAGGTTTTGTATAGTTTCTAAGGCAGAAGAGTTGCTGTTGTTGTCTGACGCTGCTCCAATTGTAATAATGAGGAAAAAAGATCACGTTCTTGACCATATTTCTCCTGATAATAATTATTATGGTGTGCTGTTACCTTATACGCCTTTGCATAAGATACTTTTTAATTGTTTTGATTCATTGATAATGACGTCGGCCAATAAAAGGGATGAACCAATTGTTATTAATGATGAGGATATAAAGGATCTATTGGATATAGGATTTGTGGATTACGTTCTTACTAACAATAGGGAAATTATTAATAGGAGCGACGATTCTATCGTTACAGTAATAGACAACGATGTAATGGTGTTAAGAAGGGCCAGAGGATACGTTCCGACCGCAATAGATGTCAAAGGATCTACTAATAGCGACAACCTTTCTCTTGGTGCTGACTTAAAAAATACTTTTGCCATAAAGAACAAAGATAAAGTCTATCTATCGCAATATATAGGGGACCTTGAAGACGATAGGAATTATGAGTATCAAAAAGACGAGATAAAGGTTTTTACAAAGCTCCTCAATTTTACTCCTTCCAATGTCAACACGGATGCACACCCCCTTTACCAGAACAGTGATAGATCTTATAAGAAAATATATCATCATCATGCTCATGCCATTAGCGTTATGGCAGAACACAACCTGTTGGGACAAAAAGTCCTTGCCGTTGTTTGTGATGGAACTGGCTATGGTACCGATGGTAATATTTGGGGCTTTGAATTTTTAGATATAAATATAGATTATAGAGATTTTAATAGAGTTGCGCACCTTAAGTACTTTTGCTTACCAGGTGGAGAAAAGGCTGTTACTGAAGTAGATAGAATAGCCAAATCTTTAATGGACGAAGAACACCCTTGTAACATTAATAATCCTAAAACGTCTTCGCTAGGGCGACTGTTCGATGGGGTGGCATCCATCTGTGGGTTGTTACATAAAGTCGGGTACGAAGCCCAGGCTGCCATATTATTGCAAAAGCATGCAGAAAATTTTAGTAGAACCAAGTTCGTTAATCCAAAATATAGAGTTTTATGGCATACAGATGAGCTTGATTTTCATCCAATGATACAGGGCATGCAGGATGACCTTAAAGATAAAGTTCCTGCTGATGAAATAGCATATAAATTCCATGTATGGGTAGTTGATGCAATAGCTGAGTTCATAAGAGGTAGAGGGACAGAAGAAAAATTAGCGTTTTCTGGAGGCTGTTTCCAAAACGCTTTATTGTGTAAACTTTTAAAACAAAAACTGATAGATAATGGGTATAAGAATGTGTATTTTAACAATATGGTACCAACGAACGATGGAGCGATATCTTTGGGACAAGCAATGTTTTAGATAAGAGGATTTTATGTGTTTAGCGATTCCTTTAAAAGTATTAAAAATAGTTGATGAAACCACCCTAACCGTTAAGTCAGGCAATATGGACTTAAATGTCAGTTGTATGCTGATAGGTAAGGTTCTTGTTGGGGAGTATGTTTTGGTGCATGCAGGGTTCGCAATACAAAAGATGTCTGAGGCAGAAGCAGAAGAAACCTTATCCCTTGTACCTGGTGAGCAATAATGTCTGATCTAAAAAAACAAATATCTTCTCTTGTGGACGAAATACAAAAAATAGTCCCAAATAATTTTGTCATGATGGAAGTATGTGGAACGCATACAATGAACATCGCAAAATTTGGTCTAAGAAGTCTATTACCTAAGAACATAAGGATAGTAAGTGGTCCAGGGTGCCCAGTGTGCGTTACCGCTTCCAGCGATATACAAGCAGCCATAGATATCTGTAAAAAACCAAATACCATTGTAGCTACATTTGGGGATATGGTCAGAGTCCCTTGTGCGGGCGATTGTCTACAAAATTATAATAACGTTAAAATAATTTATAGCCCGATGGAAGCGTTAGATCTTGCCAAAAATAATAAGGATAAGGAAATTGTTCTGTTGGCTGTTGGTTTTGAGACCACGGCTCCTCTTACAGCCGTAGTTATTAAAGAAGCTGAAAACAGGAAGTTAACTAATTTTTCTGTCCTCTGTATGCATAAGCTAGTTCCACAAGCCATAGAACTTATAATGCTATCTCAAAACATAAAACTTAATGGATTCTTATTGCCGGGGCATGTTTGTGCAATAACAGGCAGTGATTATTTTGATTTTATCGCAAAGCATAAGTTTTCTGGTGTTGTTGCTGGGTTTGACGCTGTTAACATTATGTCATCCATCAAGGAACTTGTTAAGTGTTTTATTGATTCAAAATATGGGGTGGTTAACAACTATCCTAATGTTGTAACAAACGAGGGTAATCTTAAAGCACAGTCTCTAGTTAAAGATGTTTATGAACCCTGTGATTCTTCTTGGCGTGGCATAGGCATAATCAAACATTCAGGTCTTAAAATAAAAAAAGAATATTCCAAATATGATGCATTAATTAGATTTAATGTTCAGATCAAAGAAGTTAAGGATCCTATAAATTGTCGCTGTGGTGATATTTTAAAAGGCGAGGCGCTACCAACAGATTGTGCTTATTATGGTAAGGAATGTACTCCTTCTAATCCAATAGGCCCATGTATGGTGTCTACAGAAGGGACTTGTGCTGCATTCTATAAATATATGGAGGAGTAGGCTTTAATGAAAAATGTAACTCTATCTATAGGCTCTGGCGGAAAGGACATGCACGCCTTTATTAATGACTATATTGTTAAAAAACTTGGCAATAATATATTGAACAGGATGGACGATGCTGGGGTTTTGGATCTTAAAGGTGGGCGACTAGCTTTTACAACAGACAGTTATGTAGTAAGTCCAATATTTTTTGAAGGTGGTGACATTGGGCTACTTTGTGTGTGTGGAACAGTTAATGATGTGGCCACAAGTGGTGCAAGGGTAGTGGCCCTGTCCTTAGCGTTCATTCTAGAGGATGGTGTTAGTTTAGAGGATATTTGCAAAGTAATAGACTCAATTGCAAAAACTTGTAAGGAAGCCAATGTTAAAATAGTTACAGGCGATACCAAAGTTGTAGAAAAGGGTAAGGGAGATAAAATTTATATTAACACTGCTGGCATCGGTCTTATAGAAGACGGAGTTCATATTTCTAGTCACAATGCGCAACTTAATGACCAGGTAGTAGTAACCGGGTCTGTAGGCGATCATGAAGTGGCTATGATGAGAGCGAGAGGTTTGATAAATTTAGACGTTAAAGTAAAAAGTGATGCTGCGCCACTGAACTTGCTTGTAGAAGAGTTGCTCAAAAAAACAAAGGACATACATGTTATAAAAGATCCCACAAGAGGGGGCTTGGCTTCAGCCCTTTTTGAAATAGCAAGTAACTCAAATTGCGAGATCCGCCTTGTAGAAGAGACTATTCCTATATCAAAGGATACCAAGGCCGTTTGTGATCTACTAGGGTTGGACCCTTTGTACCTTGCTAACGAGGGTAAGTACGTTATTTTATGCCCAAAGGATTCTACCAAGGCTGTACTGACAGTTTTTGGTAAAAATGCCAAGGTTATTGGTTCCGTTGTTTCTATCGGGAAAGTAAAATTAAATATTGAGACCTTCTCTGGTGGCATAAGACGCCTTGGCATGTTAGACTCTGTGCAGTTACCAAGAATATGCTAAAAGGGGTTGACGATGGGCAAAAGAATAACCTTCATAACTACGTTGCTGCTATTGATCTGTTTTACTGAGCTGCATGCAGATACACAGGACAACGACAAGGCGTTTGCTCTTGTTGAAGGTAAAAAAGTCGGTTTCATAAATAAAAAAGGTAACACTGCTGTTAATGAAAAATTCGATGATTGCAGGCTTTTTTATGAAGGTCTTGCCGGTGTATATTACGAGGGTAAATGGGGCTTTATAGATGATAATGGCAACCTTGCAATAAAACCTCAATTTGAATATGTTAACGATTTTAAGAATGGGATGGCTTCAGTAGAGTTCGAGGGTAAATGGGGCTTTATAGATAAGAGAGGCAAATTCGTAATAGAACCAAAATTTGATTATGCCAGATATTTTGAAGATGGTGTTGCCAGGGTTAAAGTTGATAAAAAGTGGGGTTTTATAGATAGTGCAGGTAATTATATTGTAATACCAAAGTTTACAACAGCAGATGATTTTAGCGACGGAGTTTCCAGAGTTAAGGTAGGCAAAAAATACGGATTCATAGATACCAGCGGCAAATATATTGTTGAGCCAAAGTATAGTGCTGCGGGGGAATTTTCTGAAGGGTTGGCTAGAGTAAAAGTTAAGAAAAAAAGTTGGGGATTCATAGATAAAAAAGGGAAATTAGCGATTTCGGCAAGGTTCGCTTCTGCATATGATTTTGAAGAAGGTCTTGCAAGAGTCAGGAGTGGAGGAAGGTTTGGATTTATAGATAAAAAAGGTGAATTTGTAATAAAACCACAATTCGGTGAGGTCCATGATTTTACAGAAGACCTAGCTATGGCCAGAAATGGCGGACACTGGGGTTTTATTGATCGTAAAGGACGCTTTGTAATAGAACCGGCATATAATTGGGTATGGAGTTTTAATGAAGGACTTGCTGCAGTCGCAATAAATGGTAAATGGGGTTTTATAGATAAAACCGGTAATTATGCTATTCCTCTTAAATTTGATGCTATAAATGATTTCAGCAATGGGCTTGCTGCCGTAGAAGAGAATGGTAAATGGGGCTTCATAGACAAAAAAGGTGAATATGTTGTTAAGCCAAAGTTCAGACGAGTATCTTCTTTTAAGGGATGTTTCTCTAACTAAATTTAGCTAGGTATTTTTATGTTTTTGAGATCATTTTTTTTATTTTTTCTACTGGTAAGTTCAGGATTGCAGGCTCAAGATGATAAAAAAACCAATAACCCTATCAGAGTTTCTGCAACTGAAGAGATACCCTGCGAAGCAAAACTAAAAGAATGTGAAGCTGCTGATGATGATAACTATAGACTAAGTAGATATAATGATATTTACGTTGTGCTTGGTAGTCCTGACACAAAAATACAAATAAGTTTTAAATATAAACTAGCAAGTCCTATTAATTTGTATCTTGGATATACACAGGTGATGTTTTGGGAACTGGGTAGGCCCTCAGCTCCATTCAGCGATATTGATTTTAATCCAGATCTTTTTTACAGGATACAATTTCCCAAATATACTTTTGTTAAGGCGATAGACCTTATTCTATTTGAACATAAGTCTAATGGTAAGGATGGGTTTAATTCCAGATCATGGAGTGGCAGTGGGCTAAAATTGTATACAATAGTTAAATTCTATAGTTGGTCATTCAATTGGGACACTAAATTACATTGGTATTATAATTTTGCAATGGATAGCACTAACTGGGATCTAAGGAATTATACTGGTTTTTGGGATACACGATTTTCTTTTATAAACTACTATGATCCGGATAAATTCATAGATAGGGTCTCTTTGTATTTTACTTTTTTTCCAGGAGGAAAGTACTCTGAGCGTTGGGGTAAGGGAGGACAAGAACTTGGGGTAAAGTTCAGGCTTGGCTGGGGAATGTTCTATCCCTCAATATTTTTTCAGTTCTATCATGGATATAATGAATCACTGTTAGATTATAATAAAGAACATTCTTCTTATAGGTTGGGGATAGCGTTTTGATTCCAAACACACAGATAGCAACATTCGCTGCAGGATGTTTTTGGGGTGTTCAAGAAATCTTTAGCAATATTGATGGTGTTGTAATGACCACTGTCGGCTATATTGGAGGTAAGTTTAAAGATCCTACATATCCTGATGTTAGGACAGGGAAAACTGGGCATGCAGAAGTAGTACAGCTAGAGTTCGATGCAGATAAAATAACATATAGTGATCTTTTGGATTATTTTTTTAGATTACATGATCCAACTACCTTGAACAGTCAGGGTGCTGATTTTGGGAGCCAGTATAGATCTGCTATTTTTTACCATAATGACGAGCAAAAAGAGCTGGCGCAGAGGTATATCGCTAAATTAGAAAAGGATATGGTATTTAATAAGAAGATAGTTACGGAAGTTGTACCAGTTACAACATTTTACAAAGCAGAAGAATATCATCAAGATTATTTCAAAAAGAAAGGCGGACATGTTTGTCATGTTTTAAAGCCACGATTTTCTAATCATTAGTTTTTATACGATTTGACCTATTACGTCCCTTTAAAAATTTGAAAAAGACCTTTTGTTCACAACACGTTCACAGTTCCTTTATATATTTGTCACCCTTGCATGTAATAATCCTGTGCATGGGGTTAAAAATGCAGAAAAGAGTTATTTTAACAATTGTACTTTGTCTTTTATCTGTTAGCGGATATGCAAACGGGCTAACTAAGTTAAAGATAATGACGTATAACGTAAATGGCCTACCGGATATAATAACTAAGATAAAAAAATATAAGAGTTTTGAAAGTAAAAAAGAAAGATTGAGTAATCTATGTGCTTTCTTAAAAGAAAAAAATGCCAATACGGAAAGTATGATAGATGCCGTAATGCTACAAGAAGTTTGGCTTAAAAAAGACCAAAAGATATTGGCACAGACTAGTGGGTATGCATATGCTTGTTATAAAGATGATAAAAGTTTTCAATCTGGTTTGGTGATCTTAAGCAATAACCCAATAACAAATTGTCATAAAAATATTTTTCAGGATAGAACTCCGGATAGCGGTCCAGGCTCTATTATAGATAAGAAAATTAAAAGAGCCTACTTGGAGGCAACTATAACTTTGCAGAACGGACAAGAGTTTGTTCTGACAAACACGCATCTTATCTCTAACTACAAGCCCGAACCTGAAGATAAGCCAGACAACAAGTTTAAGTTTAAACCAGATTCTTCTGAGAGTGTGAGGCTAAGTCAGCTGAACGAAATATTTACGGATCTTGCTTCTGTAGACAAACCTATTATTATAGGTGGTGACTTAAATACTGGACCGGAATATCCTCTTTGGGACAAACTTAGTGGGGATAATGGCCTGGCTGCAGATCACGGTTACTTATTTGACAATAACAACGAGGCAACCTTTTCTAATACAAATATATATGTAATCAAGAGTGAGGGTTCCCTTGATCATTTCCTCGCCAATCAATACGTTGAAATAAAAAACTCAACGGTGCTTTCTAAGGAAACCATGAAGACTGTAAATAGTAATATTCTAGAAGTTGCACAAAATGGGGATTCGTTCAAAGAGCTTACCTCAGAGATTTTAGAAGTTGCAGAGCTGTTGGATAATAATCTACCAGAAACAATAACGCTTGTGGATTCATCTGATCATTATGCCAAGATCATAGATGTAGAAATTTGCTGTGATCCTGAAAAGAGCATAGCCGCTAGCTAACAACCATTAGGATCTTTGCAATTACGGCAGTATTCTTGATTTGTTTTATCGAGTATTGTAGGTTCAAATTTATTAATGCATTCATTTGATGGCTGGACTACGGTCGTAAACCCACAATTCTGCTTTTTATCTGTGTGTGGTGTAATATCGCTTTTAAAAAATTTGTTAGGAAGAAGTATTTTTATCCCACTGTTTTCTCCAAACACATCTGTCAATTGGTCTCCGATGCTCATTATCCAGAAAAGGTTATGTTTTTTAGATAAAGCATGCTTGACCATGTCTTTGTATGCAACTTTCTCAAATTTAGAACTTTCACAACCCTTAATATTGCCAGTTAGATATAAATTGTTTTTAAGGACACTATCGCTAAGATTGAATTTATCTTTGAGCCATTTATATGTGGAACTATATTCCTGGCTTGAACAAATTCTGGCTGTGATAAAGTAACACTTAAGGCCATCTTTGAAACAATACTTTCTTACAAAATCAGACGTTTCCTTTATTTCTGGGCAATTTCCTGTGTCGTCGTCGTCATATTCTGAGGCAAAAGCCAGTGTATTGTCTATGTCGAACATAAGCGCTGCGTTTAATTTTTTATTTTTTAGTTCTTTAAGAAAACCTGTTTTCTTTAGTAACAATAACGTACTTTCAGCGTAATTTACACTTTCTTTAAGTTCATCTGCATATCTGCTTTGCTCGGAGTAGGTGTCGTAAATATTGTCTTTAGCTTTTATTTTTAGGCCGTAATAAGCAGATGAATTGGAACGCTTAAGCATTTCATCCATGCAAAATTTAGCATTATCAGGCAAGTCCTCTTTGTTTCCATATTGAGAAGAAAGAACATACTTTTGGTTTGTTAATGACTTAAATAATTCGATAGTATTTACATTTGTATTGTTACAGAAGCTCGTTTGAGTACCTACGGTTAAAAGCACTAATAAGCAAAGCATCCCTTTGATAAGTTTCATAATGGTTCTCCTTTAATAACATTATCATTATACAAACGAGAACTAGTTGTGTTTGCGTGAACTTCTCGTGAACTTTATGTTAAGGGATCTCTTCTTCGCATGGATGGCAGATAATTATTTGGTGTAATCATCGAGATTATCCTTTATGCTGGCGTCTCTTTTAACCGCTTCATCATAGTCTTTTTTAGCACCCACAGGTTCTTTTAACATCTTCTTTACGAATCCGCGGTTGTAATAAGCATTCGCAACATAAGGGGCTTTTGATCCTAGGTTGGCGTTAATTACAATGTCGTAATCGGCTAATGCCTGCTTGTAGAGGCCAAGCTCTTTTTTTGCACTTCCACGGTTCAAATAAACACGTTCTGAAATCTTGAGCTTTAGCCTAACACTGGCATCAATAGCATTGCTGTAATCAAGAATTGCAGCTTTAAGGTTTACTGTTCCTCCTGACAGCGCTTTTATAGTTCCACGGTTCTCGTATGCAGTTATAGCGTCGGGATCTAATTTAATAGCCTTATCATAATCAGTTGTAGCCTCGGAGTGCTTTTCTAAACTTAGTTCTTTGTTTCCCCTATTGATGTGGAAAAGGGCAAGAAAAGTATTACTATCTACGGTGATCTCTCTACAATTATTTTTATAACGCCCATTAGTATCGTCAGTGGAAGCAGGCACCCCTTTTTCAGTTTCCCAATCCAGATAATTAACGTCGTCATACTTCCATCTGATCAAAGTATGCCCTGACACATAATCTTTGTATTCAGGACAATCTAAAATAACTACCGGCATGTTAGAAGTCGTGAATTTGGATTCAAGAGCCTCTATATAAACGAAACTGGAGGCATCACAATCAAAGGTGAACTTGCCATTGTTGGAGATAAGAGCATCGCTTAACGTAAAAACATCTTCATCAGTAAATTGAATATTGCTCTTCGCAAAAATGTAGTTATGAATATACTCTAGCACCATGGGTCCAAACACTTTCTTGGCTTCTAGCAAAGAAGTTGCTTTATATTTTGAGGTGAAACCGGTAAAGAGATAGTCCCACCAGATCGGATCCCCCTCAGTCGATGACATTATATCGTAGAGCACTGCTTTCTTTTCTTTATAAAGATCGTTGATACCGCCTGTTTCTATCGCCAAGCCTGCTTGAACATTAGTGGGCGTTACTTGGGCAATAGCGATGTTGACGAAAAGAAAAGACAAAACAAATAAATTAAAGATCTTCATTATCGTCCTGTTAACAATCATCTCCCACTACTTTGTAAGATGGAACTCCTCCAATACACGAGAACTCGTATTGGAGTACATCGCCTTCCACGCACAGGTTGTCCGAACAATACTCGTAGTTTGAATAAAGTGCACAAAAGATGCTAAACACTTTATAGTAATTAGAAGGGAATTCATCCTGTGACTCCTTGGTGGGATAGATAGAGTATAAAGCTTTAACTGCGGATTTTTTTACAGCAGACACAGGTGAACTACTACTGAAAATAGCATGTTTGGCAGGTTTTCCGTTTACTGAATCTATTTCATGTTTTGGTATTGCTGCCCAAACTGCGTATTCGTCATTATTTGAAACGTCCCCCATAATACCGATCCAACTTGTGCCCGTTGGCTGCTCAAAGCCACCCATAATGTAATGTCCTCCTTTTTCACAGGTGATACCCCCCAGATCATAAGCCATAAGTACCGTAGAAAAGAGAGCAACAAACAATAAACAAGTGAGTCTTTTCATAAAAATTCCTCCTTTAATATAAATTAAAAACTAAGTGCTTTATAGCACAATTTGGTTTTACCATGTGTGAACATGTTGAAACATTATCTTGAGTTTAATTATTATATATCTTATACTTTTATAGTTGGGAGACAAGGATTACCTTGTTTTGTTCGTTTATAGACAGGATGTTCTCAATTTGTTACTCAACAGGTTCGGCAACAGTAGTCAAAGACATCTTTTCTGATGCTCTTTCGAGTTTCTTTAATAGGTGTGACGTGTTGATAGTTCGCATTGTTTTTAGTACGTTTAAGTAACCATTATAATAGGTGGTTGCTTCTTCTGGTGTGTCTCCTGCTGGAACGGCCAATACGATTTTATAACTCTTTTTAGAACTATGTCCGGACTCTGTATCATTTTCGTCGTAGAAATAATAATCAACTAAATAACTCACTGCATTCTTTGTGTCAGTTATTTGTATGGCAATATTTTGTAAACACAAAATATTGTACCCTTCTACTTTTAATGCGCCCAGCTCCTCTATGTAACTCTTGGTAAAGGCGCCATCATAAGCAAACATATAATTAGTAGATGGTTCTGAATAGACTTTTGGTGTGAACGCAAGAATCATTCCAAACAAAATAAGCAGTTTCTTCATAATAAGGCTCCTTTTTGATGCTAATTAATATTAGTATTCTATAGATATATAATATTAAAGTCAAGTTCTTATTTCAAAGACTTTATTTATAAATCCGCTTATTTAAATTGCCTTAGGGTAGCGGATACATTTTCGGTTTTACTAAGTTGGAAAGGCAGCTAACCCATGATAAGTATATAAA
>Ga0118677_10000322_pt1 | contig 104944 bp, 87 predicted proteins | sample AliMusrvi5mmetaG_FD_86154 | JGI IMG/M metagenome (GOLD analysis project Ga0118677, IMG submission 86154)
AGATCAGACGGTTTGCCCTGCGCCTGCGCTTCGCAATCCGGCGTCACACGATCCGCCAGAAAAACTTCTCCGAGCGGCTTACCCCAGCTCACGCGGCCCTTGCCGACTTTTCTTTCGCCCGCCTCTCCGGGCGAGCTGCCCCAGAGGGCATCGGCATCCGTCTTGAGTTTGGCTTCCGCAGATTCAAGATTTCCCAGGCCCGGCGTTTGCAACGGGCGTTTGCCGACAAGCGTCATCCCGGCCTCGACGAGTTGGCGCATTTTGGCAAGCGTCTCCGGGGTCATGGTCGTGCATTGCGGATCGCACAGAACCAGATAGCGGTAGCTTGGCCCGCCCGGCAGCACCAGCCGCCCGTCCTTCACGCTGGCGCGGGTCTGAATCACCTCGGCATTGACGCCATCGTAGTCATAGCCAGCTGGCAGCGCCGGATTCAGATAAGCCTTTCCTGGAACGAAACGCGAGGCTCCCTCCCCGACGAAGTAGGCGGCGTCGGCCACGAAATCCCCTTGCTGCAGCAAATACTGACACCGTCCGATATACCCGAGAAAGCCTTCCGCCAACGGCCACCAGGCCATGTGGCGATTGAAGATGTCGTAGTCCATCATCCCTGGTTTGTCTTCAAACGGCTGGTGCGTGAATTTGTGGATCACCGCTTGGTTCAGCCCACGCGACCAGGCTTCGTGCAAGGTGCGGCGATACTCCTGCGCATCCGTGAACTGACCCTGAATGGGGGCGAAGGTCAGCGTCTCTGCCTGAACGAAGTGGTTCCCGTAAATCCGCGCGCCGGAGGCCGCCGTCCGCATCACATCAACGAGCTCAAGATATTCGAACTGATATTTCGGAAAGGGATGCCAGAACTCGGCCATCGGCCGGTCTGAGCGACCGAAGAGCTGGAGCCCGTCCATGTGCGGATGAGGGAAGCTGCCGTAGCCGGATTCGGAGTTCATGCCGCCGTTCATCTCGTGCGCCCGTTCCTGCAGACGCCCATAATACGCCGCAAGCAGGTCGGACACCGTGTCACGATAGTCGTGAAGGAAGCGGTCGGTGGTCTGGCGTCCATTGACAAGGCGACGGGCCATGGCTGGGAGATACGGGACCAAGTCGTACCCCCGACGCTTCTGGAATTGCTGGCGGAAATCGTCCGTCCACGTCGGCTGTTGTCCTTTGTTGCCAGCTCCGATTTCCCAACTGTCGGTATGGAAAATGATCGGCTCGCCGTCGGCATGTTTGACGCTCGCTTCCCTCATGCCTTTGCCTGCGTTGTCCATCATCAGGTCGGCGCCCTTGGTATTGAGGACATCCACCTCGTAGCCGCCGCCATTCCCCATGCGCGCACCCTCGGCAATCGGCGTCCATCCAAACCGCAGCAGCGTCCAGCGGCCTGCCGGAAACTTCCAGTCCAGCCGGCCATCGGCTTGCAGGTGTGAAGAGAGATCCACCACGTCGGCGGAGGCAACATCGCACGCATCACTCCCGGTATATTCCTCTTCCAGTGCCTGATAGAGATTCGCAGGCCAGCCACCCCAGCCGCCGCCGACGTTGGCCGACTTCAGATCCCAGTACTTGATGCCGGGCCGCAGCTCAGGCACGTCGCCCTCGCGCAGGAGTTGAAACTCAGCCAGCTGAAGGTCGGGCGCATGGGCGCTCGAAATCGCCAGCCGAAAATACTTCGCCGTCACCGCCGGAAACTTCACGCGCTTCTGCTCGCCGGGTGCCATCGTGACCTGAGTCACTGATCGGAAGACCTTGCCGTCGTCCGACGCCTGAATCTCGCACTCTGCTGGCCCGGCCTTGGGCATCCCCGCAACGAGCGCACCGGTTGCCGTGATCGGCCGGGCATACGCCAAATCCAACTGCGCCGGTTTTTCCGGCGAACAGGGAACGCGGGTTTTCCAAAATGTCTCCGGATCGTTGTCCGTCGCATGGGCGGCCGGCCAGTATTCCTGCCCGCAATAGCCGCCAGCCACATTGTTCGCGCTCACCGATAGAGGGACCGGCGGACGCGTCGATTTTTCCTTGAATGCCACCACGGCCACGTCGTGATAGACGCCGAGCCGCGTGACCGGTGTCGGCAGAGGTTCGGCAAGTGCGCCGGGACCGTCCACCTGTGTTTCCGCATACACGAGCTGCTTGGCCCCGTCTTCCTTGCCCACCCAGCCGCCACCAAATGACCAGCCGTCCACGATGCTGGCCGACATCGTCAGGCCGTTCTTCCGAGCCAGCCGCACCGCCTCGCCAAACCAGGCGTCCCACTCGGGGCCGAGCATCTTGGGCTGCGTGGGCACGGGCAGTCCTCCGGCGTTCCGCGTCTGCATGTGCATCACGCCGCCGATTCCCTTCTCCTTCATCGCGGCCAGGTCGTTCGCCATCCCCTGCGGGTCGCCGTACCCGCCTTCGAACCACCAATACACCCACGGCTTCGCATCGTTCGGCGGCTTGAAAAAACCCTGCTCTAAGTTTTCGGTTGCAGCCGCCTGCGTATTGGCCAACGCCAGAAGGCACAACAACATCACGGAAGCAGCCATTCGTTTTGCATTTTTTTCATAAATCGATTTCTCTATTTTGGGTGATTGGGAGCATGAAGCGTAAAGGGATTCTTAAGGCGGGGAGGAAGTTTTTGGGGGGAATCAGACCCAGCCCAGCCAGCCGATGAAGCCGGCAACTCCAACCACGATGAGCGGGTTCACTTTTGTGAACGTGCAAATGGCCGTGCAGATTCCGGTCAGGATATATGCCTGCCAGTCATGATCGGCCGCGCGGCCCATCACGTAACCGCTGGCAAGGACGAGTCCGACGGTCAGCGGCGCAAACCCTTTTTCGATCGCATGGCGGATTGGCGATTTTTCCGCACGCTGCCAGATTGAAGTCACAAGATAGACCAGCACCGCAGCGGGGAAGATCATCGCAACGGTTGCCAGGATCGCCCCGACAATGCCGGCCGCCTTGTAACCAACAAGGGTCACGATCAGAATGCTGGGGCCGGGAGCGGCCTGCGAAATGGCGAAAATGTCGGCGAACTGCTTGTCTCCCTGCTTCTTGTTGTCGCCCATCCAGCGGTAGGTATCCACCGCCTTTTTGTGCATCTCGGGAATCACCGAGTTGCCGCCGCCGATCGAGAGCAGCGAGAGCGAGCTGAAGAGCAGAAGGATATGAATGAGGTTCAGCCCTTCGTCTTTCATGGCTTTTTCTCCCTCGGCCATGCCCAGAGCAGCGCCATGGGGGCCAGGATGGCCAGCACGCCGAGCAGCGGCCATCGCAAGATTCCGTTCATAACAAATGTCGCCGCAAACAGGATCACCGGAACCGGTCCGCGCAGGCATTTCTGGCCGGTCTTGATCGACATGGAAAATGTGAGCGCCACGGCAGCCGCAGCGGCCCCCTTCAAGATGCTCTGGAGGGCTGGGATATGATGATATTTGAAATAGGCGATCCCCATCGCCAGAATGATCAGCACCGGAACAAAGGTCATGCCGAAAACCGCCGCAACCGCGCCCGGGATGCCGCGAAATTTTGTCCCGACAAAGACCGCCATGTTGATCTGGTTCGCCCCCGGAAGGATCCGGCACATCGTCAGCGCACTCAGAAATTCCTCGTCGGACATCCACTTTTTTTCAACGACAACGACCTCGCGCGACCAAGCGGAAAGCCCGCCGCCAAAGGAAGCGAGGGCAATGTGGTTGAAGGTCAGGGCCAGAGCAAGGAGCGAGGGAGGCGACGCCGGCCCGCCGCTCTCACTCGTGCTGGAGGTCGGCGTCATGGGGGAAATCGTTTTCGTGGTGAAGCGAGGGGTCGAGGGGGTCGGGCGCTTCGTAGCGGTGGGAGGTCGCCCAATCGCTTTCAAAGACAGAAACGAGCCGGGCGACGACCGAGGGGTCGGCGACCGTCGTGCCGAGTTCGCGCCGGAGGTCGAAGGCCGAGCGGTCGATGTTCATCGATCCGACGAGCGCATGGGTCTTGTCCACGAGGATCAGCTTGGCATGAAGTCGCATGTTTTTTTGCTTGTGAACTTTCACCCCGAACCGGTGGAGCGTGCGCAGCGAGGAAAACGTGTCGAGAATATCCCATTCGCTGATCCCGTGCTTTCCGCCGCAGAGCACGCGCACATCAACCCCCCGGTGGGCGGCGTCCATCAGGCGGTCAAGGATCGTGGCGTCCACGAATTTCGGATGCTGAACCTCCAGCGTGCTCTTGGCCGTGTCGATGAACCGGCACATGGCCTCGCGGGAATTGTTGTTGCTCCAGAGCAGCCCGGACTCCGCCGAGGGATGCCAGTCGTCGCGCTGGTTCCAGTCGGCATCGAATCCCTCCATGATCTGCGCGACCTTGGCCGGTTCCTGAATGATCACGCCGTAATCGCGGGTGAGCGTGAAGTATTTCGTGCAAAGATTGAACGTTGCGACCAGCGCCGCCTTGCCATCGACAACGATCGACTTCTCGTGCGTGACGTAAAATTTCGGGTTCGCCCAGCGGATATCGACCCCCGCCTTCTCGAAGAACTCAAACGTGGCATCGTTCGCGCGATCACCGCCCGAACGTTTCGGGTTGAGCATGATCCGCACGGCCACCCCGGCATTTTTGCGCCCGACGACCGCCTGCATAATCTCGGGCTCGGTGAACGTGAACTGCTTGATCAGAAGACTCTCGCGGGCGAGACGGATGAATTCCAGGACGGGCGCAGTGCCATCATCGGGCTGCACGATCAGGTGGGAGACGGGCAGAAACATGGTGTGCATTTAGCCGATTCGAAACGAAAAGGCGACAGAAAAGGCAAAAGAAGGGACACGGAATCATGCCGGTGCCCAGACCTTTCGAAGAAACTCCACGGAGGGGACGAGTCCGGCCGCATAGGTGTCGGGCCGACCGCACTCAAAGGAGATACGCTCTTACCGAATGCTTCCGTCGCTTCCGTGTGAATCCCAATCCAGAGCTTGGAATGTGAGCCCCAATTCCCGTTCGATCTCGGTAATTTCGGGACGTTCGCCGGGCTCGATGAGACAAATCGAGAAGCCCGTGCGTCCGGCTCTTGCTGTGCGCCCGGCGCGGTGGGTGTAGTATTGCCGCTGCTCGGGCAACTGGCGGTGGATCACGAACGACAACCCCTCCACATCGATGCCCCGGGCGGCCACGTCGGTCGCGATCAGAAAGCGGGTGCGTTCTTTTTTGAAAGCCCGCATCACCTTGTCCCGATCCTTCTGGCTGAGGTCACCCTGGAGCACGTCGGCCGAGACGCCGCGCTTGGCCAGTTCGCTGCCCAACTTGATCGCCCCGGCACGGGTGCGGCAAAATATCAGCCCGCGCTCCGACTTCTGCGCCAGGAGAAAGTTCGCGATCCAGTCGTCCTTCTCCTCGCGCGCGCAAACCACAAATCGGTGCGAGATATTGCGGTTCACGACTTGCGCTTTTTCGACCTTGATCAGCTTCGGGGATCCGGACATGGAGTCCGTGATGAGCCGCTTGATCTTGTCCGGAAACGTTGCCGAAAACAGCCAGGTGCTCCGCCGGGATGACGTCATCTCGACAATCCGGACAACCTCCTTGCGGAACCCCATGCTCAGCATTTCATCCGCTTCGTCCAGCACGAGATGCTTCACTGTATCGAGCCGGAGGGCGCCGAGTTCGAGCAAATCAAAGAGCCGACCCGGCGTCGCCACGACAATGTGGGTCGGACGCTTCAGCCGGTGAACCTGGAGGTCGATCTTGTCGCCGCCACCGGTGACTTCGACAAAGATCTTCTCCGGGCAGAACTTGGTGTATTGAAAGAGCGCCTTGCCGATTTGTTTGGCGAGCTCACGCGTCGGAGCGATGACGAGCCCCTGCAACGCCGGGTTGGCGGGATCAATCTTCGTGAGCAATGGTAGCCCAAACGCCGCCGTCTTGCCGGTCCCGGTCTGCGCCTGCGCGACAAGATCCCCGCCATCCTTGATGAGATAGGGAATCGCACTGGCCTGAATGGAGGTCGGAGTGAAAATCCCGAGCGCGTCGAGCCCACGAACCAGATCCTCCGGAACGCCGAGTTGTGAAAAAAGTGACATGGTTTTTGAATTTGCCGGATGGCGAATCGCCTCCGGGAGCAGAGTATCTCTGCATTATGCACGCACCGACAACTCCCTCTTATTGCTGGCGCTGTTGTTCATGCTTTTAGCTCAAGCGCATCGGCTAAAACTGGAACAAAAAACCGGGAATGGGGCAGTTTGACAACATTCACACGAGAAGTCCAATTTGATCCGACTGGCTCTGGCTGGTCATCGCGTTCGGCCTCCAACAAAGGCAAGAGCTTTGCCAAAATCTTTTCCACGACCCTTACGTTGACTGCGTTGCCAAGGGCTTTGAAAGCCGAAATTCCTTCCGGTAGATGCTTTAGTTTGCCCATTGATTGTAAACGAGCGCATTCGCGTGGGGTCATGTAGCGCTGTTCCCAAGCGATAATGGGAACTTGCGTGGTCGTCATCGCAACGAGCGATGGAGAGGTGTTCGTTCGTTTCACACGCACGCCGGAAGCGCGGAATTGCAGAACGTATTCCCAAATGTTTCGGCTCTCGCCCTGACAATTCCACTCAAGCTTTTGCAGACTAGGTGGAAAGGTTTGAATCTTGTGCAGCCATGGATCAATCAACTTTTTGTGCTCCAAATAAAATTCACGGTTCTGCCGGATGAAAAGTTTTTTCCAGCGAGGGAACGCTCCGCGACCCGCGCGGGCATGGCTCGGCACAAGTTTGTAGATTTCCTCGCGCGATTTGCCTTGCAGCGACACTCCAAAGCAACCACGGGTCTTTTGTATTTCCTTCAGCGGTACGCGAGACAGCGCATCCCAGTCATACGGATACGTTGCCTTGAATTCCATTCCCCAGATTGGGAACGAGGGCAATTTGGTTTTTTGAGGAAATAGCTCAAGGAACTCCTGCCAGACCTCGATACACTTGATGACCTGTGGGCTCAGGTTTCCGGCATCGGTTGGCTTTTTGTCCAGCACCGTGTAAATGGAGACGTCTTTGGTTTCAGTTTCAGACTTTGGCCATTTAAAACCATCGAGTGAGCCAAGGCTGGCGACCATGTAAATTCGCTCGCGGATTTGGGGAACGCCGAATTGATGCGGTGAGAACTGGTGATAATCCACCGTGTAGCCAAGTGATTTCAAAGCCTGTTTCACCTTTTGGTAGGTGTTTCCTGCGTCATGGCGGACAAAATGAGCAACGTTTTCCAGAATCACGAGCTTAGGGCGACGTAGACGAAGGATCTCGATGATGTTCCAAAACACCGTGCCACGCACTGAATCATCCCAGCCCATTTGGTCACCAGCTTTTGAGAACGGCTGACAGGGAAATCCTGCGCAGAGCAAATCATGGTCTGGCACTTCGTCCGGTTTCACCTCACGAATGTCGCCACGCGCCGTGATGTTGAAGTTCTTTTGATAAACCTCCTGCAAGCCCGCATCAATTTCGCTGGCAAAAGCGCATTTGCCACCGAGATGAACCGCAGCTTGGTGGAAACCACCGAGGCCAGCGAACAAATCCACGAACTTGAATTTTAATTGAGCACTCATGCCGCGCGATGCAGTTTTGCGACCCGAGGCGTCACCCATTGACTCAAATGTTTACTCAGCTTTTTGGGCAACCATGCGCCGCCATCATTACCCGCAGAAAGCAAACGTATGCGATCAAGCAATAGACCGTCCACTTTATTTGCCACCCGCTTAAACTCTGCGTCGGTGAACACAAATGGTGTCACAAACGACCGATGAGGAAAAACTGCTGTGAAGTTGATAACCTTGCCCCATTCCTTTTCATCTGGTGTTTTTAGTTTGTGCTCTGCATGTTTTCCGCTGGCACATTGGACAAATATCGTAGGCAAACCGGCACGGGCGTCATTGAAATGGCGGCAGCAGACAATATCTAGCCCTGCCTCATTTGCCTCTGAAGACATCCATGGTTCTATTTCCTTCGCTGGCTCCCTCAAGAACAACGACACATCAGCAACGACCTGTTTAATCTTCTTTGGGTTATCCGGCGACCATCCAGTTCGAAACACTTTCCAACCTGGCAACAACTGTTCGAGGGCCGACGCGGTAATCTGTTCAAAGAGTTGTCCTTGCTCCGAATAGTCGGGGCGCTTTTTGCCAGGCATTACCATGCTCGAAGCCCATTTCGGGTACCACTTTGCGCAAGCAAGCGCTAGGCAGAACCCGTAGGCTGGAACATCTTCCCAATCCTTGGTTCTGACAATGCGATCACCATTTATTTTAAAAGGCGAGTTGCCAGACAGACATTCGCCGCGACGGCTGAGTTCGGCAAAGGCATTATCAACGAATTCCCACGCGAACTCTTGGCTCGCGTAAATCTCCTCTTCGGTAAGAACGTCAACGATGTTTGAGCCTGAAATGAATTTGATGTTAGTAAACGCAAGGCTGGCTTCGATCCAATCGCACAAAGCATCCAGTTCAACATTATGTTCCGGCTCGACCGAACGCGCCATGCCGACCTGTGGGAGCACCAACATTCAAGCATTCTCCTTGCCAGAAGAAACCGGGATAACTTTGCGGAGTTGATCCGCATCGAGTATAACGCGGTCCACGGCAGACTTTATTTTTTTTGAGTTAGCATGTTGGTGAAGTCGCCCTAAGGACAATTCAATATTGTCAGCCGCGCTTTCTAATAAATCTACTAACTCCGGCTCATCAGCGCCAGCAACGCGTAGAGCAAAATCAAAATTTGGGCTCGGTGTGCGTTCAAGATATTCAACGGCTTTTTCGCTCTCCAACGCCTTTCCTAGCTTGTCGACATAGCGTGAGTCGGTAAAAAGCGGGGGGGTTTTATCATCCCCGAAAAGCCATTGTGCAAAATGTGTTAATGCTTTTAGGCGACTAGGAGGCACTGGCTTTTTCGCCTTGGTTGGATCGGCTTGAATATCAATCTGAAGGTATTTTTGGACGCCTTCTGTGCGGAGAGACAAATACAGGACACTGAATTTCTTTTCCACTTTTTCTAACGCGATGTCTTCCCTGTCCTCCATTTGAATCAAGAGCCTGTAGGATATGTAGTGCTGTCGAACAGTTGGAGTTTTGCTCCCGATCTGCTTGCGAACCTCATCATAGGACAGCTTGCGTTTCTCGATCAACTTCGCGATGAACTCTGCCTTCTCCGCAGGTCGCCATTCTTTGATGCCTGTAACGTGACGAAATCCAAGAAACGCATCCACTTCGTCTCTCGAACTCGCAATCAGATATGGAACCTTTGTGAAAAGGGTTCGCGGGATTTTTTTGTTCGCAATAATTTCCTCCCATTTACGACTAATTGCTTTCCCTGAAACTGCTAGCGCCAATAATCTCAATGCGGCCAACCGACGATTGCCTTCAACAACAACATTGATGATAGATCCGTAAAGCTTCTCCTTAACAATAATGAGAGCTTCTTGAGGCCAAAAACCATTTTCAACAAACGATACCGCCAGTTCCTCAAGCGTCCAGTCTTGCATCATGGACAGCACTTTTTCCTGTGAAACATTATTCCCCGTATTTTCTCTCCCCAGCCGTGGATTCAGCGGGTCGAGATTCAGATCATCGACGATTGAACCATATTGGATTTCAGTGTTCATATCTTTTGATCAGTTTCAATATCCAGCAGCATATAACAGTCTCATCGTGGCGACACCAGTTCATTTTTTGCACTTTTGCTTAAAGCGTGCTGCCCTTCTCCACGAATTGATTCGGCTGCGTCCCCGGCCTCCGCGCCGTTGGGGCTCGCCTGCGATGAATCTATCCCCGTCAACTCTCGACCGGCGGTAAGCCTGCGACTCTGGGTTGCGCTCGGTTCCTCCATACCGGGAGGCTCGGCAACGAAAGACTCAGCCAGAGCATTCATTTGCGGGCGGGTTTGGGGGGGAGTTCCCGGATGAATGCCCAGGAGACTTCGGCGGTCTGGCCGTTGTCGTAGTGGACGAAGAAGCCGTGGTGGAGATCGTTCTCAAGTTCGACAGATTCCACCGATGCGCTGGGAGCGATTTTGTTGGCCTTGCGGATGGTGGCGTGGGGTTCGAGGAAGCTGACGCCGTCTTCGAAGTCCACATCGAAGGCGTCCTCCCATTGGAGGAAGCGCACATTCCGAATCGCCACCCCTTTGGCGGTGCCGAACGGGACTTTGAGCGGATTCTGAGTTTTCGACTTCATAGGCGGCCCTCTTTTTCGAGTTCCTTGATGATCTCTACCACTTTCCGGGGCGGATTCCAAGCATCCATCGGCAGTTTCGTGGAAAGCACGATACGACCGAGGATTCGGCCATCCGCCTTGGAGACATGGATGTGGCGGGGATCGTGATCTCCGATCCACCATTCAAACACATACCCGCCGCGTCGGATTTTGCCCATGGCTTGCGATGATCAGAGGCACTGATCCTTCAACTGTTCGTCAGCCCCCTCGGCAAGACGCCGGTCGCGCGGGGTTCGCTTGTCCTCCCAACCACGTTTTTGCGGTTTGCAAAGGGCGCAGGTCGAATGCTTGGGCGCTCTGATTCGACGCTGGGTCACACGGGTTTTCATCGTGCGTCTTTTTCAATTTCCTTCTCCGCAGCCTTGCGTTCCCGCTTGGCCACGCGCCGCTTGTTGAACGGGCGAAGGTGCTTCCACCATTCCGGTGGCCGCGTGAGCGTGTCTTTGCGGGTGTGCGCCATCTTTTAACTCAAGTTCCGCCAGAGGGTAGCAATGCCGGGGGTTTGCGTCCAGCGTTTGATGATGGCGATGTTTGGGACTAATAGGACTCAGAGGACCAATTATTTTCGGTGTTCGAGGCGGGCGCGGGTCATGCGTTCGCGGAGGCCGCCTTTTTCGAGGAAGTCTTTTTCGAGGCGGCGGATTTGTTGGTCGAGGAGGTAGTTGGCTTGGTGGATGAGGCAGACGGCGATGTTGGCGAGGGTTCCGGGCGGGCGGTTCTCGAAGAAGGGGCGATAGGTTTCAAAGGATTCGCGGGAGGATTTACCGAGTTTGCGGACGTAGAGCGCTTCGCGGGAGTTTTTATCCCAGAGCGGTTGGTCGCGGACGCGGAGGAAGTCTTTGTAGTCGATGAGGAGTTCTTCGAGACTCGCCCGGGCGACGTTGGTGAGCTTGATTTCGGTTTCGGTCGAGGTCAGTGAGGCTTTGCTGCCTTCGGCGATGTTCTGTTTGCCGGAGCGGGCAGCCTGCACCATCTGGTTGATCGTGCGGTCGCCGCGTTTGAGGAACTTCTCGCAGAAACGAAAGGTGAAGTCGTATATGACCTCCGCTTTGCGGTAGGAGAGGAGTTCGTGGTAGTTTCCGGTTTTTGGAAGGAAGCCGGGCTTGGTGATAGGTCTTATATGTCCCATAGGACCTATGCTTTCTGGTAAACCTCGGCCCCCTTCTCGGCGAATTCGCGGGACTTTTCTTCCATGCCGAGCTTGAGGGCCGCTTCCTCGGCGATCCCTTGTTCGGCGGCGTAGCGGCGAACATCCTCGGTGATCTTCATTGAGCAGAAGTGCGGGCCGCACATCGAGCAGAAGTGGGCGCTTTTCGCACCTTCTTGCGGGAGGGTCTCGTCGTGGTACTCGCGGGCGGTTTCCGGGTCGAGCCCGAGGTTGAACTGGTCTTCCCAGCGGAATTCGAAGCGGGCCTTGCTGAGGGCGTTGTCGCGGTATTGAGCGCCGGGGTGGCCTTTGGCGAGGTCGGCGGCGTGGGCGGCGATTTTGTAGGTGATGACGCCTTCCTTCACGTCCTGCTTGTTCGGCAGGCCGAGGTGTTCTTTCGGCGTGACGTAGCAGAGCATCGCGCAGCCATACCATCCGATCATGGCGGCACCGATGCCGCTGGTGATGTGGTCGTAGCCGGGCGCGATGTCGGTGGTGAGCGGGCCGAGCGTGTAGAACGGGGCTTCGTGGCACCATTCGAGCTGCTTGTGCATGTTCTCCTCGATCATGTGGAGCGGAACGTGTCCCGGGCCCTCGTTCATGACCTGCACGCCTTTCGCCCACGCGCGCTCGGTGAGTTCGCCCTGGGCTTTGAGTTCGCCGAACTGCGCTTCGTCATTCGCGTCCGCGATCGAGCCGGGGCGGAGTCCGTCGCCGATGGAAAACGCAACGTCATACGCGGCCATGATGTCGCAGATATCGTCCCAGTGGGTGTAGAGGAAGTTTTCCTTGTGATGCGAGAGGCACCACTTGGCCATGATGCTGCCGCCGCGCGAGACGATGCCGGTCATGCGGTTTGCCGTCATCGGGATGAAGCGCAGCAGCACGCCGGCGTGGATTGTGAAATAATCCACGCCCTGCTCGGCCTGCTCGATGAGCGTGTCGCGGAAAATTTCCCACGTCAGGTCTTCGGCCCGGCCGTTCACTTTTTCGAGGGCCTGGTAGATCGGCACCGTACCGATCGGAACCGGCGAGTTGCGCAGGATCCACTCGCGGGTCGCGTGGATGTTTTTTCCGGTCGAAAGATCCATGACCGTGTCGGCCCCCCACTTTGTCGCCCAGCGCATTTTTTCGACTTCCTCCTCGATGCTCGAAGCGACGGCACTGTTGCCGATGTTGGCGTTGATCTTCACGAGGAAATTCCGGCCGATAATCATCGGTTCGAGTTCCGGATGGTTGATGTTCGCCGGGATGATCGCGCGGCCGGCGGCGACTTCATCGCGGACAAATTCCGGCGTGATCTCGGACGGGATCCGCTGGGGGAAGCGGTTGAACACCTGCGGTGTGAATTCGGAATGCGGAATGGGGGATGCGAAATTCCGCGAGGATCCGGCGTGCTGCTTGTGGATGTCGTTGCGGACGGTGTCCGAGGAGAGATCCGCAATTTTCGCCCGCCCCATGTTTTCGCGGATGGCGATAAATTCCATTTCGGGGGTGATGATCCCCTGCCGGGCATACCAGAGTTGGGTCACCGGATGGCCGGCAGAAGCCTTGAGAGTGCGGCGTTGGAATTTCGCATTCCGTATTTCAAATTCCGAATTCCGCAGGCTCTCATGCGCCTGCGAAAGGAAGCCGTTGTCATGGGGCACGACCTCGCGGCCGTCGTATTCCTCCACATCCCGGCGCGCCTGGATCCACGCGGCGCGAAGCGCGGGCAACCCCTCTTCCACACTGCCGGTGAACTCCGAATCCCCCCAGGGCCCGGAGCAGTCATAGACACGGACCGGTTCGTTCCGCTCCATGCGTCCATCGTGATGTTTTGTCGGCGCAAGCTCGATTTCGCGCAGGGGAACCCGCACCGGCTCATGAAGGGTGCCCCGCACATAAACGCGGGTCGAGTTGGGAAAGAAGGAGGCTTGGGGATCGATCATAAAATATTCGGATTTTGCGGAAGCAGGAAATCGCCCTTGGTCGGAAAGCCCCGGCAGAATTGGCGAACCCCTGTGGCAGGGTTCGCTGGGAACGCAATGCCGTGGACGCTCCCTCCGCCGGTGTTACCCGTTTCAGGTTCTAAGGGTCTCCCGGAATCCCGGAACTCTCAGCCCTTGCGGGCTCCCCTGCTGGTGATTATCCATCGTGCTTGAACGGCGGCAGGTCAATCCGGAAATGCGGATTCATCTCGGCCCACAGGCAACAACCCGGGGAACCCGGAATTCGTGTCAGAATCATTTTCCCAGATTCTTGATCCGAACTTCCTCTCTGGTCGTGGGTTGCATAAATACCTTCCACATTCTGGAAGGCTTCGGCTTTCAAGAAAAACGCGTTTCCCTTTCGGCACTATTGTCAAAAGCGGGAATCTCGGTTAGTTCTCACCGATTCGCCAAGGATGGGTGGCAGAGTGGTCGATCGCGCACGCCTGGAAAGCGTGTTTACCGAAAGGTAACGAGGGTTCGAATCCCTCCCCATCCGGATTTTCTTCGGTGGCGTGCCCGGCATCGCCGACATGAGGCTTCTTGCCACCGCCTCCGCTCAACCCCTCATCTTTCAAATGCAGGGTACCGCATTTTTGAAAACAATTTTTATCGGATAGGCATAAGCATATGTTTTCTCTGATGAATATTTTGTTTAGTTGAACTTAGTTTCAGACTGGATCGTTTTTGTCTCTCCATTGACTTGAATTGTCACTATGCGAGGTGAGGCGCTAAGAACTTGATACTTGGTAACCTTGCCGTCCTTCCACCCGATGTCCACCGTCAATCCTCCGCGCGCCCGCAGACCTTTTACGGAGCCGTTCGGCCAGCTTTTCGGCAGGGCGGGGAGAAGATCCAAGATGAACGAGCCGTCTTCATTCCGGCGATGGCTCTGGAGGAGCAGCTCAGGCAGTGCGCCAGCCGCTCCCAAGCTGGCATCAATCTGCATCACGAGCTCCGCCTTCCTCCCCCAGTAATTTGCCGGCAGCCCGCATTCGGCGGCACCGCATGGGCATTGGGTGAAGAGGTTCATGTTCGTATAGCGACCAAGCAAGATATTCATCCAATAGGCCGCACGATCCCCATCTCCGAGGCGCGCCCAGACAGCCACTGCCCATGCTGTGCTCCAACCGGTGCCCCCTCCCCTCCCCTCCGTGCGTCCTTGCATGAATTTGCTGGCCGCATGATAGAGCGCGGGAGTCTGCGGGGTGATTTCGGCACCTGGATAAACCCCATACATCGGCGACAGGTGGCGGTGGTGCGGTTCCATTTCGCGAAAATCCTCCGCCCATTCCTGAACCCGGCCGGTCTTGGCGCTGATGGGTGTCACCGGTAATTTGGCGAGGGCCACCTTGATTTCGTCGTGAAAGTCGGAATCCAATTTTCCCTCGGGCTTAATGATGAGGACATCGCGAAACAATGTGGGATGAGCGACAAGATGAATTTCTGCCGGGTTTTCAAAGAGCTGACAGGAATTACGCCGCAAGAGTACAGATGCCGGGCACAAAACCGCAACTTTTAGGAAGGTTGCTCCCCTCTTCACCCGCTGATACCATCCATGGGCGTGCCCCGCGTCATCTTTCACATCGACATGGATGCGTTCTTTGCCTCCGTGGAGCAGCGCGACAACCCGTCCCTCCGGGCGAGGCCCGTCATCGTCGGCTCGCCGCCCGATAAACGGGGTGTGGTGTGCGCCGCCAGCTACGAGGCCCGGAAGTTCGGCGTCCGCTCGGCTATGCCGTCGAGGACAGCGCAACGGCTTTGTCCCGCCGGGGTGTTCATTCGCCCCCGCATGGAGGCCTACCGCGCGGAGTCACACGCAATCATGGAACTGCTGACCCGGTTTGGCGGTGCTGTCGAGCAGGTCAGCGTTGACGAAGCCTACCTCGACATGAGCCACCGGTTTGCAGCCTTCGATCCCGGAACCGTCATGGGGCTCGGCCGGGAAATGAAGAACCTCATCCGCTCGGAGCGCCGACTGACCGCCAGCATCGGCATCGGCTCCAACAAGCTCTTGGCCAAAATCGCGAGCGACCACGGCAAGCCCGATGGCCTTTTCTGCATCGGGGAGGCCGAGAAGGTGGCTTTCCTCCGCCCGCTCCCGGCATCGGCCATCCACGGCGTCGGAAAGGTGACAGCGGAGGTATTGGCCAAGGCCGGGCTGCGCACGATCGGAGACCTCCAAGATTACCGGGGCGAGTTGCGAGCACTGATGGGTTCCTACGCGCCGATCCTCAGGCGCTATGCGATGGGGGAGGATGACCGTCCGCTCGAATATGACGGAGAGGTCAAGAGCGTGAGCACCGAGGAAACCTTCGAACGCGACACCGACGACCGCAGGGTGCTCGTGCCGGCACTGAAGGATCAGGCCCGCGAGTTGGCAGAGAAGCTCGGCAAGGAGCGACTGGCCGCACGGACCGTCCAGATCAAGGTCCGCTACAGCGACTTCAAGACCCTGACCCGGCAGACCAGCGTGGAGGATCCGGTGGAGAGTGCCGAGGAAATCTTCGGCATCGCGTGCTCGATCCTGCGCCGGGAGCGGCTGGTGGATCGTCCCCTCCGGCTTATCGGGCTGGGTGTTACCGGTCTTGTGCCGCCGAGCCTGCAGATCCCTCTGCCGCTTTGAGGACACCCGCCGCCACGCCACGAAGGGGTTCACAATCCTCCACGGATCGCGCGGCCAACGGTTTCGCGCCGCCGAACAAACCGTATGCGTGTGAATGCCAATTTTTGTCATGGCGGAAGCCCCTTCCCAAAATCAGGCACGAGCCGGTGTTTCATCTTTTTCGGACTCAGGAGAGATGGATGCGCGGCGCTCAGAAATTCCGAACAACGCTGGTGCCTGAATTTCTGGCCCGAATGGTGTTGGTTGTCGCTGGTCACTTCAAAGTGCACCATTTCAGACGCGAATTTTTAGGGTCTGAGGCCGCCGGGGGAGCCGAGGGTGATCTTCAAGACATAAGCGTGATCTCCGACTGTCTTGCCGGGCATGGTGATATGCAGGCCGGCTTCGTCCTGGTTCCATTTGACGGGCTCACCGGTTGCCAGCATCGTCACGGATTTGATGGTGCCCACCTCCTTGCTGCCTAGCGAGATGATCGTGGCCGGAGCGCCATTTCCCGGCCATCCGAGGAAGATGGCATACACGTTGTTTCCTTTGGTGGTAAAGCGGATGTCTTGTGCAGTGAAGTTGTATTCGTTGTCGTTGAATTTATTTTTGCTCGTCGGCATCTGGAACGGCCCCTCGCCAAACACCTTGAACGGGCGTGTTCCGTAGATCGCCTCGCCGTTGGCTTTGAGCCAGCCGCCGATCTCGAGAAGCTCATGGCGAAAGGTGTCCGGGAGGCTGCCATCCGGGCGCAGCCCGACATTGAGGAGCATGTTGCCATTTTTGCTCACGATGTCCGCGAGGTTCTGGATCACCTTGCCTGCGGGCAGGCGGATGCGATCTGCGCCGTACTTCGAGTTTTCGGTGGAGGACATCCCTGCATCGGCGGCGGCGGCGGTCGGGCTGGAGGCATCTTTTCCGAGGTAAAACCAGCCGGGATTAATGGTGGTATCGACCTGCCATGGCTCTTTCATCGGCTTGTCGATGCCCGCGCTCTCGACATCGAGGGTGAACCCCGGGGGCGACAGACGTTTGATGGCGAACACGCCGTCCTGCTTTCCGTTTACTTGAATGTTATGATTATAATAGTGCGCGGCGAGGTTGAGGCCGTAGTCGCCATTGGGCAAACCGCCGTCGAGGTAGATAAGATCGGGGTTATATTTATCGATGAGCTCCTTGGTGCGGTGATACCAGCTCTGTGCAAAATCGGGGTTGAGGCGGCGCAGGTGGTCCGGGGTACGCTTGCCGTAGAGCCCTTCGTTTTTGGGATCCATGGTGTCGTAGGGAACATCTTTCAACGGGCCGGTCGAATCCGCCATTCCCTGATAAAATAGATGCTCGTGGGTCTGATTGGACAAATGGGAGGTGATGGCAAACCGGAGGTTTTCCTTGGCGCAGGCTTTTTTCCATTCCCCGACGACGTCGATTTTTGGGCCCATGCGGACCGAGTTCCATGGCTGGTAGGTCGAGTCGTAGAGGTCGAAGTTATCGTGGTGGACGGCCATTACGCCCACGTATTTTGCACCGCTTTCCTTGTAGAGAGCGACGAGGGCAGCGGGATCAAACTTATCCGCTTTCCACATCGGAATGAAATCCTTGTACCCGAATTTGGAAGGGTGTCCGAACGTCTTCACATGATAGTTATAGGCAGATTCCTGGCCGGGCCTGTAGCCGGAGAGCGAAGGTTTTCGAGCGGTCTGGATGTCTTGCCTGTAGGCTTCCGGCTCATTTTGGAAATACATGTAGCGTCCGTAATGCCCGTTGAAGCCGGCGACCGAGCCGAGCCCCCAGTGCATGTAGATCCCGAATTTGGCATCGCGGAACCACTCCGGGCACTTGTAGTTTTTTCCGAGCGAATCGCCGTTCGGTTCGAAAGGCCCGTTGGCGACGTCGAAGACAAAGCCGGTCGTGTCGAAGTTTGAGGCCGCCTTCATGTCGAGGGCGGTTTGATCCGAAGGCTCGGCAGCGAAAGTCGGGGAGAGGAGCGCGACCGCGAGAGCCAAGCATACGAGGGGGAGGTTTTTTTTCATGGGGAACACACAAGGAACAATTGATGGAAATATGGGAAAGGGAGGGGGACAGAGGGGGATTTCGATCATGTGGGCTCGGGTGGATGGGGCGGTTGGACTGAAGCGCAGAAATTTGGCAGACGAACCAAATCTTCCATCGTTTTTTACTGCACGTCACCATTTTTTGACGCGCATTTTTTGACACGTAGAATAGGAGTCAGTCAAAGACGGGCTGTTGCCCAAATAATAGTTAACGTTGTCGCTAAAATATTTCTTGCGCAACATGGCGTTCTAGTTGTAATAGGACACCATGCTGCCATTCCAGATACGTTTTCGCATGGGAGAGCCTGTTTACGGGCAGGTTATCTATGCGGTGAAGAAAGCGCTGGTCTCCGGAGCCCTTCGCCCGGGAGACATTTTCCCATCCGTGCGCGTATTGAGCCAGGAATTGAAGATCAACCCCAATACCGCCCACAAGATCGTCACCGCGCTCGTGGAGGAGGGGATTCTTCAGGTGCGTTCTGGCATCGGCACCGTCATCGCGCCCATGCGCCCCGCCACGCGGGAACAGCGCCGGGACTTGCTGGAGGGCGAAGTGGAGCGCCTCGTCGTCGAGGCCCGCCGCATCGCCCTCGAACTTGAGGATCTGCAACGCGCCATCGAACACCAGTGGAAACAGCTTTCATATTAGGAGAAATCATCATGGATCACACAATCGAAACCGAATCCCTGACCCGTCGCTTCGGGAAAACCGACGCTTTGGTCAACCTCACGCTCCAGGTGCCGCGCGGAAGCATTTTTGCCTTCCTCGGGCCGAATGGCGCGGGAAAGACCACCATGATCAAGACCATCATGAACATCCTTCAGCCCACATCGGGGTCGGCGCGCATTTTCGGCGTGGATTCGACCCGCCTTGCCGCAAAGGAACTGTCCCGCATCGGTTATGTCTCGGAGAATCAGAAAATGCCCGAATGGATGACCGTGCGGCAACTCATTGATTTCAGCCGTCCGCTCTACCCCTCATGGGACGATGCCTTTTGCGCGAAGCTTCTCGCCGGATTCGAGCTTCCGCCGGACCGCAAACTGCGCGGTCTCTCCCGCGGAATGAAGGTCAAGGCCGCGCTCCTCGTCTCGCTCGCCTATCGCCCGCAACTTCTCGTGCTTGACGAACCCTTTACGGGACTTGACCCGCTCGTGCGTGACGAGTTCATCCGCGGTGTTCTGGAGCTCTCCGAGCAGGAAAACTGGACCGTCTTCGTTTCCTCGCATGATATCGACGAGGTCGAGCGCCTCGCCGACCGCGTGGGCATTATCAGCGGCGGCAATCTCAAGCTGAACGAATCCGTCGAGGACTTGCAGGCGCGTTTCCGTCGCGTCGAGTTCATCAGCACGAATAATACCGCCTCACCCGCCCCACCGCCCCCGACATGGCTGAATGTCGAGATCGCCGGCCACAATGTCCGCGTCATCGACTCGCAATTCCGCGAAGGCGACTCCCAGCGCCAGTTGCTCGCCGCATGGCCGGATGCCGGGCAGTTTGTCGTCACCCCCATGTCCCTGCGCGAAATCTTTCTCGAACTTGCCCGCAGCTTCCGCCTGGGCAAATAACCCTGTCAACCCATCATGAATATTCCCCTTCACATTTTCAAAAAGGATCTTCGCCATACGCGCATTCTCATGAGCCTGTGGCTGGCGATGGTGCTCGTGCAGTTCTCGCTTGTCGCCATCGGCGTGAATCCTTCCGACCATGTCATGCAGGCCGTCTACGCTGCGGTCGGCTATCTCATGCCGATGCTCACAGCGTTGGTCGTCATTGTCATCATTCCTCTCGTGGTGCATGGCGAGCCGCTGGTCGGCACCACCGCATTCTGGTTTACACGCCCTGTTGACCGCCCCGCCCTGCTGTGCGCGAAGGCCTTTTACGCATTGTCTCTTGTCAGTGTTCCCCTCGTGGTTGAGCTGATTATCCTTGCCGTGAATGGAGCCACGCTTCGGCAGCTTGCTCTTGCCTTTCCGGAAATTCTGATGGGTTCGCTCAGCCTCGTTTTGGCGGTTGCCGTGCTCGCCGCGCTCACGCCGAATTTCGGAATGTTCGCCATTGCGGGCGCCATATTGATGGTCTCCATGATCATTATCTCCGTCTCCATCAGTCTCGGCCAATTGTTCCTCCGTCCGGAGAGAATGATGCGTGCCTCGCAGGATTTCTCCCTGATGAACTCCCGCGCCACGATGGGCAGCGTGGCGATGATCCTTCTCGCCGGAGCTGTCCTTGCCCACCAGTTCCTCACCCGCAGAACGTCGCGCACCATCGTGGGGGCATCGGTTGCGCTCGTGATCGTCGTGCTCACGCAAAGTTTCTGGCCGTGGGATTTTTTGAAGCCGTCCCCGCCAAAGAGCGCGCCCGTCCCATTTGATGTCGCCGGGGTCAAGGTCGGGCTTTCCGGCAGTATCAATGTGAGTGACGTTCCTTCCATCCGGGGAGGTGAGAAAATGCCGAAAAAAAATATTTCCACGACTGTTTCCACCACAGGGATTCCTCCTGAATACGTGGTTCAGGTTAAAAATGTCACCGCGAAACTAACTGCCCCGGGGGGCGAAGCGCTCGTGGTTGGCGAAACCCAATATTATTCCCTTTATATGGAGCCAAAGCCAGTCGCCGCAGAAGCAGCTCTCCAGGGCACTCCGATCATCAATGCCAATTCACGTGATGTTACCACAAGCACTTCCCTCTTTGTCATCGGTGCCGACTCCTACAGCCGTTATGCCGCTCAGCCGCTCAGGCTTTCTGCGACATGCGACATCCTTGTTGCGCAATATCAGGTCATTGTCACGCTTCCGCTGAAGAAAGGCGCCGGGTATGACAAGGACTCCACCCATCTCGTCATCACGGACATCCTTCAGCAGCCCGATGGAGTGGATATCCTCCTGCGCGAGCGGAAGCTGAATCTGCTCTTTGACCGCAAAAACGGCGAATCGCCCATCCCCGGCATAGACCGCCAGACCGTTCTTTATGTGCTGCGCAACACACGGCGCAACGAAGCGATTATCTCCAAGCGAAACACCAATTTCGGCATGAACATGTTCAGCCAGGGCCGGCTCGTCAACAAGCCACTGCGTCTCGCCTTTGGCCCGGAGGATAATAATTCCGGCCCGCTCTTTCCGCGGATCAATCAGGAATGGCTCGCGGACGCCGAGTTGGTTCGTCTCGAATTGGTTCCCGTCGCGGAGTTTTCCAGGCAGTTCACGGATGCCGCCTTCCAACTCGACGGGAGGGGAACGAATTGGAAAAAATCCGGTGGCAATGCGAGAAAGGCCGATGTCGCGGCACTTGCGAAAATCAGCCTTCCCGAGGCTCCGACCGACGAGCAGGTTTCCGAATACATCCGGGCCATCCTCATCGCGTCCCGCCAGCAGAATTCCTTCAGTGATAAAGATCCCCAGGTCGCAATGTTCGCCAGGGTCGGCCCCGGGCACCTTGATCTTCTCATCGCTGCCATGGATGCGAGTAATTATTCCAACGTCGTTTCCTATCTCGAAAAAGCCGTTTCAAACCTTGCCCGCGAAGAAGACAAAAACATCGTCCTTGATGCACTCGCCACCCATCCCCGTCTCGTGGAAGTCGTGGTGAAGAAAGGCTGGCAGAAGGACGCCCGCAATACGCTGATTTTCAAGCTCGGCGACGAAAAGGCAAACCTCTCCGCCGACTGGATCAAGGCCGTCGTCGATCTGAACGACCCCGCCTCCTACGAACCGCTCAAGAAATATTTTCTCCGCGACCGCAATCTGGACAATATCTATAAAATCATCAGTCAACTCCCCAAAATCGATCTCGCTCCAGAAGTGGAAATCGCATGGAAGAAGGCAAAATTCGGAAGAGATTACGAGGTCGCCCAGATGCTTTTCCCGGCAGCGGATCAGGGCCATGCGGATGCTCTCGAAGCAGCCGTCCGCATTCTTCAAAAAAAGGACAACAAGGACAATTATGTCCGCCGTCAGGCAAAGGATGTCCTTTTGAAATTCACTCCCGCCACCGGCGACGATGCCGCCCTCATCGCATGGCACGAGGCGAACAAATCCCACCTCACCTTCGACCCCCGGGCAAAAAAATTCATCGCGACGCCGTAAACCGCTCGGATGCCCCACGAAATCGGAACGGTTCCCCGGAATTCGGGATTCAGTCAGAGATATCTGACAATATTCAAGAGTGCCACCAGTCCGGCAGACGCTTGCAGTTGTCTGGTTTTTGCTACCGGGACACTTTGGGCAGAGGAGAGGATTTCATAAAACACCCTGCAACGGTCTGCGTCCACAATCGTCATCCGGCTTGATTGCACCTGTCGGCACGAACTGTCTGGACACACGGGAATGTCTTCTTCCGCCGAAACACAGGTGGGGGAATCGAAGAGAAAGACGGTTACCGCTGGAGCTGGCTGTCCAGCATGGAGACGATATTCCGTGTCTTTTCGTCGTCTTCGATGCGGCTTTTTACGAGTTTGCAGGCGTGGATGACGGTTCCGTGATCCTTGCCGCCGAAGGCGTCGCCGATATCGCTGAGCGAGGTGCCGGTCAGTTCGCGGGAGAGATACATGGCGACCTGTCGGGGAAACGCGATGTTGGCCGGTCGCCGTTTGCTGGTCATGTCGGCCAGGCGCACGTCGAAGTGCTCGGCGACCTTCCGCTGGATTTGGTCGATCGTCACCGACTTGCGGGCCTGTTCCTGGAAGATGTCGCGCAGGAGGTTCTCGATGACATCGCGTGTGATTTCCCGGTCGCTGAGCGACTTGTAGGAAGCCACGCGCATGAGAGCTCCTTCGAGGCGGCGGACGTTGTTGCGGATCTTGTCGGCCAAAAATTCGATGACCCACGGCTCGAGCTGGATGTTCAGCCCCGCCGCCTTGCTGCGCAGAATCGCAATGCGCGTCTCTTCGTCCGGCGGCTGGATCTCGGCCGTCATCCCCCACTCGAAGCGCGAGACAAGCCTCTGCTCGAGCTTGTCGATCTCGCTTGCCGGGCGGTCACTGGAGAGCACGACCTGCTTGTGCCCGTCGTGGAGCGTGTTGAACGTGTGAAAAAATTCCTCCTGCGAACGATCCTTTCCGGCAAAGAACTGGATATCGTCGATCATCAGCACATCGGCATGACGGTATTTTTTGCGGAACTTCACCAGGGTGGCGTGTTGGATCGCGTCGATGAACTCGTTGGTGAACTGCTCGCTCGAAAGATAAACAACCTTTGCCCCCTTCTGCAGGGCCATCACCTGGTGGCCGATGGCTTGCAAAAGATGCGTTTTCCCCAGCCCGCTGCCGCCGTAGATGAAAAGCGGAGTGTAGGTGCGGGCGGGCGCCTTGGCCACGGCGAGCGCGGCCGAGTGAGCGAATTGGTTGTTCGTGCCCACCACAAACGCATCGAAGGTGTTCCTCACGTTCATGCCGATCGCGCCGGTCGGCTGGACTTTTTCCCTCTGCGAACGGACGGCGGCAGCCGGACGCGGAGCCGGATCGCTTTCCGGCGTCTCGGAGGAAAAATGCACGCCGACGTTTGTTGGCACGACTTCGCGCACGGCCTCCTCAAGAATCGGCAGGTAGTTGCTCTCGATAAAAAACTGATGAATCGGGTTGGGAACGCACAGCGTGAGCGTCTCGCCCGTGCAGGAAGCCGCCGAGACGCCGGAAAACCAGCGCTCATACCCGTCGGCACTGATCCGCTCGCGAATCCGTTTGGAAACGTCCGCCCAAATTTTGTTTGTTTCTTTCATCATCGCTTCCTCTTTGTCCCTGTGCCGTTCAAACCCGGAGCCGTGCGGACGCCCGCGCCGCGCGGGAAAATGTCATGGAGGTTTGTTTGTTCACAAGTTATTCACAGGCCGAGTCCACTGCTTCCGCCAGTGCGGAGAGATTAAAAATCCCGGAGGCCGGGCTCAAGAAAAATCCGGATATTTTTCTCAAAAAAATATTCCCCGGCACGGGATATTTTCTTGACCGGCCCGTAAATCAAGATGCCACGGGCATTTGCGGCGCATCGGGCATTTCCGGACCCCGCGACCGGAAGCAGACGGCAATCAGAACCGTCGTCGCGCAACCGATAAAAACGAAATAAGGCCAGGCAATCGCGGGCCACCACGACGGCAGGAACCACCCGCAGTCGAGCGTCTGCTTCACAACATACCCGGCACTGCTGTTTGCGGACTCCCAAAGCGGGACAACTCCGCTGTCGAGCGTTTGCTTCACCGCCCGGCCCGCACCGTTGACCGCCTCCCAGAGCGGAACAGACCCGCTGTCGAGCGTCTGCTTCACAACGCCTCCGGAACTGCCGGCAGACTCCCGGAGCGGGATTTGAATTTTGCAGAGGACGAGGACGGAGACGATCCCCAGGATCATGGCAAAGACATTGGCCCGGTCGCTCCCGCGGGTGCGCGTCAAAACCCCGAGCAGAAAGACGCCGAGAAGCGAACCGTAGCTGTAGCCAAGAATCCCGAGAGCGAGCGGGATGATGGTCACGTGCGTGTGCAGCACCGTGTAGGCCGCCGCCGCCGCCACAACAATCATCAGACAGCCGAAAAGCGAGGTGGCCCACCGGGCGGCACTCACGGCCTGCCTGTCGGTGGCTGCCGGACGGATGTAGGGCTGGTAAAAATCCCTGATGAACGAGGTGGCCAGCGCGTTGAGCGCGGCCGAGGTCGATCCCATCATGGTCGCGAAAACCCCCGCGATCATCAGGCCGCGGATGCCGACCGGCATTTCGTTGACGATGTAGTGCGCGAAGATCTCGTTGTCCTCCGCGGGCAGCGAGGGATCGGGATGAACCCGGTAGCGCACCCAGAGAAGGACACCGACGGTCAGAAACGAAAGGACGACCGGAATGTCAGCGAAGCCGCTCAGGATCAGCGAAAGCCGGGACTTGGCCGTGTTCTCGGCGGTGAGCATGCGCTGGACCATGTCCTGGTCGGTCCCGTGGGTGGCCATGGTGAAAAAGGTGATGCCGATGAGCGCGGCGAAAATTGTGTATTCGGTTTCGAGCATCGCGCGCAGGGCCGCACCGAACGGCTTCGCCGTGTCCCATCCGGTCTGGAACATCGAGAGATCCTGGCCCGCGAGCTGTTCGTGGACGGTTCGCATTCCGCCCGGGATGTCCCGGAAAACCGCGACAATCGAAAACAGGATCGCCCCGATCATCAGGCAGGCCTGGATGAGATCGGTCCACACCACCGCCTTGATCCCTCCGGCCGCCGTGTAGAGCGTGGTCACAAACGTGACAAAGACAATCCCCCAGACATACGTCCAGATCGTGATCTCGGAGACCGGAAAAAGATAGCGATAGACGACGACCAGGATCACGCCGCCGAGATAAAGCCGCACGCCGATGCCCAGCACCCGGGTGACCAGAAAAATCCCGCTGGCCATATTTTTTGTGCGCTCGCCGAACCGGAGGGTCAGAAATTCGTAAATACTCTCGACCTTGTAACGGTAGTAGGGGGCGATAAACAGCCACGCGATAATGATGCGGGCCAGGATCGTGCCGATCGCCAGTTGCGCGTAAGCGTAGCTCCGGTGTTTGAATCCTTCGGCCGGCGCGCCCAGGAAGGTCACGGCACTGGTCTCGGCGGCGATGATCGACGCCAGCACCGCCCACCACGGGATCGAATGCCCGCCGAGCGCAAAATCCCGGAGGCTCGTGTTTCTCCTCGCCGCATAAAGGCCGATGCCAACGATCCCGACAAAATAGACAAGAATAACCAGCCCGTCCACGCCGAGGTTGAGCCGGGTCTGCGCGGGATGCATGTCAGGCGCGGAGCTGCTTGAGAAGAACTTTGGAATTCCTGCCGCTGGCCTCGTATTTGGCCCGGCGAACCGCAGGCAGCATCGAGGGATCGGCCGGCTCGTAGCCGCCTTTTTGCTGAAGGTAGCTGTAGGCCTGCGTCGAAAGCGCGAAGAGATTCTTCACGCCTTTTTCGCGGGCGAGATTTTCGACGAAGGCCATGAGCTTTTTGCCATGGCCCTGGTTCTCGTGGGCTTTGCTCACATGCAGGCAGGCCAGTTCGCCGTCCGATTCCCGTGGATAGAGGTGAAGGGCGACACAGGCGACCGGCGAGCGGTCGATTTCGAGAAGCCAGTAGTCTTCGAGATGCTCGAGGATTTCCGTGCGGTTGCGGCGCACGAGTTCCTCGTTGCGCACCGACTGCCGGATGAGCGACATGACCGCCCGGACGTCCTTTTTGAAAATCCTGCGGATCTGCTGGTATTCGTTGGAGTAAATCATCGTGCCGATGCCGTCGTGGCTGAACACCTCGTTGAGGAGGGCTTCGTTCACGCCGCCGTCGAGCAGATGCACACGCGGCACGCCCTGCACACAGGCCCGCGCGCCATGTTCCAGCTTGGAAACAAGCCCGGGGGCAAACTCCGCCCGCCGCCGCTTCACCAGATCCTGTGTCTCCTGAACCGACAATTGCCGTGGAAGCGCGGCCGACGCGGCAAACGTGCTGCTGGGTGCCAGGTAAAGGATTTTTGCGGCGGCGAGTTCTTCGGCGATTTCAATCGCGATGCTGTCGGAATTGACCCGATACGTTCTCCCCTCCCCGTCAAAGCCGAGCGGAGGCACAATCGGAATGATCCCCTCTTCGAGAAGCAGCTTGAGCGCCTTCACATCCACCCGCTCGACTTTTCCCGTGAATTGCTGATCGACGCCCCCGAGAATTCCCGCGGGATGAGCGATGAGCGCGTTGATATACGCCGCGCGCAAATCGACGGACGAGAGCCCCTCCATGATCACGTTCGTCAACCGGATCGCGGCATCAATGCTGAGTTGCAGGGTGAACTCATCGGTGAGGCCGATCCCGTCGGAATTGGAAATCGGCGCGTTCCGCTCGGCGGCCAGCTTCTCAATCTGGTGGCTCGCCCCATGCACGAGAACGACCTTGACGCTCAGGGATCTCAGAACCGCCAGATCAAGCAGCACATTGGAAAAATTCTCGGAAGCCGCCACCTCGCCGTCCACCGCAACCACAAACGTGCGCTCCCGGAACCGGGGGACATACTGCAAAATCTCGCGCAAATCGGATACGTTCACTCTTTTCGGAAAAACAAGGTCTCTAACACAGTCGGCCCGCCGAACACAGCGGAAAAGTGAGAAACACCGTGGATTTTGACTTCACCCGTTTGGCACCGCTTTCAGATGGCCGCCCAGCGACTGCGCCAGCACCGGCGCGACGAGTTCCGGGTTCTCCAGCGCGGCCAGCAATCCGCAGTCGGGCAAAACCTCCAGGCTCCCCAAAGCCAGCTTGCGGCAGATTGATTCTCCGGACAAAAGCGGAAACCCGTCCGCCCGATCCGGCCACAAAATATGCACCGGCACCATGACATCCGGCAGACGCTTCTCGACATCGAACGCAAGCCGCCCCCGGAGAACCCCCAAAATGGCATGTTCCGCACCGTATTGCTGGGCGCAGGTGGCCAGGATATCGACCATCTCCTCGGAGAGCTTGGACGGATTGGCCAATGCCAAGCGCGTCAGCCAGCGGCGGATGAACGGCGCGCGCGCCAGATAGTTCCGATAGACAAACCGGTTGATCCCCGGCAAACCGCTCAGAGCCATCATCCCCATGGCCCGCCATTTGACGGATTCCTTCAAACCGGTTGGCAAAAATAAAATCAGACGGGACACAAGTTCCGGGTGCCGGGCGGCAAGCAGAAGGGAAATCCCGGCGGTGAGTCCGCTGGCCACCAAAACGACCGGCCGACCGGGAGCAACCTCCCGCAGAAATTCCGCAAGACTCTCCGCGTAATCCCCGGCATCCATCGACGCGGCCGGACGCTCGGATTCGCCAAAGCCGATCAGATCGGGCGCGAGAACCTCGTGATCCATCGCAAAGTGCGGATAAACTTTCGACCACTCGTAGGAGGAAGCCCCCAGAAAAAAACCGTGCAAAAAGACCAGCGGATTTCCGGCTCCGGAAAGATGGTAAATCATTTCGCCATGGATCGTCCGGGCCACCCGCGTCGAAAAAATGGCGGGAGAAATCGCATCGGGAATCGGGCTGCGGGAAACCCGTCCCATCCGGTAACGCACCGCCAGCGCGACCGCGCCCAGGAGCCCGACTCCGAGCCCGAGCCCCACAACCGGCTTTTTTTTCCAGGATCCAAACATGATTTTTACATTGTCCGATCCGCAAGTCCGGATCGCAGGGTTATTGTGGGGTTGGCAGGTCAATCCATCACGACGTCCCGCGGGCCCCTGACAATTTCGCCGATGGGAAGTCCGCGGGTAAGGCGGAGGGTTTCGGCGGCACGCGAAGCGGGAACGACAAGCACCATGCCGATGCCCATGTTGAAAACCTGATACATTTCGGCTTCGGCCACATCTCCGCCGTGCCGGATCAGATCGAAAAGAATCGGCACCGTCCAAGCCTTGCGGCGGATCAGTGCCCGGCACCCCTCGGGAAGCACCCGGGGCAGGTTGTCCAGGAGTCCGCCCCCGGTTATGTGCGCGGCCCCCCGCAACAAGCCGGCGGGAAGCGAGGCCATCAGCGGCTGGTAGTTCGGATGCACCCGCAGCAACTCGGTGGCAAGCGTCGTCTTCATTCCCGGCGCGGGCCGGTCGAGCCGGAGGCGCATTTTTTCGAAAAGCACCTTGCGGGCCAGAGAATATCCGTTTGTGTGCAGACCGTTTCCGCGCAGACCGATCAGCGCGTCCCCCGGCCTGATCTTCGATCCGTCGAGAAGTTTCGGACGATCCACAACGCCGACAATCGTGCCGGCCAGATCGTATTCGCCGGGGAGATACATGCCCGGCATCTGCGCGGTCTCACCGCCAACCAGCGCGCACCCGCCCGCCCGACAAGCTTTTGCAAAACCTTTCAGAATCTGACGGAACACCGTGGGATCGAGTTTTTCGCCCGCAAGGTAGTCGAGGAAAAAGAGCGGACGCGCCCCGATCACCGCTATGTCGTTGATGCAGTGGTTCACCAAATCCTGCCCGATCGTGTCGTGGCGCCCGGTCGCAAACGCGATTTTGAGTTTCGTGCCGACACCGTCCACGCTCGAGACCAGCACCGGCTCGCGCATGCCGCGAAAATCCGGCCGGAAGAGTCCGCCGAAACCGCCGATTTTTCCCAGGACTTCCGGGCCGTGCGTGGATCGCACGAGCGCCTGAATCCCTTTCTTCACCTTGTTTCCAAGGTCCACATCCACGCCGGCTGCGGCGTAGGCTTTTTGCCCGGATTTCATTTTCACAAAAGTCGGTTTCCTTTCTGTTCCAGCAGGCGCGCATTTTCCCGCCGCTTCTCCATGATGAGCTTGTCAAAATGCGCATCGAAGGGAACCGGATACGCGCCGTTGAAGCAGGCCATGCAGAACTCGTTTTGCCCGCGCCCGGTCGCACGCACCATGCCTTCCACATCCAGATAACCGATCGAGTCGGCCCCGAGGTATCTGCAGATTTCCTCTTCCGTACACTGGTTGGCCAGGAGTTTTTCCGGGTCGGGAAAATCGATCCCGTAGTAACAGGCGTGCTTGTGCGGCGGACAACTGATCCGCATGTGGACTTCTTTCGCGCCGTTTTCACGCAGGTTGATCACCCGCGTGCGGGCGGTCGTTCCGCGCACGATCGAGTCATCGACCACCACGACCCGTTTGCCCTCGACCGCCTCGCGGATGAGGTTGAGTTTCACGCGCACATTGAAATCGCGGATGATCTGGGTCGGCTGGATGAACGTGCGTCCGATGTAGTGGTTGCGCACGAAGGCGGGCGAATACGGGATCCCCAGCTCCTCGGAAAACCCGAGCGCGGCAAAAATCCCGGAGTCGGGCACCGGCACGACAATATCGGCTTCGACCGGATGCCGCCGCGCAAGTTCGCGTCCCATCTCCACCCTCGCCTTGCTCACATTCACTCCGGAAATATTGCTGTCCGGACGGGCGAAATACACATACTCGAAAATGCAGAACGCGCTCCGTCCCACCCGGAACGGCCATTCGCTGCGCACACCGTCCTTGTCGATGATGACGACCTCGCCGGGTTCGACTTCGCGCAAAAATTCGGCGTGGATCAAATCGAACGCGCAGCTCTCGGAGGCCAGCACGTATGCCCCGTCGAGCTTGCCGAGACAGAGCGGACGAAAGCCGTGCGGATCGCGGAAGCCGATGATCTCGTGATCCCCCATGAGCACGATCGAAAACGCGCCCTCAAGACGGCGGAGCGCGGCGAGTCCGCCGCCGGTTCCCTGCGGCTGGGCGAGGAGGTGGAGAACAATTTCGCTGTCCACTGTTGTCTGGAAAATCGAGCCGCTGGATTCCAGTTCGGTGCGCAGCGCGGCGGCGTTGACGAGGTTGCCATTGTGTCCGATGGCCAGCTGGCCGCGCGCGGTATCCACCACAAAAGGCTGCGCATTGATGAGCGTGCTCGACCCGGTCGTGGAATAGCGCACATGGCCGATCGCGCGCGTGCCGGCCAGACGATCGAGCTCGCCCATCGAGAAAACCTGCGACACGAGCCCCATGCCTTTGTGCAATTGGAACGGTCTTCCGGAGCCTTTTGCCGAGACGATGCCCGCGCTTTCCTGGCCGCGGTGCTGCAGGGCGAAAAGCCCGTAATACGTCAGCAGCGCGGCGTCGGGGTGACCGAACACGGCAAACACGCCGCATTCATGAGTGGGTTTGTGGTGCGTGGTCAAGGAGTCGATCAAAACAGGGCCGGACATTTGCCCGGGCTTCGGCGGTTTTCAAGGTTTGAAATGAGCGGACGGCATTTCATGGCAGCGGCGATAATTCCAGATTTTTCCGGTTTCACATAGAGAAAAAGGATGCGGTTTTCAGACCGGAAGGATTTCGCGGCGGAGCATGTCGAGAGCGGTCTGGGTGGCGAGTTGTTTGAACGTTTCGCGATCGGTGGGAAAGCGGCATTCGCGCCGGAGGGTTTCCCGTCCGTGGCGCGCCAGGGCGATGAACACGAGCCCGACAGGCTTGGCCGGCGTGCCTCCGTCCGGACCGGCGATTCCGGTGAGCGCGAGCGCGAAGTCGGCTTCCGCTTTGCGGAGCGCCCCTTCCGCCATCGCAAGCGCAACCGGCGCGCTTACGGCCCCGTTTGCCGAAATCAGCTCCGCGTCCACGCCGAGATCGGACGTCTTGGCGGCATCGGCGTAGGTCACGAACCCGTGACGGAAAACGGCCGAGGCTCCGGGCACATTCGTCAGGCGGTGGGCCAGGAGGCCGCCGGAACAGGATTCCGCCGTGGCCACGGTGCGCCCGAGTTCGCGCAGTCGGGCCACAATCCATTCCTCGATCCCCTCCCCCCGGCACGAAACCAAGCGATCCCCGAGCGCCTTCAGGATCGCGGGTTCGGACGCTTCGAGCACCGCCGGGTCGCCAATAATCCGGAAATCGACCTCGTTCGGTCGCGCGCAGTAACCAACTTCGAGCAACGGGTTGGCCGACAACCGGAGGCCGATCACTTCCTCGACCTCGCTTTCCCCCATCCCCACCACGCGGTAAATCCGGCACGCGCGCGGCACGATGCCTCCGCAAAGCCCGCCCAGCAATGGCAGAACCGAACGCTCGAACATCGGCTGCAGTTCGCGCGGCGGGCCGGGAAGCAAAAACAAGTGCGGCGTGGCGGACGACGGCGCCGTGATGGCGGGCACATAAAGTCCCGGTGCCGTTCCGTTGTCATTGGGCAACACCGTCGCCCCCTCCGGCACCATTGCCTGGCGCAGCATGCGCCCGCGAAGCGTGATGCAGCGGGCCTCCAGCCGCGCCCTGATGCCGGCCCTCACCGGGACATCCTCCACGAGCCGGAGCCCGAGCACTTCGGCAACGACCTCGCGCGTGACATCGTCGGTCGTCGGTCCGAGACCGCCGGTTACAAACACAACATCCGCGCGCTCGAACGACTCGATCAGCGCATCACGGATCGCACCCCCGTCGGGCACGGTTGTCTGTCGGGAAACGCGGAGCCCAATCGGAAAAAGCCGCCTCCCGATCCATGCGGCATGGGTGTTGACAACTTCGCCGAGCAGGAGTTCGGTGCCGGTATTGAGAACCTCGACGATCATCCCGTCCGGTGCCCGGCGTTGAGGGCATTCATCCAGGCGCGGACGAGCTCCCGTTTATTTTGCTCGCCATTCAAATCATAGACATAGCGAAGGTTCGCGAGCATGCGCAGGAGGATTTGGCGCGGCGTGGCGGTCTGAAAGTGGCAGTCCCTCAACTCCAGGCCCTGCCGCAACAGAATGTCCTCCACGTCCCGGCGGGAAAGGATGCGTCCCCCGTGGAAGGGATCAAAAAAAATCTCGCCGTGACGGGCGATGAAGTGGCCGGGCAGGTTGATCCCGTCGATTTTCATCGCCGCCCGCGATCCCACCATCATGTAGAGAAGCGTGAGCGTGAGCGGAATCCCCGCGCGCATGGCGACAACCCGCGGCAGAAGAGAATTCTCCTCGGCATAGTAGCGGTCGGTATTGCCGTGAAACCCCAGCTCCCCGGCGAGAAATCCGGTAAGAATGACGACGCGTTCCCGGTTGCTCACCGCGCCGGCAATTTTCGCGAGGGCCAGTCGGCCCCAGTGGTTGAGCCGGTGCCCGCAGCTCCGGGTGCAGACCCCGGGTTCGATTGCCCGGGCCAGCGCGAGGCAGCTCGCTTCGAGATCGATCCCGTCGCCGAAGAAGTGGCAGAGCAGCGAAAATTCCCCGACAGCCTCCCGCCCGCTGATCTGGTTGATCACCTCCCGCACGTGGCCCGAAACCCGCGCGTCATCGCCCGCGACCAAATCCCGCAGATCGGCCAGGCTCTCCTCTCCGGCTGCGGCCAACTGCTCCTTGACGAGCCGGACAGTCTCCGGGTCGTCGTCGCCGAGCAATTTTACCAGCGCCTCTTTTTGGGCAAACATTCTGTCTCCAATAGACGCAGAAACCGCCGTCACGCAAGTTCTCTCACGCGCTCTCTTGCAACGCCGCAACCTTACGCGTCCCAGGCAACCGGCTTCGCGTCGCTCCAGAGGTTTTCCAGATCGTAGAATTCGCGCTTTTCGCCGAGGAAGATGTGGCAGATGACCTCGCCGTAATCGAGAACGATCCACTGGCTGGCGGGATATCCGTCTTCGGCGTGCGGCCGCCTCCCGAGAGCCTCGCGAACCTCTTCGCGAATCGAGGAGGAGATCGCTTTGAGCTGCGGCTCGGATGTCCCGGAACAGATGAGAAAAAAATCGGCGAACTCCGAAACGCCGCGCAGGTCGAGCAGGAGGATGTTCCCGGCTTTTTTTTCGGCGGCCGCCTTGGCGCAGGCGCGCGAGAGAATTTCGGAATCAGTCATTCCGGTAAAGTCGGTGTCGGGTAATAATCTGGCATGCGGATACCGGCAGGAGATAGCTCACCGGAAGCCCGCTGGCAATGCGATTCCGAATGTCGGTGGAGGAAATATCGACCACGCGGGAAATCGTCGGGAACCGGGGGGCGGCGGCGGGCGCTCCCCGGCTGAAGACCACAAGGCGCGCCAGCTTCTCGAGTGCGTTGCTCTCCTTCCAAGTGTGCAGCGCGGCAAGATTGTCCTCACCGAGGAAATAGAAGACCTCCGCTCCGGGATGCCGCCCGCGCATCAGCCGGACGGTATCGATCGCAAACGAGACTCCCGCGCGGCGGACTTCGCAGTCGTCCCACGCAAAGCCCGGCTCGCCCGCGATGGCCGCGGCGACCATTTCGCAACGGAGCGCGGCGGGTGCGGGAGGCCGTCCCAGCTTGTGCGGGGAGATCCCGGCCGGAATAAAAACCACACGGTCGAGGCCGAATTTTTCCAATGCCTCACGGGCGAGAATGAGGTGCCCGTGGTGGATGGGATCGAAGCTCCCGCCGTAAAGGCCGATCTTGCGCGGTGGAATCATTTGGACACTTGGGATAAAATCTGGTTTCCCCCCATTATGCCATCCAGCAATCCGGGTCAACTTCTCCTCGTCGGCGTTCCCGGCACCGAACTCGATTCCGCCACCGCACGCCTCTTCCGCGAGATCCAGCCGGGCGGGTTCATTCTCTTCGGAAGAAATATCCGGACACCCGCGCAGCTCCGCAAGCTCATCGACGACCTCCGCGATCTCAGCGACGTCGAGCCGGTCATCACGATCGACCAGGAAGGCGGGCGGGTCTCGCGCCTCAAGCTGATCGGCAACGAGCCGCCGAATGCCCGGCAGCTCCGCGACCACGGCGACCTCGCCCTCATCCGCCGCCACGGCGACATCACCGGCCGGATCCTTCGCGTCTTCGGATTCAACCTCGACCTCTGCCCGGTGCTCGACATTTCCTTCGACGACGAAGCCGACAACTCGCTCCGCGGCCGCTGCTACGGGCGCAACGTGGCCGAGGTTGTCGGGAAGGCCGGCCCCTTCAACGACGGGCTCCGTGCGACCGGCGTCCTCAGTTGCGGAAAACATTTCCCCGGCTACGCCTCCGCCGCCCTCGACCCGCATCACGAACTCCCGCGCATCGAGCGCTCGCGCGAGGCGATGGAGGAACACGAGCTCGCTGTCTTCCGGCACTTCGCGCAATCGGTGGACAGCATGATGATCGGCCACATCGCCGTCTCCGGCCTTGATGCGGAGGCCCGGCCCGCCTCGCTCTCGCCGGACATCATCCGCGATCTCCTGCGAAAAGACATGGGCTTCGACGGCCTCGTGATGACCGACGACCTCGACATGGGAGCGATCCTCAACCACTACGGATTTGATGAAACCATGCGCCTCGGCATCGAGGCCGGAAACGACCTCCTCATGATCTGCCACCGCATCGAAATGGCCGCCGCCGCCAAGCGCGCCATCGAGCCTTTGGGCGATAAATTATCCCCCGCGCTCGCATCCGTCGCCCGCTGCAAATCCCGGCTCGCCCCCCCGACCCCGTTCTCGCTTGAAGCATTCCAGGCGCTCGACGCCGAGATCTGGGCACTCCGCCTCTCCGTGCTCGGATCCGAGCAAGCCAGCCGGCGCAGCCCGGAAGACGGCAACCGCTCGCCGGTGGAAATGTATTAAGGAACGCTCAGAGCAACCCGGCAACGCGGGTCATTTCCTCCCGCGTATTGTAGAAGTGAGGGCTGAAGCGCAACCACCGCGAGCCGTCGCGCAGAGTCCGGAGCGAGGCCGTCACCCCTCCGGCTTCGAGCTTTGCAAAAAGCTCCCGACTCTCCAGGCGGGGATGCCGCGCGGTCAGGATGCCGGCACGCAGCGGCTCGTGCTCATCGGGCGAAAGAAACTCGAACCCCTTTTCCCTCAGGAGGCCCTGCAAATAATCCCGCGCATCAAGGATGGCTTCCTCCACGCGATCCAGGCCGGTCGCGAGAAGCATTTCCAAGCTCGCCTTCATCCCGTAGATTCCCGCGATATTCAGCACTCCGGGCTCGTAACGGCGGGCGGTCTCCTCAAAAACAATTTCCTCCCGCGCCAAAAAGTCGGGCGAGCGGACGTTCCATGCCCCCAGCAATGTTGGCCGACAGATCTCAAAATTCCGGCGGGCGACATAAACGATCCCAATGGCAAGGGGCCCGAGCATCCACTTGTGGGCATCCGCGCTCAGAAAATCGACATGCTCGACACTGAGGGGCGCCGAGCCGACGGTCTGGATCGCATCAACGGAAAACAAAACCCCGCGATCCCGAAGAAGCTTTCCGATCGCATCGACATCAATCCTCCAGCCGGAAAGGAAATGGCAGGAGGCCAGCGCGACAAGCTTGGTGCGGGGCGTGAGCGCTTCGGCAACGAGTTCGGGAGTGATCCGCCCGGGCACGCTGGGAACGATGCGCTTGATGACAACCCCGCGCGAGGCAAGCGCCGTCCACGGATAGACATTCGCGGGGTAGTCGTCCCCATAGCAGATCAGTTCGTCTCCCGGCACCCAATCCAAGCCGTTGGCAAAGAGACTCAACCCGAGAGAGGTAGGGCCAAGAAGTGCCACCTCGTCGGCGTTCCCGCCGATCACCGAGGCGCAGACGGCACGCGTGCGCGCCACATCCCGCAAAACGTCCCCGAACTCCTGGTGACGCGTGCAGCTTGCTTCCGCGTGCGCGCACATGGCGTCGGCGGCACAACGGGGAAGAATCGAGACCCCGGCATGGGCCAAAAAGATCGAATGCTCCACGATCGGAAAGGCCCGCCGCCGTTCGGACTCGTCCGCAAAAAGGGTCACTTCCGGGACTCCTCGGCCTCGTGAATCAGCTTCCAGAAATCCTTTGTGCCCGCGAGCCCCTCGTCCTCCTCGTCGAGCGGAAGATTTGAACGGAACAGAAAATCCCGGATCGTATTTTTGTGGAGGACACGGTGGATGAGGAGACCCTCGGGATGCCTTTCGAAATAGATCCGGTAATCCTTGGCGCGATAGCGGTGGAGATCGCGTCCGTCCCGCGCGACCCGGCCAAACCGGTCGTTGTCGATCTCCCGCGGATTCTCCGGAAGAAAATGAAACTCGGCCAGCAGATCGAGTTGCAAATCTTTCGGCAGCACCGCCATTTCCGCCGCGCTGATCTTGTTGAAAATTACCTGAAACACGCCTCCACCATAGGCGCGGAATCGCGCCTCTTGGCAAGACACGAATTTTAACGGCGGCGAGCGCCCGTCATCGAAATGGTTGGACTTGAATTCCCGCCGGGACGACAAACAACGGAAATGGAACCGCGCAAATACAGCACCGGCACAAAGGGCCGCATCAAAATGCACAGCGACAAGTGCAAGGAGTTCATCCAAGCCCACTCGCCCGGCTTCAGCCTTGCGAACGAGTTCATCGAATCGATCGATCCCGATCGGGAGGAGCGGGTTTGGCAGCGTTTCCAAAATCCGGAAGACATCCTGCCGGATCTCCAAGCCTGGCTCGGCGGGGACGAAAAACCGTCGCTAGCCGTTCCGGCCGCAACGCCGTCCGTCCCTGTCCTGCCGCCAGGGATCAAACCCGCCAGCCAACTCGCCGGACCCGACGCCTTGCAGTCCAAAGCGGATGCCGCCCTGCAACGAACCCGTTCCTGGCTCGCCGATCCCGACACGCAGGATCAACTGAACGCCCTCACTCCGCACGCCGCCGCCGAGTCCGCCCTGCAAAAATTCCATCGGGAACTTGCGGGAACGAATCCCCGGGATCCCACGTCCTGACCGGAAGGGCTTTATCAGGGATGTCCCTCCCCTTTTTCCGGGTCAGCTTTTTGGCTTGAGAAAGAACCCGTATCCGCTCTGTCGCCCGAGAATCGCAGGCACAAGACAGGCGGCAAACACGCACGTCGCCAGTGCTTTGAGCCAGAGATTGGTAAAAGGAAATATCGGCCAACCGGAGTTTTCGGAAGCGAGGATGATCATGAAAAGCACGAGCCAGGCGGTGGCGGACGGACGCGCCAGCGAAATGCCGTCAAATGCCGCAAAGAGCGCAACAAACGCTGCCAGCATGACATAGGAATTCGTCTCGGTGCGCGGGTTGAAAAGCATCAGATAAACAGCGGAAAGAAGCATGACGGCGATTGCCCCGTGCAAGCGGTCGGAGGATCGGAGTGCCCGCCGGCAGAGCCAAAGAGTCGCAAGGCCGGCAAGTCCCCGTATGGCAAGTTGCACGGGGGATGGAACCGAAATTCCAAAGACGCGAAGCATGCCCACAAAATCGCACCAGGTATTTCCTGTCGGATTTCCCGCCTGGTTCAGGTTTGTAAAAAAGGCGAGATATTCCCGAACCGCATAGGCCAGCTTCGGATGTAAAAACGGTGCCGCCGCCATCACGGCGACAGAGACGATGACCGGCAGGCGAAGCCTCGGATACAGCGCGGCGCAAAGCAGGATCGGCGCGAGGGCGATGGGTTTCAGGACAAGCGTGAGGGCGAGAAGTCCGGCGGCAACCCACCATCGCTCGCGGGCCAGCGCGAGAGCGATGAAGAGAAAGAGTGCGGCCAGAGGCAGGTTGACCTGGCCGTTGCGGGCACTGGAAAATGTGGCCGGCAACACAAGGATCGTGGCCGCGAGAAAAATCACTTGGGGCTTGTTCGAGGAGATGCGGGAGGCCGCAGCCCAGAGCGCCGTTGCGAGCAAGGCGAGACAAGTGACCCGCCAGAGCGGCTCGCCGACGGGATCGGGCAGAAGCTCGTAGGGCGTGTAGAGCATCGCAAACTGTGGCAGATAAAGATAGCCGTTCTTTTTGCGATAAAGGCCCTTCTCCCCTCCCATCCAATTCGCCGAGGCCCGCTGGTATTCGGGAGTTACTGTATGGCGGTCGGGCTGCGCCGCAACGATCACTGCGATGATGATCGCGTAAACCATCCAAATACCCACGGCCATTTGCAGCGCGCGTCGGGGGGGGATTTCCCCAAAACGGAACCAAAGATCCCGCCACGCCACGCTGAGTTTTTTGTTTATGATGGCAATGGGCGGCTAATAGGATTTCGCCCAGACGACCCGGCGCGCGCTCGGGCCGCCGCTGAACGGACAGATGCCGGACTCGGGCTCCGCGTCGAAAGGGATACAGCGGATCGTCACCTTGAGATCGTTTTTGATCTGTTCCTCGACAGCGGCACTTCCATCCCAGTGGGTCAATGCGAAGCCGCCGTGGATCCCGGGTTTGACCACGTCGGCCGCCGTGAAGAACGCGTAGAATTCCTCTTTCGAATCAATGCGGCGCAGGTGGGTGTCGCGGTGCGCGGTCGCGCGGGCGAGGATCGCGATCTGGATTTCGTCCAGAATCCCGGCGGCGAGAGTCGGGATATCCGCCACCGGAAGAAATTCCTTCTCCTTGTGCGGACGGTCACGGCGGGCGACGGCGGCTGTTCCCTGGGCCAGATCGCGGGGTCCGATCTCAATGCGCAGCGGGATTCCCTTTTTGATCCACTCCCAGCTTTTCACTCCCCCGCCGAGGTCGCGGGCATCGACCTCGACAGCCAGCGGAACACCGTGGAACGTCGTCGCGCGCAGGGCGGTTGCCAGGTTTTCCGCCGCTTCGAGCACGGCGGCTTTCGAGTCTTCCTTCGGTGTGATCGGAATAATGACCGCATGCGACGGCGCAATCCGGGGCGGCAGGATGAGCCCGTCGTCGTCGGAATGCGCCATGATCAGCGTGCCGATCAATCGCGTGCTCACCCCCCAGCTCGTCGTCCACGCGTGCTCGACCGTGCCCGCACGCGATTGGAATTGTATCCCCGACGCCTTGGAAAAATTCTGCCCGAGGAAGTGCGACGTGCCGGCCTGGATGGCCTTGCGATCCTGCACCATCGCCTCGATGCAATACGTGCGCAGGGCACCGGGAAACCGCTCGCTCTCGCTCTTCTCGCCGCAAAGAACCGGGAGGGCAAGGAAATCGCGGGCGAACTTCTCGTACACGCGCAGCATTTTCATCGTCTCCTCTTCGGCCTCGGCCTGCGTCTCGTGGGCGGTATGCCCCTCCTGCCAGAGGAATTCCGCCGTGCGCAGAAACAGGCGCGGCCGCATCTCCCAGCGGACCACGTTCGCCCACTGGTTCAAAAGGATCGGAAGATCGCGCCAGGATTTCACCCACCGCGCATAGGCGGCCCCGATGATCGTCTCCGAGGTCGGACGCACAACCAGCGGTTCGGTCAGTGCCCCGGCGGGCACCAGCTTCCCGTCTTTCATCTCGAGCCGATGGTGCGTGACGACCGCGCATTCCTTGGCGAACCCCTCGACATGCGCCGCTTCTTTTTCCAAATAGCTCAGCGGAATAAACAGCGGAAAATACGCGTTCTTGTGTCCGGTCTCCTTGAACATCCGGTCGAGCCCTTCCTGCATGCGCTCCCAGATCGCATACCCCCAGGGCTTGATGACCATGCATCCTCTCACCTCCGAGTTCTCGGCCAAGTCCGCCGCACGGATCACCTGCTGATACCACTCCGGAAAATCGTCCTCCCGCCGGGGAGAGATCGCGTTCTGTTGTTTTTCACTCATCGCCACACACTTTTTGCGTTCGGGGGGAGCGGGTAAAGAACAATGTGCCGGTTATTTGTCAACCTGACCCTTCGGATGAGGCCGGGCACCACTCATCAAACGCCATCCCGCTTTTCTCCGGGGCGTATTTTCTGGACACGTGTAAAATGCATCGAAAAAAGAACTCAATGAGAACTCCCGATATGTCTTCGACGACATTCTATCCAAACGGAACGACCACCTCATCGGCGAGATTGAGAGCGCACTCAAAACCCACACCACGATCATTGTGCCTTGGGGTGCAGCCCACCTTCCAGCGATCCAAAAGCAAATCGAGGAATGGGGGTTTGTGGAGACAAAACGCGACCGACATATGGCGGTCAATTTTCAAAACAAACCACTGATCGCACTCCTGTTTCTGATCGACCGGTTGCCGAACGATCCAAAAACCGCCAACCCATGAGCAGGTTCAGCCTACCTCACATCCTTGCGTTTCCCGCCGGTACGTTTCTTTTCAAAAGGTTCCTCACGGCGTTTTGGGTAGGGCACAAGGGAAACTTCAAAGCGGCCGCCTTCGGTCTCGAGTTCGCGGGGGCCACCGCGGAGGACGTCGAGATATTCCTGCGGGACTTGTGCGAATGACTGCCCGATCGAAAGATCGATGAGTCCGACGACGCGTCCCGGAAGTCCGAGCGACTCTTCGAGGAGAAAAACAATATCGCGCGGGTTGATCCGGGCTTCGCGCCCCACACTCACGCGCACCCACTGCATCCCGCGGGAAGGCGGACGCAAATTCGGCGGGGCGGAGTCTGGTACCGTGCGAACCGGACGGACATCACGCACAGGACGTTCCTCACGTGAGGGACGCTCATCGCGCGTCGGACGTTCCTCTCGTGCGGGGCGTTCCTTTTTGGCAATCCCAACTGGTTGCGCAGCCGAGGCGGGAGGCCGCGAGGCCTGGGCTTCCGGCGGCGCACCGTTGAGAAGGTGGAAAAGCGCGGCGGCGATATCCGTCGAGTTGACGCCCTCTTCGAGCAGGCGATCAACAAGGTTGGTGCTGGCCTGGTATTTTGCTTCCGCGAGCACGGCACGAACCTTGTCCAGAAGCACGTCCGCGCGCTTCTCCTCGACCTCGCCGACCGTGGGCAGCGTGCCGCGGCGGATTTTCGTGCGCGTGAACCGCTCGATGAACTGGAGTTTGTAAATGTCGCGACCGGTCACAAATGTCACCGCCATCCCCCGGCGGCCGGCGCGGCCGGTGCGTCCGATCCGGTGTACGTAATCCTCGGCATCATACGGCAGATCGTAGTTCACGACGAGTTCGAGATCGTCCACATCGATCCCGCGCGCGGCCACGTCGGTCGCGACGAGAAACTCGAATTCCGCCTTCTTGAACTTGTTCATCACGCGGGTGCGCTGGGCCTGCGCGATCCCGCCGTGGAGCCGGTCGGCGGAAAATCCCTGCGCGATCAGATCGTCCGCCAGTTCATCGACCATCCGCTGGGTATTGCAAAAAATGATCCCGAGTTTGAACGCATGGAAATCGACGAGGCGCAGGAGCGACTCAAATTTCCGGCGCGGGGGCGTCTCGTAATACCATTGTTCGACCGTCGGCACGGTGAGTTCTTTCTGCTGGATCTGGACATTTTTCGGGCTGTTCGAGTGCCGTTCGATGATGTCCCGGATCTGTTTCGAGACCGTCGCCGAGAAAAAGACGGTCTGCCTTTCCTTCGGTGTTGCCTCAAGGATCTGCTCGATATCTTCCCGGAAGCCCATGTCCAGCATGCGGTCGGTCTCGTCGAGAACAACCATCCGCACCTGGTCGAGCTTCAGCGTGCCCCGGCCGATATGGTCGATCAGGCGTCCGGGCGTTCCGATAACAATCTGCACGCCTTTCTTCAACTCGTAGAACTGGCGTTCATACGAGGCGCCGCCGTAAATGGGAACCGCATGGATGCCGCGCTTGAAGGCGGAAAGTTTGTGCACCTCGTCCGCCACCTGGGTCGCCAACTCGCGCGTCGGACAAAGGATCAGGATCTGCACGGCCCGGTTCGCCGCATCGCATTTTTCGATCGCGGGAATCGCAAAGGCGGCGGTTTTTCCCGAGCCGGTCTGCGATTGACCGACTGCGTCATGCCCTTCCATCAGCACCGGAATCGCGGCGGCCTGGATCGGCGAGGGTTCCTCGAAGCCCAGCGCGGCAACGGCTTTCAGGCTCTCGGGCGAAAGCCCGAGCGAGGCGAATGTTGGTTTGTCCATGGGCCGAGCGTATCCCTCCCGGCAGCGCACGTCACGGGTTGATTGCGGGGATCGCACTTGTTTCCCGCCGGAAAACTGTTTCTTATCGGCTCATGCATTCCTATCTCGAAACTGCCCAGGAGGCCGCCCAGGCAGCCGGAGGGCTTCTTCGCTCGCAGTTCGGCCGCGCACTCAACGTGGATGAAAACCTCGCCCACGACATCAAGCTCGAACTCGACAAACGCAGCCAGAAACTCATCGAAAGCCTCATTCTCTCGCGATTTCCCGCCCACGCGATCTACGGCGAGGAGGGCGTGAGCGGTGATCCCGGCTGCGAATTCCAATGGGTCATCGACCCGATCGATGGCACGGTTAACTTTTTTTACTCGATTCCGCACTTCGCCGTTTCGATCGCCCTCCGCCAGGCCGGCACCATCATCGCGGGGGTGATCTACGATCCGATGCGCGATGAGATGTGGTCGGTGGAAAAAGGTCAGCCGGCCCGGCTCAACGGACAGCCGATCCACGTGAGCGACCGCACCAGCCTCGGCGAGGCCATGATCTCCGTGGGTCTCGCCAAGTCGATCGGCAGCATCAACCGCGGAGTTCCGCTTTTTGAACGCATGGTGCGCAGCGCAAAAAAATGCCGCATGATGGGCAGCGCTTCGCTGGACATCGCCTATGTCGCCTGCGGTCGCCTCGACGCCTACATCGAAAGCGCGATCAGCCTCTGGGACGTCGCCGCCGGCATCCTCCTGGTCGAATCCGCGGGCGGCGAAGTCGTTCTCACCCCGCACGATTCCGAGCCCGACAAATTTGCCATCGTCGCGACCAGCGGAAGAATCGACCTCGGACTCTCATGATCGCCACCGGAATCGGATACGACGTCCATCGCCTCGTGGCCGGCAGGCCGCTCATCCTCGGCGGCGTGGAAATCCCCCACGCGCTCGGCCTCGAAGGCCACTCGGACGCCGACGTCCTCTGCCATGCCATCGCCGATGCCCTGCTGGGGGCTGCCGGCGAGCCCGACATCGGCCACATGTTCCCAAATACCGATCCCTCGATCCGTGGGATCAGCAGCCTGGAAATCCTCCGCCGCGTGCGCACGCGCCTGGACGAAAACTCCATCACAATCCACAACGTGGACGCCACGCTCATCGCCGAGGAACCCCGCATCTCCCCTCACCTCTCCACCATGAAAAACCATGTTGGAGACGCGCTCGGGCTTCCGCCGGAACGGGTCGGCATCAAAGCCACCACAAATGAAACGCTCGGCTTCCTCGGCCGGGGCGAAGGGATCGCCGCCCTCTCCACCGCCTGCGTGGACCGGTAAAGAGCCAACTCGTCCAGGCCGACGATCAGCGAGGGTCTGAATTTCAGAAACTACTTTGCCGGAGCGATCACAAAGTGAATCGGCATGGGCTGAACCGCAGCCTGCAATTTCCCCTCGTTCTCATCCATGGCTTTTTGTGCCGCTTTGAGTTTGTCCTGGTTTTTCTCTTTGCTTGCCGCACGCCAGGCATTGTTCAAGGGATTCTGAAGCTCATCGATGAGCGTGCAGATCTTGGCAGCCCGCTCGGCAATCGGGCCTTCCTGAAGATCGCTCATGTTCCAGCCTTGGGCCAGTTCTTTGCTGCTCAGTGTTGCGACGGGCTTGCCGTCCATCTGAACGCTATACTTTCCAGCGGGCAGGCCGGGAACAGTCAGCATGTACCGGGAGAGGTCGGTGATTTCCGGCAGAAGTGCGGCGGCCGTAATGGCTGCCGGCAACAGCGGCCAGGGAGAGCGTTCGTCCAAACGGGTAAAAGTGAGCTTGCCATCTTTGAATGCGGCTTCGGTGATTTTGCATCCCTTGGCCTCTACCACCGTGCCGTCGGGCTTAACCGTGGCGGAGCTGACTTCGCGGTCGGCATTCAGCGCGGCAAGGATGGTGGCGGCCATCATGTATTGACCGGCCGGGCCGGGATGCACCGGATCGCCACCAAGCGAAACTCCGCCGGGCTTGCCTTCCCACGATTTTGCAAATGCCTGGAGGGTTTTCAGGCCGGAAATATTGTTTTCCGGCTTCAAGAGGCGGACGCGTTCCGCCAAGGAATTGGCATCATCGAGCGTCTTGTTCGGTCCCCAGATGGCAATCAAGGGATGATATTGATCCACCACCTGGATATTCTCCTTTTTTCCCAATTCCTTGAGGGCTTCCGTAAAAGGATGGATGGTGCGGCAGCGGACCGAGGCCCATGATCCCATCATGCTTCCGTCGTTAACCGGGCTCGAGGAAATGAAGATCGGCCGGGCTGAAAGGGCGCGGGTTTGATCGGCGAGCTTTTTCATCCCTCCGATGTAAGGAGCAGCGCTGTCCTTGCTCTCCGGGTTCTGAACCCCCACGTCATTCATTCCCAGCTCGATGCTCACGATGGTCGGCTTCCAGGCCGCAACATCATAGTCGAAACGGGCGAGGATGCTCCCGGTTCGATTCCCACCGATCCCCGAGTTGCGGAAATGGAGGTGAAACTGCGGATAGCGCGTGCGAAAGAAGGCTTCGATGTAGTTCGTGTGGAGCCGTTGAGCGGTGATGCTGTCGCCAGCCATCACCCAGGTGTCGTTATCCTTCAGCGTGAAGATCGGCGGAACTGCAAACGCTTGAGTGAACGCTGCGGCGAAGAAACAGATGGGGAGGAGGAACTTTTTCACAAGGAGATGCACCTTGCAGCAAAAGCAAAAACGATTCAATTCCTTTTGAAAGGCAGAAAGGATCCCCTCCGCGATTGTAACATTATCGTCGCATGCTTGCTTTCGCCAAAGCCGCTGAGAGAATCGTGAGTCAACTGCTCATTGCTGAAATGGAACACATCAAACTCACCGCCTACCTGGAAAACAACCCGCAATCCAAACGCCTGAACAAGCGCATGGCCAGGGCACTGAAAACGTATCTCCACTCGGTCAAGGATCTCCGCCATGCCGCAGCCGACATCGCCCACTCGAAAGAGGATTGCGTGTTCGCAATCCAGTCCGCAGACCAGATGATTGACGACTGTCACGGTCTCCTCGAAGAGTGGACTTTTTCGAAGGTTCCGGAACAGGATTCGCCTTCCCAAGACCCGGAGGGGCAGGGTGCCAGCCGGATTGAAGAAAGCGAAAAGAGCAACTCCGGATCACTGGGCCAGGTCGAGGATCATCTGCGCCATGCCGCGAAGGACATCGGTCATGCGCTGCAAGATGCCAAGTCCGCGCTCCGGGATCTCAAAAAAGTGGATGAATTCCTTCTGGATATCATCGAAATGGCGGCAAACGATGGTTACGTGATCACCATCACCGACGCGAAAGCTTCCCTTCTGCTGGCCGCGAGCGAAGCGGAAGCGGCCAAGGCAACGCCCCCCGCCGCCGGGGATTCCTCCGAAAACCCCTGATAGCCTGCCATCATTGCCTCTTCCCACAGCACTCGTTTTTTGATCTCATCCCACATTATGGAAACTCCAAATCCTGATTCGCCCGCACCTCAATTTCCAAATCTCTTGGACGATTTGGATGATTCTTTCCGTTGTCGTGGCGGCCGCCGGTTCCTGTCTGGTTGTCCCAATCATCCTTCCGGTCGGCGTGTTCATTGCCTGGCTCATCTTCGTGATCCAGGGATCGATCAAAGCCAGCAACGGCGAACCCCACACCTTTCCGCTGACGCTCAAGATGCTCTGAGGATCACCGGGCGGCTCAGAGCTTGTGGCCCATCTTCTTTTTCTTGGTCGCGAGATATTTTTTGTTGTGAGGATTCGCGACCGAGCGGATGGGAACCTGTTCGACGATTTCCAGGTCGTAGGCTTCGAGGCCGACGACTTTGCGCGGGTTGTTGGTGAGGAGCCGGATTTTATGAACGCCGAGATCGGCCAGGATCTGGGCACCGAGTCCGTATTCGCGCAGATCCATCGGAAACCCCAGCTTCTCATTGGCCTCGACGGTGTCGAGCCCCTGCTCCTGCAATTTGTAGGCTTGGATCTTCGGGCCGAGGCCGATTCCGCGGCCCTCCTGCCTCATATAGACAAGAACGCCGGAGCCTGCGGCCTGGATCTTGAGCATCGCCTGATGGAGCTGCGAGCCGCAGTCGCACCGGCGTGATCCAAAAACATCGCCGGTCAGGCATTCGCTGTGCACTCTCACGAGCGTCGGCTTTTCCGGAGAAACGTCGCCCATGACAAGCGCGATATGGTGCATGCCATCGACCAGCGAACGATAAAGATGAAGATCGAAATCCCCGTAGTCGGTCGGCATGACAATCGACTCTTCGCGCACAACCAGCTTCTCGCTCTTGCGCCGGTAGGCGATCAGATCCTGGATCGAGCAAAGCAGAAGTCCATGTTTGCGCTTGAACTTGACCAGGTCCGGCAGCCTCGCCATCGCACCATCGTCTTTCATGATTTCGCAAATCACGCCCGTGGGATCAAGCCCGGCCAGACGCACGAGATCGACCGCCGCTTCGGTGTGGCCGGCACGCCGCAGCACGCCGCCCGGCTTTGACTGGAGAGGAAAGACGTGTCCCGGCTGGACGAGGTCTTGGGGTTGCGCTTTGAGGCTTGCCAAAATGCCGATCGTTGCCGCCCGGTCTTTCGCGCTGATCCCGGTGGAAACCCCCGCACTCGCATCGACAGAAACCGTAAAATCCGTTTTGAACAACTCGCGGTTGTGTGCGACCATGCGCTGGAGTCCGAGTTGTTGGGCTCGTTCCTCCGTGACCGGGGCGCAGATCAGGCCCCGCGCGTGCTTGGCCATGAAATTCACGGCATGCGGGGAGATCTTCGCCGCAGCCATGACCAGATCACCCTCGTTCTCGCGATCGGAGTCATCCGTGACGACAACCATTTGCCCGCGCCGAATGGCTGCCACAACATCAGGAATCGGATCAAACGGCGTCTTCATGTCTTCGAATCCCCTACTCCCCGATCTCCGCTTTTAGCGCATCGGCGATGCGGTCGGCATGGGCGTTGATTGCCTCCTGGTCGCGGCCTTCAATGAGGAGGCGGATTTTCGGCTCGGTGCCCGAATAGCGGAGGAGGACACGGCCTTTCCCCGCGAGGCTTGCTTCGGCTTCGTCCAGGAGTTTCTGCACGGCGGGGAGAGTGGACAGCCCGGGCTTCCGGGAAACACGGAGGTTGCGCTGGGCCTGGGGATACTTTTTAAGCACACGCTTGAGCTCGCTGAGCGGTTGGCCGGACTCGATGATGACGCGCAGAATCTGGAGGGCGCTCACAATGCCATCGCCCGTCGTGGCATAGTCCCGGAAAATCATGTGCCCGCTTTGTTCGCCCCCGACATTGTGTCCGTCCCGGAGCATGGCTTCGATGACATAGCGATCGCCGACCTTTGTGCGGAGCACGCGGCCGCCGTGGGCTTCGAGCGTCTCATCAAGGCCGAAATTGCTCATGATGGTGGACACCAGGGTGTTCCCGATCAGGCATCCGCGCCGGAGGAAATCCACCGCGGCAATCGCCATAATTTCGTCTCCATCGACGAGTTCCCCGTTCTCGTCACAGAGCAGAACCCGGTCGGCATCGCCGTCGTGCGTGATGCCGACATGCGCTCCCGATTCCTTGACGGCGCGCTGAATCTCCTCCGGGAACGTGCTGCCGCATTTCGCATTGATATTCGTGCCGTCCGGCTTGCTGTTGAAAACGACGACGTCGGCCCCCAGCTCACGGAGGATGCAAGGGGTGGACTTGTAGGCGGCGCCATTCGCACAATCGACCGCGATGCGGAGCGATTCGAGTGTCCTCCCGCGGGGGAAGCTCTGCTTCGCAAATTCCACATAGCGCCCGAGCGCGTCATCAACGCGAAAGGCTTTCCCGATTTTTGTCGCGGTCGGACGGATGTTTTCAATCTCGCCACTGAAGACAAGGTTTTCGATGCGCGCCTCGATTTCATCGTCGAGCTTGTAGCCGTCGTGACGGAAAAATTTAATCCCGTTGTCCTCGTAGGGATTGTGGGATGCCGAGAGCACGACGCCGGCATCCGCCCGCAGCGAGCGCGTGATGTAGGCGACCCCCGGAGTTGGCAGCGGCCCGATAATCACGGCATCAACCCCCAGCGACGTGATGCCGGCAACCATCGCATTTTCGAGCATGTATCCGGAAAGGCGGGTGTCCTTCCCGATCACGATTTTCCGCCGCACGCCGGGCTCGTGTTTGAGTCCGGCGATTTCGCTGAAGACGTGCGCGGCGGCGCGGCCGAGCTTGAGGGCTGTCTCTGCGGTGACGGGTTCGATGTTGGCGACACCGCGGACACCGTCAGTTCCGAAGAGTTTTCTTTGGTTTGAGCTCATTTTGTGGGGTGGCGGCGGGAAAGAGGCGGGAGGGTTCGTTGGCGCGGTCGCGACGAAGATCAAAGCGATCCGACGACCGGGCTTCGTTGTTTTTTATGAGATACCAGAGCGCGGTCGCCAGCATCAGGCAGATGAGTTTCGCTTTCCAGTTTCTGAGAATCTTCTCTTTCATATTTTTCGTGGAGGAGGAGCTGGCTCAGCCGGCGCCGGAACTTTTCGACGCTCAGGCCTCTCTCGATCAGACCGCTGTGGCAGATCGACACCTGCCCGGTTTCTTCCGAGACAACGACCGCAACGGCGTCGGACTCCTCGCTCAGCCCGAGTCCCGCACGGTGCCGCAATCCCAGGCTGCGGTCGAGATCTTCTCTTTGGGTCAGCGGAAAAATACAGGCGGCGGCGGCGACGCGATCACCGCGAACGATCAGCCCGCCATCGTGCAATACCGTTTTCGGGTGGAAGATCGTGAGCACAAGTTCCTTCGAGAAATCGGCATCAATCCCGACACCGGTTTCGACAAACGGCTTGAGGTCGATCTCCCTTTCGACCGCCAGAAGGGCGCCGAACCCCTTGCTGGCGAGTTCAAAAACCGTGTCGGTGATTTCCTCGATGGTTTCCCTCTCCTCGAAGGCGGAAGAAAAAAAATGGTGGCTGCCCAGCTCGGTGAGTGCCCGGCGCAACTCGGGCTGGAAAATCACCACAAGCGCGATCGCCAGAAAGACCGATATGCTCTTCAGCAGCCAGCCGATAACAACCAGATCGAGAAGCTGGGAAACAAGCGTGAGCGTCAGAAACACAAGGGCCAGCCCGATCAGAATGCGGGCCCCGTGCGTGCCTTTGAGATACATGTAACTGTAGTAAAGAACCACCGCAAGAATCGCGATCTCGACCCCGGACGTCCAGTTGCCGCGCAAAAAGGCAAGGGCCGTTTCAAGCATCGCCAAGAATCGCTTCGGTCATGCGAAGCGCCTCCGTGTGGGGTTTGACATCATGCACGCGAAGAATGCGCGCCCCGTGCTCGCGACAGAAACTGGTCAGAGCGACACCCGGCCAAAACCGGTCCGCGATATCCGCCGAACCGGAAATCTCCCCGAGAAAACTCTTTCGTGAAACCCCCACCGCCAGCGGACGCCCGAACTCCGAAAAATTGGAAAGACGGCGAATCAACTCCCGGTTGTGCTCGGGCGTTTTTCCAAATCCAATTCCTGGGTCGAGGGCGATACTCATCGGATCAATACCCGAGTCTACGGCAAGCCGGATGGTGTGTCGAAAAAAATCCCCGACTTGGCTCACGACATCATCGTAATGCGGCGCGATCTGCATCGTCCGGGGCGTTCCCTGCCTGTGCATGATCACGAGGCCGGCCCGTGAGCGCGCGACGACTCCGGGCATCCGGGGATCGGCGTGGAGCCCGCTGACATCGTTGACGATATCGGCTCCTTCGTCCAACGCGGCTTGTGCCACGGCCGCCTTCGTCGTGTCGATGGAGAGAAGAACTCCGCTCCCTTTCCGGAGTTTGCGAATCACAGGCAGGACTCTCCGGAGTTCCTCGTCCTCGGGCACGGGAGCGGCCCCGGGGCGCGTGGACTCGCCGCCGATGTCGAGAATTTCCGCGCCTTCCCCAACGAGGCGGAGGCCGTGCCCGCAGGCGGCTTCCGGCGAGAGAAACGATCCGCCGTCGGAAAACGAATCGGGAGTCACATTGACGATCCCCATGATCCATCCGCGGCACGCGAGGTCGAAGTCGCGGTCACGGATGCGCCAAATCATTTTTCGAGCCGGATCGACGCGGAGCGTCCGTGTGCATCGAGGCCTTCGATGGCACTGAAGGTTTTCAAATACGGCAGCGAGGCCCGGAGCGACGGTTCGTCAAACATCACAACACTGGTGCGGCGCTGGAATTGGTCGACGGTCAGGCCGGCAAAGGATTTCGCGGCTCCTCCGGTGGGCAACTCATGGCTCGGACCGGCCAGAAAGTCCCCGCCGGCAACCGGCGACAACCCGCCGAGAAAAATTGCCCCGGTGGTCGTGAGCCGCATCGCGATTTCGCCCGGCCGGTCGGTGGCGATCGAGACATGCTCGGCCGCATACCCGTTGGCAAAGGCGATCGCGGCTTCGATGTCCGGAACGAGAAGCAAGGTTGCATCCTTGAGCGCGACCGCGAGTTCATTCGGACGCCGGGAAAGCTTGACCTGGCGGGCAACCGCCTTTTGCACACCGACAAGAATTTTTTCCGAATCGGTGACCAAAACCGACTGGCTGCCATGCCCGTGTTCGGATTGCGCGAGCAGGTCGGCGGCAATCCACTCCGGGTTCGCCGTGTGATCGGCGATGACCAGCACCTCGCTCGGACCCGGAAGCAAATCGACCGCCACCCGCCCGAACAGCTGGCGCTTGGCTTCGACGACATAGGCGTTGCCGGGACCGAAGACTTTCTGCACGGGACGAATCGTTTTTGTGCCGCAGGCGAGTGCCGCCACCGCCTGTGCGCCACCGACCCGGTAGATTTCCGTTGCCCCGCATTCCGCAAGGGCGGCGAGCAGCGCGGGATGCACCGTGCCGTCGGAACCGGCAGGGGTCACGGCCACAATTTCCGGGACACCGGCCGCCGCCGCGAGTGTGCAGGTCATCACGGCCGAGGAAACCAGCGGAGCCGTGCCGCCGGGAATGTAAATGCCAACCCGGCGGAAAGGATCGAAGCGCTCTCCGACAACCGCGCCCTGGCGGTTTTTCATAAACCAGCTCTTCTTCAGGCTCCGGCGCGCAAAGTTGCGCACGTTCGCACGGGCGGCGGAGATCGCCTGACGGGTCTCGCGGGGCAGGGTCGCCATCGCCCGCGCGGTCTCCGAGGGCGCGACCGGAATCTGTGAGGCCACAAGCACCGGGCCGCCGAATTTTTTTGTGAAGCGCAGGACGGCGGCATCGCCCTCTTTTTCGACGGCTTCAATGATGTCCCGCACAACCTGCCGGACTTTCGGATCGGGCTCCGCACGCCGGTTGAGTTTTGTCAGGAACGTTGCGTAGCCCCGGTCTTTGGGACGAAAAATATTCATGGTTTGAGGAGGGGGAAAAACTACTTCACGTAGGCGAGCACGGCTGCCGTGAGGAAAATATTCACCAGGGCGAGCTCAAAAAAGAAATACCACCCGAGTTTCATCAACTGGTCGTAGCGGAAACGCGGGAGCGTCCAGCGCACCCAGATGAAGAAGAGCAGAAGCGCGGAGACCTTGGAGAAAAAGACGCCGATATTGACGATCCCAAAGAGCACGCCGGGCCATCCGGCGGCGGAACCATCGGGCACAAATGGCAGGCTCCACCCGCCAAGGAACAACGTCACAATCACGCCGGACCCGGCAATCATCGCGGCATACTCGCCAAGAAAAAAGAGTGCAAAACCCATGCCGGAATACTCGGTGTGGTATCCGCCCACGAGTTCCTGCTCGGCTTCGGGCAGATCGAACGGCAGGCGGTTGGTCTCCGCAAACATGGCCACCAGAAAGACAAAAAACGAGAGGCACATCGGAATCCACAACAAAAGCCGCTGCAAAGAAAACCCCGCAGCGAAGGCCTCCCGAACGGCATTCCAATCTCCGCCGACAACCATGTGCCAGTTGAGTCCCTTCGGCCAGAAGGGAGCAACCAGCCAGCCGTTCTCCCGCTGCCAGAACACGATGTCCGACAAGTTCAACGTCCGGCAGAGCATGAAGACCGGGATCACGGAAAGCCCGAGCGCCAGCTCATAAGAAATCATCTGCGAACTCGAACGGATGCCGCCAAGAAACGGGTATTTCGAATTCGATGCCCAGCCGGCCAGAACGATGCCATAGACGCCAAGCGAGGAAACCGCGAAAACGTAGAGCACGCCGATATTCAGATTTGCGATCACCATCGGAACCGGATGCCCGTTGGCATCCCGGAACAGGAAGCTCCCGAACGGCAGCACGGCCAATACCAGAATCGGCGGAACCATCGCGAGCTTCGGCGCAATATAGTAGTAGAATTTGTTGACGCTCGCCGGAATGAAGTTTTCCTTCAACACGAGCTTGACCGCGTCGGCAATCGGCTGCCCGAGCCCGAAAATCCGGATTTTTGTGAGAGGAATCCCCACGCGATTCGGGCCGACCCGATCCTGGATCAGCGCACAAACCTTGCGCTCGGCATAGACGGTGTAGGAAACCAATCCGAGAATGATCCCCAACAAAACCAGGGTCTTCACCAATGACGTCCAGACCAGAAAAACCTCGGGAATGAATAATACGCTCAAAATTTCCATAATCGATGTCCCTTCGTTACCGTGTTGCCTCCGCCCCTGTCGAGCCGCAAGGTGTGGAAAAACCCGCACACGGTTGACACTCCGCGCGAAGCCCTTCATTTTGCGGCGTGCACTTGTTTTCTTACAACCATGGAACCCTGCATTGCGAGGGGGTGGATCTGGGCAGCTTGGCCGAACGGTTTGGAACCCCTTCCCACGTCTATTCGGCGGGCACGATCCGGAACAACTTCCGCCGCCTCGACAAGGCACTCTCCCCTCTCGATCACCTGATCTGTTACGCCGTCAAAGCCAACTCAAACCTCGCCATCCTTGACCTGCTCGCCAAGGAAGGAGCCGGATTTGACATCGTCTCCACCGGAGAACTTTTTCGCGTCCTCAAGGCCGGCGGTCGTGCCGACAGATGCACGTTTGCCGGTGTTGGCAAAACAAGCGAAGCCATCGCCTATGCGCTCCGCGAGGGCGTCTATTGCTTCAACGTCGAAAGCGAGGGCGAACTCGCCCGCATCAACGAAATCGCCGGCAGCCTCGGCCTCGTCGCCCCGATCGCCCTCCGGATCAATCCGGACGTGGATGCCAAAACCCACAAATTCATCTCAACAGGGAAAAGCAAAAACAAATTTGGCATCGGCCTCGACCGCGCCGCCGGGGTTTATGCGGAAGCCGCCGCGCTCCCCCACCTGAAGATCCGGGGAGTGCAGACGCACATCGGCTCCCAAATCCTTGAAGCGAGTCCCTTCGCCGAGGCCGCAGAAAAGCTGGCGTCTCTCGTCACCGACCTCAAATCCCGCCACGACATCGAGTTCTTCAGCATCGGAGGCGGCATGGGAATCATCTACACCGAAGCCCTCGCGAGCGGAAATCCCGTCTGGTGGGATGCGCCCGGTCAACCCGGACGCATCACCCCGGAAGACTATGCCGCCGCGCTCATTCCAACGCTCGCACCGCTTGGCCTCCGCATCCTGTTCGAGCCCGGACGCTTCCTTGTGGGAAATGCCGGCGTCCTGCTCTCCACGGTTCAATACGTGAAGAAGACCCCGACGAAAGCTTTTACAATCGTCGATGCCGCCATGAACGATCTGATCCGCCCGGCACTCTACGAAGGCTGGCACGAAATTGTCCCGCTCCGGCAATCGTCCGCTGCTCCTGTTCCCATGGACGTTGTCGGACCGGTTTGCGAAAGCGGGGATTTCTTTGCCCAGGATCGCCTTCTTCCTCCCCTCGCCCCCGGCGAAGTCCTCGCCCTCCTCAGCACCGGCGCCTACGGGTTCGTCATGTCTTCAAATTACAATTCCCGTCCGCTTCTCCCGGAAATCCTCGTGGACGGCACGCAGGTTCATCTCATCCGAAACCGCCAAACGCTCGAAGCCCTCATCCAGGGCGAAACCATCCCGGTTTGATGAACGGCAACCGATCGGATGTGATCGGTCTTTCAGATTTTTCGCAAACGACAGAAGAAGGCGTTCACGGTGCCCCAGCGCGGGCTTGGCGCTCCCGCTCGATGCGCTTGTGCCGTTTGAATGCGGTTGTAAAAACGACGCCTCCCGCAATCAGGCAGAGACTGATGACAAAATACACTCCGTCACCGGCCTGAGGAGCCCCGGTGCGCCTATAAACCGACACGCCGACCGCCACAGTCATCAGGAGCGCCCAAACCAGCGTGATGAGCCGGCAGCTCCGGATAATTGCCGGGTCGTTCCAGAGTTCCGGAGGCAGGCTCCGTCGTGCGTATTGCAGCGCAAACGGACGCCCGGCGATCAACGTCAGCCAGATGATGGAAGCCAGGGCGACGTTCGCGAGAATATCCATGTGCATCGCCACCCAGCCGACGTGGAGCCCATTGACGAAGAGAACACATGAGGAAAAAAAGACGAGCGTCCCCCACTGGAGAATGAACCCGCCGCGCAGTTCGGAGAATCCGAAGGTCAGTGAGGCCACAAGACCAATCACCGCCGCCATTTCGAGAGATTCCAGAGAATGCCCCCCCAGAAAAAGGAAGAGCAGCCAAGGAACAAATCCCAGAAGAAGCCTGCCGAGTTCTTTCAGATCTTGCATTTGCGGGGAAGTATCGCACGGACGCCATCGGACAGAAAGTTGAAAAATCTGAAAGGTCGCGGGCAGGCGGTTTCGCCGGGGCAACGCTGACCACGCCCCAATCATTACGATCCCAAACCGCCGTGATAATTTACTTTTTCCGCCATTGTGTTTGGTGGCAATTCAGAGATTTGCTTATTTGAGATTGATTCTCATTATCTTGTTGACGTTTATTCTGAGTGGGATTAGGGGAAGTGGGAGCGAACGCCTTAAAATGCCGACAAAGACACATACGCCAGTGACGCTCGACCGGGTTCCGGTGGGGGCTTCTTCCGAGATCACGGGGATTCGCACCGACTGCGAGAGGGCGGGACGGCTTGCTTCGCTGGGGTTCATCCCCGGGCGGAGGGCAAAGATCACACGGCTGGCTCCGTTGGGGGATCCGATTTTGGTGAAAATTGACGGTCAGGAAATCAGTCTGCGACGGACGGAAGCCAGTCTCATTCTGGTCAGGGATATCAGGTCATGAACGTCGCGCCGGTTGCCGCAAAGTCTTTTTCGTCAAAAAAGCACAAGGCGGCGGCGCGTCCGCTTGTGGCATTGGTTGGAAATCCGAACACCGGGAAGTCCACAATTTTCAACCGGCTGACCGGGCTGCGGCAGCACATTGCGAATTATCCGGGGATTACGGTTGAGAAAAAATCCGGGATTTTGCGCCTCGGCGATGAGGTTGTTGATGTGCTCGATTTGCCGGGGAGCTACAGTCTGGCGGCGGCATCGGAGGACGAGCGGGTTGTCATGGACGTGCTGGGCGGACGCCGTGGAGCGCGGCGGCCGGATCTTCTGGTTTTTGTCGTTGATGCGACGAACCTCAAGCGCAATCTCCTGCTTGTTTCGCAGGCGGCGGAGCTGCAAATTCCAGCGGTCATCGCGCTCAACCAGTGCGATGCCGCGCGGCGCAACGGGCTTCGGATTGATGCCGGGCTTTTATCACGGCGGCTCGGTGTTCCAGTCGTTGAAATGGTCGCCCGGCGCGGGCTTGGGGTGGACGAACTCAAGGCGGCGATCACGGGTTCTTTGAAAACGCCGGCACGGATTCCGCGCATCGCGTGGCCGGATTGTGTGATGAGCGGGTGCGAGACGCTGCGCAAGGGCCTGCACGCGTTGGGGGAATCTCAGATTTCGGAAGCCGAGGTGCTCCGTGTGCTTTTCGATTGCAACAGCTGTTTTGTGGGGTGTTTCGAGAAAAAAGATTCGTTCAAAGGCATCGTCCGCACGGCCCACGAGGGGCTTCGCAGCGGCGGGTTCAGTCCGGGATCTGCGGAGGCGGTTCTGCACTACCGGCACATTGAGGCCCTCCTTGACGGGGTGGTGGAGGGGAGCGGGCCGGTTGCCCGCACGCATGAATCGGTCGATGCCATCCTGCTGCACCGCTTCTGGGGAATGCTGATTTTTCTCATCGTCATGTATCTCGTTTTTCAGAGCCTCTACTCCTGGGCCGAACCGCTCATGCATGGGATTGATTTTGCCACATCAGGAGTGAAGGGATTCGTCGCCCCGCGCCTGGCGGATACGCCCGTCCTTCAGAGCCTCGTCTGCGACGGCGTCATTGCGGGAGTCGGCGGAGTCCTGGTTTTTTTGCCGCAAATCCTGATCCTCTTTTTTTTCATCTCCCTGCTGGAGGACACCGGCTACATGGCCCGCGCGGCGTTTCTCATGGACAAACTTTTCGGGTGGTGCGGGCTGAACGGAAAAAGTTTCGTGCCGCTGCTCTCCAGCTACGCGTGTGCGATCCCGGGCGTCATGGCCGCGCGGACGCTCGAAGATCCGAAGGCCCGTCTCACCACGATATTGATGACTCCGTTTATGAGCTGCTCGGCGCGGCTGCCGGTTTATATCCTGCTGATCGGGACATTCGTCGAGCCGCTTTATGGGCCCTGGGTCGCCGGGGGCGCGCTCTTTCTGATGCATTTTGTCGGCGTGGCATTCGCTCTCCCGCTGGCCTGGGTGCTGAACCGCTTTCTGCTGAAAATCCGTCCGCAGCCGTTCATTCTCGAGATGCCCGATTACCGCGTGCCGACCCTGCGGAACATTTTCCACCGGATGTGGGAAAGGGGGCGCGAGTTTGTCCTGCGGGCCGGGACGGTGATCCTCGCGTTTTCGGTCATCATCTGGGCGCTTCTCTACTTTCCCCGGGATCAGGCGGCGGCCGAAAAGGCCCGCGCCGCCTTTGTGGAGGCCCGATCCGCCACGATGTCCGCTCCGGAGATCTCAGCCGCTCTTGCCGACAAAAGTTCCGGGCTTTCCGCCGCGCTCGCCCATCGGATCGAGTCCGCTTACATCGAGCACAGCTATCTCGGGAAGTTCGGCAAGGCCGCCCAGCCGGTTTTTGATCCGGCGGGATTTGACTGGAAAATTACCGTTGGCGTGCTGTCGAGTTTTCCCGCGCGCGAGGTGGTCATCGCCACGCTCGGCATCATTTACAATCTCGGCGCCAATGTGGACGAGAAGTCCGAGGATCTGCGCACCGTGCTCAAGCAGGAGAGGTGGACATCCGGTCCGCGCATTGGGCAGCCGGTCTACACGTTGCCGGTGGTCATCGGGCTCATGGTCTTCTTTGCCCTCTGCCTGCAGTGCGGTTCGACAGTCGCCATTATTGCAAAGGAGCTGAGCTGGCGGTGGGCCGCCGCCTCGTTCTTTGGGATGACCTGCCTCGCATGGCTCTGCGCCGTTGCCATCTATCAAACCAGCCGGTTTTTTTAACACGACTTATGCCGCCATCCGCTGTTGATCTCATCGCCGTTGGCTCGCTCGTTGCCGCCGCCGTTGGCTATCTCGTTTTTCTTTTCACCAAAGGACTGCGGCCCGGGAAAGGGCACGACGGCTGCGGGTGTTCCCGCGCGTGTTCGCTGAAAATCCGGAAGCCCGGCCGGGAATCTTCTTGCCAGAGCGGCAGCCGATGTGGTTCATTACCCTCCGTCTCTTTAACCCCGGATTATTTTTATGAATCATGTCGAGCGTTTTCGTGCGGTGATGGATTTTCAACCCGTGGATCGTCTTCCCAAATGGGAATGGGCGATGTGGTGGGACGAAACGATTGACCGGTGGCATGGCGAGGGGCTGCCCGGGAACTTGAAATACAACCAGGTTTTCGAGATCGCCCAACAGTTCGGCCTCGATCCCTACCAGCAGTTTTGGTTCAGCACGACGGAGGCGACCATCGAGGCCACCCAGCATCACGTCGAGGGGGCGGTGGCGGACATGGACGATTACCTGCGCATCAGGCCGAACATCTTTCCCGATCACCGCGCATCCATCGAGTCGATGCGCCCGTGGGCCGACCGGCAAACGAAGGGCGATGCCGTCGTCTGGGCCACTCTCGAAGGGTTTTTCTGGTTTCCGCGCACGCTCATGAATATCGAGCGTCTCAGCTACGCGTTCTACGACCAACCCGAGTTGGTGCACCGGATCAACAACGACCTGACCGAATTCAATTTGGGGCTTGTGCGGAAGATGTGCGAGGTCTGCACCCCCACGTTCATGACGTTGGCGGAGGACATGAGCTACAATCACGGGCCGATGATCTCGAAGGAGATTTTCGACGAGTTTCTTGCGCCCTATTACCGCAGGTTGATTGCGGAACTCAAGGAACGCGACATCCGCCTGATCGTGGACACCGACGGGGACGTGACCCGCCTGGTTCCGTGGCTGCTTGATGTGGGGGTGGCGGGCGTTCTGCCGCTGGAACGCCAGGCCTCGGTGGACGGCATGGCATTGCGGGAGGCGTTTCCCAAACTGCAAATGGTCGGCCACTTCAACAAGCTCGTGATGAACAAGGGCGAGGATGCGATTCGCGCGGAATTCGAACGGCTCGTGCCGCTCATGAAATCAGGCGGATTCATCCCCAGCGTTGACCATCAGACGCCGCCCGAAGTTTCGATCGATCAATACCGCGTGTATTTGCGGTTGCTGGAGGAATATATCAGGCTCCCTTCAAGCCGGTGAGAAGGAGCTCGGCATTCGAGCGGGTGTGCTGGAGGTTCGAGGCCAGCACCTCCATGGCTTCGGCGGCGGGAATCTCGGAAAGCTGACGCCGGAGCCGCACGACGCGTTCGTATTCGTCGGGGTGGAAGAGAAGTTCCTCGCGACGGGTTCCGGATTTGACGATGTGGATCGCCGGAAAGATCCGCAGCTCGGCAATCGATTTGTCGAGGTGCAGCTCCATATTTCCCGTGCCCTTGAATTCCTCGAAGATGAGATCATCCATCCGGCTGTGGGTCTCGATGAGTGCGGTTCCGAGAATGGTCAGACTCCCGCCCTCCTCGACATTGCGGGCCGATCCGAAGAACTTGCGCGGCCGGGCCAGGGCCTTGGCATCAACGCCGCCGCTCATCGTCCGGCCTTTTTTCGGCTGGAGGTTGTTGTAGGCGCGGGCCATGCGGGTGATCGAATCGAGCAAAATGATCACGTCCTTGCCGAGTTCGACCATCCGCTGGGCGCGGTCGGAAACCGCTTCGCAGATCTGGACGTGGCGGGTCACCGGCTCGTCAAATGTGGACGCATAGATTTCGCAGTCAAGCGCGCGCCGCATGTCGGTGACTTCCTCGGGCCGCTCGTCCACGAGCAGGAGGATGAGGACGGCTTGGGGATGGTTCTTCCGGATGGAGCGGGCAAGGGTTTGCAGCAGAAGCGTCTTGCCGGCGCGCGGCGGGGCCGCAATGAGTCCGCGCTGGCCCATGCCAAGCGGCGAGACAAGATCCACGGCCCGTGCCGAAAGTTCCGGGTCGGTGGAGGTTTCGAGAAAAATCCGGCGGTTGGGAAAGAGCGGGGTCAGCTTGTCAAACTCCGTCGGCTGTTTCCACTCGCCCACGGGAATCCCTTCAATGGCGAGGATCTGCTCGACCACCAATCCCCGTTCGCGGTCGCGCGGCAGCCGGATCGTGCAGGTGAGCAGGAGCCCGGATTGGAGCCCGTATTGGCGAAGCAGGGCGGGCGGAACAAAAACATCCTCGGGGCCGGGCCTCAGATCAAATGCGGCCCAGCGAAGGGTTCCCGAGTCGCCGATGCGCTCGAGGAGTCCGGTGCCCGTCAGGCGTCCGCCTTTGGAAAGTTGGAATCGGGCCTGATCGAGAAGGAGCGGGTGCCGTGTGGAATCCGGGCGTATGCGCACGCCGACTTCTTGGGCGCGCTGCAGGAGATCCTCCAGCGTGAGTTTCTGGAGGGCGTTGAGGGAAAGGGGCTCGGGTGGAGCGGATGGAGCTTCGGACATGTCGGGAAATGAAAGCGGGCAGCTTGGCGGACGGAGAAGATTTTCTCAACTACCGATTGGGCTTCAGCGGGTTTATCGCGCGTTGGCAAGCCACGCGACAAAAAAGTTCGCCTGGTCGGCCAAGGCATCCGGGTGGCCGTCGTTCCAGACGACGTGCGTGGAGCGCGCGATTTTTTGTTCGGGCGGCCACTGGGATCGGATGATGGCTTCGACGAGTTCCGGCGCGAGACCGCGCTCCCCCAACCGTTTCCGTTGGATGTCTCCGGAGCAGGCGACCGTGATAATCCATCGGAAATGATCCTGCGCATTGGTCTCAAAAAGCAGCGGGATATCGACGAGGAAGTGGCGGGTCTGGAAGGCGGGATCGGCTGCCCGGGTGATCCAGCGCTTGCGCACAAGCGGGTGCAGGATGTTTTCCAAACGCGCCTTGGCGTCGGGATCGCCAAAAATCGTGCGCCGGATCGCGGCGCGATCGGCCCTGCCATCCGGCCCGTAGGCAAACGAAGAAAGGGTGCCGATCACGCGCCGACGGACGTCTTCGTCGTTGTCCAGAAGATCTCCCGCCACAAGATCCGCATCGAAGACATCGGCAGCGAGCCGGGATGCCAGCAAATTGCGGAACAATGTTTTTCCGGATCCAATGCTTCCGGTGATTCCAATAACGGCCATGAAGGAAGAGCTACATAAAAACGGGGAACTGTGCCACCAGACAAATCGGGGAAAAGGTTTCCGCCGGGGAATTTTTAAAGAAAGTTGCGATATGGTCCGGCATTTGCTACGTTCTCGGGGCGGATCAACATCAAACCTACCAAACTATGGCAAATCTCACAAAGCGGGAGCTGGTCGTCCAGATCAGCAGGGAAACCGGCATCACACAGCAGGAAGTTTTTGCCGTAATCCAGCAGACACTTGACCTGATCACCGACGCGCTTGCGGGCGGCCAAGACGTCGAATTGCGCAATTTCGGCGTTTTCGAGGTCAGACTGACCAAATCGCGCGTGGGACGGAATCCCCACAAACCGGAAACCGATGTCGTGATTCCCGCCCGTGCGACCGTCAAGTTCAAGTCCGGAAAAATCATGCGCCAGCGTGTGCTTTTGCGAACGGACGAACTGCGCAAGGCCCAAAAATAGCAGTCTGCCATTCTGAAACCGGTCGTCATTTCACGGGTGGAATCCATCCGTTTGCGGGGAGCCCGCCAGAACAACCTTCGCGGCATTGATTTGGATTTGCCGCTCGGCGAGCTGATTGTCGTGACCGGGCCGAGCGGGAGCGGGAAATCGAGCCTCGCCTTTGACACGATCTATGCCGAAGGCCAGCGGCGCTATGTCGAGACGTTCAGTCCCTACACGCGGCAATTTCTCGACCGGATGGACAAGCCGCTTGTGGATTCGATCGAGGGCATTCCCCCGGCCATCGCGATCGAGCAGGCGAACAATGTCCGCACCACGCGCTCGACGGTCGGCACGATCACCGAGATCAACGACTATCTGAAGCTGCTGTTTCCGAGGGTCGCGCACGGGTTTTGTCCGTCGTGTGACCGCGAGGTTCGGGCCGGGTCGGCCGCGTCGATATTATCCGCTGTGCTCGCGGAGTTCACCGGGCAGATCGTGCTGGTGACCTTCGGCGTCGCCGTGCCCAAGGGCACAAAGGCGAAAGATTTTTTTGAATTCCTGCAGCGGCAGGGCTACCTTCGCGTCTGGCTGGCGAACAAGATCGTCCGCACCGACGAACCGCCGTCGGGCGTGCGCCTGCCGGCCGTGGTGCCGGTCGTTCAGGATCGGATCGAAGCGAAGCCCGGGCAACAGGCGCGTTTGGCCGAAGCGATTGAAAACGCGCTCCGCCTCGGCAGCGACAAGATCAGGATCGTCGTCCCGGCCACATTGGAATCGCATCCCTTTTCCTCCGGATGGCACTGTGCGCATTGCGACACCGGGATCCGACCGCCATCGCCGGGCCTCTTCAGCTTCAACAGTCCGCTCGGGGCCTGCCCGGATTGCAAGGGGTTCGGACGGATTATTGGAATCGATTACGACCGGGTGATGCCCGACCGGTCGCTTTCGATTTCGGAGGGTGTCGTCCGGCCGTTTCAGAGCGGACAGTCGCGGGAGTGCCAGGACGACCTTGTGCGCCATTGCCGCCGGCACGACGTGGATCTTCGGTGTCCGTTTGACGATCTGCCAAAGGCCGACCAAGCCTGGGTGATCAACGGAGAGGGCGGCGAAGGCTCGCAGGAGCTGTGGGAAAACGGACGGTGGTATGGCGTGAAGGGCTACTTCGAATGGCTCGAGTCGAAGGCCTACAAAATGCATGTCCGGGTTCTCCTGAGCCGCTACCGGAGCTACCAGCCGTGTCCGGCTTGCAAAGGCGGGCGGTATCAGCCGGAGACGTTGCGCTACCGCCTCGCGCCGTCCGGCCTCACGATTGCGGGGGTCGCCGCGCGTCCGGTCTCCGAGCTTGCCGGGATCATCGACGGCCTCGAAATTTCCCCGGCCGACACGAGTGCGCAGCTCGTGCGCAATCAGGTTCTCGCGCGCCTGCGCTATCTCAACGAGGTCGGGCTGGGCTACCTCACGCTGCATCGTCCGACCCGCTCGCTTTCGGGCGGAGAAATCCAGCGGGTCAACCTGACCACGTGTCTCGGGGCCTCGCTGGTGAACACGCTTTTTGTTTTGGACGAGCCGAGTGTCGGTCTGCATCCGCGCGATACCGGACGGCTTCTCAGCATTCTTTTCGGCCTGCGCGACAAGGGGAACACCCTGCTGGTGGTGGAACATGAAGAGGCGGTGATCCGCAGTGCCGACCACCTCGTCGATATCGGGCCCGGACGCGGTGCGGGCGGCGGAAAACTTCTTTTTTCCGGGCCGGCAAAAGATTTCACGGGGGTGGAATCGCTGACGTCCGACTATCTGGAAGGCCGGAAATCGATTCCGGTGCCGAAGCGTCGCCGGAAGCCGAAGGCCTTTGTGGAAATGTGCGGGGTGCGCCATCACAACCTTCAGAATCTCGATGTCAAAATCCCGCTGGGTGTTTTCTGTGCGGTGACCGGTGTTTCCGGATCCGGAAAAACCTCGCTGGTGCGCGACGTTCTCTACCGTCATTTGGCCGGCGAGGAACCCGGAGAAGAGGAGGCGGCGGGCTTTGTCAAATCGCTCCGGGGCGACGAGGAAGTGTCGGATGTGATGCTGGTCGATCAGTCGCCGCTGGCCCGGAGCCCGCGTTCGACGCCGGCTGTCTATCTGGGGGCCTTCGACGGGATCCGCGAACTTTTTGGAACGTCGAAGCCGGCCTTGGCGGCGGGATTTTCTCCGGGCACGTTTTCCTTCAACTCCGGCCAGGGCCGCTGCGAACGGTGCGGCGGGCTGGGGTTTGAAAAGGTCGAGATGCAATTCCTGAGCGACCTCTTCCTGCGCTGTCCGGAATGCGAAGGCCGACGGTTCCGGCCGGCCGTCCTCGCCATCCGCGTGGAAGGAAAATCGATCCACGATGTGCTGGAGATGACCGCCGGCGAAGCGATCGGATTTTTCAAACCGCTCGACGCGAGAGGCGCGATCACGCGGCCGCTGCAGCTTCTTGCGGAAGTCGGGCTCGACTACCTGCGGCTCGGCCAGCCGGTGAACGCGTTGAGCGGCGGCGAATCCCAGCGGCTCAAGCTCGTCCATCACCTTGCCGGAAAACACGAGGCGGGTGCGCTGCTCATTTTTGACGAGCCGACGACCGGCCTGCACTTCGATGATGTCGCGCTCCTGCTCAGGGTCTTCCGCCGCCTTGTGGAGGAAGGCAACAGCGTGATCGTCATCGAACACAATCTCGAGGTGGTCAAATCCGCCGACTGGGTGGTCGATCTCGGGCCCGAGGGCGGCGGCGAGGGCGGCAGGGTTGTTGCGGCGGGAACGCCGGAGGCGATTGTCAAAGTTGCGGCCTCGCACACCGGTCGCTTCCTTGCCCCCCTGCTCGAAGGCCGGCCCGCCCTCATCGCCGAGGCTCCGCCCCTTCCGCGCGCCGTGCGCGACGGGGAGCGCGTTATCTCGATTCGCGGAGCCCGCGAACACAACCTGAAAAATCTTTCCGTCGATATCCCGCGCGACGGGATGGTCGTCGTCACCGGGCTGAGCGGATCGGGCAAGTCCACGCTCGCGTTTGACATCCTGTTTGCCGAGGGCCAGCGGCGCTTTCTTGACAGCATGTCGCCGTATGCGAGGCAGTTTGTGGATCAGCTCGAAAAGCCCGATGTCGATGCCATCGAGGGCCTGCCTCCAAGTGTCGCCATCGAACAGCGTGTCACGCGCGGCGGAGGAAAATCCACCGTCGCCACGGTCACCGAGATCTACCACTTTCTCCGCCTGCTCTTTTCAAAGCTCGGCACCCAGCATTGTCCGGATTGCCGGGTGCCGGTCGAATCCCGCACGCCGGGGGCCATCGCCGAAGCGGTTTTCAAAATGGCCGCGCACGGCCCGGTGCGGGTTTTTTCCAATCTCATCAAGGGCCGCAAAGGCTTCCACACCGATATCGCACGGGCCGCCGCACGCCAGGGGATCGAAACCCTCCTCGTCGATGGAGACCTCACCCCGGTCGAGGGATTTCAAAAACTCGAGCGCTTCAAAGAACACACGATCGACGCCCTTGTCGGCTCGCTGGACAAGCCGGATTCAAAAACCGCCGACGCCCTCGTCCGCCGGGCGCTTTCGCTCGGACACGGCACCGCCCGCGTCGTCGATGCCAAAGGCAAGTCAAGCGTCCTGAGCACGGAGATGAACTGTCCGTCGTGCGACCGGGCCTTCGAGCCGCTTGATCCCCGGCTGTTTTCGTTCAACTCGCCCCACGGCTGGTGCCTGCACTGTCGCGGCTTTGGCGAGGTCTGGACCGGGCTCGGAACGGGCACGAAGGAATTTGATTCCCGGATCGAGGCCGAGCTCGACGAGGAGCGCCGCCACGAAGGACTCGAAGACGGCGAGCCGCGCCCGTGCCCGGTTTGCAAGGGTTCGCGACTCAACGAGACGGCCTCAAACGTTCTCCTGCAGGACCGCTCGATCTCCGATTTCACACAGGTTCCGGCGTCCGATGCCCTGGTGCTTGCGGAGGGACTTCGCTTCGCCGGACCGCGCGCGGAAATTGCCAAAGATGTGGTCGGAGAAATCGCCCAGCGCCTCAAATTTCTCGCCACGGTCGGCCTCGATTACCTCGCGCTCGACCGGGGAGCCAAGACGCTGAGCGGCGGCGAGGCCCAGCGGATCCGCCTGGCCGCCCAGCTCGGATCGAATTTGCGCGGTGTGCTTTATGTTCTCGACGAGCCCACGATCGGCCTGCACCCGCGCGACAACGAGCGCCTGCTGGACGCCCTTGCCACGCTTGTCAAAAAAGGCAACTCGCTCGTCGTCGTCGAGCATGACGAAGAGACGATGCGCCGGGCCGACCGCATTTTGGATCTTGGTCCCGGCGCCGGGAGTCGCGGCGGCGAGATTGTGGCCTCCGGCACGCTTGAGGAAATCATGCGTTCGCCGGATTCGTTGACCGGACGCTCGCTCCGTGAGCCGATGGTTCATCCCTCGCTCGGCGGGCGCCGGCCACTGACGGACGAGTGGCTCGCCGTCCGTGGGGCGCGGCTGCACAATGTCCGTGGCGTGGACGTGCGGATCCCGATCAACCGGCTCACCGCTCTGACCGGCGTTTCGGGATCCGGGAAGAGCACGTTGCTCCGGGGCGTTGTCGTTCCCGCCGTGCGCGAGGCGCTTGCCCGCACGAAATCGAAGTCCGCCGTTTCCCTTTGCGACGGGATTGAGGGCGTTGAGTTTCTGGGTGCCGTGCTTGAGGTCGATCAATCGCCGATCGGCAAGACATCGCGTTCGACCCCGGGAACCTACGTGAAAGTCTTCGACGAAATCCGCAACCTCTTTGCGACGCTCCCCGCCTCCCGCATGCGCGGCTATACCAACAGCCGGTTTTCGTTCAACAACGAGGGCGGACGCTGCGAGGCCTGCCTGGGCCAAGGCGTGATCAAGCTCGAAATGAACTTTCTTCCGCCGAGTTACATGCCGTGCCAGGATTGTCTCGGCCGCCGGTACAACCCGGCCACGCTCGAAATCGAATACAACGGCAAATCGATCGGCGACGTCATGGAAATGACCCTCGAACAGGCGGCGGAATTTTTCTCCGCGCATCCGAAAATCAAGCGTTCGCTCGATCTTCTTGTCGAAACCGGGCTCGGCTATCTCAAGCTTGGCCAGCCCAGCCCGACACTGAGCGGCGGCGAGGCCCAGCGCATCAAGCTGGTCACCCAGCTCGCCCGGAGACCGACCGCGCACGGCGAGCAAATTCGCACGACCCGCCGCGGGAAGTCCACGCTCTACGTGCTCGAGGAACCGACCATCGGTCTGCATGCCCACGATGTCGCGCAGCTCATCGCCGTTCTTCACCGGCTCGTCGAGGAAGGCGGAACGGTCGTTGTCATCGAACACCACCTCGACATCATCGCCGAAGCCGACCACGTGCTCGACATCGGGCCCGAAGCCGGCGCGGAGGGCGGACGCATTGTCGCCCAGGGAACGCCAGAACATGTGGCCAAATCCAAAACCAGCCGCACCGCACCCTTCCTCAAAAAACTGCTCGGTTGAGATTTTGTGTCAGGCGGCGTTGAAGAGTTGCATCTGATCCTTGCAGACCTCCTCTTCGCCGCGGCGCGTGCGTTCCACCCGGCGGATATAATAATCGAGAACGGAATCCGGGATGCCCGTAATCCGGGCCTGCGAAAATTCTTCCATTGCCTTGTCCCATTGTTTCTCACGGTAATGGAGGACGCCAGTCCAGAAGTGGTTGCGGCTGCGCTCGCGTTCGGGAGAAAGCCCGTGTTTTGGCGCGAGGATTTCGTAGATCTCGATGCGGCGGCGTTCGCCCACGGATTTGACGACTTCGATCGGGCGAACCTCCAGGGATTCGGCCGCCGCCTCGAAAGTTTCCGGGCCGATGAGAATCCGGGTTCCATAGGTTGCACAGGCGGCGCAGAGCCTTCTGGCGAACTCGACCGCCGGACCGGCGACGCTGAAGCTGCCAAGCCGCGTGCCCCCGTAGGCGGCGGAAATCATCTCGCCGGAGTTGATGCCGATTCGGAAATCCAGACGCCGCTGCCAGATCGAATCGCATTCGCGGTTGAGGTCGTCGAGCCGTGCGGCAAGGTCGATCGCGGCCCGGCAGGCCTTGGCCGCATGGAGGTCGTCGGCCAGTGGGGCCCCGAAAACGACACGCACGCTCTCGCCACCGCATTCGTCCAAATACCCGCCCACCTCGACGAGATAATCGGAGGCCGTGCGCAGATAGCGGTTCGTCATCGCCGCGTAGTTTTCCGGCGTCAGCAACTCCATCAGCTCGGAATGGTTGTTGACCGCCACGACCAGCACGGTGCCGTTCTGCTGCGTGCCGGGAAAATCGAGAGGGGTTTCCGAGTTGACCAGCCGGTTGAAATTTCCGCGGGACAATCGCAGGCCGAACAGCCGTTCCATGACTCGTTTGCGGGCGCCGCTGTCCGTCCGACCGTAGGCGAGACCGATGCCGAAACTGACCAGGATCGCAAAAACCGAAGGGAGCGGCGAGAAGAAGACATTGTAAAGGGCGAGAACCATCGAGCCGGTGAGAAGGAGAATCACCGCGCCGCAGGCCACCACGGCCTTCAGCAACGGACGGGTAATATCGACCGATGTCCAGGCGACGGAAAACGAGAACACCGCAATGAGCAGGAAGTGGAGGCCCTGAGGGGCGACGACCTGTTTTTTCAGATGGTAGGCTTGGACAAGAACAGGGTTGAGCGTGTTCGTCAGCCAGCCGGACGCATACAACACCAGGACGATGGTGGCGGAAATGGTTCCGATCAGGATGGTGGCTTTCAGGTATCTCATGCTTCTTTTCTTATGTGGGGCGGGAGCCGGCGACCCGCCGACCCGGAGGGAGAATACTCATCCCGGGCCATTTCGCAAGATTTCGGTCGGCCGGGGCGTGGTCGCGTATTGCGGCGCTGCCATCGGTCACGGTTTGCCTCCCGCCAATTCCAAACGCTTTTTGATCACATCCAGCCGGGTTGCAATTTTTGATCCGGGCCGGAGGCCGGCCTGGACGGCCTGGATGCGGGCAAGAAGGGCCGAGGCGGCCTCGGGCGAGTTCACGGAGGGGAGCGCGGATTCGATGGGTTCGAGAAGCTTCCATTCCCGGACGTATTTTTCCGCGAGCGGCCGGTATTGTTTGATCCACTCGTCCGAGGGATTGGCGCGCAGAAAGGCGGAAAACAATTCCGCGGCCGTGGCGAAATCGGATTTGCCCTCCCAGTCCCAAACCGCAAAAAGGAGCAGAGCGAAAACCTCTTCGCGGGCGGTGAATGAACCGCTGGTCGCGGCGGAAATGGTTTTCCCCTCGGCGGTCTTCCGGCTGGCTTCGACGAAGAAGTTGGCGAGAACGTTGTCGTCCTTGGCATCCGAGTAGAGCCCGGCATTTTTGACCGTGTTCAGATCCGTCAGCGCCGCGTCCCGGTCGCCGGCGAGCAGGGCGGCAAGGGCGGCATTGAGCAGCGCCCAATTTTTTTGAGGCTGGGGCGGGTTGGCGGTGGAGGCGAGGTTTTGAAAGAAGATTCCGGCCTTCTTGTAGTCGCCATCGGCCAGCAGGGAGACTCCTCTCAGGAGTTGCGCCTGCGCGTCGCCAACCGACAGGCTCTTTGCCGCGGGCTCCGTTTTGTCCGGAGGGAAAATCCCATCCCGCTTCAGGAAAAGAATCAAGCCAACCAGAAGAACGGCCACAAGAACTCCGAGCGAGAGGAAGGCCGAGACTTTCCGGGTTTGCGCGGTCTCTGTCATCGCGCGTTCTTTCGGCAGGATCGGATTGCGGGCGCGCTCGAGCAATTTCTCACGGGCATAGGAAAGGTGGCCGATCAGCTCGGCATACGACGGGTAGCGATCCTCCGGGTTCTTGGCCATCATGCGGTTGATCACGTAAGCGGTCTCGCTGGAGACATCGGGGGCGAACGCCTGGAGGCTCACGGGCTGGCTTTTGAGCTGCTTGAGGGCCACCATTGATGCCGACTCGGCCTCGTAGGGGGGGCGTCCGGCGAGGGCGTGAAAGAGCGTGCCGCCCAGACTATACATGTCGCTGCGGAAATCTTCCGGCTGGGCATCGAGTTTTTCCGGGGCGATGTAGTAGGGGGTGCCCCAGATTTCGCCGCGCGAGTGCGCCTCTTCGTCCATGACAATTGCCAGTCCGAAGTCCACCAGCTTGGCGGTGTGGGCATCGGCGAAGAGGATGTTGCCCGGTTTGATGTCCCGGTGGATGAGGCCGATCTCGTTGGCGGCCTCCAGGCCCTGCGCGATTTGCATGCCGACTTTGAGCACCTGCGCTTCGGCCACGCGTTTTTGAATTGCCATCAAATCGTCGAGAGAGCCCTTTTCCACGAATTCCATCGCCAAGTAAAACCGGCCGTGATCCTGTCCGAAATCGAAGACCCTGACGACATGCGGGTGGTTGATGGCGGCTGTCATCCGGGCTTCCCGAGCGAGTTTTTCGCGTTCCTCTCCGTCTGCGCTGCACACTTTTTTGAGAATTTTCAGGGCGACATGCCGGTTCAAAGTGACATCAAGCGCCTTGAACACCGAGCCCATGCCGCCCTCGCCGACGCGTTCGAGCAATGTGAAATTATTGAAAAACTTCCGGGCCCGCAGGGTTTCCCCACACCCCGGGCAACTGACCTCCGAGAACGGCATGACGTCGCTCATGTCCATCCGCGTGCCGCAGGTTTCGCAGGTTTCGATCACCAACTCGGAACCCGTCCGGCCGACGGGCTCGTCTGTATTTCCGGAGGAGTCCGGAGTCTGGGAAGATTCATTTACCAACATGCTTGGCGGGAGTATGGTGCGCCGATGATCGAAAAATATCGCACGCCGCCGTCCGCCGCAATGCAAAATCCCGAATGATCCCGTCTCTTCGAAAGAACCGGACGCTGTCAAGATTTCGCCGCCTTCCGTGAAAGCCCGAATGGCACCGGAACAGTTTTTTGTGGAGGAGGCGGAGGCCGGGTGTCGGTTTGATCGTTTTCTCGGTTTGCGGATGCCCTCGTTTTCGCGCGTGCGGCTTCAGGAGTTCATCCGTGGCGGCGATGCGCTGCTCAACGGGGCTTCCGCGCGGCCGTCCCAAAACCTCCGAAAGGGGGACGAGATCGTCGTGAACGTTCCCCAAGAACCCGAACCCAGCGCCATGTCGGCACAGGATATCCCGCTTGATATCCTCCATGAAGACCCTGCGATTGTCGTTTTGAACAAGCCGGCCGGGCTCGTCGTGCATCCGGGCGCGGGCAACGCCGATGGCACGGTCGTCAATGCCCTGCTCCACCACTGCGGAGGCATTGCGGTCGTCGGCGGTGTCGAGCGTCCGGGAATCGTTCACCGGCTCGACAAGGAGACCAGCGGCTGCCTCGTCGTGGCCAAGACCGACGCCGCGCACCGGTCGCTTTCCGGGCAGTTTGCCGGGCGCAAGGTCGAAAAAACCTACCTTGCTCTGGTCGAGGGATGCCCGCGCATGCCACACGGAACGATCAACGCCCCGATTGCCCGGCACAAAGTTCACCGCCAACGGATGACCGTGGATGATCGCGGCCGCGAGGCGATCACACACTACCGGGTGCTGGCGTCCCAGGACGGAAAGGCGCTTGTGGAATGCCGCCCGAAGACCGGGCGCACCCATCAAATCCGCGTCCATCTCAAACACATCGGGCACGGGATCGTGGGGGATCCGGTCTACGGCCGTCGTGGCACGGAGAAGCGCCACTTTCTCCATGCGTGGAAACTGGCCTTCGCGCATCCTGTTGACGGGAAGATGATGACGTTCACCGCACCGATCCCGCCCGATTTTCCAGAATGGGCGGCAGCGTCGCTGCGCGGCTTTCCCGCAGGGAAATTACGCGCACGGAGCGAATAAATCCATGACGGACTCCGCGGTTTTTTCCGATGTTTGCGAGGAAAACCATCCCGGTATGCCCGCCGCCCGGGATCCGCAAAGTTATCCATTCAAAAAATCGCCTGACAAACCCTCAATGACGTGATACAAGTGAGTTCTCATGCTTATGCAAAGGAAAAGTGCGTTCTCTCGACGTCTGCCCGATTTGGTGACCGAAGAACTGGTCGCTGTGTTGTCGAAAAAAAGCTCATTTGAGTTCAAACAGTTATTTGATGTCGTTCACGAGCGGCTGCGAGCGCGCAACGCAGCGAGCGGAGGAGAAGAAATGCTCCGGCTCCGTGCTTACGAAAAGCTGCAGAATCTCGTCTCGCGTGGCATGGTGAAAAAGTCGGGGAAAAAATACAAAGGCTTGGTCTCGCTTGCCAAGGCGCTCACCCCACCCGAAGACATTCCGGCAGCCCGGTAACTGCGGCTTGTCGGCCTCTTTCGGGGCGGGAGCGGGCGGCGCGTGGATTTTTTTACGACGGCTTGAACGACCGTTCCTTGTTTCTCGCGGCGATCCGCCTTTCCTAAGGGGGCGGCATGCTTGTCAGAAATCTCAGCGCGAGCGCGACGACGGTCGTCCAGCCAAGGACTTTGAACTCCCCGGAGTCGAGGGCGGCCTCAATTTCCTTCCGATCAAGGAGAAGCAATTGCTGTTCTTCGAGATCGCCGGAAACGGGATTGCGATCCCATGTGGCCCCGAGGGCCAGAAAAAAGTGGGCGGTTCCCGCGCCACGATTTGCATCGACGGGATAGCTTCCCAAGGGGCTCCACTTGTCGGCAACGAAGCCGCTTTCTTCCAGAAGTTCGCGTTGGGCTGCCTCCAGGGGAGTTTCGCCGGACTCGATGAAGCCGCCGACCGGAGCCAGAGAAATTCCCTCCACCGCATACTTCGTCTGGCGAAAGCAGATAAAGCGCCCATCGCCCGTGACCGCGACAACGTTGACATAGTCGGGAGTCACCAGCCACGGCCAATCCGCAATGCGGCGGCCGTCCGGCAATTCCAGATCGTGCATCTCGACGGTGAGAAACCGGTTTGGCCGGCAAAGAACCCGGCGCGAGAGGGTCTTCCAGAGTTTCATCGCCGGGGGGGCTTCAGATGAGTTCCTTGCCGAACTGCTCGCCGACCTTCTTGTGAAGTTCCTTGATCGATTCGGCGCAATCCTTCCGGCAGACGAGCGTGGCTTCGGGCGTATGGATGATGAGGAGATCCTCGCATCCGATCGTGGCGATGAGATGTTTGGGATCGTTGCTGGCGACAAGCGTGCCCTTGGTCTCGAGGAGGAGCGATCGCCCGGCTCCGACGGCATTGCCCTGTGCATCGTGCGGGCAGGTCTCGGCAAACATCGGCCACGAGCCGACATCAAGCCAGCTCAACGGCATGGGCACGGCCGCCACGCACACTTCGGGATCGCGCGAGGCGGGTTCCATCACGGCGAAATCCACGCTGATTTTCTTCAGCGTCGGGAACGTCGCGTTGAGCACGGCTTCGCGTTGCGGGGTGTTCCACGCCGACCCGATTTTTTCGATTCCGGAATAAATTTCCGGTTCATACCGCCGGATGCAATCGAGAAGGGTTGAGGCCCGCCAGACAAACATCCCGCTGTTCCAAAGGTAGCGGGTGGGACCTGCGGCAAAATATTCCCGCGCCGCCGCGGTTGCCGGCTTTTCTTTGAATTCCTCGACGACCCGTGCGGTGCCGTCGAGCGGCTTGCCGAGCTGCAAATACCCGTAGCCGGTTGCCGGTTCCGTCGGCGCGATGCCGAATGTGACCAGCGTGTTCGGACGTTCCTCGGCCAACCGGAAACCGTGATCCACAATTTTCAAAAACTTTTCCACCGGACCGATGATGTGGTCGGCGGTAAAAACGGCGATGACCGCTCCGGGATCGCGCGCCGCGATGGCGGCCGCGCTGAACCCGACGGCGTTGAGGGTGTCGCGGCCGATCGGCTCGCCGAGAAATTGCCCGTTGGAAAATCCGTCGAGCGCACCGGTGATCACGCCGGCGTGGGATTGTCCCGCGCAGATGTGGCGGTTCTCCGCGGGCACAAGGCCATCAAGCCGGTCGAATGCAAGCTGGAGCAGGCTTTTCCCGTTGATGAAGGGAATCAGTTGCTTGGGAAGTCTGGCGCGGCTCATCGGCCACAGCCGGGTGCCGGATCCCCCGGCAAGAATTAATGCGTGTCTCATATCAGTTCAGAATATTGGAGGTTTCGATGGGGCGAAGGGCGGATCGCTTTGCGAGGGCCTGCCCGGTTGTCCGGCTTAAAATCCGCGCAGGTCGGTGCTCGACCGCTTCGTGAGACCGGGCTTCGGCGTGCGTTTGAGAACGACGTATTCGAGGCCGTTCTGCTCGCAGAACGCGCGCTTCTCCGGCTTGTCGCCATCCTCGTTGACGGCATAGATGTCGGGTTTGATGCGCGCGATCTCCGGCGCGGCATCCATCCATCCCGACCCGCTCGAAACCAGGGCTTCGGTGACATAGCGGAGCGATCCCGCGATATACCGGCGCTCGGCATCTGTGAACATCGGATGCCCGTCCCCTTTGAGCAGGCGGATGTTCTCGTCGTGACCGACGACGACGTAAAGATCCCCGAGTTCCGAAACCTCCTCAAAAAACCGCACATGTCCGGTGTGGAACCAGTCGTAACACCCGGTGACAACAATCCGCTTTTTTCCCGACGGCGGAACGGCCGCCGGTGCGGGATAGCCCGCGCAGTCGCTTGCGGTCAGCAGGCGATACCCGATACCCCGCGCTTGCGCGAAGGCCGCTTTCCCCGCCGAGGCGGATTTTTCATCAACGGCCCAAATCTCGGGAGTGACGGATTCAAGCCCCGGCAGCTCATCCGGGAGGACGGTGGCGGGGAAGTGGATCTTCGTGACGTAGCGGACGGCTTGAACAAAGTATTCCCGCTCGGCGAGCGGAAACTTCGGTGCCGCGCCGGTGGCCGCCCGGACGGCCTCGTCGGGCCAGAGCACAACATGGAGCTCCCCGAGTTTTGCCGCCTCTTCCAGAAACCGGATATCCCGGGAACTCAGATTGTCGAAGGCGGAGGAAACGATGACTTTTTTCATGGCTCAGGCAACACGGATTTTGACGCGGAATGAACCGGGAACCGGATCGTGGGACGCGACGATCAGATACCCTCCCCCGCATCCCGAATACATCGCCCCGGCATAGTTCGACTGGTAGTATCGCAGGAGCGCTTGGAGATCCATCCGGATGGTCGGATGGCTGACGGTCTGCGGCAGAAGAGTCTCCCAGCAGGCCATGTTCAGGTTCAACGAGGCGCCGAGCGACGCAAGATCCCTGGCGATGATCGCGTCGAAACAATCTTTCCCGCTTTGGCTCAGCCGGTCGATCCCCTCGGGGGCAAGGTTTTTAATTCCAAGGGGATTGTATCCGTCCGGGCGTTGCAGAACCGGGAGCACATTGATCGCGCTTTCCAACCAGCGCGCCACTTCCGGATCGTTGTTGGACTCGATATGCTTCGGGAAAATTCCTCCCCGGTGGTTGTAGTCGTAATCCAGCCGGCTCACCCCCGGATAAATCAGGCCGATCATATCCTGGGTGCCCGAGGGCTCCGCCTTGTCCTTGTTTTCCTCGTTATAGAGCTCCTCCACCAGCGTGGCCGGATCCCGCTCCGGCAGACCGCCCCACATTTGCAGGGCGATCTTGCGCGAGCCGGTTGCCATGCCCGCACGATCCAGCATGTGGAATGCGGGCTCCAAGCTGACAACGACCATCGAACCGGGCGGACGAGGGTTGAGTTGCGAGACAAACGGCTGGTCGATCCAGCCGCCTGCCAACTGGATGCGGTAGGGAAATGCGCCGATGGCCTCGGCAAGCGTGGGGGCCGGTGATGACATGCGTGGATCTCCTGATGGGTGGATTAAAACTCTCTGTCCGCGATCAGGCGACGTCTTCGACGGTGCGCTTGCCCGCTTTGCGATCGTTGTATTGGCTTTCGATCCAGGCATAGGTTTTCTTGAGCCCCTCGGAGATCGGAAGACTCGGCTCCCAACCCAGCACGCTCTTGATGAACGTGTTGTCGCTGTTGCGTCCGGCAACCCCCTTGGGCGCGTCGAGCTTGTAATTCCTCTTGAGCTTCACCCCACCGATTTCCTCGGCGATGCCGGCCAGCGCATTGATCGAAATCATTTCGCTCGTGCCAAGGTTGACCGGGACGGCGTTCAGTTCGTCGCAGTGCATGATCTGGTCGATCCCGTGCAGGCAGTCGTCGATATACATGAAACTGCGGGCCTGCGTGCCGTCGCCCCAGATTTCGAGAGTGTCGAGCCCCTTGTCTTTTGCCTCGAGAACCTTGCGGCACATTGCGGCGGGAACTTTTTCCCGGCCACCATCCCAGGTGCCCCATGGCCCATAGACATTGTGGAACCGGGCGATGGCCGTCTTCAACCCGCGCTCGGCGGTGTATTCCTGGCAGAACATTTCGGAAACGAGTTTTTCCCATCCGTAGCCGCGCTCGGCGTAGGCGGGATAGGCATCGGTTTCCTTGAGGGCGCGGCAGTTCGGATCCTCCTGCAACAGGGTATTGTAGGCGCAGGCGGAAGAAGAAAAGAAATAGCGCTCGGCTCCGGCGCGATGGGCCGCTTCGATCAGATGGGTGTTCACCAGAATGCTGCGCAGGCACATGATGCGGAAGCGTTCGATGAAGCCCATGCCGCCCATGTCGGCGGCGAGGTTATAGACTTCCCTCGCCCCTTCGGCGACGCGGTTGCAGTTGTTGGCATCGGTCAGGTCGAGGCTCAGCGATTCCACGCCTTCGATCCGCTGATACCAGTCCGGAAGGGGCTTGCGATCGACCGCCCGGATGTTCGTGAACCCTTTGTCCTTGAAGTAGCGCACCAATGCGCCCGCAATAAACCCGCCGGCGCCGGTGATCAGGATCAAGTCGTCTTTCTTTGTCGAGGATGTGTATTTTGCACTCATTTTTTTAATGTCTGGTTGTTGGGATTGCTTCGTTGGCTGATGAGGATCGCCGGATCAACAGATGCCGATAAGCAACTTTCCTTCATCAAGGTTCGGTCACTATAACCGAATCCTCGGGCGATAGGCAATGGATGATCTTTTCCAGAACATGCCAATTATTGACCTTTTTGATTTTCCGGACTACTTTCTACGCCATGAGGGTTCCGCGGGAACAACCGGATTATTTTTCAGTCCAGATTTCGGACGCCCGGCGATTCTACATGGACTTGAACCCGCCGAAGACCGCGTCCCTTGCCGTGATGGCCGGCGGATGCGAGCATTGCGCGGCCGACTATGAGATTCACCGTGTCGCCTTCCCCTGCTGGGGGCTTGAGTTCGTCGCCCGCGGGCGGGGAGAGCTTGCCTTGAATGGCCGAAAGGTTCCACTTGTTGCCGGAACGATTTTTTCCTACGGCCCCCGGGTGGCGCAGGATATCGTTTCGGATCCGAAGGAACCTCTTGTGAAATACTTCGTTGATTTTGCGGGCACCCGCGCCCCCGGGCTCCTGCGCTCTTGCAAACTTCCCCCCGGGAGCATCTCGCAGGTTTTTCCGCCGAATGCCCTGCAACCCCTTTTCGACGAACTCATCCAATGCGGCTCGCGTCTCACACGGAACAGCGCGGGGATTTGCGCGAAATTGCTCGAGTGCATCGCGCTTCGGATCTCCGGTTCCCGCGCGCCGATTGACGGGGCCGAAACGCTCGCGTTCTCAACCTACCAACAATGCCGTCAGCATATCGAACGCCACTTCCAAACTTTGCGGAGCCTTGGGCAGATCACCGCCGAATGCCACGTCAGCCCCGCCTACCTTTGCCGGCTGTTTCACCGCTACGACTCGCAGACCCCCTACCAATTCCTCCTCCGGCTTAAAATGAACCTCGCGGCGGAGAAGATTCAACAGTCCGGAATCATGGTGCGACATGTTGCCGAGCAAGCGGGGTTTGCCGACCCGTTTCATTTTTCCCGCACGTTCAAGGCCGTCCTCGGGCTCTCTCCCGCCGCGTTTCGCGCGCTGCGCTGAGCCGGGGGCTTTCGCGCAGGGGAGCGGATCAACCGATCGCCTTTGCCACCTGCCATTCGTTCAAGACAATGGGCAACTGGCCGGGCCAGGAGGGGGTGAAAAAGAAAGTGAACGGTTTGCCGCCTGGTTCCCATCCGAGAATTTCGAATTTCCGTTTCGGGTCGTTCAACGAATAGTAGTTCGAGGGAGGAGAAGAATTGTCGTCCGGGCGTTTGGGCGTTTTCGCGCCGGAGGATTCCTCCGCTGTTTCCTTTTTCCACTGGGCCGAGGGGGCGTTCAGGGAAAGGATCGAGGCCATTTCCGCTGGAGTGAATCCGCCTCTCGGGCCGAGAGATTGGATGACCGCCATGTAGCGGGCGACATCGTCGAAAAATCCGACAATGATGGAATCGGCTCCCTGGGTGTAGGAAAAGGTTTTTTCTCCGCTGGTGGTCATGTCGAGGAGTGACGCGGCCATGATCGGACTGCCGAGAAGGGCATCGGTTTCGGTTTTGGAAGATCCGAGCAGCATGGAAATTTTCGGGGGAAAGCGGGCGGAGATCGCTCTCCGTCCGCTGTTGGGAGGCGGTTAGTTGTAGGCGGCCTGCGCGCCTTTGATGTTTTTCTTTTTGATCCAGGGCATGAGCGAACGCAGGCGGGTGCCTGTCTTTTCGATCGGATGCTGTTCGCCTTTTTTGAGGAGCGCGTTGTATTTTTTGTAACCGCCTTCGAACTCTTTGACCCAATCCTTGGCGAACTTGCCGGTTTGGATGTCTTTGAGTGCGGCCTTCATGCGTTTCTTCACCGAGGCATCGATGATCTTCGGACCAACGGTCACGTCGCCCCACTTGGCGGTTTCACTGATCGAGAAGCGCATGCCGGCGATGCCGGATTCGTTCATGAGATCGACGATGAGCTTGAGCTCGTGCAGGCACTCGAAGTAGGCCATTTCGGGGGAGTAACCCGCTTCGACCAAGGTTTCGAACCCGGCCTGAACCAGTGCGGAGCACCCGCCGCAGAGAACGGTCTGCTCGCCGAAGAGATCCGTTTCGGTTTCCTCTTTGAAGGTGGTTTCCAGAACGCCGCCGCGCGTGCCGCCGATCCCCTTCGCCCAGGCGAGCGCGATCTTTTTCGCGTCTTTGCCGGGGTTCTGATAAATCGCGATGAGTGCCGGGACGCCTTTGCCCTCGGTGAACTGGCGGCGGACGATGTGGCCGGGGCCTTTCGGGGCGACCATGATGACATTCACGTTTTTTGGAGGCACAATCGCTTTGAAATGGATGCTGAACCCGTGGCTGAAAATCAGGGTTTTCCCGGGAACCAGGTTCGGGGCGATATCCTTTTTATAGACGGAAGCCTGCTTGGTATCCGGGATCGCCACCATGATCACGTCCGCGCGGCGAACGGCTTCCGCCGTGTCATAAACTTCGAAGCCGAGCGTTTTGGCCACTTCCCGGCTCTTGGATTTCGGGTAGAGACCGATGAGGACTTTGGCGCCGCTCTCTTTGAGGTTGAGCGCGTGGGCATGGCCCTGGGAGCCGAAGCCCAGAACGGCAAGGGTTTTGCCTTTGAACACGTTGAGATCGGCGTCTTTGTCGGAGTAGATTTTTGCTGGCATAGGTAGGGTTGGTTGTTGGGAGAATAAAAGGCGGTTTTTACTTGGTGCGGGAGAGGGCGACCTTGCCCGTGCGCGTGAGTTCGCTGATCCCGAACGTTTCCATGAGGTTCAGGAATTTGCTGATCTTCCCTTCGGTGCCGGTGATCTCAATGGCGAGTTTGTTCGGCTGCACATCAATGATCTTTGCACGGAAAATATCGCAGATCTGCATCACCTCGGCCCGTGTTTTGGAATGCGCGTTCACCGCCAGAAGCACAAGCTCGCGATCCACATATTCCTCGTCCCGGAAATCCTGCACCTCGATCACGTCGATCAGTTTTTCCAACTGCTTGGTCACCTGTTCGAGAACCGCATCGTCGCCCCGCACCACAATCGTCATGCGGGAAGCCGAGGCGTCGAGCGTCGGCCCGACATTGAGGGTGTCGATATTGAAACCGCGTCCGCTGAACATGCCGGCCACACGGGCCAGCACGCCAAATTTGTTTTCAACGAGGATCGAGATGGTGTGACGCATGAATGGAATGAACCGCGCAGCCTGCCAGAGCTTGGCAAGGGAGTCAATGGTTTCCCCCTCACAGAAAAATTCCCTCTCCTTCGTTCTTTTTCATTCTGCCGTCATGCCCCCCTTGACGGAGAAGGCTCGTCGGTGCAGGCTCGGAAATGGATTTGCATATTTTGAGACGTCCGAGGCGAAACAGAAGATCCGGGAATATCCGTCGTCTGGTGCGCGAGACGGTTCTCGGAACGGGGGATTTGGTGTGGCCGGTTTTTGTTCATGCGGGGACTGAAAACCAAGAGATCGCTTCAATGCCCGGGGTTGTGCGCTATCCGATCGATTCGCTTGTCCGGGCATGCGCTGAGGCTCAGAGTCTGGGCCTTCCGGCCGTGGCAATCTTTCCTTCGATTGAACCCGCGGTTAAAGACGCACTTGGCAGCCACGGACTCAGCGATGACAATTTGCTCTACCGCGCGGTTCGGGAGGTCAAACGGGCGTGTCCGGGTTTGGTTGTCATGACCGACGTTGCCCTCGATCCCTATACCGATCACGGCCACGATGGGATTCTTTCCGATGACGGGGAGAGTGTGGAAAATGACCGGACGGTCGAGGCTCTCTGCCGCTTGGCCGTGATGGAGGCGGATTCCGGGGCGGACTACGTTGCGCCTTCTGATATGATGGACGGCCGCATTCAAGCGATCCGCGAAGCCTTGGATGGGAGCGGGCACAAAGATACGGGAATAATCGCTTACTCCGCGAAATACGCGTCATCGCTTTACGGGCCTTTTCGCGATGCCGTTGGGAGCGTGCAGGGCAAGAAGGCGATCACGAAGGCGGGATACCAGATGGATCCGGCGAATGGGCGCGAGGCACTGATGGAAGTTCGTTTGGACGAAATGGAAGGAGCTGATGTTGTTATGATTAAACCTGCTTCCTACTATCTTGACATCATTCGTTCCGTGAGGGATTTCTGCGAATTGCCGGTGGCGGCTTATCAGGTAAGCGGAGAGTATTCGCAGATTCAAGCGGCTGCGCGTCTGGGTTGGCTGGATTATGAGCAGACCCGCGATGAATCATTGTTGGCGATCAAGCGCGCCGGGGCCGATATGATCTGGACGTATTTTGCGTTGGAGGTTGCAAGGAAGATTTCGGGCCATTGCGGGCAAGGGTCGTGAAGTGATCGCGAGGCCACTTTCCACCGTGATCGGTCCGTCGAACTCGAGTTTGATGACGCTGGCGATGGCGTCGGGAGCATTTGCCGGGAGGCTGACGTCCTCACCGGCTTCACATCCACAAACTGCGGATCACTGCTTCGTCCAGTCCACCACCCGCAGGCCCGGCACCCTTTTGAACTCGCGGGTGTTGTTGGTGACCACGGTCAGGCCGGCGCTCAGGGCATGCGCCGCAATGAGCGTATCCAGAGAACCAATCGACAGCCCCTTTTTTTCCAGAAATGCCCGAACCCTTCCATATTCCCCCGCACACCCGGAATCCAACGCCAGCACCGGCAATGTCAGAAAAAACCGTTCGAGGACGGCGTGGTTTTTTGCGGGATCTGAACTCTTGTCGGCCCCGAATCGCAATTCGCACTCCGTGATCGAGGAAACACCGAGTTCTCCAACCGGCAGGCTTCGGATGTGGCCGCGGAGAATTTCAGATTTGTTGCGGATCAGAAAAACGCAGATGTTTGTGTCGAGGAGGAACTTCACAGTTCCCTTTGCTGGGTTGGAGGTTGCTCCCGGGCCTTCATGAAATCCTTCGACGCTCCCTCGCAGGCCTCAAAAAGAACATCCCAAGTGCGATGGGGCGGCAGCAAGACCACCGCCGATCCCATGCGGGCCACATAGACCTCCGTGCCTCCAAAACGAAACTCCTTCGGCAGCCGCACCGCCTGGCTCCGCCCGGATTGAAAAAGCTTTGCCGTGCTCATACCAGAACGATATATACCATCGGTCATCACCACGCAAGCGTTTTCTCCAGTTTGTCCGGGTCTCCGGGAGCGCGCTACAGCTCATACCAAACACACACCGGGATGGGTAAAACAAGTCGGGCACCTCGGCGATGCGCCACCTGATCGGTAGGGATGGCTCGCCGAGCCGTCCGTGAATTCCACCCGTTTCGGTGTCAAAATGGCATCAATCATGGAGAAACGGGGCAAACGTCTTCCGCTCACCCCGCCTGCCATCAAGTGTTGAACGAATGGCAGCAGGTCGGTAGAGCTGTCCTTGTCTGGCACAGTTCCCAGAGACGGGCGAAAATGCCGCAGGCGGGTTTCCCAGAAGTTCATCCGCAGCATCGAGATATTTCAAAAATGGCGATAATACGCGGGGCTTTCATATTTCCTGGGAAAGATTCCTTTTGACAAGACGGCGCGTTGTGATAAATCATATATCATGAAAGTTGCATCCGTCGCAGATTTACGAAACAACTTCGCAAGCGTTTCCCGTTGGATTTACGAGGGCGAAAACGTGACGATTCAAAAACGCGGGCAGGCGTTTGCCGTGCTCTCCCCGGCAGGAAAAAAGAAAAAGGCCGGCCTTGAATGGCCGGACTATGAGGCGCGGTTGAAACGGTATTGCCCGGCAGGATCGTTCAAGGGCGCGACAGCGGCGGAAATCATTGACGACATGCGCGGGAACTACTGACCATGAAAACCTATTTCGACACGTCGCTTTTGCTCCCGACTTACCTCACGGAACCGGGCACGGAAACGGCCTTGAAGATCATTCGTGCGGACTCTCCCCCGGTCCCGTTCACCCATTTGCTTGAACTGGAATTGAGGAACGCAATCCGGATGAAACACGGGCGCGGGGAATCCAGCGCGGCGACAATGCGCGGGGCTTTGAGAGCCTTGGAAAGCGACCTGGCAAAGGGCGTTCTTGCCCGGCCCGATTACGACCTTGAAGCCGTTTACAGGCGGGCGGAAACCCTCTCCGCAAAGCACACGGCGGCGACAATCGCACGGGCGGCGGACATCTGGCACGTTGCGGCGGCTTTGGAAATCGGCTGCAAGGCATTCGCCTCATTTGATGACCGCCAAAGAACACTCGCGGCCATTGCCGGGCTTGTTCTCATGTCCGTGAAAATCGCCAAAAGGAAACCATGAGCGCGGAACTTGAATTTAAAATAGAGTCATGCCCCCGATTTCCCCCATTCTGCGGAGTGAGGGGTGCTCCTAATTCTTTCCGGGACGATCCATCGCCCTGCGCAGGGTGAAATTCACTTCCTCAAGGATCTTTTGGGCTCTTTGCTTTCCTTCCCTCAGGATTTCCGTAACCTCGCGCAACGATGAATGAGGCTGAAATACGGCTGGCATTGCCTCCATTCAAATGGACAGCCAGCTGCTCTTTTCCAGAACAACAGCAATATCCCGCACCGACTGGCCTTTCTACGATTCCCTCGCCAAAAGCTCAGTTGTAAATATCCCGCCGGTTTTCGATGGCCAGAACGAGCACTCGAACAGCGCTGTCTTCGATTTCGTAGATGATCCTGTAATCGCCAACCCGGATTCGGTAGCGGTTTGACGAACCCGCCAGCTTCTTGCAGCCTGCGGGCCGTGGTTCTTCTTGGAGATTGTCTATGGCTCGATGAACACGCTTGTAGAGGCTCGCATCCCGCAACCGGGTCAGAAACCGCCGGGCAAGCGGGTAAAACTCGATGGAGTAGGTCACGAGGCCTCGACCGAAAACCTGACTGACATTTCCTTTTTCAGCGCATCCCATGCCACCAAAGGCCCGCCTTCCGCCTTTGCCTCGTCCGCCAAAGCGTTGTCTTCAATGTCTTCGAGAAATTCCAGCAGTTCCCTGCGTTCCTCGTGCGTGAGACGCTCAACCTTCGACTTCATTTCAAGAACCGCAGTGTTCATGCGGGGAAGATACCATTTATCCGAACCCCTTCAACCCCCAAAAAACACCCGCCAGAATTCTTCCCCGTCTCCGAATGTGAAGAGGGAAGAACCCTTTTCTCGGTTCTGTGGATCTGCGCGGTTTCCAACGTGGCACGGAAGTGAAGTGCCCATACACGCAGAAAATATTCCTCGTCCCGTAGATCGGACAATATTCTACAAATGTAGTTGACAAGGCAACTACGTCCGTGGTATTTCAACTCTCCAGATGAAAAATCTCCCCCGTATCTCGGATGCAGAATGGCAGGTTATGGAAGTCTTGTGGGAGCGCAGCCCGCTGGCGGCGACGGACGCGATCGAGGCCCTGTCCTGCGCCACAAAGTGGAAAGCCAACACCGTGCGCACGTTGTTGGCGCGGCTTGTCCGCAAAGGCGTTCTCAAGGTGCGCAAGGACGGAGCCCGGTTTCTTTACCGGCCCGCTTTTGACCGAGCGAGATACGTCTCCACGGAAAGCCGCTCATTTCTTGACCGCGTGTTTTTCGGTTCGGCGAAACCGCTTCTGCTTCACTTCGCCGAACACGGTCGGCTCTCCGCCTCGGATCTCGATGAGCTCAAGCAATGGCTGGAGAAGAAAGAGAAATGAACGCCTCGCTTTCAGGAATGCTGGCAGGATTTTCGGGTTGGATTTGGGAAGCATCGTGGCAGGCGGGGGTGATCGCGCTTGTTGTGCTGATCGTGCGCAGGCTGATCGGCAGCCGGCTTTCTCCGGGCCTGCGGTATGGCCTGTGGCTGCTCGTCGTGGTGCGGCTGCTGATGCCGGAGCTGCCTCAATCCCCGGCAAGCCTCTACAATGCCGCTCCCTCCGCTGCCGTTTTTGAGCACGGAATCCGCACGGCGCTCGGGTATCAGGGCGGGGAGAATACCTATACCGCGCCAGTCGCTTCGCGGGCGGTCGTCACGGAACAAGTGCCCGTTGCCCCAATGGCTTGGGGACATTGGCTGGCCGTCGCATGGGTCATCGGCGCTGTCCTGTTGCTTCTCCGCCTTGCGGCTGCCAACATTCGGTTCCGGCAGGAGATGAGGCGCGCCGCATGCAAGCCATCGGAGGCTTTGCAGGAAATCTTGCACGAGGCGGCAACTCTACTGGGCATGCGCGAACCGGGGATCGTTCTCACGCGGCAGGTTGGCTCCCCGGCGGTGGTAGGCGTCTGGCATCCGGTCATCCTGCTACCCCCGGATATGGAGATGCGTTTCAGTCCACCTGAAGTGCGCCTTCTCCTGCTTCATGAGTTGGCGCACATCCGCAGGGGCGACCTCTGGGTGAATCTCCTCGCGAGCGTTCTCCAGTGCCTGCATTGGTTCAATCCGGTTCTATGGCTCGCGTTCCGAAGAATGCGCAACGACCGGGAGTTGGCGTGCGACGCGCTGGTGCTGGACAAACAAACCCCAGAGACGCGTGAATCGTATTCCTGCACCCTGCTAAAAGTTCTCGAAGGACTCCACCACAGCAGCCCTCCGCACGGGGTTGTCGGAATTCTCGAAAAACACGGCAATCTCCGGGAACGCCTCACCCGAATCCTGACCCACATGCGCCCGACCAAGCTGTCTGTGCTCGGTGGTGGAGTCCTCTTGTTCACCATGGCAGCCATGCTGCTGACCCGCGCGGAGACCACCAAGCAGGAGGATCAGCCGAAACTGCCGCCCGCAGTCGCCAAACCGGAGTCTCTGGGTGACTCGGATCGTCTGGTGGCAGCAGCAGAAGCGGGCGATGCCGCCCTTGCGAGAAAAATCATCGAGGAATTGATCAAGAAAGATATCCGGTTCGACAAAGACGGCGCGACTCAACTCCTGAACTCGCTCGTGCTCACCCGCGACCTGAAAGCTTTCTCAATCCTGCTGGGTGAGCTTCGCCAGACAACCCTCGGAAAAGACTGGCAGCCGGACGACAATTTGCTCGCCGGTCTTGTGCGGGACGGGCACACGGACTTTCTCGATGCATTGCTCGCCTCCCGGTTGGATTTATCTCGGTTGCGGAAACAGCAGGAAATCGCCGATGACCGGATGAAACCATGGATCGATCGCCGGGCCAGTGAGGTCGAACGCGAGCGCAATGATATCAAGAATCTCATCGAAGCCTGCGCGAAAGGCGATCTGCCAAGGGTCAAGCAACTCCTCGATGCCGGGGTGAATGTGAATGCCTGTGGCACCGACGGAGATTCTTGGACACCTCTGACCCGCGCTGCCTCAGCCGGAAAAGCGGACGTGGTCCGGTTGCTGCTGGAGTATGGAGCCGAGGTCGATCTGCCCAAACATCCGGGCTGGGACTACACCCCACTCTGCCTCACGAGCAGCGTCGAGGTGGCGAACATCCTGAAAGCCGCCGGGGCCAACATCCACGCCAACCTCTTCCGCCGGAACACGAGCATCTTGACCTACGTCGCCATGTTCAACGGAGCTCCGATGGTCCAGTGGTTTCTCGACCAGGGACTCGATCCGAAAATGATCGGGGACAACAACGAGACCCTGCTCTTTGACGTGGAGGATTCCGAGACAGCAGAAATTCTTCTGAAGGCCGGGGTCGATCCGAACCACGAGAATGAATTCGGTGAGGTCGCCCTCCAGAACGCACGCAATGGGGGGGTCGTGGAATCGCTCATCAAAGCAGGTGCCAAAACTTCTGGCCTGAAACGTCCCCTGCTCGAGAGCCTGGTCGGAATGAACTCCGGGGACGCCTTGGAAAAACTCTTTGAGTTCCTACCCGCACCGGACCAACCGACTTTGCAACAAGCACTCACTCAAGCCGCATATCGAAACGCGGAGAAAGCTGCGGAGGTCCTTATCAAACATGGAGCCAAAGCCAATGAATCTGGAGCCTTTCCCACGGCGGATCACATGCTCCTGCCGCTTGAGGCCTGCTGTATCAGTGGCGCGCAGAAGACAGCGAAGGTTCTCCTCGCCAACGGGGCAGATCCGAACGCAGGAGCCCCCCCAGGCGAGATTCTCCGCTCAGCCATCTTAAACAAGCACAAGGAGCTGGTCGAGATTCTAAAGGTTGCGGGTGCTCGTGTAACATCTGAACCTCTCCCCCCAATTGATAGTGAGACAATTGAAAGCAAAATCGACTCTTGGGTGTTGCCACAAGTTGAGTTGCACTCAGAGTCATTAAGGTCTGCTCTGTCGAAGATCAATAGACTGGCTGCCGCTGCAGACCCAAACAAGAAGGGCGTGAATTTTGTTCTGAAAATCAAACCTGGTGGCAATGAGACACTCAAGATAACAATCAACATGGAAAACTGCACTTTACGGAAAGCTCTTCAGGAGGTTGCCAAACAAGGAAACCTGAAAATGATTGTGGATCCTTATGCCATTTCGTTTTTTCCTCTCGATTGAAAAGTCGGCAAGCAGTCCCCCTGAGTCGGCTTCCAGGAAATCAAAAATGCGCCCACTATTGAACAAACAAGACCGCAGCACCAACCTTCAAAACAAGCAATTGCCCCACGTCATTAATCTTTATGAAATCCACCATTCTCGTTATTCTCCTCACTGTCGCTTTTACTATTCGAGTTTCCGCAGAGGACGATTTTATTCGACTCTCCACGACCATGTTGGCTGCGGAAAAACGAACCAGCGCTCCCACCGTTACTGCAAGATCAGGTGTTGAGACGCAGGTTTCCTACCCGCTCGTATTCGAGGGATCCGTTCAAAAAACAGAAATCCTCATTGCATCAAAGGCAACAATTGAGAAAAGCACCATCCGCTACAATATCACGACATCAATACCCACAGAAAATATGGAAATCACCAAAGCAACATTCATTGGAACCACTGATAACAATAAACCGATAGTGTTTGAGTTTCAGAGCGGAGGAAAGGCTTACGGAATAAAACTTCTTCTTTCCATAGCAAACAGTGATGGGACGATCAATAAGGCGAGGAAAGAGAAATGAACGCCTCTCTTCCAGGAATGCTGGCGGGCTTTTCCGGCTGGATTTGGGAGGCATCGTGGCAGGCATCCGTCAAAGGTACCAGTTCTTCCATGTTGACATATTGAGTGAAATGGATGCGGAAAAGCGAACGGTTGTTCACCGCGAATCGAGCGTATTTCGGGGTCAGAGATTTCTGCGCAATTCTTGCGCGATCAGATCATCGAAGCGATTGAGCAATGTCCGACAGGTCGCCGACCACAGAGGCCGCGGATTGCGACAATGACGCGGCGCTCAGAGATCCTTGACGAAGGATTCCAGATCCGCGCACCGGATTGCCGCGCGGTGAAGGGCATGCAGGCGTGCGGAGTCAGAAATGTGTGAAATCTCCTCGCGGAGTCCATCGGGAACCCGATCAAAGCGGATTTCCAGAGCCTCGACGACGGCCTGCTGCTTGGCAGGAATCTTCCCCCTCAGAAATTCCTGGAATGGGGTGACTGGGAGCATCAATACCGGAAGGCAACGTGTGAAATTTCGTTGACACCGTTATCATATGAGCTAACATCGCGGCCATGTTGGAAGTCGTTTTTCACCTGACTGGGGAGGGTAAGTCGCCGGTGCGGGAATACCTCGACAGCTTGGACGCGAAACAAGCGGCCAGTGCTTTGGACATTTGCCGCGATGAAAACGATACACCCCTCGCCATCAGTTTATCTGCAAAAGATGACCGCCACGGATGATCTCTGGGAAGTCCGGGTGTTTTTTGCGGGAAATATCTTTCGTCTGCTTGGGTGGATGGAAGGGAGCGGCAAGCTGGTTCTGGCTCATGGTTTCACCAAAAAGACACAAAAAACTCCTCCGCAGGAAAAGGGATCCCGAATTCGCCGACGCCTATGAGGAAGAACGTCGCGAGTGGGAGCTTGGGCAGGTTCTCGCCAAGGCCCGCGAACGCGCGGGGCTTACCCAGGAAGCGCTTGCCAGGAAAATCGGGACCACGCGCAGCGCGGTTTGCCGCTACGAGCGTCAACCGACAAATCTTACGCTTTCGACTTTGGAAAAAGTCGCCCGCGCGATGGGCCGCAAACTCGTCGTGAAGTTGGCTTGACCCGCAGGGGAACTGGAACCTGGGGAGTCGGGTCAGTCAGAGATTTTCTGACACTTCTTGCGCGATCACCATGAGGCTTCCCGTTCTGGAGAACTCCGCTTGGATGGACTTCCCCTGAATCCGCCACGGCAAATAGTTTGGGGCGATTTGGGGCAGTTTGGGGGAATTGTATTGGCGTTTTCGGTCTTTGCTGGCGAATTGAAAACTCCGCATAAAACAACGCAACCATTTATATGCATGGTATTCAGAGTAATTATGCGGAAAAATCACTCATCAAACTTAACGGGCGTTTCGCCCGTTTTGACACTGATACCAAACACACACCGGGATGGGTAAAACAAGTCGGGCACCTCGGCGATGTGCCCCTACCACATGACCGGTAGATGGCTCGCCGAGCCGTCCGTCGATTCCACCCGTTTCGGTGTCAAAATGGCATGACTTTGCAAGCGCAGGCGGGTGTCTTTCACAGGTAGGACGCCTGTGTTCCCTGTTTTGCTATGACGGTCTCTCTTTATTTCCGAGAGATGGTATCAGCCCGGTTTGTGTTTGAAAGCGATCACTGATAGCGGGGGGAGGTCGAGCAGGATGGAGTGGGGTTTGCCCTGCCACGACCAATTTTCGTCCGCGCAGTGTCCGCCGTAATTGCCAACGTTGCTGCCGCCGTAGGTTTCGGCGTCGGTGTTGAGAATTTCCTCGTAGAAGCCCGGGGCATTGACTCCCACGCGGTAACCGCCGCGCACGACCGGTGTGGCATTGACGATGAAGAGGATTGTCGCGCCGGTGTGGGATTTGCGCAGGAACGACCACACGGTGTTGTCGGCGTCGTGAAAGTCAATCCACTCGTAGCCGTCGTAGGTATCATCGAGTTCGAAGAACGACGGCTCGTTTGTGTAGAGCCAGTTCAGGTGTTGAACCAGTCGGCGCAAGCCGTCGTGGAGGGGGAACTGGGTAAGGTGCCAGTCGAGGCTGAACCCGTGTTGCCACTCGTGCCACTGCCCGAATTCCATGCCTTGGAAAATCAGTTTTTTGCCGGGGTGCGCCCACATCCACGCGAGGAACATCCGGCAATTCGCGAATTTCTGCCAGAGATCGCCCGGCATTTTGTCGAGGAGGGAGCCTTTTCCGTGGACGACCTCGTCGTGGCTGAGCACGAGGACGAAATGTTCCTGAAAGGCATACAGCATGGAGAAGGTGATTTCCCCTTGGTGGTAGCGGCGGTGGATCGGTTCTTTGCTGACGTAGCGCAGGCTGTCGTTCATCCAGCCCATGTTCCACTTGAATCCGAATCCGAGCCCGCCGGTGTAGGTCGGGCGCGACACACCCGGCCAGGCGGTCGATTCCTCGGCGATCATTGTGATCCCGGGGAACCGCTCGTAGGTGACTTCGTTGCAACGTTTGAGGAAGTTGATGGCGTCGAGGTTCTCGCGTCCGCCGAAGCAATTCGGGATCCACTCGCCGGGCTTGCGCGAGTAGTCAAGGTAGAGCATCGAGGCGACCGCATCCACTCGCATCCCGTCGATGTGGTATTCGTCCATCCAGAAGAGGGCATTGCCAATGAGGAAATTTTTCACCTCATTGCGCCCGTAATTGAAGATGAGCGTGCCCCAGTCCATGTGTTCGCCGAGGCGCGGATCTTCGTGTTCGTAGAGGCAGGTGCCGTCGTAGCGTGCGAGACCGTGGGCATCCTTGGGAAAGTGTCCGGGCACCCAGTCGAGGATGACGCCGATGCCGGCCTGATGGCAGCGATCCACAAAATTGCGGAACTCGTCCGGATTTCCGAACCGGCTGGTCGGCGCGTAGTAATTGACGACTTGGTATCCCCAAGAGCCGTCGAACGGATGTTCCATCACGGGCAGCAACTCGATGTGCGTGAAGCCCAATTCTTTCACATACGGGATCAGGCGGTCGCCCAGCTCGATATAGCTCAGGAAGCGGTCGCCTTCCTCGGCAATCCTCTGCCAAGAGCCCAGATGCACTTCGTAAATGCTCATCGGGGTCGTGTAGGGATCCCGGCGCCCGCGCCTTTCCATCCACGCGCCATCGTCCCACCGGTAGCGTTCCAGATCGAAAACGATACATCCGGTCTGCGTGGTGTGCTGCGCAAAAAATGCGTAGGGATCGGTTTTTAGAAACACTTCGCCGTGCGGTCCCCGCAGCTCGAATTTGTAGTGGGCCCCCTCGTGCACGCCCGGAAGAAAAATTTCCCAAACACCCGAGGGGACGAGTTTGCGCATCGGGTGGATCCGGCCATCCCAGCCGTTGAAGTCGCCCACCACGCTGATCCGCTGGGCCGCCGGTGCCCACACCGAAAAATGAACCCCCTCGACGCCATCGACCACCCGGACATGTGCCCCCAGCTTCTTGTAGATATCGTAGTGGGTTCCCTCGTTGAAAAGATACACGTCCATTTCTCCCAGAACCGGGCCGAAGGAATAGGCATCCCGCTCGTGCCATCGGTCGCCCGAATGTCCGGTGAATTCGAGCGTGTAGCCGAACGATCCCGTCACTCCGGGCAGGGCCTCTTCGAACAACCCGGACTCATGCACCCGCGCCAATTCAAACCTCTGGCCCGAATGGTCGTCCGCCACGATTTCCACCTTGGCCGCATCCGGGCGGAAGACCCGGGCCACCCAGCGTTTTTGAAACTCGCGCAGTCCGAGAACCCGGAAGGGATCGCAATGACGGGCTTCAATGAGCGGATAGAAATCGTCGTCGGGAAGGAATGAGGGATTCATCTTCCCGCAAAAGTAGATGCCCGCCGCCGTTCTGCACAGATTTTCTTCCGATTTTTACCGTCTCTCCTTGCTTGCCATCACTGACGATGGCACTATCGATCCCATGAATTTTTTCCTCGCTCTCTTGCGAAAGCTGCTCCGGAGACCGGATCCGAAGCCACGCATACTGACCCGGTGGACGCCGGTCTGATTCCTGATCGAACGCAAACCGGATCCTGTTTCTGACAGAGTTTCCCTCATGTCCGCTCCCCAATCCAAACACCGCTCGCTACTGGGCATGCTCTCGCGACTCGATGCGCATCACCGGTTTATTATCTCCGTCGTGGTGGCACTTCTCTGCTACGTTTTTTTCTTCGGCCGTTTGCAATGGGGGAAACATCTCATCCTGTCGTGGGACGCCTTCACCCTCTGCCTGTTGACCTTGGCGTGGGCCAGAATCCTGACAGCCCAGCCCAAGGTCGTTCTTCACACCGCCCGTCTGCAGCACTCCGCCCGGAAGGGGATTTTCCTGTTTATCCTGGCATCCTCCTGCGCGAGCCTGACCGCCGTTTTCTTCCTTCTGCGTCCGGCAAAGAGCCTTTCCGCAACGAAGGCCGGAGAGCATATCGCTTTGGCCTTGGCGACCGTACTCCTCTCCTGGGCGCTCATTCACACGATCTTCGCACTGCAATATGCCTACCTCTATTACTGCCGTCAGCCGACAGAAGACTGCCCCGGTGCCGCGTTGCTCTTCCCGGGGAGCAAGATCGATCCGGATTACTACGATTTTTCCTACTTCAGCTTCATCATCGGAATGACCTCGCAGGTATCGGATGTGCAGATCGGATCAAGGGAGGTTCGGCGCTGGGCACTCCTGCACGGTCTCATTTCCTTTGCTTTCAACACAGCGGTTCTGGCTCTCGGGATCAATATTGTCTCCGGACTTTTGTGAAGGGCCGGGAAAAGGGGAAGACGGCACATTCCGGGACGGCCCGCCGTTACGCTCTCCAGTCATGAGGATCAAGATGCAGAAAAAAGAGGTGTTTTTCCAAGCACCGGAAATGAAGTCTTTTACAACGGGCGACGATTCTGTTACGACTCGATCACCTGATGGAGCCCGACACCATAATTTCCACCGAACGCAGGTTCACGGGCCTTCCCGTGGCACCCGGCATCGCCCACTGCGTTGCGGTGGTTCATTTGGAAGAGGACGAGGACATCGCGCCCCGGCAGATCCCGCCCCACGAACTGCCCGAGGAAATCGCCCGCTTCGAGTCGGCCTTGATCTCCACCCGAGCCGAACTGCTCGGAATCCAGCAGCGGATTGCCGGCGCGATCGGCGCCAATGACGCCAGTATTTTTGACGCGCATTTGCTGGTTGTCGAGGATCGCACCCTGATTGATGAAGTACTCCGCAGCCTAGAACGGGAGCACTGCAACGTGGAATACATCTTCCGCCGGGTTGCGGACAAATATTGCCGCACGCTTTCGGAAATTGACGACCCCTACCTGCGCGAGCGGGTCGTTGACATTGAGGACGTGGCCCGCCGTGTCATCCGCAACCTGCTCGGCAAGGCCCCGCGCAATGCGGCGACACACGACCGGCCTCATATCATCGTCGCGCACGAGCTCACCCCCTCCGATACCGCTCAACTCAACCGGGAACTGGTGCTGGGATTTGCCACGGAGACGGGCAGCAAGACATCGCACACGGCGATCATGGCCCGCTCGCTCGAGATCCCGGCCATCGTCGGACTGCATGACATTTGCCACCTGCTCACCAGCGGAGAGGATGTCCTGCTCGACGGTTACACCGGGGTTCTCATCGTCAACCCCTCGCCGGAGACGCTTCAGGAATACGGACGCATCGAGTCCCAGAAAGAGGAGGTCAGCGAACGCCTCGAACTGATCCGGGAGACCGCCTCGACCACACGTGACGGACGGCATATTATCCTCTCGGCCAACGTGGATCTGCCCGAGGAACTCGACGACGTGAGTGCCAGCGGGGCCGAGGGGATCGGGCTTTACCGCACGGAATTCCTTTATCTGAACCGTGCCGCTCCTCCCGGAGAGGACGAGCAATACGAACAATACCGGATCGCCGCCGAAAAAGCCCGGCCGCACGGAGTTATCATTCGCACGCTCGACATCGGGGGCGACAAGTCCGCCCAAAGCCTCCATCTTGCGGAGGAACAAAACCCGTTTCTTGGCTGCCGGGCCATCCGTTTCTGCCTCCAACACCCCGAAATTTTCAAAACCCAGCTCCGGGCAATCCTCCGGGCCGCCACCTCGAATACCATCCGCATCATGTATCCCATGATTTCGGGATTGGGAGAGCTCAGGCAGGCGAATGCGCTCCTCGAGGAAAGCAAGGCCGAACTGGCTGCCCGGGGAGTTCCGTTCAACCCCTATATCGAAGTCGGCATCATGATCGAAATTCCCAGCGCGGTTTTGGTCAGCGACCACCTGGCAAGGGAAGCCAGCTTTTTCAGCATCGGAACAAACGATCTCATTCAGTATTCGATTGCCGTGGATCGCGTGAATGACCGCATCGCTCACCTCTACAATCCCACGCATCCGGCGATCCTGCGGATGATCAAAATGGTGGTCGATGCCGCGCACGCCCATGGAATCTGGGCCGGCGTGTGCGGGGAAATGGCCGGGGAAGTCCAACTCACGCCGCTGCTTGTCGGTCTGGGAGTGGACGAACTCAGCGCGGCCAGTTCGCTGGTTCCTCGTATCAAAAAGGCGGTTCAGTCGCTGGACTCACAGGTTTGCACCGACCTCGTCAACCGCGTTATCACCATGAAAGACTCGGAAGAAATCTTTGAAATCAGCCGCCAGATGGCCCGCGACCACTACGCGGAGATTGCCGACTGATCGCGAAGAGTCTCCGCACAAGAAATTATGATCGGTCAAATGTGCAAGAAGTTGCTTCGTCTTCTCTTTGGGGGATTTCTCTGCGCCGGGAGCGTTTATCAATGCCTCGCGGAAGCTCCGGCCTTCGGCTTTGACAAAATCCTCTTTGTCAAACGGATCAACTTCCAATCGAACCACTATTATACCGATTACATTAACGGAGGATTTTTTCCGGAAGGAAACCTTTGCATCCTGGATCTGAAAACCGGCGGAACCACCGATGTCGTCAAGGGGCTAACAGGCGGCATGTTCGGGCGGTATGACCTCTCCTTTGACGGCAAGAGGGTCGTGTTCGCCTGGAAGAAAAGTGCGGACGAAGGCTATCGCATTTATGAATGCGGTATCGACGGCAGCGGGCTCCGGCAGTTGACGTTTCCGCCTGCAAACGAGGCCGAGCTGATCGCCAATTACCGGCTCGGGTATCATCATGGAACCGACGACATGGATCCGTGCTACCTGCCTGATGGCGGGATTTCCTTCATTTCCACCCGCTGCCAATACGGGACGCTCTGCGATCCTCCGGATATTTTTACGACCACCGTCCTCTACCGGATGGATGCCGACGGTGGCAAGATCGAGAAGCTGACGAACAGCGCGCTGAGCGAAGCGACCCCTTGTGTGGGAAACGATGGGCGCATCCTTTACACCCGCTGGGAATACGTGGACAAGGGGGCCGTCAGTGTCAAAGCCCTCTGGGCCGTCAACCCCGATGGCACCGGCTCCAGCGAGGTCTACGGTGCGGACATCGCCCTTCCTCCAACGCTGATCCAAGGCCGCCAGATTCCCGGAAAGGGCAGCCTTTATGTCGTCCTCGGCACCCCGCATTGTCCGCAAAACTCGATTGGGACGGTCATTCTCATCGATGGCAGCAAAAACACCCGCACGCGTGATCCGATGACCTATATCACGCCCGATGTGGATGTGCGCGGCGAGGCGGGCTTCTGGTTTGATCCCGCAGGCAAATGGGGCAAGCGCCTTTTCAAAGATCCCTATCCGCTTTCGGAAAAACAGTTTCTCGTTTCCCTCAATCCTACCGGCGACCCCAAGGAGAAGACCAACTGGGGGCTTGCTCTGCTGGAGGAGTCCGGAGATACGAAGTCCATTTACCAAGATGCGACCATTGGTTGTTTCGAGCCCATGCCGCTGCGCCCCCGGCCGACGCCTCCGGTCATCCCTTCCAACCGCGATCCAAAAAAGGCCGCAAAGGGGCTCGCCACCTGTATCGTGCAGGATGTCTATCAAGGGATGGAGGAGATCAAGCGCGGCGAAGCGAAATACCTGCGCATCAACGAGCAGGTCTCCCGGCCTTGGAGCGCGCGCCGCACTTATCCGGGCGATGGTTACGACCAGCAGCACGCCTGCGTGAGCAAGGACGCCAGCTTGGGGCTGAAAGTCCAGCATGGCATCGTCCCGGTCGAGGCCGACGGATCGGCCTATTTTGTCGTTCCGGCCGATCGCAATATTTTCTTCCAGGTTCTCGACGCCAACTTCATGGAACTCCAGCGCGAACGCACTTACGTCAACTACCGCCCCGGTGAGACCCGCTCCTGCGTGGGCTGTCACGAGACGCCCAACCATGTTCCCCCGGTGCAACCCCGCGCCTTGCTGGCCTTGAAACGTCCTCCCTCGGTGCCCGGGCCGCAGCCGGGCGAAACCTCGGGTGCCCGTCCGCTCAATTACGCCACCGACGTGCAGCCGATCTGGGACAAGCATTGTGCCGAGTGCCACTCCGGCGCAAATCCGAAAAGCAGTCTCGACCTGAGCGGGGAGATGACGGCGCTCTTCAATAAATCCTACGAAAGCCTTATGCCGGAGCGTCGCAAGAAGCCGCTGACCGATCCCAAGTTGCTCGGGCCGATCATTGGCGAAAATCACCCCAAGACCGGCAATGTCGAATACCTCCCCGCGAAATCGCTGGGCTCGCATACCAGCGTCCTCGTGGCCATGCTCGCCAATGGCAAAGTGCAGTTGGCCAATCCCGAGGACGCCGCCCGCGTGGCCAAGCTGGCCGAGTCGCATCGCACCGTGAAACTCTCGCCGGAAGAACTCATCCGCGTCACTACCTGGGTGGATTCCAACGGACAATATTACGGCAGTTATTTCGGGAAGCGGAATCTGAAATTTGGCAAGGATCCCGATTTCCGGCCCGTGCCAACATTTCAAGACGCAACCCGCCAACAGTAATCGGCCTGCTCAAATCCCCCATGGCTTAAGAAAATGCAGCCCCTTTCCGGAACCCTCCTCATTTTCTTGCTCGCCGCGCTGGCACCTCTCGTCGGCGCCACAGACGCCCCCGCCATCAAGCACCGCTTTTTGGCCGTGGACGAATCGCGCACCCAACTGCTCATGATCGACCAGTTTAATCCGGAACAGAACTGGACGCTCCCCCTGCCTGTGAAGTGTCGGGACTACCAGCTGATCGGCAACAACCAAATCCTGCTGAATGCCCCTGATGGATACTATGTTTATGACCTCGGCACGCGGGCGCTGGTCAAGGAACTGCACGTCCCGGCCTACAATGGCACGTGTTCGGTGCGGCGGCTGGCCAATGGGCACACGTTTCTCACCTGCAACCAGCAGGGGATCAACGTGTATGAGCTTGACGACAAAGATGTGCTCCTGAACAAAGCGGCCTTTCCCTCACTCAGCGCCATGCGGCTCATGCGGATTTCTCCTGCCGGAACGCTCCTCTTGGGTGCTAATGGTAACTTTGTCGTCGAAGCCGACATGACGGGGAAAGTCTTGAGGCAGTTTCCGCTCCCCGCCCCCGCCAAACACGTCTACCAAGTGCTCCGACTCCCCAACGGCAATTTGCTCGCATCCTCCGGCTACGGACATTTCCTTGCCGAGCTCGACCCCGCCGGAAATGTCGTCAAACGGATCGACCCTCCGGCTTCCACTCGGGAAAATCTTTATCATTTCTTCGCCGGCTTCCAGCTTTTGAAAAATGGGAACATCGTCCAATGCAACTGGATCGGCCATGGCGCCCAAGACAGCGCCAAGGGAGTGCAACTCCTGGAGTTTGATCCCGCTGGAAATGTGGTCTGGACATGGCATGACGCCCAGATGGCCGGATCCATCCACGGCATCATTGTTCTCGACGATCTCGATACAAGCGTCCTCAACGACGACCAGTCCGGCACGCTTCAAGCGATGCCGTCATCGGGCTTGAAACACTAATAGACTGCCTACCCCAACCGTGAAATATCGCTCATGGCACCAATTTCTCGCCCTGGCAGCCGTGCTCGTGCCGGTTGCATTGCTGCAAGCCGCGCCCGAACCGAAACCGAACATTGTCGTCATCCTTGTTGACGACATGGGTTACGGTGACATTGGGGCGTTTGGCTCAAAGGTCAACCGCACCCCGAACCTCGACCGCATGGCAAACGAAGGCATGAAGCTCACCAGTTTCTACGCCGCCCCTGTCTGCACGGCATCACGGGCGCAGTTGCTGACCGGTTGCTATGCCAAGCGTGTCTCGCTGCCCGGGGTTCTTCCTCCGCTGAGTCCGATCGGTCTCAGCGCGAAGGAACACACCATCGCCAGCCTCCTCAAGGCGCAAGGTTACGCGACGATGTGCATCGGCAAATGGCACGTCGGCGACCAGCCGGAATTTCTGCCGACCAATCGGGGGTTCGACCATTACTTCGGCCTGCCGTATTCCAACGACATGGGCGGGGACAACAAGCCGAACGCCAAAGGAAAGATCCGCCCGCCGTTGCCCCTGATCCGTGATGCCAAAGTCATCGAGGCTCCCGTTGACCAGGACTCGCTGACCGCCCGATATACTGAAGAAGCTGTAGAATTCATCACGACCAACAAGGATCGGCCGTTTTTCCTCTACTTCCCGCACACGGCGGTTCACGTCCCTCTGCATCCGGGCGCAAACTTCAAAGGCAAATCGGCCAACGGCACCTACGGCGATTGGGTCGAGGAGGTCGATTGGAGCGTCGGCCGCGTGCTCGAAACCTTGCGTTCCCTCAAACTGAGCGATCACACCGTTGTTCTCTTCACAAGCGATAACGGCCCTTGGTTGAGCTGCGGGAAGAACGGGGGATCGGCCGGGCCGTTGACAGGCGGAAAATTTACGACGTGGGAAGGCGGGATGCGCGAACCGATGATCGCCTGGTGGCCGGGAAAAATTGCGGCCGGCACCGCCTGCGATGCTGTGATGAGCGAAATGGATCTGCTGCCGACATGCGTCAAACTCGCCGGCGGGATTGTGCCGAGCGACCGGAAGCTTGATGGTCTGGACATCTGGCCGCTGCTCGCCGGGCAGACGAAGGAGTCGCCTCGCGAGGCTTTGTTCTATTTCAACGGCAACAAGCTCGAAGCCGTTCGCTCCGGTTCATGGAAGCTCGCCATCGCACCGCAAGACAAACACGAAAAGGGGGAAGGGAAAGCCGTCTCACAAACCGGCCCGCGCCTCTACAACCTCGACGCCGACATTTGCGAAAAGACCGACGTGGCCGCGCAACATCCCGAGATCGTCGCCAGGCTGGAAAAGCTCATCGAGCCGATGAAATCCGACCTCGGCCTCGACGGCACCGGACCCGGCGTCCGCCCGACCGACCGGGTCGCAAACCCGGTTCCGCTGCTGAAGCGCATCGGCACGGAGTACGATTAACCCTATGCATAAACAAATTCTGACAGCTCTCACTCTTGCATTCACAATTCATGCCGCCAGCCTCTTCGCTCGCGAGATCCCCATCGCGGTTCCTTCCGATCTCAATCTCCTGAACACCGCTCTCCCCGGCGATGTGTTTACCCTCAAAAACGGAGTTTGGACCGACGCCCACATCAACATCAAGAAAGGAGGGAGCGCAGAGAGCCCCTTGGTGATCCGTGCCGAAACTCCCGGCCAAGTGGTTTTGAACGGAAGTTCCAGCCTCGAATTCAATGCCCCGCATGCAACCGTGGAGGGCCTGCTTTTCAGCAAGGGAGCGATAAAGGGGGGGGCCGTCATTGCGTTCAAATCCGACCATGGAACGCTGCGCAACACTGCGGTCGTGGATTACAACCCGGCGAAATTCGAGACGCGCTACTACTGGGTCTATTTTCACGGGAATAACAACCTGGTTGATCACTGCTATTTCAAAGGAAAAAACCACGACGATCCGCTCATCGGCAACCACTGGGACGGAAGCGAACACAACACCGTGTCGGCTTCCTACATCAAGGACATTCCTTATGTGAACGCCAACGGCCGGGAAGATTTCCGGATCTGGGGGTATGGCAGAGACAATGAACTCGGCGAGGGAGGTGCCTTTTTCACGATCAAAGGGAATCTGCTCGACCATGCCGACGGCGAGGGAGAGGAAGTCATTTCGCTCAAATCGAACCGCAACCGTGTCATTCGAAACACGATCCTTGCCACGCGCGGAGGGATCAACCTTCGTGCCGGGAATTTCAATACCGTCCAAGACAACATCATTCTTGGCAAGGGCGTCCCGGGCTCGTCAGGGATTCGGATGTCGGGACAAAACCTCGTCATAAAAGATAATTATGTCTCGGGTTGCGAATTTGGCATTCGCGTTTCCTGCGGAGAGTATATCGAGAAGAACCTGACAGGAAAATATGTTGCTTGTCTTCGCAAGCGTCCGCTCCCTCAGATTGCGATTCCGGCTTACGGACAGGTGAAGAATCTCATGCTGAGCGGGAACGTTCTGGTCGGAATCAAGGAGGCGGATCTGGACTTCGGCGCAAGATACAAGGTGCATTGGCCCAAGTCGCAGAACATCCTCTTACCCGAAAGCTGCCAGATTGAAAACAACCGGTTCATTCGGCCCAAAGGAGGCGTTTCGGTCACTGGAGCACTTCCCGATACGGACAAGGATCCCGTGGTTCCCCGGCTGACCTACCAGCCGAACAAGTTCGCCGGGAACGTGGTCGAAGGTGGAGAGGTCAACTTCGTTCCGGCCAAGTCTGGGTTCACCGTGAAGCAACTGCCCTTGGGCTGGACCGAGGCCCGGGAAGTCGCGAAATACAAGCCGCTCACTTCGTCCGATGTCGGTCCTGATTGGGCTCGAAACAAAGGTCTATGAAACTTGCTAAAATAACACTATGAAACCAACTCTACTCACCACCGCTTCACTCCTTCTGCTGGCACTCGTCTCCTCCTCCCCGTCTTCGCTCGCGCAGAGCAGCCATGAGTCCGGGTCGCAAACAAATAATAAGGCCGCCCGCCCATTGCCACCCGCCCCAGCCGGTGTGGTCATCAAGGAAAACGTGGCCTACCTCGCGAAAGACCGTCAGGAAAAGCTCGATCTTTACACCCCGGCGAATCGCGCCAAGGACGTGCTCTCCCCAGCAGTGGTGTTGATCCACGGGGGAGGCTGGACGGGCGGTGATAAGTCAAGCGGTCGGGAGTTTATCGCGGGCACCACGCTAGCGAAGGCCGACTATGTGGCTGTGAGCATCAACTACCTGCTTGGGCAGGCTGAGGCCTGGCCGACAGACATCCAAGATTGCAAAAATGCCGTGCGCTGGCTTCGAGTCAATGCCGAGCGCCTCCAGATCGATCCAAACCGAATCGGGGTGATGGGCGGATCCGCAGGCGGACACCTCGCGCTGATGGTTGCCTACACTCCCGACCTCCCAGCGCTCTCTCCCAAAGAACCATATCCCAATGTTTCCGACCACGTCTCGGCCTGTGTCGACATGTACGGCATCAGTGATCTCTTCACCCGCCAGGGCTCGCCCGGCGGCGTCCCAGATGGGAAAGTGCGTGCTCACGAAGCGATCATGAAGGATTCAGCAGCAAAGGCACCGGATGCCTGGAAGCTTGCCTCTCCCGTGTCGCACATCACAAAAAATACCGTTCCGACGCTGATTCTCCATGGAGACAAGGACGAAACCGTCGACCAAAACCAATCCAAAGAGCTTGCGGAAAAGCTCACCGCAGCCGGAGTCGAAAATCGCCTCATGATCGTGCCCGGAGCCAAGCATTCCTTTGGGATGGATGCCAACACCGATGTTTCCACTGCCATCATGTCGTTTTTTGACTCCCATTTGAAGACGCCTGCTCTCCCTGCGAAGAACTAATGCTCCCGCTTCTCGTTTCTTTTATACCGCAGATTCTCGCAGATTTCCGCAGATTGCAAACTGTCCGAAGGCCTTTCATGGTCAGCGCGCCGTCGCACTCGGCAGAAGGGAAATCTTTGGATCTTGCTTCGATAACTCCCTCTTCCATCCGCGCAAATCTCGTTCAGCTGCGGCTGCATCCTCTGCAGTATTTGGGATTGATTGCGGTAGCATTCATTTCGCATTTCATTCTTGTCAGCACCTCGTCTGCTGCGGACAAGCCTAACGTCATTTTTGTGATTGCGGATCAATGGCGCGAGCAGGCGCTTGCCTGCACCGGTGACCCGAATGTGAAGACGCCGAACCTCGACCGCTTTGCCGGCGAGTCGGTTCAGTTCGTCAACGCGGTATCGGGCACGCCGGTTTGCACTCCGGCCCGGGCATCGCTGCTCACGGGGCAGCGCCCGCTTACGAACGGGCTTTTCACAAATGATAAGCCGCTGAATCCCGAAGCCGTGACGATGGGGAAGGTTTTTGCGGCGGCCGGCTACGACACGGCCTGCATCGGAAAGTGGCACGTGGACGGGCACGGTCGAACGAACTTCATCCCGCGCGAGCGGCGGCAGGGGTTTGAGTACTGGAAGGTGCTGGAGTGCACGCATGATTACAACCGCTCGCCCTATTATGCCGACGGCCCTGAGAAGCTCATGTGGGAGGGCTATGATGCGATCGCGCAGACGCGCGATGCGGAGAGCTTCGTGACCGCGCATGCGAAATCGGCGAAGCCGTTCCTGCTCTGGCTCGCATGGGGGCCTCCGCACAATCCCTATCACATGGCGCCTCAGAAATTCCGTGCCATGTATGATCCGAAGAACATCCAGCTGCGCCAGAATGTGCCGTTGACGGTCGCCGCGAGCGCCCAAAAGGATCTTGCGAACTACTATGCGAACTGCACCGCGCTGGATGATTGCTTCGGCAGCCTTTGGAAAACGCTCAAGGACGCGGGCATCGAGGAGAATACCATCATCGTCTTCACAAGCGATCACGGCGACATGCTCTACTCGCATGACATGCAGAAAAAACAGAAGCCGTTCGACGAGTCGGTCCGGGTGCCGATGTTTTTCCACTGGCCGCACGAGTTCGCCCGCACAAACCTCAAGGCCGACGGTCCCATCAACAGCGAGGACGTGATGCCTACGCTGCTGGGCCTTTGCGGCATCGCCATTCCGAAGACGGTGGAGGGCCTCGATTTCAGCGCAAACCTGCACGGCGGAAAGGATCCCTCCGATGGCGCTGCCCTGATCCGCTGTCCGGCGCCGTTTAGCGAGTGGGCGCGAGCAAAGGGCGGGCGCGAATACCGGGGGATTCGCTCCACGCGCTACACCTACGTGCGCGATCTCAATGGCCCGTGGCTGCTGTTCGACAACAAGGTCGATCCCTATCAGGAACACAACCTGGTCGGGCTGCCTGATCAGGCCGCACTACAGGCCCAGCTCGATGCCCGGCTAAAACAAAAGCTCGCCGACGCTCACGACGAGTTCCTTCCCGCCGCTGCCTACGTCAAAAAGTGGAACTACCAATACAGCGAGGAGTAGGGTGAAGGATTGCTGACAAATTTCGTAGATGGAGTGCAAGTGGCCCCGCTGCTGGAAACGGTATCGTGGATTTTGCGTTCACACCCAGTCCGCGCAGAGTAATTCGGCCTGCATGAGGACAGTCTTTACCGCCTCCTCCTGCAAGTCGGGTGGGTAGCCGTATTTGTTGAGAATGCGCTTCACCATGACTTTGATTTTGGCGCGGGCGCTTTCGCGGAGAGTCCAGTCAATCGTCACGCTTTTGCGGACCTGTGTGATGAGTTCGGCGGCGATGACTTTCAATTTGTCGTCGCCCATGGCTTTCACGGCGGATTCGTTGGCGGCCAGGGCGTCGTAGAACGCAACCTCGTCGTCGGTCAGGCCGAGATCCACGCCACGTTTGCTGGCGGCATCCATCTCTTTTGCCAGTTTGATGAGTTCCTCGATCACCTCCTGTGTGGCAATGGCGCGGTTGTGGTAGGCGTTGAGGGTCTTTTTCAGCTTCTCGCTGAAAAGCTGGCTCTGGACGAGGTTGCGTTTCGAGCGAACCTTGAGTTCGTCCTTCAGGAGCTTTTCCAGCAACTCGGCGGCGACGTTTTTGTATTTCAGGCCGCGCACTTCGGCGAGGAACTGGTCGGAAAGGATGCTGATGTCCGGCCTAGGCAGACCGGCGGCGGTGAAGACATCGATCACTTGGCCGTCTGTGGTGATGGCTCTGGATACGAGTTGGCGAACGGCGGCGTCGATCTGCTCGGGCGTCTTTTTCGTCCCGGTGGTCTGTTTGTTCAGTGCAGCTTGAATAGCTTGGAAGAACGATACGTCGTCACGGATTTCAGTGGCTTCGTCGCTGGCGGCACAGAGGGCGAATGCGCGGGAGAGTTCCATGACGACCTGCACCCAGCGCTTTTTGCCGTCCTCTTGATCAAGAATGTGTTCCTGACCGGCGGGGATGAGGGCGAGGCGTTCGGCTGGCTTGCCGGTAGTCCATTTCGACCAGTTAAATCCGTGGAGCATGTCGCAGGCGACCCCGTATTTTTCCATCAGCACGGCGATGGCCTGCCGGGTGTCGTAGGTGGGATCTCCCTTGCCGCCGCTCTCGGTGTAGGTGGCGAGGGCATGTTTGAGCTGGTCGGCGAGGCCGAGGTAATCAACCACCAGTCCACCGGGTTTGTCACGGAAGACGCGATTCACGCGGGCGATGGCCTGCATGAGGCCGTGGCCCTGCATCGGCTTGTCGGCATACATCGTGTGCAGGCAGGGCGCGTCGAATCCGGTCAGCCACATGTCACGCACGATCACGATGCGGAACGGGTCTTTGCTGTCCTTGAACCGATTTGCAAGCTTCCGACGTTTTTCCTTGTTGCGGATGTGGGGCTGCCAGTCTGGACCGTCCTCGGCGCTGCCGGTCATCACAACTTTGACCACGCAGGATTTTCCCTTCTCGGCTTCGGCGTCGTCGTCCTTGGCGCTGGCCCATTCGGGACGAAGTTTGACGAGGGCGTTGTAGAGATCCACGCAGATCCGGCGGCTCATGCAGACGATCATGGCCTTGCCGTCGATGGCCTCGGCCCGCTTTTCAAAATGGGTGACAAGATCGGCGGCGATGATCGCGATGCGCTTCGGATCCCCGACCAATGCTTCCAGTGCCGCCCACTTGGTTTTGAGCTTCTCCTTCTTTGTCTGCTCCTCGCCTTCCGTGATGGATTCGAACTCCTCGTCGATCTTCGGCATCTCGGCGGCGTTGAGCCCGAGCTTGGCGATCCGGCTCTCGTAATAGATCGGCACCGTGGCCTTGTCGGCGACGGCGCGCTGGATGTCGTAGATGCTGATGTAATCCCCGAAGATCGCCCGCGTGTTGGCATCCGTCTGCTCAATCGGCGTCCCGGTGAACCCGATAAACGAGGCGTTCGGGAGGGCATCCCGCATGTGACGGGCGAGGCCGTCAATAAGGTCGTATTGGCTGCGGTGTGCCTCATCGGCAATCACGATGATGTTCCGGCGCAGGCTCAGGGCAGGCATCTTCTCGCCTTTTTCGGGCATGAACTTCTGGATCGTGGTGAAGATGACCCCACCGCTGGCCACCGCGAGCAATTCGCGGAGGTGTTCCCGGCTCTCGGCCTGCACCGGTGTCTGGCCGAGGATTTCGTGGCACCGCTGGAACTGGCCGAAAAGCTGGTCGTCCAGATCGTTCCTGTCGGTCAGCACGACGAGTGTTGGATTCTGCATCGCCGGATGCCTCACCACTCGGGCTGCGTAAAACAGCATCGAGAAACTTTTTCCGCTGCCTTGGGTGTGCCAGACAACCCCTGCCCGCCGGTCGCCGGGTTTGCCTCCATGCATCTTGCCCGCCCAGTAGGTGCCGGGGTCTTCACGGACCGTTCCGGTCTTTTCTTGTTCCGGCAATTGGGAAGCACGAATCGTCTCGGTCACCGCCACATTCACCGCATGGAACTGATGGTATCCCGCGATGATCTTGTGGACCGCGCCGGAATCGGGATCATCCTCGAAGACGATGAAATGCTGGAGCAGGTCGAGGAAACGTGACGGTTCGAACACGCCCTTTATCAGGCCTTCGAGTTCCAAACCGCTGGGTGGAGCATCATGCTCCCGCCAGACTTTGAACCATTCCTGGTTGGCCGTGAGGGAACCGATGCGGGCCTGCAAGCCATCGCTGACGACGAGAAGCGCATTGTAATGCAGCAGCGAGGGGATCTCTGCCTTGTATGTCTGCATCTGGGCGTAGGCACTCCAAACCGTGGTGTCCTCGTCAGCCGCATTTTTCAATTCGATCAGCCCCAACGGGAGACCATTGACGAAAACGACGATGTCTGGGCGCCGGTTGTTTTGCCCCTCGATCACCGTGAACTGGTTCA
>Ga0118677_10000154_pt2 | contig 104859 bp, 81 predicted proteins | sample AliMusrvi5mmetaG_FD_86154 | JGI IMG/M metagenome (GOLD analysis project Ga0118677, IMG submission 86154)
CTTCAAAGCCTCCAAGTCGCAAGAACGTTTCCAGCACCTGTTGCAGCGACGGCACGATGTCGTCGGGGTGTTTTCCGGGATGAAAGCGCATATTTACGGCGATACCGCCGATCATGGGCGCATGATCCCATTTCGTCACTGAACGAATGGCTGCGGTTGGGCCGAACACCTCGCGCCCCTGTGCCGGGCCAGAACCATCAGCGAACGGGAATCCCGCCAGCCGCCCATCAGCTGACGCGCAGGTCTGCCGTCCCAACGCTTCGTGCATAATCCAACAAAAGAAACCGGGTACCACGGCATCGCCCCAGTAGCTGCGGTATTGTTCGCTCTCCGCGAGCAGGAATTCCGTGATTTCACCAGCCAAACTATCAACGCGATCATCGTCGCAGCCGTATTTAGGCACCCGTGCCAGCATCGCGTGGATTTCGGGATACCCGGCAAAATTCGCCCACAACGCCTCACGCAGCGAGGTCAGCGTCAGGGTGCCATCTTCATAGACCAGTTGCCGCATCGCCGCCAGCGCATCGATAAGGTTGGCCAGACCAACGAAGGAGGATTCTACCCAGTTCACCCGTGCCCCCCCCTGGTCGATGTCCTTACCCCGCGCCAGACAGTCGTGTACGAAACAGGAGAGCAGCGGGAAGCCACCTCCCTGCGCGCGACTCATCATGTTGATATGCTCTGCAATGACCCCGTGGCGAATCTGCTCGCGTAAACGACATTGAAAACGCTGCAACAGGTCATCGAACGAGGCAATCTCCGGCAACGGCGCCAGCGTGTCCACAAGGTGCACCGGGATACCCAGCACGTCATGCAACGCCTGCATTAGATTGTAGTATGGACTGGCCACATAGACATTGCTCATGGCGATGGGAGTAATTTCCACGCAGGTGCTATGGATATATAAACAGGCGTCGCGATGCGACAGTCCCAGGCGCAGCAACCCGCGCGTGATCACCTCATCATTGAACAGGGCCGGATGGCTATAGCCGCGCGCCAGCAAACGGCTGGCCAGCGTGAGCAGCATCGTGGGGGTCTCCGGCGTCCAGCAGATGCCGACGCCAGGATACGCGAGACGCACGTGCCCGACGGTACGGACAAACATCTCTGAGAGCTCGTTACTGACATCCATGCCATGTTCATCACGCCCACCGACCATCCACCCGACAGCCAACCCACGCGGTGTGTAGGCATTGAGCATGAGTCCCAGAGAGTCGATGAGTTCCTGGGCAAATTCAGGGGTAATGCGACCGGCACGAAGATCGCGACGATAGTACGGCAACAGGTAACGGTCGGGACGGCCTAATTGAAAAAGCAGCATGGCATTGCCGGCGCACAGACAGAAGGTGAGGAAATGAACGGCCTGCATGGCTTCATAGAAACTACTTGCCGGTTGTGCGGGCACTTTGCGGCAGATGCGGGCGATCTCACGTAACTCCGCGTGGCGGGTCGGGTCACTTTCGTGGTCAGCCAACAGCTCCGCGTGATCGGCATATTGCTCCGCCAACACCACCACGCCGTCCAGCGCCTTCAGGCAAGATTGATAGAAGAAATCCTTCTCCAGGTCAGCGGCAAGGACCGGGTTCAACGTGGCGCGGTAACGATTGATTTGAGCTTGCAACCCGGTAATACCTTCACGCAGCAGTAGGTCATAATCCACTGCCATGTGTGCACGTTGTCCATAAGCGTTAGGCGCAGCGGGATACCCATAACGACGATACAAGGCGAGTTCTTCCTGTTCGTCCGGCGTCAGCGTGCGATAGCTATATTTCCCGACCAACAGTTCATCCGGTGCAATACTCGGTGACAACCCGCGCAACGTATCGCCGGCCAATTTTCCCCGGCGCAGCAGGTGGCTTGCCTCGTTCCCGGAATGATGCCAGGAGCGCGCGGCAGCCAACTCGGCTTCCGCCGGCACCCCCACCAGGTCGGCCAGGCGTTCCAATACACGCGACCGCAAACGAGCAACACGCGCAGAGCCGGTCGTGAGCTCAGATACTAAAGCGTCAGAGGTGGACAATCTCAACTCCCGGATAGATTAGTATTGTCGTTACTGCTTGCTATTATACCGATTTTGCCCGGAACTGCACGCGTTTCGGCAGGATATATCGTGCATTTTTTAGTCTCTACACCAGGTTCACTGCCGAATACCATGACCCGTGAATAGAGCATGTCCACACACCGTAGACCTACCCGGTCCTCCACCGTAGAAAGGGAAATGAGGAAAACAGAAGAACTTATTGATTATTCATTTTCCAATATTGGAGACCGCAATCATGGGGTGGAAATATCTCGCCACGAAGCAATTGCATAAATTTCTGCTGGGCGCCATCGTTCTGGTAGTGCTGAACCAGGGGATTCATGGGGAAGGTGCGTTCACGCTGGCGCCGACCAATCCCGAATTTTTGACCGCGGTGGCCGCACGAAAAATGATGACGTCACCGACCACAACCGGCACGACACGATATTATGGTTATCTGCCGCCGCCGGTGGATCTCTCTTATTTACGCACGCTACAGCCGGCCCCACGCCAGACGATGGCATTGCCTGCCCGTTTTGATTTACGTGAATTGGGCGCCGTCACACCGGTCAAAAATCAAGGCTCTGCCGGTACCTGCTGGGACTTTTCCGCCATCGCCTCGCTGGAGTCGTGCTTGATGCCGGGCGAAGTGTGGGATTTTTCCGAGAATAATGTGAAAAATTTGGGGGGGTATGATGGTGACCCGAACGGCGGCGGGGGAAATAGCCTGATGGTTGCGGCCATCCTTGCACGGTGGACCGGGCCAGTGGCGGAGTCGGACGACCCGTACAGTCCGACCACCACCAATTCACCCACCAACAAACCGGCACAAAAACACCTGCAGGATGTCACTATCATCCCGGCACGCATGGGACCGCGCGATAATGAGGCGCTGAAACTGGCCATCATGCACTACGGTGCGCTCTCCGCGGATATGAACTACGTGGACAACGCCTACAACCCGACGACCGACGGTTATTACTTCACCGGTGGAGGAGGCAGCAATCATGTCATTGCCCTTGTCGGCTGGGATGACAACTACGACAAAGCGAATTTCACCACGGAACCCCCGGACAACGGTGCGTTTATCGCCAAAAACAGTTGGGGAACCGGTTTTGGCGAGCAAGGGTATTTCTATATTTCCTATTTCGATCATCGCATCGGGTATCAATACAATACCGTGTTCTATAACGCCGAAACACCGAATAACTACACCGGCATTTATCAATACGATACCTATGGGTTAACGGGTCGCCTCGGCAACTCCTCACCGCAGGCCTTTTTTGGCAACGTCTTTGTCGCCCAGTCGCATGAATATCTGGCGGCGGTGAGCTGGTATAACCTTGGTCTGAACACCCCCTACACGATATTCATCTATCTGGATCCCACGGGAGATCCGACGACCGGGACGCTGGCTTACTCACAGGAAGGCGTGATGCCGGAAGCTGGGTATCATACCGTCAGGCTGGGCAAGTCGATCCCCTTGTCAGCGGGGCATACTTTCGCCGTTGCGATCGGCGTTGACGCACAAAATATCGCACAACCCGTTCCGGTCGAAGGGCCGGTCGCCAACTACTCGATGCGCGCGACCGCGCATGTCGGAGAATCGTATGTAAGCGCCGATGGCGTCCAGTGGTCGTGCGTTTCCTGGCCGATCACGAATCTCAATGTTTGCGTGAAAGCCTTCACCGTCGGAGATAAAGTACCCGTGGCCATGCCGCGCTTTATTCCACCGCCGACCACGACGCCAGTATTGTATTACCAGCTCATCACACTGGTCTGTGACACGCCGGGGGCTACCATCCGCTATACCACCAATGGACAGGAACCAACGGCACAATCACCGCTCTATTCTCATGCCTTGACGCTACTGAACACCACCACGGTGAAAGCGAAAGCCTTTAAAGATGGTATGCTGGACAGTTGGACCAATACCGTAAAATATCTAATCACACCGGCGCCGGTGGCCAGCGGGGTACTGGTGTTTACGTCCACCCGGGATGGTCACCCGCAAATCTACAGCATGAAAGCCGCGGATGGATCGAACCAGAAGCGCTTGACGAATAGTTCGGCGAACGACGATCATGCTTGCGTTTCGATGGACAGTCGGCGGATTGCCTTCCAATCGGATAGGGACGGCCATTCACACATCTACATCATGGATATCGATGGCGGTAACGTCCTGCAACTCACCGCCGGCGCCTACGACGATAGCTTCCCCTTTTTCAACCGAGATGGATCACGCATCACCTTCACCAGTACGCGCATGGGGAACAACCAGATCTATATTATGCATGCCGACGGCACGCAGCAAACCTTGCTGACGACCTCACCGGGGTTCTCCTCCTTTGGCCGTTTCTCACCCCATGGAGACCGTCTTGCATTTCAAACGCAGCAGAATGGCAGCACCCAGATCTATACCATGAAGAGCAATGATGGTTCCGATTTACGCCAGTTAACCGCCGGATTCTGGAATGGATTGCCGTCGTATGATACCTACGGCACCTTGCTGCTTTTCAATTCAGATCGAAATGCCGGCAAGCAGAATATCTATTCGATGACCCCCGACGGCAATAATGTGGCCGCGATCACCGCGAAAACGACTTCCAATGAAGTGATGCCCTGTTATAGCCCGCTCAGTGATATTATCGCCTTCTGCTCCGACCGCAACTCGACGGCTTCTGCCGTCACTTACGATATCTACCAGATATTGCCTGATGGGACGCACGAAAAACGCTTAACCCGAGGGCAAGGCAACAACACCTGGCCGAGTTGGGGAAGAAATCCTGACAGTCAACCACTACCGCCAACTTTCAGTCCGGCGCCCGGTACTTATACCGGTTCAGTCACGGTAACACTCACGGGTGATATTAATCATTTTTTATCAATTGATACCTACTACACGACAGATGGCTCCGAACCCCGGCTAGGCGCCGCGAACACGCATATGTATACCGGTCCTATCCGCCTGACCAGCACTACCACGTTGAAAGCACGGGATAAAAACGACCAGTTCCCGGAAAGTTTCACGAGCACTGCGACCTATACAGTATTGCAACCAGTCGATACCCCGGTGATCACGCCTGACCCCGGCGCCTACGTCGGCTTTGCACCGCTCAGCTTGAGTTGCACCACGCCTGGAGCGACGATTCGCTACACCACCGATAATAATGACCCGACGATACGCTCTACGATATATCGCCTGCCGTTTAAACTCATCGGCAGTTGCACCATTCGCGCCATGGCCTTCAAGGCTGGCATGGCGACCAGTCGCGCCGCCGTCAGCACCTACACCATCCAACTTTCCGCGCCAACCGTAACGCCGGACGCGGGCACCTATGGCAATAGCGTCACGGTAAGTATGGCTTGCGCCACGCCGGGTGCGACGCTCTGCTATACACTCGACGGCAGCGAACCGACCGTGAAATCCACGGTGTACAAAAACCCGATCATCTTCACTACTGATACGACACTGAAAGTCAAAGCCTTAAAAGCGTCGGCAGAGGACAGTGCGACGGTGACGATGTCCTATGCAATTGCCCGCATACCGACCGTGGGGAGTATGGCGTTCACGTCCACACGCGACGGCAACCCGGAGATTTACTTGATGAAGCCGGACGGCGCCAATGCAAAACGTTTGACGAACGATGCGGGCGTCGACGATATGCCCAGCCTCTCTGCCAATGGCCAAAAAATCGCCTTTGCCAGCAATCGCGACGGAAAATTCCACATCTACATCATGGGAACCGACGGGAAGTCTCCACAGCGTCTGACCACCGGTAAAACCACCGATGATCTGCTGCCGGCGTTTAATGTACCGGCGACGAAAATTCTCTTCACTTCAAACCGTGACGGGCATCAGGAAATCTATATGATGAATGCCGACGGCAGCGCGCAGACCCGCCTGACCAACACGCTGACCGGAGACTCAATCTGCGGGCGGTTCAGCCCCGACGGCATGAAGATTGTGTTCGCGTCCAACCGCACCGGCAGTTGGCAAATCTACACCATGTCCTCTTCCGGTCAGGCGGTGACGCAGTTGACGGCCACCGCGGAATACAACGGCACGCCCTCGTTCAATCCGGATGGATCGAGCATCCTGTTCCTCTCCGCGCGCACAGGGAGCAATCAACTCTACCTGATGGATCCTGACGGAAGCAACGTGCGCATCGTGACGGATAAAACCGCGGGCGCAAAAAGTGGGCCGTGTTTCAGCCCGGATGGGACCAGGTTCGCTTATGCTTCGGACCGCGCGGGACGGAAGGATCTCTACGCCATTTCAAGCAGCGGCACCAACGAAACGCGTCTGTCCACCGGCGGCGGCGAGAACACCAACCCCAGTTGGGGCGGCGCGCTCTCCGCGACCCCGGTTTTTAGCCCGCCGCCGGGCAACTTCAGTAATCCGCTGCAGGTGAGCATCACCTGTCAATCCCCGAATGCGCTCATCCGCTACACCACCGACGGCCGTGACCCGACGCCCGTCGCTACACTGTATACCGGACCTGTACCGATCAGCACCACCACGACATTGAAGGCGCGCGCCTACCCGCCCGATTTGACGCCCAGCGCCGCCGCGAGCGGCGTCTATACTTTGCCGTTGCCGACATACGCCCCTGATCTGTGGGTGCATACAGGGGTGAACCCATACATTGGCCAAAATATCTACAGCACGGATGGCACCAATCAGACGGTAACGCAATACATGACCGCAGGTTACTCCTACCTTATCTCGTTCCACCTGCAGAACAACGGCAGCGCTGCTGACACCTATAAAGTCGTCGCCACGCCTCCAGGAAATGCCGACTGGGACATCCGATATACGCGCTGGATACCGGCATGGGGATCACTGCTGATATCACCAGCGCTGCCGGTTGGGGCACTCCAAGTATCGCACCCGGTGGATTTATTGAATTCACCGCGGTCGTCACCCCCAGCCTGACCGCCGGCGGCAACTACCCGCTACGCATCCAGGCCATTTCGAGCCATGATGCGAATAAAGTGGATACGGTCGTCGCGGTGCCCACGATCGGAGGAGCACCACAGACCATCCGGCACCAGTGAAATCCTGGGCGTCATCCTGCCAGTTTGCCACCACAACGCCCGGTAAACTCCAGCGGCGGAGAGTACCGGGCGTTGTGGTGGATTTTGCCTGCTGCCGGATGAACACCCGGCAGCAGGGGGGACGGCGAACGACTACTGTCGTACGCCTCCTCGTGAAACAATGTCCTTCATCGTACACCTCCTTCTGAACGCACGTGTATGGGGAGTGCCTTCACCTGATATATCGTACCTGCGGCGACATTTGCTAAAGTGCCTGCCACTGCTGAAAGTGCGTGCGAATCTGCCGCATGTGGTACGCAATGTTTGCTGACGTGCAACCCAGCATCCCGCCGGTCTCACGCCAGGTGAGCCCGGCGAGCAGACAACACACAATCCGCCGTTGGGTGGTGTTCAGACGCTGGAGAAATGCCTGAATGCACAGCGTGTCATTGGGGGAATCACCCGACCGGGTCGCTTGCGCTTGCTCCAGCTCCTCCTCATCCAGGGCACAGACGCTGGGCGACTGATACGAACGCCGTACGGCGTCCAGCACACGCCAGCGGGCGTAGCGCAGCAGAAACTCCTCCGGGTTGCCAATAGTGATGTTGACCGTGGGTAAAGCCTCGAGAACACCGATCCAGGCTTCCTGCACCAAATCATCCGGTTCTACCTGACACGCGCGCGCATAGCGAGTTGCCAGACGTATGAGGCGTGGGTGTAGCGCGGCCACGAGTGCGGACATGGCGGTCGTATTGCCATGTTGCGCGCGGGTAATATGCGAGACGTGCATCGCTCCTCCGAATACCGAAATCCACTTGAGTCATGCGCGCAGCAATGCCTCGTTCCTCCGGTAGCGGTGAGCGAAAAGGGGCAACGGAATCGCGTCTACGACCATCGCCTAGCGACGACCGCGTGAGCGTCAAATTACCGTGGAACCGAAATAGAGGACATTGTCTGCCGGCGCGTCACCTGATCCTGGGCCAGGGTGCGTACTATCTCCATCATGTGTATGTCCTCCTTCCGGGAAGAATGGTCTGGCCTGAACGGCCAGTGGGGTTGCTTATGCAGTATATCGTAAATGATCAGTGCGATGCTAAACGGCGACGATATTTATTTCGTTTACAGTTGACGACGCCAGACTATATGGTGAAATAATGAAACCGACGGATGCCCCCTGGCGCGCGAGCATCGCGCGCAATGCTCCTCGTGATGCTCTGGACCTGTCCTGCCCGTCTGCATTACCGGATCGCCCATCTTCCTGAAGATAGAACAATCCTACCGCCGGTAGTCGGTATCACGCTTCCTCCGTGGCGCGCTTGCGGAGTATTCAGCGTATTAGCGACCAGATGCTCAGGAAAACTACTCACGGAACAACAGCCCGCGGATAAACTATCTTGCGTGATGCGACCGTATCATCATAGTCACAAGCCCCACTTGGCGCGCAGGTATGTGTTAACAGTGCTTTGCTCGGATGTGGACAACGCACGCGAGTAGAACAAGACCTCGGCAAGGCCGCCGTTGAGATTGCGTTGGCCGCCGTCCGCGGCGAGCGCGCCTAGCCGCAAGGTATTCGCCGGGCTCCCGCTTTTGAAGAAGGTGGCATTCAGCGCCACATTGGTCGGGGTGGCGCCATTCAGGCCAATCGACCCCTGTGCGCCGTTCTTCATGCCGAACAGCAGGTTGCCGGCATCCGTGGCGAGCTGTAGCGGTCCATTGACTTGCCAACCGCCGTTCGACGCATCGCAATTCCACCCATGCAAAAACCGGTTGACAACGTTGCTGTCCTCCTGGAAGACCAGACCATCATACGGCGCTGTGGAATGGTCCCAGTCCAGCAGCACCGCATTCGTTTTCTGCGTACCCCCGGGCTTAGTGACTATAAACACGGTATAGTCGGAACTACTACCCAACAAATCTACCGGCGCCGCGGTGCCGATGAAGTCGTCATTGCCGTCGAACATCACTAACGGTCTGCCGTTCAACCCGCTGGCCAGCAGCGTGGGCTGCTGGCTGCCGGTGGCGGTGACGTTGCGGCTTTTACCCGACTGGTCGCTCCAGGTGGCCACCGGGCTCGCCGCGATGCCGGCGTCCGCTTTGACCCAAAATTCCAACCCCGTGGTGACCGTCATGCTGAGGGTTTTGCTGGGAAGGCCGCTGGTGGAAGGCGCCGTGCCCACCAGTTCGACGTGCCCATCCAGGTAGCCGACGATGATTTTCCCACTGTGACGGGCATCGAAGTCCTTGCCTTCGTAGGCGACGTTATCGTATGTCGTTTCTATCGAGGCGGTCTCAGCGGTGCCGGCGTGGCCACCATCTCCGGTCACAGCTTCCCCGACGGGATTGCTGATCTCCCCCAGCGCCTTACCGGCCAGGGCGTTGCTGAAGACGTACCCATTGGTCAGGCGCGTTTTTGTTGCGCACTTCATCACGCCTTTATCCAGCCCGATCGCACCCCAGAACTCGCCAGCGTTTGGCACCATCTCGTCGTGATCTTGCGCATACATCAGCGTGGCGGTGACAATCTGCTTCTGATTGTTCAGGCAACTCGTCTGCCGCGCCTTCTCACGCGCCTTGGCAAACACCGGAAATAAAATGGCCGCGAGAATAGCGATTATACCGATGACAACCAGGAGTTCAATTAGCGTAAAACCGATTTTCTTCATAAGACACCTCTGTGACGCAGTAGATTTGACCGGAAACAAATTTCGCCAGACAAGAGGAGTTCTCCTCTCGTTCAATAACCGTGGTCTAGTATGCACAGCCAGTGGGGTTGCTTGTTCAGTATAGCGGATCTGATAGATCCGTTGCAAAACGACGAAGAATTTTTGGGTTTATGGCTGACGACGCCAGAGTATAAGACGAAATAATGAAACTGTCGGATGCCTCTTGACGTGCGAGCATCACGAGCACAACTCCCTGGGACCGTTTGGCCCGGACCTGCCCGTCTGTATTCTTGGATAACACATCCTCTTGACGAGTGAACTATCCGGACCTTGGTAGTGGAATGCGGGCCGGGCGGCTATCCCGGCCCACCCAATCCGGTATTCATTATAGTCGTGTGCTGATATCTTCCCAGCGCGAACGCGCCTCACAAAGTAGCGTTCACGATGTTGAGATCCGCAACGTTAAAATCCCATGACGGTGAATCGGGCAGGTGAAGGCGGCTCCCGTCCGGGAAGTACCGAGGAGCGGACGTTCGAGCAAATCGGTCTCGGTTATCGTCACCGGGGCCGGAAACTCCAATGTCGCCGCGGCGCCTTCCCCGCCGGCATCGTATAGGCGGAGAATCCACCCCTTGCCGTCTTCGGCGAGTTTCCAGGCGGTCACCGCGACGTCGCCTTCAAGGGTACAGGGGAGTTGCCACGGTCCTTTGGCGTTGAAGGCATACCCGGTGCGAGTCAGGGCGCCCGGGGTGCGGTGATCAGTGAAAGGCAGCAGGGCGTAGTGGAACTGATGCTCCCCGCTATCCCGTTGCCCATCGTGATCCCAGAATTCGTAGTGAATCTGCTCCACGATAGAGAATTGCCACTCCGGCGAGCGGAGCAAACTCACATCGAAGTACCCGGGTTGCCAGCGATAACACGGAAGGCCGCGATTGAGCACCGCCACGCCGCGCGCGTCGTCCAGCCATTGAGAGGCCCAATTCTGCGTGGGGAACTCCATCTGGTGCGCTGCCCACTGACTGAAATTAATCTGCGCCGGGTCATACGTACGGGCGATGAAGCCGAACGGAATCTCGTAGGTGGCAGTGGGGTGTTGTGTGGCTACCGGGAAGAGCACGCGCAAGCGGCGGCTGTGCGTGTCCCAGCGCACGTCCGTGGTGAAGTGCAGCGCACCGTCGGCTCCCGGACGCAGCGTGACTGTCCAGGCCAGCGCGGCGACCATGGTATCGCCGCCGGTATAGACGCCTTCCCAGCGCAGTGCGCCATCCGCCACCGCGATGCCGGTCTGGTAGTCGCCTAAGGGAATGCGCGCCCAGTTGTCGGCAGGGCTGATGAAGGTTTCAATGCGCGTGCCCCAGGCGTCGCCGTAATCCGGTTCCAACACCAGTTCGCCAATGCAGAAGGGGCGTCGCAAACGTCCGTAGGGTAAGACGCCGCACAAATCCTCACCATTGGTGCGCAACTCGAGAATGCCGGTGCGCGCCACGGTAAGCGTATGCGCGCCCCAGACCAGACGCCAACTTCCCGGCGCCACCTCCGTCAAACCGTGCACCCCAGCCGCCGCGGGCACGAAATTCTCATCAGGAGGCGGAATTGGCCGGGGAAGGTAGTGCGCCGCGGTCTGTTCGACGGCATCAAGCATCTCCTGCACCTCGGCATATCCCTGATCGATGTGCGTGCCGGTAATACTGTCGTGGAATTGGGAAAAGGCCACTTGCTGCCAGGCGCAGTTCAAGTCAACGGGCGGCGTGGTCGGTTGCCCGCGTTGCCAGGCGTCCCGCGCGAGTTCTGCTTCGGCGGCGACCAGATGATAACTGAGTGCCCGGGCGCGCTGCTTGGTTTTGATGCGCGTCACCATGCAGCCGGGCATAGCAGGATTCAATTCCATGGTCGGCGTCTCCCCCCACCCCGCCAGCGTTTCTGCCAGGTGCGGAGCAAGCGCGGCATACAGGTCGGCCATGGTACCCAGCGTCACGGTTACCCCGGGGTGTGTGGTGCGCATCTCCTCCAGCAGGACGAACAAGCCGGGATCGGGCAATGTTTCCTCACCACCGACGTAGACGAAGGCAATGTCGGCAGGATCCAGCGCGGCGCGGTGCAACGACTCCCGCGCCTGGTCGCGTGGAATGGGGGGGAAGAATGCCAACCCGGTCTGGTCACACGTCGCACATCCCACTCCCTGGCACTGTGGACACGGGGGATGCTTTTCCACCGACCCGACATAATGCATAGGCACAGTATCCAGACAGAGGATTTTAGCGCCGTCAATGCCTACCCACACCGGGTCCGGACAGCGCCGGTACGAGGTCATACACGCCACCTCGGCGCCAACCCCCCGCAGAATCTGCGGATAATTGGCATTGTTGCCGAAGGCATCTTCCAACCATGCCAGCTTGAGACCCGGATGCTCCTCCCCGACCAGCGCGCAATATTCCGGCCATACGGCCAGAAAATTGCGAATCAGCCCTTCGCCGGTGGGTATATTGGAATCCTGCACCGTCTCGCCGGCCAGCACGCAGGCGAATTGTCCACTGTGCGCCAGCGCGCGGAGCGTGTCGAACGCCTCCGGATGCTTGCGCAGGTAGGCGCGCAGCACGGACATCTGCCCTTCGGTATTGGGATAGCCCGCTTCCGCCAGCGCTAACCAGCGGGTGAGCACGTGGTCTTCCACTTCGGCATATCCGCGCACTGTCACGCCATGCTTAACCGCTACCCGGTCAAAACAACGGCGCCACGTTGGGTCGAAGTGGTTGTGCGGAATGATAAACACCTGTCGCGCCATGGTCGCTCCTTCGCCAATTACTCGAGTGTCGTGTCACGCGAATATGGCACCCCGCGTTCCCCCAGGTTCTAGACCTTTCCACGCGTTTTCTTACGCGCCCCAGGGGAGCAAAATCACTTTCGTGCTCTGGCGTGACGCGAAGATATCGAACGCCTGCTGAACGTGCTCGAAAGCGAAACGATGCGAGATGAGCAGATCGACTTTATCCGGGGCGCGACGGATAAACTCGAAGAGGGCCGGCACATCGTGCATATTCATGTGCCAGCAACCCATGACCGTCAGGCTTTTCCGAATGAAGTCGTTACTCGGTGATACGGGGATAGTGCCGCCATTTTCACCGACAAAGGCGATCATGCCGCGGTTGGCAGCCAGGTCGATGAGCAGGCGTTCTGCCGGCTCTTTCCCCGAACAATCGATGCCTTTCTCAATGCCGCGTCCACCGGTGGCGGTACGAATTTTTGCCGCCAGTTCCGGATCGGTGAAATCGAGCACGAGATCAGCGCCCAGTTTCCGGGCAATCTCCTGCCGATACGGTTCGATATCAATGGCAATAACGCGAGCGCCCAGGAAAGTTGCCAGCGCCACGGCTCCCAGCCCCACCGGACCGAGCCCGGTAATGACGACCGTATCAAATCCACGAACGCCGAGACGTTTAATCGCCTCGGAGGCCGGCCCTAACCCGCAACCGAGGAGCGAGGCCCGTACGTAATCGATATCCTCCGGAATGCGGACACAATTGACATCCGCCACCCGCGTAAATTGAGCAAAATTTCCAAAAATATCCGGACGATCAGTGCATAGGATGGTGTCGCCGTGTTGACAGTCCACGCACTGCCCACAGGCGTTGAGCGGCGCCAGCACGACCCGGTCACCGACTTTCAGCAGGTTGCTCTGCGCCACCGCGACCACCTCGCCCGCACCTTCATGCCCCTGATTCACCGCCTCCCCGTCGCCGTAAAAACCGCCCAGATTACTGCCGCAAATGGGGGCGGCCCATAACTTCACCACCACCTCAGGCCCTTGCGGCTGCGGTACCGGTTGTTCGACCAGCCAGGCTTTCCGGTTGCCGGTAGCGACCACCTGCATTGTGGCGGGCAGCGTCTGGCGCGGAGGCAGCGACCAGACTTTCGTCATCGCGTCTCCGGTGCGTCGGATCGCCTCTGGCAGGGATAATTGGCTGAGCGCGGGCACAAACGGTTCCGGCACCACCGGGCCATCATACCCGATCGCACGCAACGCGGTGAGAAAACCCCCGACATCCTCGACGCCGGTCGCGCCGGGAAGACGGCGCACGAGATCCTGTTGCTGCTCTATGGCAATTCCTGCCGGCGCGTCATTCAGGTGCACATAGACGATCTGTTCCGGTCGCAGCGCGCGAATCTCCTCGACCGTGCCCAGTGAAGTAAACCAGTGCCAGGAATCAAGCAGGAGTCCGGTGTTGGCGCCCACGCGCTCAGCCAGATCCAGCATGCCGGCTATGGTGTGAATGAAGGAATAGGTATGCCCATCGCGACAGGTTTTGGGGCCCAGAAATTCCAACCCCAGGCGGCAACCGTGGTCCGCGAGCACGCCTGCGATGGGGCGTAACCGCGCCACATGGAACGCCAAATTCTCTTTGAAGGGTAATGATTCAGAGAAGGGAGGCATCCAGGTAAAGAAACGCGTGTAACCGGCCGCCGCAGCCAGCGCCACGATTTGCGGCAACTCCGCCAGACTCGCCGCGTATTCCGCATCCGCCGCGCGGAAATCCATTGGCAGTCCGACGCCACCGGCACGCAACTCGTGCGCCGTCAGTAACTCACGCACCCGCTCCGCGGAGTCAGTAGGGGTGAACTGGTAATCCACCCCGGTGAAGCCGCACGCCCGCGCAAGCGGCAGGCAGGTTTCCCATAGCTCCTGGCCGAAGCCGATATTCCCGAGACTGAGACTGGAGTACATGGTGGTCTCCTTTATTGATGAGGTAAACGCCTGACAACTTCGGCGTTCACAACCCGCCATCCTTCTCACTCACACGTCGAAGCACGGGAACATTACCGCCGTTGAGCCGAAGGTTTTTCGCTTGCGAGCGTCTTGCCCTCACCCCCAGCCCCTCTCCCGGAGGAGAGGGGAGCATGCGGAAGCGACAGGTGCTACATTGGTGGTCCGATGAGCAGGCAGCCAGTCCCTCTGTCTATTTCAGCCGTTTCCCCGGATGTTCGTGGGCGTGCATCAGCGCGATGAGCGCCTTTGGCAGACGGGAGGGCGAAGGATAAATGAGGTAACGCGGCACCCAGCGTGGATGGAATTTTTCCTTGAATCGCAACAGGCCGTGAAAATTGTAAATGCGACTGAAATGTTGGATCACCAGTTCGCGAATGCGCTCCAGCAACTCGGGGGTTTGTACCGCATCTTCCGGCGTCACATCCGCCAGCGGCGACAGACCGAGGACCAGGTACTCCACCCCTTCCTCTTTGAACGTCTCCAATGCGGTTGCCAGCAGGAATTCCATAGTGCCGGGAGGGACGACCTCGCGCCGACGCATCAGGTCTAACGACCAGCCAGCCTCCGGTCCATAGACCGGGACGAAGGTTAAAAACGCCGCGGGCATTTCATCCTGATCCTGCAACACCAGGCAGCGTTGCTCAGCGGCATACCGCATGGCAGTGTCCCAGCGTCCCAACGAGAACCCCTTTTCCTCACCATGTTGGCGTGCCAGCCACTCGCGGGAGATGGTCGCCAATGCGGGCACCCAATCAGCGGGGTCCTCCGTAAGGTCGTACCATACCGCGGAATAGCCTTCGCGCGGCAGGCGGTGCAAGGCGGTACGCACATCCTGCCATGATTTCCCGATAAACGTCACCTGTTGGACATCCAGTACGGCATCCTCGCCTATCTTCACCCCCACCCACCCATGGGCGCGAAATTCCGACAACCAGCGCGATGTCACCTGATACCATACAGGTTTCCAATCATTAAGCAGACAATAATGTGCGAAATCCGCGATCAACTGGGGAATGGCGTCCGGATCACCGAGTGGATCGGCCTGGGTGATGGCGACATTATCCGCCACCACATAGGCGATGACCGCGCGCCGATGCGCGCTGAAGAAATAATGCAGACCGGGAAGCAACGACCAATACGCCATCGGCGGCCCCCCGAATTCGACGATGAGCCGGCGCACCTCTTCGCGTTCATGGTCAAGCACGTGCAGTTTCGCCGCTACCGGACGCAAAAGGGCGGCGGCGATCAGTAAGGCGCCCAGATAGGAGATGCCGACCAGGGAATCAAGGAACCAGACGGCATCACGATCTGGATACGGCAAGCGACGCGCGGGGCGATGTTTCCGCTGCGGGAGCCACCGCCAGCCCGGTCGTCGGGGACGAACTGCGCGCGGCGGTGGCGGGATAATAATTTTCGGTTGCACTTCTGAAGAGCCCGATAACGATATTTCCAGCAGCGTCGAGCGCAAAGCAAGGCTGGTAGAATACTCGGGGGTGAAATGCGTCCGCAACAGTGAAAAGCCCAGGACGCCGTACAGAATACTCCCGATGACGATGCAAACACTCATGGCGACCGCATTGAGAAACGACCGTGCATGACTGCGCACCACAAATTGTCTGCGCGTGAAGAGCAACACCCCGAGGACCGCTCCTGATACAAGCGCCTCTTCGACATCGAGTCCTTTCATCAGGTGCAAGATGATGGAAAGGGCCACAAGAATCGTCGCCGCCAACCAGGCTTGATTTTTTCGCCGCAATAATGACCAACTCAGTAGCATCAACATCAGTCCGGCAAAAGCGGTCAACGTGCGCGAGCCATGATTGACTTCCAACGGCAACCACGTGCGCAGCAACAACAGGCGGGCATTCGCGATGCCGATCCAGGCGGAGAGCAGATTGATGCCGCCCAGTAAGAATACCAGTACCGCGACGATAACCGCGCTGGGTGAAATGCGCATGGGCGAATGTACTGTGATTGGTCGAGTCATGACAGTATAGTATATGCCGAATACCCGAAAATATGAAAGATCTGACTGGGGTTTACCGCACATGAGCATACACAAACAATGCCGATATTCTGGTGTCCAAGAGCCTAAGGCATGCTTGGATGCCTTGCCTTGTCAGGGTGGATAGTGCATAATCACTGGTAAGCGTTTCCCGGTAGACAGTCCGGTAGAGCACGAGGGAGTTGAGCATGGAACGTGTCTGTCAATTTGGTTGGTTACTCGGGGTGATCCTGCTGTTCGCGAGCGGCGCTCGCACCGCGGAATTGGCGTTTGCGATAACGGCGAAAGATCTGGACCCCGCCCAATGTATGGCCTTTGCCGGCGGACATGCCCTGACGCCGCCGCCGGCTAATGTGCTGGAGGGATTACTCGGTCTCGCTCCCTTACCGGACAAAGGGGCCTGGAACACCGGCGACCAACTCGACAAGATGCTGCACTTTCGCATCGCGTTTACCCAGCCTATCGCCCTCGGGACCATCATCACCACCTTCACCGATGGCAAAACACCCGGCTTTCCCGTCACGCGTCCCGGGGGGTATGTCAGCTATCTCAAACCGGAAGCCGCGTATCCCGGCGACCCCGCGCAAGAGGAGCAGTGGGTGATGTTGCCGCCAGGTGCGATTAAGATCCTGCCGCCAGGGGTCAAAATCCGTGCGTTGCGTTTCACGCAGATCGGTGGAGAGTGGGGCTACGGCGGCGGCGGCGACCGCTTTCAAGCGAATCTGGGGCCAACATTGCTCTTTGCCGAACGGTATTATAGTGCACTGAATCTCGGTCATGGCAAAATTATCGGGAAAACCGATGGCCCAAAATACTGGGTGGGTTCCTGGGTGCAGCCACAAACGATTGTCGGCCTCGTAGCCCGCAACCAGCCGGTGGCCGCCGAGGTCAAATACCTGAAACCCACGGTCACCCTTCCATCCGTCCTGGCAACCCCGGCGGATTGGAAGAAAGCGACTGATTTGCCGTCATCGCGCCAATTTGCGCTCGATCGTTTCGAGACACCGCTCACGACAAAAGCGCTGCAAATCTCCTCGGTGGGCGGCGATGCCGGAATTTACCCGCTGGTCAATCTGGGCGCCGCCCCCTTCCCACCCAGCACCCAGACGCCTCCGCCGCCATATCATGTCAAATATACCATGCCCATGACCGGCATCGCGGCGGTCGATATCCTGGATAAAGACGGAAAACTGGTACGCCAATTGGTGGCGGAGGTAGCGCGTGACAAAGGCCCGGTTGAGGAGAGTTGGGATCTGAAAGACGGTAACGGTGCCCCGGTGCCGCCGGGTGACTACTCCTTCCGCGCAATCGCACGCCCGCCGTTGAAACTTACCTATCAGACCACCGTCTATAATGCCGGACAACCCGCCTGGTGGGCGCCCGCGCCAGGGAAAGGCGGCGGCGGTTGGCTGGCGGATCATACACCGCCGAACTGTGCCGCAGCCTGCGGCGACTACATTATCCTCGCTGCCCCCTGCAACGAAAGCGGCCACGGCATCATCGCCGTGGACCATGACGGCAACAAAGTCTGGGGTGAACCCTATCTGACCGGGTTTGATATCGCTCGCCGTATCGCCTGCGACACCCGATACGCCTATGTGAACAACGTCACCCAGGTGCAGCGCATTGACACCAAAGACGGCTTCAAAACAACTGACCTGATTATGTTCAAATATAATCGGGCGCTACCGCAAGGGGTGTGGGACGACACCCATGGCGGGCTGGCGGTCTTCAATAACAAACTCTATGTCGGCCACGACGGGCCGACGGTGCCCTGGTTGCAGAGTTCCTTCCTCTCGGATCTGCTGGATCCGGAACATAGTTATCCACGCATCTGGTTGCGCAAAGGCAATGGCGTACGCCAGGGCGATCAGGACAAGATATATGGCCAGGAAAGTTATGACGAGTTACAGCAGTTCTACGGCGCCTTTATGACCAAGCTGACGCCGGCGCAAACCAGCACGATGCCCAGCATGTTTCTGCCGAACTCCATTCAGGCATTCTTCGGCGACGCACCTAATGACGGTCCTTTCGCTAACCTGTTGATCGCCGCATTCAAAAAACCCGTCACGGTGAGTTCGATCATTCTTCCGGAAAAGGTGCCGGTCTACGTGTTGAAACCCGGCGTCCAGTTGCCCAGCGACGACGCGTCCACCACCCTGGATCCAGAGGGGAATGCCGAGGACAACGGCAACGCCTCGATCATCAAAGAGGAAGATTGGTTGCCGCTCACCGTAACCGGTAAAGCGGGGATGCCCTGCATTGCCCTGGCGCCGGATGGCGGGATCAAGACGCTGGCCATCCGCTTCAAAGCGACGCGCCTGAGTTTTGCGCTGGTCACCAGCCGTCGCTTCGATGATGCCGCCCCGGAGGCGGAACGTATCTACTCGGAAGGTGCGGCCACGAAGACCGGCGCCTGGATGCTGAACCGGCAAAAAAATCAGGCCGTCAACCAGTATAACGCGCCGACGCTGGCGTTAATATGGCCGCAACCAGTGCCACTGCATGGCCTGGGCATCGTCCGCCCGGGCACCGGCGCCATGGCGGTGGATATCTGGACCGGACCGGCAGGCGCTGATCCGAAGACTGCGCTGCAGGATGAAAAGATGTGGCGTGAAGTCAACCGTTTTTCGCCGGAAATCTATGATGGCTGGTTCGCCCAGCGTCCAGGTATGCAACCCGTCGATTTCGGCGAAACACTTACGGTCCGCGCCGTGCGCATTCGTGCGCTGGCGCCAACGACGAACCGTGAACCGACCGTGGGCGCCGATTGGCCGGCGGAAGACGCCGTGCTCACCGGGGTGGTGGCCTGCCGTCCTCTGGGCGGCGACCCCACCGACCTGGACGCCGACATGAGCCAGCGCATTGTAGAGTATCAACTGCCAGAGGACGGCAAGAGCGAAGCCAAAGAACTGCGCACCTTCCCCTTTAAGGATCCCGGGCCGATGATCTTCGATAAAGCTGGCGTGCTCTACGCCGCCTCGAACCACCAGATCGTCACCGTGCCGTTGGAGGGCAAAGGCGAACCCAAAATCATCGTGAAAGGCGACCTGCTGGAGGCGCCTTCCTCGCTGGCTTTTGATGCGGACGGATTGCTCTATGTCGCGGACATGGGACCGCAAGTGGTGAAGGTGTTCGACCCCAAAACCGGCAAACTGCTACGCACTATCGGCAAACCCGGCGGCAATTTACTAGGCCCCTGGGATCCGGAATACATGGAACACCCGACCGGCATCACCATCGATAGCGCCGGCAAGCTGTGGATCGCGCATAATGCCTGGGCGCCCAAGCGCATCAGCCGTTGGTCGCGCGACGGGAAACATGAAGTCTCTTTCTTTGGTCCCACCCAATATGGCGGCGGCGGCTGGATGGATGAAGGCAACCATTCCCTCATCTACTATGCCGGCATGAAGTTTGTCATCGACTGGAAGACCTATGATTGGAAGCTGGCGAGCATCGTCTTCAAGTCCGGACCGGGCCGTTCCATCCAGGGACCGGCGCCGGATCGCGTCGTCTATTATAAAGGACACCGCTACCTGGTAGGCAATTCCGCCGGCAATAGCACTCTGGCGTTGATAGCTGAGGAACGCAACGAAATCGCCGTTCCGCTGGCAATGTCCGGGTGCCTGCGCGATTGGGGAGAAATTGGCTTACACCCTGATCTCTTGCGCGCGTTCGGTGCACTGGACCGCGGGAAATATTGCTTCGTCTGGTCCGATAAGAACGGCGACGGCATTCCACAAGCCGATGAAGTGCAAATAAGCGATCAGAAAAATTTCTCGGGTGGAATTATGGTTGGCGAGGATTTGGCGTTCAACGCCAATGGTGCACGGTTGCGCCCGACCGGGTTACTCCCTAACGGTACGCCGACGTATGACGTGAAACAATTGGAAATGCTCCCATTGCTGACCAGCCGCGCCTGGTCGGCATCGGACGGCCGAACCTTCACCATGGTCGACCAGTGGGACCGGCTGTTGCCCGCGGACGGCAAGTCGATTACCTGGAAATATTTCGACGAATTCGGTCTGTTCGCCGGTTGGTATACCAGCAACTGGGGGTACGATCGCCCGGCAGGTAAGTTGAATGCCGAACAATCGATCTTCGGCCATCTGAAGGACGTGGGACCGAATAAGGAGGAATTCTGGATCACCAGCAGCGACCAGGGCGACTGGTTTGCCCTGACCGGCGACGGCATGCTGGCCGGGTGCATCTTCGGTGGTCCGACCGGGTTTGGGTTGCGCCGCTGGACGATGCCGGAATGGACGCCCAACAAAACCGACCTTTCCGATCTGCGTCTGCAACAGGAATGCTACCAGGGATGCGTGGTGCGCGCGGAAGACGGCAAAGTGTATGCCGTAGCCGGGAAAAACCATGCCAGCGTGGTGCTGGTGGAGGGATTGGAACAACTGCAACGTCTGAAAAGCCCGGTGTCGGTGACCGCGAAAGACATCACGGATAATCAGCAGTGGGAAATTCAAAAAGCCGCGACGGAGAAACTGCAGGAAGAACCGAAGATTGCCAAAGCCCCGTATTTGAATGAACCGATTCAGGTCAATGGTGCATTGGACGAATGGCCTGGCGATCTCTTCTTCACCATCCATCAATATGTTGAACATGGCTTGAATCTCTACCGCGAAGTGACGCATTCCCAGGGCGCGTTCGCATACGATGCGGAAAATCTTTATATCGCGGTGAAGGCGCTGGACGACTCACCGATGAAAAACAGCGGCGTAGATCCGAAATCTATTTTCAAAACCGGCGACGCGGTGGACCTGCAGCTTGGCCTTGATCCCAACGCCGATCCCAAGCGCACCGGTCCAGCGCCGGGTGATGTGCGCGTGCTCATTACCCAGGTGAAGGACAAACCGCTGGTTATGCTCTATCGCTATAAAGACCCCACGGCCGCACCGGACAAACGCGTACGCTTCACCTCACCCGTCGATGAAACGATCATCGACAGCGTGAGTCCACTCGATGATGTCGAGGTGACCTTTACTGTGGACAACACCTTCCACGCCGTGGGCTATGTGATGGAAGCAGCGATCCCCTGGAAGGCGCTGGGCGTGCCGACCCCGAAAGTCGGCAGCAAGATTCGCGCGGACATCGGGATTCTACAGAGCGACCAGAACGGCGTGCAAACCGTGAACCGGCTATACTGGTCCGGCAAGAGCCAGCGCGTTGTCGCCGATCAACCGATGGAAGCACGCGTCTCCCCCATCCTGTGGGGCGAACTCTACTTCACCGAACAGGCGGAAAGCACCAAAACAGGCGGCGGCGATGATATCGTAGCGCCGTAACAGCCCGATGATGTCGGGTGCGTGCTATGCGCGCACTCGACATCTCCATCGATCGATAATCACTCATGCGCAACACTTTGCTCGCCGTCGGGTCACGCGGCGATGTACAACCTTATATCGCACTGGGCGCCGGACTGCAGGCAGCGGGACACCAGGTACGCCTGGCAACACATGACATCTTCGCGCCGATCATTGCACCCTACGGACTTGAGTTCTTTCCAACCGCCGGCAACCCGCGCGACCTGTTGGAAAGCGATGTGGCGCAGGCCATGCTGGCGGCCGGTGGTAATCCGCTGGGCTTCCTGCGCAACTTCTCCCGCCTCTTAGAGCCGTGGATCCGACAAATGTATGCAGACGCGGTGCGGGTGTATGCGGATGCGGAGGCGGTTATCCTTTCCGGCGTCGGGTTGCTGGCCGGCACAGACCTGGCGATCGCTCCCGGACAGCACGCCGGCGTCGCGCTCTTACAGCCGATCACCCCGACGCGCGCGTTTGCCAGTCCCTTTTTCCCCGATGCTCCGCGTTGGTTGCCCGGACGCGGGGCCTCTACCACTGGCTGAGTCATCAAGCCTGTATGAGCCTGATGCGTATCTGTTTCGACCCACTCATCTCCCGCGCGCGGCGCGCGGAGGGATTGCGGGCCCAACGAAGCGGACAGTTCGGCGATTGTCCCATTCTCTATGGATTCAGCCCCGCCGTCGTGCCTACCCCAACGGATTGGCCGGCATTCGTACATCCCACCGGCTACTGGTTCCTGGATGCCCCACGCGACTGGCGCCCGCCAGTGGCTTTATCTGCCTTTCTCGCTGCCGGTCCTCCCCCGGTGTATGTCGGCTTTGGCAGCATGCGCAACCGGCAACCACAAGTAGTCACGGCGCTGGTCGTCGAAGCACTCGAACGCGCCGGGCAGCGCGGCGTGTTGCACTCCGGGTGGGATGGACTCGCGGAACTGCGCTTACCGGAGACGATATTCCCCGTGGACAGTATCCCGCATGACTGGCTCTTTCCGCGCATGGCTGCCATTGTGCATCATGGTGGCGCGGGCACGACCGCGGCGGCCCTCCGCGCCGGAAGACCTGCCGTTGTCGTGCCCTTCTTTGCAGATCAACCATTCTGGGCGCGCCGGGTCTATGAATTGGGCGTGGGTCCCTATCCCCTACCTCGGGCGCGCCTGACTGCCGCGCGCCTGGCAGACGCGATCACTGCGGCAGTCTATGACCCCACCATGCTCGAACGTGCCGTTGCGCTGGGTGAACGCCTCCGCGCCGAGGATGGCGTGAGCGAGGCTGTGCGGGTGTTGATGCGGTATTGGAAAGCCTGACCATCAGCAGCGACACGAAACAAAGCGCGTTATATGAATTGCAAATCACAACAGCCTCAAGGGATTCCTTAATACCCCAGAATATTTTTTAACGCATTTACGAGTTCCTGGCGTTTTAGTTCAATCTTCCGGGCGTCCGGCGCGACGCCTCTCAGCCCAACGATAGCGGGTTGCGGTCTGCCGTGAGTGAAAATGATATACGCCGGCGCCGGATCCGTACACACTGCTTCCACCTGCGGGTATTGGCGGCTATCGACATTCACCACTTTGGCCCGACCACGAAACTGTCGTGCCACCTGTGTGACCATCGCCTCGACCGCTGGTGCAGTGATGGCCGTGTCGCGCAAATTCACCAGCACCGGGAAGGCCGAATTCAACACCTCGATCTTCCATTGGCCGAAATTACTCAACTCTATCATCCAATAAGGCCGAATCTCCTGCTCATACGCCACGTGGCCATCGCAATAACTCGCCACGAACCCGTCATTATGGCGAAAATCGATGTCCGTGGGTAGCGTCAAAATATTCAGTATGCTGCCCGCTGACGGTTTCCACACCCCATCCGCGCTGAGGAGTTCGTTATCCGGATACTTGATGTCGCCATGTGGTTTGCCCGCGATGAATTTACTGTAGACATAATCATTGCGGCCCACGCGCGTCCCGGAAACGCCGGTATGTTTACGCGACAGCTCCTCGGCGGTTGGACAAATATACGCCTCCGTGTCCAGTTTCAAGCTCCCCCACACATCTGTATCCGGGAAGGTATCATCGTGATCTTGGAGATACAGAGTCACCGCGGTGGCGATTTGACGTTGATTATTCAAACAAGCCGCTTGCCGCCCTTTCTCCTGCGCCCGACTGAGTACCGGCGCCAGGAGCGAGGCCAGCACGCAAACGAGTACCGCTACAACCAGAAATTCCATCAGGGTAAAACCGCGCCTCATTCGTGGCCTCCTTTCCTGGCGTCATGATAGGAGGTGTCCGGTCGGGAGAACGCGGGGAGCAATGATTGCCTGTTCACCGTCGGCGTGGCGGTCGCCGGTGTCTCCTCCTCGTTCGTCAGCGACAAGGGGGTAACATGCGTGGGAGCCAGGTAATGCGACCGCCAGGGAGCAAGGCTTAAAAGGAGCGCCAGGAGCGCGAGGATGATACCGGCAACCATGATGACGCGGATCTGGACTCGCGACACCGGAAGCCCCAAAAGGGTCTCCGGCATCTCCGCAGACGTAGAAGGAGCCTGGGGCTCCGGCGCGCCATGGATAACGATGTGTTCAGGAGTGCCGGCGCGCGCCGCAATCTCGATTGTTTGCTCCGCGGGTGATGACTGGATCGGCTGGTGCTCTGGTGGAGGCAGTGGACGCTGTACCGGTTGCGGTTCACTGCGGGCGTGTTGTCGGGCTTCGTCGATGAGAGCATCCAGCCTGGCGCGTAAGAGATCAGCATGAAGCGGATCGCGGGCCAGCGCCTCCTGATAGGCCGTTGCCGCGGCTAGCGTCTGACCACGTAAGCGATAAATATCACCTAGGAGGGCGAAAACCGGCCCGTTGGTGGGATCCATCTCGGAGAGTTTCAGGCACACGGCTTCGGCGCTGGACGCATCGTGATCGTGCAGCAGTCGCGCAATCTCCGCGACGCGATCACGCACAAACTGCATGGCATCGGTAAAGTGCAACTCGTCGATAAACGGACCGCAGTTATAGCAGAACCCGGTGACGTCCGCCATATTCGCGCCGCAGCGCGGACACGATAGCATCGCGTCCCTCCTATCCCGCGCGTTGCCGGGATATCGCACTGTATGGCGATAGAATTTCGACACTGGGCAGGATTTACCTTGCCGAACGAGTGACGGATATCAGGAAACTAACCATCAACTAAATCGATAGCCCACATTCCGCACGGTATGAATCATCTCCCCGACAGGTCCGAGTTTCGCGCGCAGGCGACGGATATGGACATCGACCGTGCGCGTACCGCCATAATAGTCGATCTCCCACACCTTCTCCAGCAACTCCGCGCGCGAAAAAACGCGCCGTGGGTGCGTCATAAAGAAGCGGACCAGTTCAAACTCCTTATAGGTCAACTCGACACGACGCTGTTGGGCCCACACTTCATAGGTGGCCACATTGACCCGTAAGTTGCCTGCTTCGATCACTTCACGCGGGGTATGCGCCCCCTGTGTTTTCCAAAGGGCAAAACGTACGCGGGTTTCCAATTCCTGCACTTTGATCGGTAAAGCCAGAAAATCGTGCATGTTGGGGCCGAACTGGATACGACTGAGATCTTCGATACAGATAATCAGGAGCACCGGCACATACTCCCAGGTTGCTTTCACGGTGCTGGGAAGCGTCGCCGCGTTATTCACGTCACGCGGCGACACATCGGCGAAGACAACCTGCGGCGCCGGCAGTCGATTGGTCTCACGATAAATGAGCTGGCGGATGGCGTGCACCATATAGTGTAATTGTCGCAGTTGTTCGATCAACTTCCGTATCGGCTCGTGCGTCGGCCGTTCCGTGATAACGACAACATCATCATCGTGTTGAAATCCCCATGACACCGGTGCTCTCCTTTCAGCGCTGATCTCACCATACCCGGCGTTTTTTACCAGTATGTTTCAGGAGATTACCGAAAGAAATCGTCCCCGTTCGCGTGATGCGTCCATGACGCGACGGCATGATTTCTTGATGATACGCATACCAGACGAAGAGGAAGACGAGATTGAACGTGTTGCAGGGTGATTCATGAATCAGCGCACAAGAGAAGCAGATGCTTTACATCACGGCAGGTGGTAGTGTGAGTCGCTGTGATAGGCAAAGGCGCTTGAGAGGCAAGAACTGGCGAGAAACGGGAAGATGAAGGTGCTACCATGTGACGGTCGTGAGATTCCACGATACCCCGTCACACATCTCCGGGCTTCTGCGCTTCCCGTTTGCGATAAATCAGCACTTCCGCGGCTTCCAGGGTCACCAGGCCATCCAGCACCATGGCATCCACGATCGGGAGAAAGCTTTGAAGGCGTTCGGACAGATCGACGATTTCAATAATGATGGGGAGATCGACGGAGAGACGTAACACGCCGGCAGTGTGCAGGTGCGAATGCGCGCCATAGCCCATGACGCCGTGGAGCACCGTGGCCCCGGCAAGACCGTGGGCGCGGGCGGCCTCCACGAGTGCTTCATGCAATGGGCGCCCCTGCCACCGATCGGAATCACCGATAAAGATGCGCAACAATTTTCCCTGGCGGGATTCAGAGAATGGCATTGGGAACTCCTCTCACTTCCAAATCGTCTGCGCGACGGTGTAACCGGTGGTCACCATCGCCAGGCACCCAAGTAAACTGGCGCCGACATAGAGTAGACCGCCAGCCATACTGCGCTGTTGGAAGAGGTGTAGTGCTTCCCAGCTAAAGCTAGAGAACGTTGTAAATCCACCGAGGACGCCAATGCCGAAGAACAGGCGGAACTCACTACGCACGATATTCCGGTCGATCCAGTGCATCAGCACGCCCATCAGCAAACACCCCAGCAGGTTCACGATCAGGGTCCCATACGGGAAGCTGTGCCGAACTTGTTGCTGCACCCAGCCTCCTAAGCCGTAGCGCGCGAGCGCGCCGAGTGCCCCGCCGATAGCGACCAACAGAGGTGGCAAATACGGTTTCATCGTTATATGATATCATCTACCGGCGTGACATATCCGCGCAAGCCGTGCCCTTTTTTGCGACGCAGCGCTTTCAACTCCTCGGCGATCTGGCTGACAGTCTTCAAGTCCGCCACCAGAATGAGCATATTGTTCTGACCCTGTTGCGGTTCATAATCGGTGCCGGCGATGGCATCGATGCGCGCCCCCACGACGTCGCGAATTTTGGTATAGCGCGCCACGCCCATCAAGCGTTGAATGATGCGGGTAATATCCGCTTCGAATGCATCATGGAAGATCAACACCAATGAACGCATCTCCGCGGCAGTCACGACTGGTGTGGTGGCAGTCTGGGTAGTGTCGCTGGGCGTTTGGTTCGTCTTGGTCTTTTTCATCTCGCGTCTCTTTCTCACCCGGTACAACCGGAACCGGGAAGGAGTAATATTGACAGTGTTAACGGTCATGTCAGCGTAGAACAGACAAGGATCATCATACCGTTGCTGTTCCGTTCACCAATCCTAAAACCGCATCACCCGAACACTACTCCCCCATCCCAATAGTTTATTCGCGTATATGCCCCTCGCCGGTGACCAGGAACTTGGTGCTGGTCAATTCGCGCAGGCCCATCGGGCCGCGCGCGTGCAGCTTCTGGGTCGAAATACCAATCTCTGCACCCAGACCAAACTGGCTACCATCGGTAAATCGCGTGGAGGCATTCACATTCACCGTCGACGCATCCACCTCACGCTGGAAACGCAGCGCAGCCTGCACGTCGCGGGTCACAATCAATTCAGTGTGTTTGGAACCATATTTGTCAATATGATCGAGTGCGTCATCCAGGGTCTGCACCACGCGCACCGCCATAATGAGCGCGAGAAATTCGGCATAGTAATCCTCTTCGCTCACCGGCGTCACGTTCGGAACTAATTGGCGCGTGCGGTCATCACCACGCAATTCGACGCCACGCTCCTGCAGCGCTTTGCCGATACGCGGCAGGAAAATCTCCGCGACGTCACGGTGGATCAACAACGTCTCAGCTGCGTTGCAGACCGAAGGACGCTGACATTTAGAATTGATCACCAGCTTTTCCGCGATCTCCAGGTCGGCTGCGGTATCCACATACACATGGCAATTTCCCACGCCGGTTTCAATGGTCGGCACCGTCGACGTGCGCACGACGGTTTGAATAAGTCCGGCTCCGCCGCGCGGTATGAGCACATCAACCACGCCGTTCATACGCATCAAGCGTTGCGCCGCGGCACGATCAGTGGATTCCACAAGTTCGATGGACCCCACCGGTACACCAGCCTCAGTGGCCGCCTGCGCGATCACCTTCGCCAGCGCAATATTCGAATGGATCGCTTCCGAACCACCCCGCAACACCACCGCATTGCCGGATTTCAAGCAAAGTGCGGCGGCATCCACCGTGACATTTGGACGGGATTCGAAAATGATGCCGATAACACCCAGCGGCACGCGCACACGACGAATTTCCAGACCATTCGGACGCCGCAACCCATCAAGCACCTCACCAATGGGGTCGGGCAACGCGGCGACGTCGCGTAACCCTTCCGCCATCGCATTGATGCGGTTGGCAGTCAACAGCAGGCGGTCCTGCATCGCCTCCGCCATCCCGCGCTCTTTGGCGGCTTTGATATCCTGGCCATTAGCCTCGAGAATAAATTGCTGCCGGTCCACCAGCGCGTGGGCCATGGCCAGCAATGCAGCATTTTTCACTTTAGCCGACAGGCAAGCCAGTCTGCGCGCCGCGGCTTTGGCGCGGTAACACTGATCAACGACAGCCTGCTCAACGGATGAGAGCGCTTCCTGTCCCAATAATTCAGATTCGGTCATGATCATTCCTTACGGCAGGATACTCTTAGGCTATCATAAATGACGAGGCGCGGCAATGTGGAAATTTCCGGCAGCGCCTGATGCACCCGTGAGGTAGCTATCCACCATCGGGGCAGAGGGTCCCAGGTTTCGCGTGATTCCACGTTAATGTAGTAGATTGTTGGCGCGACGGAGGGTAAAAACCTAGCCAACTCGACCTTGGTGATGGCGCGGGGCATCTTGTGTGATTTCGCATGACTACTGAGCATTTTCCAGTGGAGATCTCTTCGTCAATCTGACACGCAACAGATCGCTATTATGATTATGTCGCACCCGCATTGTCATTTCTGGCAGAACACAATCGACTCTCAATCACCCTCGATGGTCACAAAGATTCCCTGGCTCGCGTTGTAATAGCTACCGCTGGGACTGGTGGTCAAGGTCACGGCGCGCACCATATAACTGGCTGCGTCGCGAGAAGGATGTGCATCGCAATAGGTGGGGTCGGTCACCAGTTCCGGGGTGAGTCGCGTGTAGGGACCATTCCACGCGACGGCGCGATACACCAGGTAGCCCAACACCGGGGGTAGCGCGGGGAGCCAGGTGAGGAACAGGCCGTCGGGTCGGCGTTGTGCGGCGAGATCGGCGGGCGGCGGAACGATGTGCAGCCGCAGTGTGGGGTCGCCCATCAACGCAATATGCACCCCGCGCGGACTACCGTTGGTCGGCTGGTAATGCCAGTGAGAATTTCGTTGCGCCAGACGTACGCCGTCACCGATAGTTTGTCCGAGCGCCATACCATGGATGAACCAGTTCGGTCTCCCGGCCCACCCACAGATCAACCCGCCATCGGGCCAGGCCAGCACGGCGCGCTGTAGCGCGTCCGGCACATCCCATTCGCAAAAATAACTGCCAAAGAGAAACGTAAACAGGATACTCGGGGCCTGTTGCGCTAATTCCGCGGTAGCGGCGACCCCGCCGCAACTGACATGTCCACCGGGCCCGCAGCCATAGCCCCACAAGTAGCGTTCGGTCCCTGTCGCGTTCCATTTGCCAGCGCGAATTTGCGACGGTCCCAGTAACGGCGCAAAATTGCGCCAACCATTTTGCGCGAAAGCTTCGCCGCGAAAGACGCCGAAATTGTCGTCGATGATCGCCCGCGCCGCCGCTGACAGCACCCCATGACGATAGCAGTGGTTCTTGTTGAGATAGCGCCGAAGCAAATCGATCTCGCTCAGAGGCAAGAATGCGGGTAGTTCGGCCATATCCACACGCCCAAGCGCGATCTCTACGTCACCGGGGATGATCTGCTGATCAAAAATCCCATCACCTGCGCGATTGCCGACGCCCAGGTCGCGTATATCGGTCCAGTCGCCACTGCAATCCGCATAATAGGCATCACAAGGGAAGGGACGTGCATCATGTCCATCGGGACGCAGCCAGCCGGATTTCGCCACCGGCAGGTGACCGAGGAGAAACACGCTGGTGAGCGGTGTGACGGAATGTATTTCACGAATGAGCGCTTTCACGGCCGTCGGCTCCTCAGAGCGATTGACATCACGCCGGATGACCGTCCAGCCATCACCCACCAAATCGTGTTCGAGGCGCGACAACTCCTCACGAAGTTCCGTAACAACCAGGGAGTCCACCAGCACCAGCACCACGCCGCGATGCTCAAGGAGCGGCACTGCTATTCCAGCTGTTGCATAGCCATACGCCCGACGCGGCAATGGTTTTACCGCCGGCTGCATACGCACCACGCGATATTCATAGGGAACACCTGCAGCGACCCGCCGATCCGTATATCCTGCGGCGTCACCCGGCAACACCGCAACGGCACGTCCCCACGGCCCCACCCCGGGCGCCCGTCGATATATGCGGTAGCTGTCCGCTCCGGCCGTTGCTGACCAGGCGAGGTGCAGCATCGGTGGGTCGGTCTGAACGGTTACCGTTACTTGCACGACGAAATCGCGCACCTCGGGGGGCGCGACGACTTCAGCGGGCACGGAAATGGGGGCATAAATTGGCGCAGCTGTGTTTCTCATGGGTCTTGTACAATTCGTCATCACGCGTTGGAATCCCTGTTAGCCAAGCAGCCTGCGGATAAAGTATCATTGTGCGCTGATGCCAGATTTTCGTGTCAGGCGAACACGAGATCTGCAACTCTATTAAGGCATAAACGGCAGATATCATGTGAAGCATCAGCGAAAAGACGGTTGCAGCGCCGACGAGACTTTTTCCGCGGGCTGCTAGCGACAGAACAGGCACTTTGCACGCATTTCTGTAAAATGTTACAATAAGTTCCGATCAATTCCACCATTGATCTCAGCAAACCCCATGGCTGAGCAACGGAATCGATGAGTCAGGAACTATATGTCGTCATCCACCAGTCATCACGCGGAAGGACGCGCGGTTACGTTGAAGGATATCGCCCGGCACTGTCAGGTGAGTGTTGCGACGGTGTCCCGCGCGTTGCGTGACCCCGATTTTCATAATGCGGATACCACCCGGCGCATTCTCACCGCCGCCACGGAAATGGGATACGATCCCGCCCACTATCAAGGCGCGCGCCGGTTGGTGTTGAGTCGTTTCGGCAAACGCGTGGTCAATCATGTTATTGCGCTCTTCTCCCCGTCATTTTTCTATCGCTCCACGTTCTATGCCGAGATCTTCGAAGGCATCTGGAATGTGCTCACTCCTGAGGGATTTGGCTTATTGCTGGTCAAAGCAGATCAAGGCGATGCGAAACCATTGCCGGCAAGTTTCAGTCGCGGGGATGTCGACGGCGTCATCTCCCTGACCCCGCGCTTTGTCTTTCAACCCTTGCTCACCCATTTGCGTCAAAATACCGGATACGGCATACGGCCGATTCTCACCTTCGAAAGCACTTATGAAGATTGTTCCGCGATTCTCATCGATGCCCACACCGGCGGTCTGCTTGCAGCGAAGCATTTACTCGACCTCGGGCATCGCCACCTGCTCTATTTCACGCGTCCCGACAACAAGTCCTTTGGAGGACACCAGGATCTGATGCTCCCCGGGTATCAACAGGCCTATGCGGACGCTGGATTGGACCCAACGCGGTATCTTCATGCCTATGAATTGGATACGAAACTCGACCAGTTGGCCTTTTACCCCGCGCATACCGTGAAGTTGCTCGCACCCGAACAAGCGAGTTGGACGGTACGGCACCCATTGTTGAAACTCCTGCGCGCCACCCCGGAGATAACCGGCATTCTCGCCCCAAATGACCCGACCGCGTTATTGGTACGACAAATATTATCGCTCGGTAAACTGCGCGTACCGGAGGATTACAGCCTGATTGGTTTCGATGATACCCATCCACTGTTCGATGGACGTGGCGCCAATATACTCACCACCCTCCGCGTGCCTCTGGAAAAGATCGGCCAGGCCGCGGCACGGTTGATCATCGACCGGATAACCGGCAAACTTACGGAAAACCAGTCATTGACGCTGCCAACAAAGCTGATCGTCCGGCATTCCACCGCAGAACCGCGAAGGTAATGCATAGTCGCGAATGGGGTTCAACGCATGAAATCTTTCTGACCAGGCGCCTATTTGCGCAAGGAGTGCCGTGTTTCCCTGTTGAATAACTAGAAATCATAGGCGGTATACGCGAAGCATACCGCTCCATCCTCTCCAGACACGAGGTAGATGCTATGCCAACTATTGCTGATATCCTGAAGGATACCGAACATCGGATGCACGGGGCGGTTGACGCCACGCTGGAGGAATTCCGGCATATTCGCACCGGGCGCGCGAACCCGGCGATGCTTGATGGCATTACCGTGGAATACTACGGCACCCCCACCCCCCTTGAGCAAGTTGCCAATATCGCCACCCCGGAGCCGCGTATCCTGGCCATCACACCCTGGGATAAGGCCTTACTTGGACCAATTGGGAAAGCCATCCTGAATTCAGACCTCAGCTTGAATCCGAACAACGACGGCCAGGTGATCCGTCTGGTGCTCCCCCCGCTCACCGAGGATCGCCGCAAAGAATTTGCCAAACTCGCCGGGAAGAAGACCGAAGAAGGACGCATCGCCATTCGCAATGTCCGGCGCGATGCGATCGAGCATCTCAAAAAAATTGAAAAAGCCGGCGAGATCTCGGAAGACGACTCCAAACGGGCTCAGGAAAAGATTCAGAAGTTCACTGACGACTTCATCAAAAAGCTCGATCAAGCCCATGACCATAAAGTCGCGGAAATTATGGAAGTGTAGGCAGGCCATACGAGGTAGTGACCGCAATAGAGCCACAGAGCATAAGGACTCTGTGGCTCAGTCTTTTGAAATTTATGGTCTTACCGATTTATTGTTCTGGGTACCGCGCAGTAGGTGAGTTGACTTCGCGTCATGCGCATTGCCTGCCGACTGGTCATCCACGTACCGGTTTGTTGAAAATGTTGCCATCTCAGATATCCTGCGAGCGACATAAAGTGCGCAGATTCCGCAAACGCCGTCTTCTCACAAATGGCGGGCTGAATCACACCTTCCCATGCGCTGGGTACGCTCGCTCGCGTTCTGGTGGTAAACCCAAGAATCGCGCCTGCGACTAATAGTGTAAGCAGTAAATTCCTCATCTCAGGCCTCCCTTCAGCAATCGCTGCATTTCTATATTATTTATACCTATTCTAACTATTATATAAACATAGATTTATTGAAATTGTTGGTCAGACGACTACCATGGACACGCAGAGGAAAAGGTGGATCGGTGAAGCGAAGAAAATTTGAGTTATTACTGCGGGGGAGCCCAGCCGCGCACAACAGCATCAGTCATTTGCGCCACACGGCACATCGCGCGTACGTCGTGGATGCGCACAATGTCGGCGCCGTGCATAATGCCGATGGCTACCGCCGCACCGGTACCTTCCACGCGTTCCGCAGGAGGGAGATCATGCAGAATGTGCCCAATGCTTGATTTGCGCGAGACACCGAGGAGCACCGGTTGCCCGGTTGAGCGCAACTCCAGCAGTCGGCGCAAGAGTTCCAGGTTATGTTCGACGGTCTTGCCGAAGCCGAAGCCGGGGTCCAACACCACCTGATCGTGTGGAATGCCGGCATCCTCGGCGATGGCGGTTGACTCCCGCAGATAGGCGCACACTTCCGTCAGCAGGTCATCATAGACCGGGTGCTGCTGCATGGTGCGTGGAGTGCCGCGAATGTGCATCACCACAACCGGGACACCAGCATCGGCAACCACGCGCGCCATCTCCGGATCGAAACGCAATCCGCTGATATCGTTCACCAGAGTCGCCCCGGCGTCGAGGGCCGCCGCCGCCACTACGCTTTTATAAGTATCAACGGAAATAGGGACCCCTAGCGGGGCTAATGCGGCGATGACCGGTATCACCCGCGCCATCTCTTCCTCCAGCGTCACTGCAGTGGCGCCGGGTCGCGTAGATTCTCCCCCCACATCCAGCAGATCGGCCCCATCAGCGAGCATGGCCTCCGCTTGACGCACCGCGGTAGCGATGTCGCCAATGAGGCCATCGCCGGAAAAGGAGTCGGGGGTCATATTGAGGATGCCCATCAGATAGGTTTTTTCGCCCAGCGGCAGGTGGTAAGCGCCGCAACGGAGCACCCTCCCGGTCGTGGTCAATTGGGTGAGTGTCTGCGAAATCACCGCGGCCATCACCGACAGATCAGTCTTCCCGGTGTGGTGGCGCGTGCAGAAATCTGTGAGTTGGGCCTCGGTGCCGAGGAGGAGCACGCCACATCCCGTAGCATCGATCGCGGCATCACCACCGACCACGATCATCTCCTGCCGGAGAATCTGTGCCATGCCGGATGGCACGCGCTCCAGGCGCACCAAGCGGATCACACCTTTCGGCGCCAGAGATAGCACAGTAGCGGAGTCGCATCCCATCCGTGCGAGTTCTCGGGCCACCGCTGCCTGATCCGACATCGCCAGTACCCGAATTTCGGCGTTATTTCGTTGCGCGCGGGTCATCGTCATCAGTTCGTCGTGGGAGTCGGTTGGCGCATCATCTGAGTAGTGTCGTCATTCATTTCCATGGTGTGCAGCATCTCCAGTCCCACTGGACTAAGTAAAAAGCCGATCGCACGCAAGGTGCGGTCCGGGGCGACGCGTAGCCGATAGCGAAATTCCGGGTCGCCCGCCGCGCGACGGAAGACCTGCTCAAGCTGCACCTGGTCAAGAAGACTGACCGCTTCCATGGTCGCCTTATGAATGTCGCTGTTTTCGCTCAACCCCAACGCACGGAGGTAACTAGCCATCGCTTGTTCCAGGTTGCCCAGTGCCTGGTAGACCATACCGAGTTTGAACCAATGGTAGCTCTGAGTCGGTTCCAACACCACCAAGCGGCGGAGCGCACCAAGGGCAATGTTAAAGCGCGCTTGCTGAAACCCACCCCAGGCCAGCAAGTCCAGCGCCACGGTGTCGCGCGGGTTGGCCAGCAGCAGGCGATGGGCATGGGGAATGAGTTCCGGCGCCGCGCTATCCTGCTGCAGCAATTCGGTCATTAAGGTGAGCGCTTCTTCCTCACCAGGCACAGCACGCAGGAAGGTCTCCAGGCAGACGATGGCCTCACGGATACGTTCACAATCACGCAGGGTGCCCGCCAGGCGCATGATACTTTCCAGGTCGGTCGGCGCTAACTCGACTGCATGCTCCAATGCGCGGACGGCTTCGTCCAAATGCTCTAAACGATACTCCGCATATGCCAGGTGATGCCAGGACCCCAATGCGGATGGATCGATTGTCAACGCGTCAAGTGAAAGATCGCGCGCTTCGTCGAACTGTTCGGTCAGCAACAGGATGTGCACCAGCGCACGCAGGTGATCTGCGTTTTGTGGTTCGAGCAATGCAGCTCTGGAAAAGGCCGCCCGTGCTTCATCCATATGGTCCTGAGAGCCGTGAATAAACCCGAGTTCAACATATATACGTGGGTTGTCCGGATCCAACTCCACCGCGCGTTCCAATACTTTGGACGCGGCGCGAAAGCGCCCGAGCTCGTTCAAACAGAAAGCTTTGGCCAGCAGAGCATCCCGAAAAATCGCGGGCAGCCATTGAATGTCGCCAGGCAGCGGAGCGGATTTTGACCCACGTTCTATGCGATAGACGCGATCACGCCGTCGCCGGGGTAGGCGCACCAATACTTGATCGAAGCAGAGGATAGCGGCTTCCAGAGAACCCGCGTCCGCGAGTTGTCGTCCAGCTAAATAGGCTTCTTCAATAGTCTTCAACTCGTCTTGCAGATTACGTCGCACGAATGACTCCGCCTCCGTACTACAGTGTTCTGCATCAGCCAACTGACTCCTGCCTGGTCGCTTGGCTGATATCATATATCTGCAAAGCGAGAATCAGGAGGAGCGGTTGTAAGAAAAAGTGCACACAAAACTGCATGAACATGCCGTGCTTCTCATCTGAGTTGTCGCTTTCAGTTCGGTGCGACTCGGTGAAGAAATATTCCCAGAACGGTATTGACTGTTCGGTATTGTTATGATAATATTCAGTCAACACTACCGAAGGAGGGCAATCTATGCCCATGGTGACAGCCCGGCGCGAAGCGGTACTTGCCGCACTCGCCCGGCGTAACCTTAGCCAGGCCAAATTCGCCAGGATGCTTACCTGCAGCGCGGGATACCTGTCCGATTTGCTGCAGGGGCGTTATCAGCCTTCCGCAGAATTACGCGACCGCCTGTTGGCGGCACTGAACGATGCCTCCTTATTCGGTCACCTCCCACCTGTGCAGTGGGATGACCTGTTTAGCACCGAAACCGCAACCGGTTCGGTAGACCAGGAGTTACCCATGTCAACTAGAATCATCATTTTCGATACGACATTACGCGACGGTGAACAGTCCCCGGGCGCCAGCATGAATATCGCGGAAAAACTGGAAGTTGCCCGCCAATTAACGCGTCTGGGCGTCGATGTTATCGAGGCGGGCTTCCCGATCTCCTCGCAACGGGACTTTGATGCAGTCTTCAATATCGCCAGCGAAATCGACGGCCCAATTATCGCCGGATTGTGTCGGGCGAATGAGTCGGATATCCGCCGCTGTGCGGAAGCGGTAGCTCCCGCCGCACGCCGGCGCATCCACACGTTCCTCGCCACCTCGGATATCCATATGGAGTATAAGCTGCGGAAAACACGCGAAGAAGTGCTGGCCATGGCAATTCGCGCCGTAGAACTGGCGCGCACGCTCTGCGATGATGTGGAGTTCTCCGCAGAGGACGCCACACGCTCCGACATCAACTTCCTCTGCGAGATTGTCCAGGCGGTAATCACAGCGGGCGCAACGACGGTCAATATCCCGGATACCGTCGGGTACACGATGCCTGAGGAATTCGGCGAGCGGATTGCGACCATTCGGTCACGCGTACCGAATATTGCGGACGCCGTGATCAGCGTCCACTGTCACAATGATCTGGGTTTAGCAGTGGCCAACTCGCTGGCCGCAGTCCGGCATGGCGCCGGTCAGGTGGAATGTACCATCAATGGTCTGGGCGAGCGCGCGGGCAACGCCTCCCTGGAAGAAATCGTGATGGCCATGCGGACCCGTGCCACCTTATTTGGCGCCACCACCGGCATTAACACGAAGGAAATCACCCGGACCAGCCGCCTGGTAAGTGATGTCACCGGCATCCCGGTGCAACCGAATAAGGCCATCGTGGGTGTTAATGCCTTTGCCCATGAGGCGGGCATCCACCAGCATGGCATGCTAGCGCATAAAGAAACCTATGAGATCATGAATCCGGAAGATGTGGGCGCCGGGGGTACCAAATTAGTACTGGGTATTCATTCCGGCAAGCATGCAATCCTGAAAAAACTGCTGGAGATGGGGTATGACCTCGATGACGCACAACTGGAGAAGGTGGTGCTGCGCGTAAAAGAAGTTGCTGAAAAGAAGAAGGAAATCACCGAACGCGACCTGGAATCTATCGTCATGGATGAGTCGACGCTGGTGGACGAGCGCTTTCACATCGAATACCTGCAAGTCATCAGTGGTTCTGATATTTTGCCTACCGCCACCATTCGCTTGCGCGACAATGGTGTAGTCGTCACGGAGGCAGGGATCGGTGTGGGGTCGGTGGACTCCGTTTACCAGACGATCAGCGCGGTCGCCAAAATGCCGCACACGCTCATCGATTACATAGTTCACTCTATCTCCGGGGGCACTGACGCCCTGGGCGAAGTCACCGTACGCATACAGGATCAGGACGGGCGGGTCTTCACCGGTCGCGGTTCGAACACTGACATCATCGACGCCAGCGCCAAGGCGTATGTCCAGGCGTTGAATCGTTTGGCGGCCTATCAACCGACGGTCAATCCACAGCACTCCGAATTTGAAACGGTGTAGCCCGCGGTTAGTCCGGAGTTTTCATCTGGAAATGGAATTCCGGGTTAACTCCGCATTTATGCGAATTTCGATATAGAAGACCGGATAGCCCGGATTATTTATGAACGAATTGACTCCCGGGCAATTTGTGGCATTATTCGAAATGTTATGAATAATGCGGGATAGCTGTCACAGTCCGTAAGGACGAGGGACGAACCGGGCAGGTTGTGCGACCTGTCCGGTTCTTTTTGTGCGTCGAGTGAATCTTCGCACAGCATTCCGCTATCGGCAGGGATAGTGCCCGACGAGCGAGAAGACAGTTCAAAAGGAGAGCTTATGGATGCATTAGAGGCTTTGCGGACCAGGCGCAGCATTCGACGATTTCAGGAGACAGTGGTGCCGCGTGAAATGGTGGAAACGATCATTGATTGTGCGCGTCAGGCCGCAACCGCGCGCGGTGTGCAACCCTGGGAATTTGTGGTGGTGACCGAGGCCGGCATGCGTCGTCGACTAGCGGAGACGCTGGAGTACGGCAAATTCGTGGCCCAGGCGCCGGTCGCCGTGGTAGTGCTCTGCCAGGATACGAAATACTACCTGGAAGACGGCGCCGCAGCTACCGAAAATATGCTGGTAGCCGCTACCGCATTGGGGTTGGGGAGTTGCTGGATCGCCGGCGACAAAAAACCGTATGCGGATTTCATCCGCGCCACCATTGGCGCCCCGGACGACTACAAACTTATTGCGGTTGTAGCGCTTGGCTACCCCGCCGAACAGCCGAATCGTGAAAAACGCCCATTGCACGATGTGTTACATTGGGAGAAATACTAACCCGTAGTATTATTCATGAACGCATGAATAGTACTACAGCTAGCCGAAGCTTTATTCGCTTCGCGGATACAGCGGGCTAAGGGTGACGGTCGGCTATGCGTTCACGCTCACCGTGCAGATACACGGGAAACACGCGCCTTCGGTTTGGCCAGATGCAGCAGCATTTGCATAGTGCCCAGCAGAATGCGCAAATTGAGGGCGAGTGAAGCGTTTTTGATGTAATAAATGTCGTAACGCAGCTTGTTGGCGACGTCATCCAAGGTGACATCGCCCCCCTGATGCAGTTGCGCCCACCCGGCGATCCCGGGCATCGTCAATAAACGCGCCTCATAGAATGGTATTTCCTGCCGTAGACGGTTGACAATCTCTGATTGTTCAGGTCGCGGGCCGACTAGACTCATGTCGCCGTGCAATACATTCCAAAACTGCGGCAATTCGTCAATACCGGTCACGCGCAACAGGCGACCCACTGGTGTCGAGCGCGTATCACGCGCGTCAGCCCACTGCGCTCCCCCAGTATCCGCGTCCACCCGCATAGTGCGAAGTTTGGTTATCATAAACGATCGGCCGTAGCGTCCCACACGTTCCTGGCGAAAGAAGACAGGGCCGCGGGAGGTGAGTTTGATGGCCATCACCGCCAACGCCACGATGGGGAGTGTGATCGGCAATGTCATGAGCACCATGATTACATCAAAGAGCCGCGTCACCACCTCGCGCATCGGTGACGGAACACGCAAGGTATGCGGCAACACCCAGCCCTCCGGCGTCTTCACCATCGCAGCTTTCCCCAACGTGTGTTCATAGAACGCGCAGATATCCACTACATCAACTCGGGAGTACAAAGGCATCAAAGCGCGGAACTCGGTTTCGCGTACGCGCAGGTCCGTCAATACCACGAAGAATGGATATTCAGACCGATGCTCCGGCAGCGGGCCGGCCGGGTCATCCAACGGTACGTCGACGAAAATTTCTGCCTGTTGCGCCAACTCAGTAAGCAGGGGAGCAAAGACTGCAGGTAGCCGACAGGGAACGATTTGTATCGCCGGGCGTTGCAGGAGTTGTGCCAGAATAAAACGGGCCAGGGTGCCCAGTACGGCGATACCGAGAGCGGAGTGCAAACCGCCAGCCGTATACCAACGATGGCCGTCACCGGCCCAAAAGATATCGACGATGATGGCGAACCCCAGCGCCAACCCCATGGACACCAGAATCCGGTAGCGCGGATGCAGATAGAGAGGATTCTGTCCGCCTACCGTGATAATGGCAATGTACCAGGCAAATGCCGTGACATATCCCTGAGTCGACATCAACGCTACGGGAAAGAAGTGGGCGACAATACACCAACTGATCAAGATGGCGACATCCGTCAGGCGCAACCAGGTGACTATTTGTGGTGTGCGTGCTATCGACATAACGACTGCATCTATGCCCGCGATCCCCGACGCGGAACTCCTGCCTTAGTGTGCTGGAGACACCCCCGGTCTGTCAAGCAACGAAGCGCCGGTGTCCTGCCGACCCGCCTGATTCACGGGTCGACAAGATACCGGCGCTCCGGGGGTACCGGTGTCGCGGGTTATTTCATGAAGCCGAACGCAATATCGTTCGACCAGTGGGATTCCCAATAGGCATGGAAGGTCAACGGGTTCCACTTGGAGACGCTGCGCCCGCTGGCCATCTCATAGGTTGGACCACTATTGTCCGTGACGCGGAAGGTGAATTTGATCATCTGGCCTGCGTCCTTCGCCACCTTGACATCGGGGATTTCCGACCAGGGAAGCGCGCACTCCACGATGCGATTATTCCCATCCTGCACCACCACCAGCTTGCCATCCGTCACCGGACCGCCGTCGATCTCGGCCTTCGGTTGGCGTGGATAGAAATGTTTGCGCGGAACGCCAGGCGCCAACAGGCGCCAGATTTCCGCACCGCCGCCATATTGCGCCCCTACCGGATGCAGGTAATATTCATAATCGGTATCCTTATGGACCATAAATTTCTCCATGGTGCCCGGCGGATAGGCAATCAATCCTTTTTGGGCCTCGGGGAGCACATTGAACGCGATTTGCACCCCATCGCCTCCAAAGGGAAGATCTGGATTCTTGCGATAGGAATACCGGCGTATTCCATCCGGCCAGGTCATGGGGATTTTTTTCTCGTTCTCCACGCGGGTGTAGCTCGCGGGATAAAAATACTGGTCGTCATCCCGGGTAGCGATGCGCACTTCACTGGTATCCGGGGTATTATCCGCCACTTTGGCCGCAAAGTAGAAGAAGGCGTCATCATACGCCAGATACGCAACCGTCACGCCTGTGCCGGATTTATCCGGGAAGTTAACGAACGGCAGCCAGGCTTTCTCTGTCAGATTGGGACCGCTGTTGGCATCGCTTTTAGTAATCTCCGGCAACACGCCGTTCCAATCGTCTAACTTGCCATCAACGGTGATGGTGCGTTTGGCGATGACATTGACATGCATCGTGTCGCTCAAGGTTGCCACACCATCTTTACCGGCATCATAGGTGAGCGCCAGCGGATACGAATTGAGATTATTGGGTGTCCCGCCGATGACCTTGACGAAGATACTTTTCGTCTCATTCGCGGAGAAACTCACCACTTGCCGCGGGGCATCCAGCGTGAGATCCCCCAAGGTAACGGATAGCGCGCCGGTAATGGGTCGATTCAGTATGTTGGTCAAGGTCAGCAGCATCCCCGGTTGCTTATCCAGGGGTGCTGTCATATCCTGCGCCTGCATATCCAGTGGTTCATACCCCGTGATCATGGCGGTTTTCAGCGCCACAAGCAACCTGGCGAAGGATCCCGCCGTGCCATTTGTGCGCAGGAAGTAACCGTAACCGTTCAAGGGTACGCTGATCTTCCCCTTTTTCGCCGGGACGGGGTTGCCATAAAAATCATAGAGTGTGAACGCGCCTTTGCCATCGGGCAGCGTCATCGCGGCGCCGGTAAGGATTTCCGCGATCGTAATATCGCGCTGCAATTTGTCGTGCGTGGCCTTCGGCGCTTCGGCGGGCAGCGCCGCCTGTTGCTGGTGCAATTGCGCTAGCTGCTTTTCGTTTGTGAGCCCGAAGACATTGCGGAATTTGCACAGATTGCGTTCATACACCGCTCCCAGATCACCAACGACCACCACCGACCCGTCATCCGGATTGGCTTTGCCATCCGCGCCCGGCAGGCCATCGAAGACAAAGACCCATGGGAGGCCGTTTTTAAAGAGCAATTCTTTGAAATCGCGCTGACCGATGAAGCACTGTGTGGCGGCGATGCCTGCGCCGCACGGATAGGCCTGAATCGTATGCAATGGTGTTGTACCCGTCGGGGTGCGTATTTGAATGTCTGTCGTCTCGCGAATCACGTCATGCAATACACCGGCAGTTCGACTCAGTCCTTGCGCGCGCATAGAGGCAATGACCGCTGCAACGCGATCTTCAGAGTTGGCGATCCAGCTTTCCGTATCCCACGGTTGCACTTTGCCCAGGGGAGATTGGCGGTTGACCCACGCCGGAATCAGCGCTGGGACATTGCCCATCGGCTGATAATGGATGCTGGTAAAGTCCAGCCATTTCAGGTATGTGTCCTTACCGTCAGGAAAGAGTTTGTCCTCAGTATTCATCGACGAGCAAGTCCCACCGATCAACACTTCGGTCTTGTCTTTCTCGCGGGCTTCCACCACACCTTTCGCCATATGCTCGTAGATCTCGCGGTAGCGCGGCATATCAGCGCCCCATCCCGAGATGGAAATGCCTTCCCAGGGTTCGTTCCACAACTCCACGGCATTTATCGGTCCATTCGGCCAACCGAATTGCCTGGCAATTTGATATGTCCACAGCTGGAAATTTTCATCATACTGCGGCATCCAGACAAAGTCGCCAGGATACTGCATATTGCCTTCCCCCGCGGTGTTGAGGAATGAACGAATCATACTGTTCGGCATGGTACCATAGTCGCCGCCTTCCAAAGTCAGCATGGCGGTGATGTCATACTTCGACATGATTGCACATTGCTTCCCGAGTTCGGCCATCTGTCCCGCGAAGTCGGGTGGTGTCCCCTGGCGATACCCCCACTCGTTGCGCGTGCCTTTAATGCCCAGACGCTGCCATAGACCGCACATCTGCGGGGTCGTTTCTCGTAAGTCCAACGCATAGGTTGGATTTTTCACCTTGCCTGGCGTGGCTTTCGGCACGTAGAGAAAGGCGGCGCCGAACTGGCGGCCGTGACCGGGTACATCAAGGATCAGCGCGTAGGCGCCGAAACGTTTGGGGATGACGGGATGTATCACCAGATCAACATAACCTTTGGCCGGAAGATCAATGGTGATGGGGGTGGCAACACAATCGGCAATTTTAAAGGCATACTGCGTCCAACCGTCCAACGGATCGCTTTTTGTCCCATAAGCGATAATTTGCGCGGTTCCCGGGGCTTTCAACGGCTTGTCGGTTTGATTAGCGATCTGCACGGTGAAGCTGAGCGCTTCGCCGGGCCAAAACACATTCGATTGCCCGCTGCAGGCGATTTCCTGTGCGGTGTAATCCTTGGCCACCTGAGTAGACGTCAGGCCGAACACCTCATCTTTGCCCAGCGCGCCCCAGGCCATGGTATTCCCCACGGCATTAAGGAGCAGGGCCATCAGGAGAAGACCGAGTCCCCAGACTCGATATGTCGATTTACCCATCAATCAGGTTCCTTTCACATCAAGGGTATGTTACTCTTCGACAAGTTAGACCCATTGCCTTCCAGTTGGTTTCACCGGTGCAATGTAAGAATCATCGTGGACGCAAGGACATAAATCCTCGACAGGTTACGTTGTTTCTCACTTGACGAATCGCGTCATTCTTGTCCCTTCACACCCGAGTGGCAGGGAGTAAACAGCGATATGCCGAACTCCTCAGGTATGACGCTAGAGGAACTGCATGCATTGCTGACACCAGTGGGTCAGGCGTTGCTTGCTGAATTTACGGGTCTTCCGCTACGCGATGATGATCTGCTGCCGGTGTTGACACGCTATCGGCAAAATCATCCGGCGACGTTAGTGTCCACCGTGATTGAACTCTGGCAATTGCGCCGGCGCGCCAGGGATAAATTTCCCCGCGCCGACGCTTTGTTCTTCACACGCGATGGGCTCGAAATGGCGTCAGCGGACCCGGTCGCCAGGCACACCGCTATGCGCTTCGCCGGATTGCCCCTGGTGTATGACCTGTGCTGCGGCATTGGTGGTGATCTGCTGGCACTGGCCGACACGGCGACACGTGTACTGGCGGTGGACTGTGATCCATTGGCGTTGGAGATGGCAACGCTCAACGCACAGGTGCAAGGGGTAGCGGAACGGATCACTTTCCAGGACGGCGAGGTGGTCGCGATGTTGCCAACCTTCCTGACGCATCATGGCACCCCTTCCGCGATCTTCATAGATCCTAGCCGACGCGCAGAACGCGCCGCTGCCCGGCGTCCTGACGCGTACCACCCTCCCCTTTCCTGGTGTCTGCGGTTAGTGGCGCAGGCACCGCGCGTGGCGATTAAAATGTCGCCGGCACTGGATTATGAACACATACTTCGCGACTGCAGGGCAGAGGTGGAAGTGATCTCGTTGCGTGGGGAATGTAAAGAAGCGCTCTGCTGGTTGGGCGATTTTCGCACCTGCGCGCGCCGCGCAACAGTACTGCCGGATGGGGCAACCTTGACGGACGCCGGCGCCCACAGCAGCGCATTGGGCGAAATCGGCGCCTGGCTCTACGAACCAGACCCCGCGATCATCCGTGCTCATTTAGTGCAGCGTTTGGCCGGCGAATGCGCGTTACGGCGCTTAGACGCCGAAATTGCCTACCTGACAGGAGATCACTGGATTACTTCGCCATTCTTCAGCGGCTATCGGGTGCTGGAGGTCATTCCATGGAGTTTGAAGCGTGTTAATACCGCGCTGCGCGTCCGGGGTATCGGACACATCGTCATCAAGAAACGCGGCTTTCCCATCATCCCAGAGACTCTGCGTCCTATGCTGAAGCTGGTCGGCCGTCATCACGCCGTACTTATTTGCACTAAAATATCTGGACGCCCCGTGGTGATTATTGCAGAATCGGGGTCAGCGGATGAATCGGCGTGACGCAAACTGGCCGGAAGGGCGTGCCTGTTTATGCCAGCGTCCCTTTTGTACTCGGCACACCGATTTCGCGCGGATCAAGACTGACGGCTTCACGGAGAGTGCGGGCGACTGCTTTAAAGGCGGCTTCCACGATGTGGTGGGTGTTGGCGCCGGATAGTTGTCGAAGGTGAAGGGTGAGTCCGGCATTTACCGCTAACGCGCGAAAGAAATCCTCCGCCAGTTCGGTGTCCCAGGTACCAACCTTCGGTTGTGGCAGCGTCACCTCCCACACAAAGAATGGACGTCCGCTACAATCCAGCGCTGCCAGCAGAAGCGCCTCATCCATGGGGAGGCTAATATCGCCATATCGCCGGATCCCCTTCTTCTCCCCGAGGGCCTGCTTAATCGCCATCCCCAACGCAATACCGATATCTTCAGTCAGATGATGGTCGTCTACCTGCACATCGCCGTTGGCACGCACAGTGAGATCACACCCGCTGTGCTTGGTAAACAGCGTAAGCATGTGATCGAGAAACCCGATTCCGGAGTCGATCGTTGCCGTCCCCGTGCCGTCAAGGTTAATGGTCAGGGTGATCTGGGTCTCCGCCGTATTGCGGTCAATCGTTGCGGTGCGCATGCGTTATCTCCCTATTCACATTTGTCATGCTGCTTTTCGCCGGAAAGGCGAGTACGCAATCATGAGCCAATTCTCGCGAATGAATGTGGATTTTTCGTTGCTCCCATATCAGTGTATCGAATAACATCGTGTTGGACAACCGGGCAACCGCCATCAGACGCCGGTGGATTTGCTCTCATTGCCGTGCGTGGTTTCGCCACCGGATAATCGTTTGATCGCCAGACGCATCTGATGGGGTTCTCCGAGTAAGATGAGGGTATCTCCCTGTTGCACTGGATAGTGTTGCAGGTCACGCATCAACATGCGTCCGTCGGCCGTCGAGATGCCCAAAAGGTGGACACCCAAACATTCGACATCACTTTCCCCACACACGCTTTGGCCACAGATTTGCGTTGCGGCGGTCACCTTCACTTCTTCCAGCACCATCTCCATCTCTTCGCCGTGGATGATAGTGTCCAGAAATTCAACGACCATCGGTTGCAGAATGGACTGCGCCATGCGGCGACCGCCGATCACATATGGTGAAAAGACGCGGTCCGCACCGGCGCGTTGCAGTTTGGCCTCACCTGCGGCGTGGGACGATCGGGTGACGATGAAGAGTTTCGGATTCAATACGCGCGCACTGAGAGTAATGTAGACATTTTCTTCATCAGTGGCATAGACCGCAATTAGTCCTTTCGCGCGTTTAATGCCGGCCTTCAGCAATTGCTCATCCTCGCGTGCGTCTCCCTGCACATAGAGATACCCCGAATCCTCTAGCGGCTGCAGTTGAATCTGGTTATGCTCCACGACCACGAAGGGTTTTTTCGACCGCGCGAACTGCTGTGCGATCTCTTTACCCATGCGTCCAAACCCGCAAATAATGTAGTGACGCGAGAGTTGTGTGATCCGTTGTTCCATGCGGCGTGTCCCCCAATAGTAGACCAGTTCCCCTTTAACCATCGCTTCAATGAGCAGCGTGACGCCCCACAGCACCACAAACAGGATAGTGACAATGAAGAAAATATTGAACCACTGCGTCGCCACCAACGTCGCCGAATCAGTGGGACGTACGGTGCCCCCAAGTGTCGACACTGTCTCCACCACTTGAAGCAACGCCTCGCGGATCGACCAGTGCAACACTAACCAGTAGAACGAAACGCCGATGGTCGTGAGGATGACCAGCAGCAGAATAACGATCTTCAGTTGATAGAGCGGGGACCGCCATTGCTGGCGAATATGATGCCCCCACCCGACATGATGCTCGGAAATGGTCTTTACCTTCTATTACGGATACAGGTCATGACAATAGCAAAAATCAGGATTTGCGGCAACTGAGTAAGTAAATTTGCGGGGATCTCGCATTTATGGGAGCTGTAGTATTATCATGCTTTCATGCATAATGCGGGTTGCTCGTTTCCACTTTTGCTCCGACACGGCATTCATCTTTTTGCTGATACAGAAAGGGCCTGGCTGACGAGATGCGCCAACCAGGCCAGATAGATTAACAGTCAACCAGACGTCACAAAATTACATCCATAACTCATCTTATGGATGAATAGCTTATGAATTTCTCAACTCTCGTCCACTAACCAGCATTATTCATGATCACACGAATAATGCTTCGGTTAGCCGAAACTTAATCCGTCTCACTAATAAAACGGATTAAGCGGATTTCGTGGGACTGCTGTTCGGCGCCTTTGAGACCTTGTCCTTTTTCGGTTTCTTGGTATTCTTCTTTGGTGATTTGTCACCCATGGTGCACTTCCTTTCCTTTGCTGTGCTCTTGTGCCGTCACGGCGGCGCTGAGATCGTAGAACAACGTTATCGAGTAAGGACCGCACGGAATCTAGCCCGCTTTATTCGCGAAACGGATAAAGCTTCGGCTAGCTGTAGCATTAGTCATAATAATTCGACTAATGCCACAGTTAGCCCGGCAGTCAATTACTTCATGAATCATCCGAGCTAGAGTATCGCGCCATGCACTCGGAGATACGCTTCCATAGCCGGTTGACGGCCAATAATCGCCATACGCAGCAACGTGCGTCCTTCAGTGTCGCGTGCGTTGAGATTCGCACTGAATTCCACCAGCATTTTTATCACATCCATGTGCCCTTTAAACGCCGGCCAATGCCCTGGGGTACGTTGACAATTATCGAGTGCTTCAACATCCGCATGTTGCGTCAGCATTTTACGGACCGTGATCGCATATCCGAAAAAGGCTGCGAGGTGGAGCGGGGTACGGCCTTCAGTATCGCGTGTAGTGACGTCCAGAGAAATAACCGGTGCTGGTTTGGGCTGTGCAACTCTGGCTCTCGTGGATTTCGCGCGTTGTTTAACCATGGTTTCCTCCTGATCGTGTCCGGTGAATCAAACCGATCCGAAATGACAGGTGTTGGATAGCGATGAAGTGCGTTCCCCGCGGGATACTTCTCGCCGTTGCCTGTCATATTGGAGGAATTCAACGACGCGACGCCCTTTACTCGTCATCCTCGGTAAGGGTAGTCGCGGTGGTGGCAGCGAATATCATCATCTCAGCCACCCATGCCAAATCTGATACCTTATGGTAACATGCTTCCCTGATCGTGTCAATGAATTTACCGTATGCTTGGGGAAGGAACGCCCCCGCGAGATGACCTCAGAACACTGTGATAGCGCCTGTCTCGACGTCCGGAATAGGCACTATAATACTGCTGCACCCACAACCTGTTTGACGCTGTTGATGAGCTCACCCGACAGATGCGGCGGTAATTCGATGCGTTGGTCAGTACTGTGTGTGTAATCGTGAAAGACCTGCTCAGTAGTGAGTAATTGATACGTGCCGTCCGGCAGTCGGTGTGAGGTTTCTTTTAACCGCGACACCGTATGCCCACAGGTCCATACTTTATACCCGTACATCATCGCGCAGAGGCAAATCTTATCAAAGGGTATGTCGCTGTCATTTTCAAGATGACGGCGTTCCTCATACGCGGTGCGATAAGAGCAAGCGCCTGTTTGATCCAAGCCATACCCATATGCGTCGCACTGTGGTGCAATTACACTGCCGATGGCAGGGGACCCTTTGAGCATGCGCATGGGATATCCGGTTGGGGAGAGGAGATTGACTTCCACGTCTTCCGGTCTGGCAGCAAAAAATGCCTGTTTGACTGCGGCGGGTAATCCGCACTCCTCGGTGACCGTAAACCGCGTAGCCACTTGCACGGCTGCTGCCCCACCTTCGAGAAACGTGACGGCGTCAGTTCCAGTAAAGATGCCGCCGGCGGGAATGACAGGGATCCGTAGGCTGTTTTGTGCGAGCAACTGTTGCACTTCGGCGACAATAGTTGCTAAATCAAAATCGTACCAGGTGCATGGGAAACCTAAATGCCCTCCGGCATGCGGACCTTCCACCACGATATAGTCCGGCATTCGTTCCGCTTTCGCCGCGCGGTGCAGAAAGAGTTTGAGGGCGCGCGCCGAGGAAACGATGATGCCCAGCTTGATGTCGTGGAAGCGCGCGTGTGACTTCATCAAATCCAGTGTGCCGAGATGCAGACCTGCGCTCAGGGTGATGCCATCAATCCCGGCATCCATCGCCGCTATCAGACGTGCTGTCAGCGTGGCGCGCGGATTGCCCATGATGAGCTTCTCCATGACATTCAGGAACACCCCACCCTCGCCGCGTTTGCGATTCATGACCGCGCTAATATATTGATAGGTTGCGGCATGTACGGCGGTCACATCGAATGTGGACACCGCGGTTTCCGGATGGACGATCACATGACTCTGCGCGCGCTTGTCCTGTACGAAATGCGTACCGGTGTGGCGGTCGACGACGGCGGGAAGCATCGCATCCGAGATGTGGGCGATACCGCCCAGATGTGCAACGGTGAGTACAAGGTTTGGCGTCGATACATCAACACCCATCCCACCGACCAATAACGGTATGTAGTTCTGCTGACCAAGCGTTAACGTAAAATCATCGAGTTGAATAATCGGCTCCTTCAGTGATGGTGACACCCAACGAAGGGTATGCGGTCAACACGCCACTATAATACCCGTTATTCGGGTAGACGAAAAGCACCATAATTTTACCCTCGCCAGCGGTATAGCCGTTTTCGCTGTTCTACTGCTATTGCGACTAGCTGGCATCATTCATGAGCACATAAATAGAGCCTGTCTAAAAGTCCGGGATACTTCCTCTCGGAATCTTTTTGCGCCAGACTTTGTTGCGATTTTCTCGTGTGTCTCTTCTCGATACAGTCGAAATTGCTTCGCGCCTGCCCCGAAAATCTGCGTGAGATGAAATATCCCGGACTTTGGGACAAACTCTAAATAGCGGACAATCTGCTTCATGTACATGAAGTTTACAATTGCCAGACGCTGCATCGTGTTGTAGGATTATGCAGAGGTGATATGTATGCGCACAATCCTCCTTTTTCTCGCTTTCAGCCTGGCGCTACCCGCTCTGGCAGGGTGGCAGGCGGTGATTTCGCCCGCGGGTGCGATACGGATACAAGCTGGAGAGGCAGCGGTAGGAACGTTGACACCAGGATTGTTCGAAGCGGACTGGCGTTATGCAACCATGCAGCCGGCGGGCAATTCCACGGTGACCGAGGGGGTGGCACGTGGCCAAATCCGTGCGCCAGGTGGTGGGTTGGTGGATGTTGAGTTGCGCAGTACGCGCGTGGTCGATGGTCTGCATCTGAGCTATCGTCTTCTGCCGTGTGCCGACTTGAAGCTTAATAGCCTGCATGTTGACCTCCCTATTTCGATCGGTAAAGTATTGGGCGGCAGTTTTACTATGGACACTATAACTCTTCCGTTTCCCGCCACCTTTGAGAAGGTGGGTCTGCACGCTGCCCTAACGACCAACCTGTTCCTTGACTTCCCCGATAAATCTCGACTGCAGTTTCACTTTACTACCCCAACACCAGTACTCGTGCAGGATGATCGCCAGTGGGGAGGTGGTTTTTCACTGCGCATCGGTCCACAATATGTCACAGCGCCGGTATGGCCAGCAGGGAAGGCGCTGGAACTGGAGATCACCCTTACTGCACCTGGCGGGATCGCGGTGGGTTACGACGGCCCGGTCACGTTGGCGGCGGGACCCGAGTGGATTCCCCTCGATGCAGAACAGGAAATCATCGCCGGGTCCGCGCTGGACTTTACCGCAATAACCCCCTGGCATGCGCCGGCCGGCAAATTTGGCCGAATCACCACTGATACAACCGGCCATTTTGCTTTTACCCAGCATCCAACAGAGCCGGTACGCTTCTACGGCGTCAACCTGTGCTTTACCGGGCAATACCTTGCACATGCACAAGCCGACCAACTCGCTACACGATTACAGCGCCTGGGATATAACGCAGTTCGGCTGCATCATTATGAAGGTGAGTTGGTCGACCGTGCCGCTGGTAATGATGTGCGCTTACGTCCGGAGCAAATCGACAAACTCGACTATCTCGTTGCTGCGCTCAAGCAACGCGGCATTTATATCACAACTGACCTCTATGTTTCGCGCCCGGTACCCGCCTCGGTCATCTGGGACGGTGCGAAGGGCGATGTCGATATGAATGAATATAAGATGGCTATTCCAGTCAATGCGCGCGCCTACCAGAATTATTTGAGCTTTGCCCGCGCGCTTCTCGGACATTTGAACCCCTACACGGGCGTGACCTGGGCACAGGACCCCGCGTTAGGTTGGTTGAGTTTGAGTAACGAAGATAATCAGGGGAACTACATCGGGGAACTGTCGGAACGCGTAAAGCCGGATTGGACACAGGCATGGCAACGCTGGCGCATTGTGCAACAATTGCCCGCAGCTCCTCTACCTACGAAACTCGACGATACTACGACAGGACAACAACTCAGTCGTTTCCTGGCCGACACCGAGATGACCTTCCTCACTCGCACCGCCACAATGCTGCGTGATGACCTGCACTGCACTGCGTTGCTCACCGACTGCAACAGTTGGGTGAACCCGGTACAGATGCAAGGCGTGCGTCGCGCTTTCGACTATGTTGATGATCATTTTTATACGGCACACCCCCAATTCTTGGAGCATGCATGGAATCTGCCATCGCGTTGTGACAGTGACAGCCCATTGACTGCGGGTGCAGTCGGCGGTCGACAGAGTGCTTTCATCCGCCTGTTGGAGAAACCGTTCACCCTCACTGAATACAACTACGCTGCACCTTTTCGGTATCGCGGAGAAGGCGGCATCATCACCGGCGCGTTGGCCGCGTTACAGGACTGGGGAGGCTTATGGCGTTTAGCATACAGCCACACTCAGGACAACCTGTTCACTCCGCGCCCGCTCGGGTATTTTGATCTGGCTGCCGATCCACTCAATCAAGCGGCAGACCGTGCCGCGATACTGCTATTCCGGCGTGGGGATGTACGTCCAGCTCCGCATGCCGTCTCCCTGGTCTTCACATCGGAGGTTCTGCACAACGCCCCCGCTCGCAACGTCATTCCTCCCTGGAACAATCTGGCATGGATCACCCGTGTCGGCACCGAGGTTGTTCCCACCGGCACGGTCGGAAAATCTGATCTGCCGTTGCCCGCGTTCACGACAGTGGATGACCCATATGCGGAAAAAACCGGAACCCGCGTGCTCGCGGAATATCAGCAACGCGGATGGCTAAAGGATGCGCATAGCGACTTGTCCGCGCAACGCCTGACGAGTGAAACAGGAGAAGTGCGGTTGGATGGCCCCGCGGATACATTCGTCGTCGACGCCCCCTGCACCGTCGGTGGATGTGCGCCGACAGGGACGACTATCGTCACACGCCGGGTAAACATCGCCATTAGAGATACGCCAGCTACCGTATGGGTGTCTAGTTTGGACGGCAAACCACTCACGGCAAGCCGCAGATTGCTCATCACCCACCTCACTGACCTGCAAAATACCGGCGCCCAGTTCGGCGATCAAGCACGTACAGTGCTGCTCGCCTGGGGATCCCTACCCTATCTCGTACGCGCCGGCAAAGCAGAAGTTGATCTGTTTCTTGAACAGAAAAAGGTGCGTGTATGGGGGCTTTCTCCCGGTGGACGCCGTCTGACAGAAATCCCCTGCCGCTATGAGGCGAACGTGCAAGGCGCATATATCGGCATTCCCATGGATACCAATGCGGAGGGGCATGCACGGATGCTGTATGAGGTGGAAGTAACACCGTAAAAGACCAGGACCTCACACCGGCGCCTGTAAGCGTCGACAACGCTCACAAACCACTTGCGCCACCGGGTGATCGGTGGCGCGACTGGTATGGGAGCTTCACGCAGATGAAGAATATTTCGCTTCACGAGTGAAGCGGATTAATTGCGTTTCGCATCGTGTCGATTGATTGCGACCACATAGCCGACACCGATTAGGGTTAACAGCGCCACGAATTGCTTTTCGCATTTCAAACTCATATCAGAACCACTCTGTGGATGATGGCGACGAACAGAGCGTGGTATGGGATTGAACTGCACCAAGACCGTATCGCCGGTTTGCAGTTGTACGCTTTTGTCCTTCCCCAGGAGTTCTGCTTGTGCGTCCAGTGGGCCAACGTGGTAGACCTTCGCATTCCCGAGTATCGTGCCGTTGCGGATCACCAATAATTCCGCATGGTTATACAAGGCATCGTCCCCTCCCAAATTGAGTGCAAAGCGCCCATTCGCTTCGACAATCGTCACGGTGCCACGCATTGGAGGAGTCACTTCCATTTTTGCCATCGTAGCTGATTGCTCTTTTGGCGCCTCGGCGTACAACGTGAAAGGCGCAAGAAGCGACGCGATAAACGCGACGACCACCATAACGGACAGCAAACGAGTATGCAACATGGCCTACCTTCCTCTTCATCGGTTAACTCGGGTTAACCGATAATCATTCTGTCATCGAATCGCCCGATGACAATAGCTTTCGATTATTATTCCATATTATACGACTAACCTTATCAAGCGCAATGGTGTTAGGCCAACGGTATCATGATTGAACAGGTTGCCGTACAGGCACGCCGGTATTCCGCACACCGGGTAAGTAGAGCCTGGCCCAAAGTAGAGATTACCGTTTCCTGGGTCGGAACGGTTTACGTGGCGGAGAAGGGGACGGGGAAGCCGCGCCTTCAGCAGGAACCAGGCAACCAGGACCATTGCCTATAAGATCCGCACGCCCGGCAGCAAGGAGCGCCTCGCGGGCTTTGCGATGGAATTCCGGTTTGTGACAGAGCAAAAGTGCGCGTTGCTGTGCTTTTTCATTGTCGGTACGGGCCACGGTGACGCGATCACCAGTCAGTGGATCGACACCGGTATAGTACATCGCGGCAGCAAGCGTCAGCGGCGCGGGGTAAAAATCCTGAACTTGTTCCGGTGTTATATTGGCTTGTTTCAAATATAGCGCCAGATCAACCATATCGCGTAGGGTACACCCAGGATGGCCGCTAATGAAATACTCGACGACCTGATGCGGATGGCGTAGATTGCGCGCGCAGGCCTGAAATCGTTGCACAAACTCGTGGTAAAGGGTCGAATCAGGTTTGCGCATCGCACGCAACACACGTGGCGTGATGTGCTCCGGAGCGATTTTTAAGCGTCCGCTCACATGGTGACGCGCAAGTTCCGCTATATACCCGTGAGCTCCGGAAGAAAGCGCCAGATCGACGCGAATCCCGCTGGCAACGAATAGGTGGCGCACTCCTCTGAGTTTGCGCGCCGCACTCATCAGTGCCAGCAATGGTCCGTGATCGGTGTTAAGATTGGGACAAATGTGTGGGTAGAGGCAGCTTTTTCCCGCACAGCGTGTGCGGCCTTTCTTGCATCCGGTACGATACATATTAGCCGTAGGCCCACCCAGATCGCTCACCGTGCCGTGGAATTCCGGATGCTGGGTAAGGGCTGTGATCTCCGCCAGAATGTTCTCTCGACTGCGTGAGCTGATGGCCGTTCCCTGGTGCGCCCCGATGGCACAAAAGCTGCACCCGGCATAGCACCCGCGGTGGGTGGTAATGGAGTCCTTGATCATCGCATACGCCGGGATGTGCGCCTCGCCGTAACGCGGGTGCGGCACGCGGGTGAAAGGCAACGCATAGACTGCATCCAGTTCCGCGGTAGTCAACGGCACCGCCGGAGGATGCACGACGATCCAGCGATCCCCGTGGCGCTGGACAAGGATCGTTGGGTCGGCGGGATCCATATGCAAGTGAATGTCGCGCATCATCGCGGAAAAGGCTTTCTTCCCCTCTCCTGTCACTTCAGCAACCTGGTCGAATGTCGGCAGTTCCAGGATCGGGTCCAGACCATCAAGCGTATGACGCACTTCGACCGTGCCAGCAATACCAGCACAATCGCGACCTTCGCGTAAGCAGTTCATAATTTCTGCGATCGCTCGTTCCGCCATGCCGAAGGCAATGAGATCCGCTTTGGCGTCAATGAGCAACGAACGCTTAACCTTATCAGTCCAATAATCATAATAGGCGAAACGTCGCAGCGAGGCTTCCACACCACCCAGAATTACCGGCACGCCTTTATAGGCCTGACGCGCGCGAGAAGTATATACGATGGATGCATTCGCGGGACGGCGCCCAGCCTCTCCACCAGGCGTATATGCATCATCATGGCGCGCTTTACGCATGATAGTAGAACGCATCAACTGACTATCCAAATTACCGGCTGTGACCCCCCACGCCAGCATGGGGCGCCCCAGGACGTGAAAAGCCTGGGGGTCGTCCAGATCTGGTTGTGCGATGATTCCGACGCGGTAGCCCAATCCTTCCAGGAAACGCCCGAGAAGCGCTACCCCAAACGACGGATGGTCCACGTAGGCGTCGCCGGTGACAAAAATGATGTCGCATGCGTCCCACCCGCGCTCAGCCATCTCAGCGCGAGACATGGGCAGCGCCGTGGAGGGAAGATCCCGCCCCGGAGACACAATGAGTAGATCGGATTGCGGTCTGTTCGTTCGTGGCATAGAAACATAGTGTAGCTGAAGCGGTCGGTGAGGGCAAATGTGAAGACTTGAACTGGCATATTGTGCGCCCCAAGTATATGTCTATCTTCATATTTTGCCTTCTAAAAAACCTGGGCAAAAATCCATTTTTTCCTATTGACACCCTAATATTGGGGGTGTAGTATTAATTGACCCCCATATATAGGTGTTCGCGGTTTTTGTTAAGGTACTTCACAGCAAGGGGATTTACGACTATGCGCTGCCCATTCTGCCATGCTGAGGATACTCGCGTCATCGAGACCCGTGCCAACGACGATCAGGGTACAATTCGTCGCCGCCGCGAGTGTCAGGATTGCCGTCGCCGTTTTACGACCTACGAACGCCACGAAGAGCCGCAATTGTATGTCATCAAAAAAGATGGTCGCCGCGAGTTGTTCAACCGGGAAAAGTTGCTTGCTGGGATAACTAAGGCCTGTCAGAAGCGTCCGGTCAGCCGGGAGCAAATCGAAGAAGCCGTGTATGAGATTGAGCGCGCGTTACGCGATGCATTGAAAGATGAAATCCCCGCGGCCATGTTGGGTGACCTGGTGATGCAAAGCTTGCGCACTCTCGACGAAGTCGCTTATGTTCGTTTTGCTTCCGTATATAAAGAATTCCGCGATCTGAGTTCATTTTTAGATGAAATCCAACGCGTGATCGAACGTTCGCAGCAGGATCATGCGGCCCTGGGGCAACAATCTCTGTTCCATCTGGAAAATTAACCTCCAGAGGACTGTACTACTCTACACGTTGCGGAGGGGTCGCGGTTCCCGTATTTTACCCGCCCACCAGCGCCACCTCCCGTCTTGCTTTATCCCGTAATTAAGGAGATCCCCATCATGGCTAGCCTTGAATTGCCAGCAAATGGAAGTAATGTCCCGGATTCTGGTGGATTATTTGGCCCGGATCCTGCCGGCGTCCTGCGAATTCCGCGCTATTTTTCGAATGAAGGTATTCACCCTTTCGATGAAGTCGAATGGGATTATCGCTATGCCAGCATCACGGCGGAAAACGGCGAGATTATCTTCGAACAAAATGACGTCGAAATGCCTGCTTTCTGGTCGCAGATGGCAACGAATGTCGTGGTCGCTAAATATTTCAAGGTCGGACTCGGGCAGAATAGTCGCGAGAAGAGCCTGAAGAGCTTGATCTCCCGCGTTGTACGCACTATAACGACCTGGGGGCAGGATGGTGGGTACTTTATCAATGACGTCGAAACGCGCATTTTCTCCGACGAGTTGACGCATCTATTACTGTATCAGAAGGCAGCCTTCAACAGCCCGGTATGGTTTAATGTCGGCACAGAAGTTGAGCCGCAGTGCTCCGCATGTTTCATTAACTCCGTGCAGGACACTATGGACGCCATCCTGGGATTGGCAAAAACGGAAGGCCTGCTCTTCAAGTATGGCTCCGGTACCGGCACCAACTTTTCTGCGTTGCGTTCCAGTCGCGAACGCTTGAGTTGCGGTGGGTATGCCTCCGGTCCAGTCTCCTTCATGCGAGGGTATGACTCCTTTGCCGGGGTCATCAAATCCGGCGGCCGCACCCGCCGCGCCGCGAAAATGGTCATACTCAACATCGACCACCCGGATATCAGGGATTTCATCCAGTGCAAAGCGCGTGAAGAGAAGAAGGCCTGGGCACTCATTGACGCCGGGTATGACGGCTCTTTCGGTGGTGAAGCATACACCAGTGTTATGTTCCAGAACTCCAACAACAGTGTTCGCGTCACCGATGATTTCATGGATGCCTGGATTCGCGACAAGGAATGGGTGACCCGCTCAGTTGTCGGGCGCGAGCTTATGGATACATACAAAGCGCGCGACCTGATGCGCGACATCGCTGAAGCGGCGCATCTGTGCGGCGATCCGGGTATGCAATATGACACCACGGTCAACGATTGGAATACCTGCGCCAATTCCGGACGTATTAACGCCAGCAACCCGTGCTCTGAATTCATGTTCCTGGACGACAGCGCGTGTAACCTGTCCTCACTGAACCTGATGAAGTTTCGTAAGGAGAACGGCGAGTTTGATACCGAATCCTTCCGTCGCGCGGTCACCATTATGGTTCTCGCACAGGAAATCATCATCGACCGCGCGTCTTATCCCACCCCACAGATCACGCTGAACTCTAAACGATTCCGCCCGTTGGGCCTCGGATACGCCAATCTCGGCGCATTGCTGATGGCAAACGGGCTGCCATACGACAGCGATGAAGGTCGGGCTCAGGCTGCCGCTATTACCGCGATCATGACCGGACAGGCCTATAAAACTTCCGCAGAGATCGCCTCACGTGTGGGTACCTTCAGTGAGTTTACCAAGAACCGCGAACCCTTCCTGCGTGTCATGAATAAACACCGCGCCCAGGTCGACCGTATAGAACGCTTACGCAGCGTGAAGGAATTGATCAAGACCGCGCGCGGGGTATGGGACGAAGCAATTAAAGTCGGAGAGCAATTCGGCTTCCGCAACGCGCAGACCACATTACTCGCGCCCACCGGCACGATTGGCTTTATGATGGACTGCGACACCACGGGCATCGAGCCGGACATTGCGTTGGTAAAGTATAAAAAGCTTGCCGGCGGTGGAGTGTTCAAAATCGTCAATCACACGGTGCCCGAAGCCCTGAAACAACTGGGGTACAGCGAAGCCGTAATTACTGATATCTTGCTCTATATTGAACAGAACGACACTATTGAAGGCGCACCAGGATTAAAGGAAGAGCATCTGGCAGTCTTCGATTGCGCATTCAAGCCAGCGAATGGCCTGCGCTCTATCCATTACATGGGCCATCTGCGGATGATGGCGACCACACAGCCTTTCCTTTCCGGCGCGATCAGCAAGACAGTGAACCTGCCGCGCGAGGCAACAGTTGAAGAAGTCGTCGATCTCTATGTCGAAGCCTGGCGTCTGGGTTTGAAATCGGTCGCCATCTATCGCGACGGCAGCAAACGCCAGCAACCGCTGACCACGAAGCAAGACGGCAAAGGCGGTGTCAGCACTTCCCAGATACTTGAAACTATCGGCGAGGTCAAGGCTTATCGACGCCGCTTGCCGGATGAACGTCAGGCTATCAATCATAAATTTAGCGTGGCCGGGCATGAAGGCTATCTGACGGTCGGACTTTTTGAGGATAATACGCCCGGCGAAATCTTTATCAAAATGTCCAAACAAGGGTCGGTTGTCTCCGGGTTGATGGACTCCTTTGCCATCGCCATCTCTCTGGCGTTGCAATATGGCGTTCCTTTGCAGGCCTTAGTGGATAAGTTCAGCCACACCCGTTTCGAACCCTCAGGTTGGACGAACAATAAAGAGATTCCGATGGCCAAATCCATCGTAGACTATATCTTCCGCTGGCTGGCGATCAAATACCTACCCAAAGAAATCACTGCGCGCTACGTCACGTCGACCACAGTTGAGGATGAACATACAGACACAGAGACGCTGTTCACCGCTGACGCCGCTCCGACTATCGATGAGGAAGTAGCGGAACTCGTACGCCGCGTCGAAGGGAAAAACATCAGCTTTGATAACCAGTCCGACGCGCCCCCCTGCCCCACCTGTGGCGAAAGCATCGTCATCCCCCTCGATCCTTCCGCCGGGCCCCAGCAGGAATACACCGAAGACTGCCCCGTCTGCTGCCACCCCAATGTCATCCACGTCGAGTTCTTCCCCGAGGGCCCGCCCCGCCTCTGGGCCCAATCCGAATAACCCATAACCTCAACTCGCCGCGCTATTCGTCCTCATCGTCTTCCTCCTCCGCGGCCACGCCCTCGTCATCCTCATCCTCCTCCTCATCTTCCTCATCGTCGTCGTCATCTTCCTTGGCCTTGACCGCCCTTAACGCGTCGGCCGTCTCGCTGGCCAGACGAAAACGCCCCCCCTTCGCCGCGATAGCCTCCACAATGTCGCTGCACCCCTCATCGTCGAGCATGTCCGCCAGCGTCTTCCACGCCTGCTTGTTGACGCCGTGCTCATCATCCAACAGGTCGAGGGCTAAATTCCGAAACGCTTGGCTCATCAGTGCATCCTTTCGCAGGGCGGTCGAACTATTTTGCCGCTCTGATTGTAGGCTTCCAGTTCCACCGGAGCCTCTCCACTCCCCCCCCTCGCCCACCACCCCGGTGAGCGCTTCGCTGACAAAACGGGCGACTTTTTGAGGGACGACCTCCCGCACGACCCGGGGCGGCTTGTTCGAGACCACGCTCCCGTCGGAGTCCTCGACCGAGCGGATGATCTGCGGGGCGACGAGCTTTCCGCCGTTGGCGATGACCGACATGCCCATCGTCATCTGGAGCGGGGTGACGGCGATCGACTGGCCCATCGGCATGCGCGTGATCGTCAGCTTGTCCCAGCGGTGAGGGGGACGCAAAAGCCCGGGCACCTCGCCGGGAAGCTCGATGCCGGTGCGGTCCCCGAACCCGAACCGTTTCACATACTCGTAGAACTTGGTTTCGCCCATCAGCAGCCCCATTTTCGCCGAGCCGATGTTCGACGAATGGACCAGGATGTCGTGGACGCTCAAAGCGCCGTAGCCTTTGTGGTCGCGGAGGATTTTTCCGCCGTAGGCAAACGCCCCGCTCTCGCAGTAGATCGACGTCTTCTCGTTGACCTTGCCTTCGTTGAGGGCGCCGGACGCGACCACGATCTTGAAAACGGAGCCGGGCTCGACCACGTCGATAATCGCGCGGTTTTTCTTCTGCTCGTCCTTCCCGTCGCCGGGATGGTTCGGGTCGAAGCACGGGCGGTTTGTCATGGCGAGGATTTCGCCGGTCGTGGGGTCCGCGAGGATACCGACCGCCATTTCCGGTTTGAGGTCCTTGAAAGCGGAATCCAGCTCCTCCTCGAGGATCGCCTGCAAGCCCATGTCGATCGTCAGGCGCACGTTGAGCCCGTGGACCGCCGGCTCCTCCTGCCCGCGGTAGAGCATGATCTCGCGCCCGGTCCTGTCGTGCTCGATGAAGCGGTATCCGTCCCGGCCCTGAAGGGATTTTTCCATCGACATCTCGATGCCTTGGATCCCGGTCCCGTCATGGTCCAGAAAGCCGAGGACGTGGCCGAGCATCTGGCCGTTCGGGTAGATGCGGACGGCATCCGGCTCGAAATAGATGCCGCGCAGGTTGGCGTCCCGCATGGCTTTGCCGAGCGCGGTGGCTTTCTCCTCGGCGAGCCCGCGGCGAAGGACGATGTATTTTCTCTCGCTGCTGAGTTTGGCGCGGAGTTCCTTCTCGTCCATTTCCAGGAACGGGGCCGCGACCCTGGCCAGCGGGGCGGGATCTTTGATGTGCGAGCCATCGGCGACCACGGTGCTGACCGGCAGGTTCGAGGCGAGCAGCTCGCCGTTCCTGTCGAAGATCAGCCCCCGTCTCGCGTGGAGCACGATCCGCATCGTGTGCTTTTCCGCCGCCATCTGCGAATACGCCTCGTGCTTCGCGACCTGGAGCTCGACCAGCCGGACCGAGTAGGCGGTAAAAACCAACGCGACGGCAGCACAGGCAAGACCGGTGCGTGTGCGTGCCGTCCACCTCATTGGCGGATACCTTCGTTGAACGCCGTGCGGAGAACCCCGTCAGCCTGGGCCTGTGCCGGAGCCGTCAGGCGGGCGATCACGTTGTCCTGGATCGGCTTCATGGAAATAAACCCCTCCGCGATCCGCTGCTGGAGCGCGCCGCGCGAGGAGAGTTTGGTGACGCGGGCCAGCAGGGTCTCGTTCTGGGACCGCACGCTGGCGATCCTCCGCTCGACCTGGCGGGTTTCCTCCGCGAGCGCGAACTGCTGGTTTTTGATGTAAACGAAGAACAGCCCGCTGGCGCCGATGAAGGCGGCGACAAGCAGCCATCGGACGAGCGACGACAGTTGGACCGGGTTGACTTGCTTTCTGCGGTTGGTGTTCATGGCGTGGTCTCCTGCAGTTTTTCCGCGACGCGGAGTTTGGCGCTCCGGGCGCGGGGGTTATTGGCGATTTCCTCGAAGCCCGCATCCATGGGATGGGGGGTCAGAAGCCGGAAAATCCGTTGGGGGTTGCGGCGCGGCTCCGGCCATTCCGGGCGGTCGATCCATTCCTGGCTGCGCTCGCGGAAGAAGTGCTTGACGATCCGGTCCTCGAGCGAGTGGAAGGTGATCACCGCAAACCGCCCGCCCGGAGCCAGGCTGTCGGGAATGGTTTCCAGCGCTTCCTTCAAGGCCCCCAGCTCGTCGTTGACCGCGATCCGCAGCGCTTGGAAGACTTTCGTCGCGGGGTGCCTGGCGCTCGTCCGGGGAGCCACCGAGGACACCGCGGCCGCGAGGTCGAACGTCGTAGCGAACGGGTGCTGCACGCGCAGGGCGCCGATCCGTGCCGCGATCTGCATCGCGCGGGGTTCTTCGCCGTATTCCCGGAAAATCTTCGCCAGTTCCGCGACCGGCATGGTGTTGACCAGATCCGCCGCGCTCGGGGCGGACGAGCGGTCCATCCGCATGTCCAGCGGCCCGTCTTTCATCAGGGCGAACCCGCGCTCCGCCGTGTCGATCTGGTGCGACGAGACCCCGATGTCCAACAGCGCTCCCGCAAGGCCGCGAATCTCCCCGAGGTCGTCCAGCACGCTTTCCGCATACCGAAAATTCGTCTCGACGAGCCGGAGCCGGGAGCCGAACCGCGCCAGCCGCCCCCGCGCCTCCGCCACGGCATCCGGGTCCTGGTCGAGCCCGATCACCTCCGCGCCGCATTCCAAAAGCCGCTCGCTGTGCCCGCCGCCGCCGACGGTTCCGTCCAAAAACAGCATGCCGGGCGCGGGGCGCAGCAGGGCCGCCACCTCGTCCACCATCACCGGCACATGGTAGGGCGCGTTCTCGTCAGTTCTTTCCAAGGGTGTTTCCAGCAGGTCTTCGCAGTCCAAGAAGTTCATAGGCATTCCGGGGTCGGATTTTGATGGTGGCGTGGCCGTTCGATTTTCCGTCGCCAGTTTTTCCGGCATGGAAACCGAAGAAGAACGACCGGCCTCCTTTTGCCATCAGGTTGGTCTCCTCATCGTGTGGGGATTTTCATTTTAGAGTCCGCTCTCCTCGGCTGCGGCTTGCAGGGCCGACCGGTTGGCGGGTTCGTTGGCCTGGTAGTTTTGCACCGACCAGATCTCGATCCGGCGGGGAGAGCCGATGAAGACAACTTCCCCTCCGAGCTGCGCCCATTCGCAGTGGGACTCGGGAAGAAGAATCCGCCCCTGCTTGTCGGTGCTCACGGCGTGCGCCGAAGCATAGAATGCCCGGATCGCCGCGCGCTTCTCCCGGGGAGTCAACTTGTCGGAGGCCTGAAATTTCTGCTCCCATTCCCCCAGCGCCTCCTCCCGCATGACCATCAAAAAACGCTCCGTCGGATGGGGGACGACATGGAACTCTTCCCCCTCGCCAGATACCCACCCAGCCGGAATCGCCACGCGCTTCTTCGCGTCCAGTGAACGCGAGAACGTGCCTGAACAAGTCGTCGCCTTTGTTGATTCCTGACCCATCATCTAGTAGGTTTAAATTGGTCTATCCCACCACATAACCCCATCATTCACCATTTTTCCCCACCTCAGTCAACAGAAATTTCACGGATTTTCCGCATCGTTGAGATGTTTGGCTTATGTCAGTGATCGGCAGTGGCGGCGGAATCCTGCGGGAGACATGCCGGCATGCTTGCGGAATAGGCGGCTGAAGTAGGCAGGGTCTTCGTAGCCGACCCGTTCGGCGATTTCGGCGATGGTGCATTCGGGCGAATGAAGGAGCCGCCGGGCTTCTTCGATGCGGACCTGGATAAGATAGTCTATCGGGCTGTGCCCGGTGTAATCGCGAAAGAGGGCGGCCAGATGATTCGGGCTGAGGAATACCTGCCGCCCCAACGTCTCCAAGGTAATCCGCTCCCGGTAGTGTTGGCGCATGAAGGCGATGAGCTTAAGAATCCGCCCCCCGTTGGGGTCCACTGCCGCGGTCTTCCTGCGCATCGGAAAGACTTCGTGGAAAAATTCGAACATCAAGGAAAGTTCCTTGAGCGCGTGGCCGGAGGGTTTTTGTTTGTTGAGAACGCACAGTTTGCGTGCGATCCGGACCAGCGCCGACCAACTGCGGGTATTCGGTTCAAGGATTGCAGGCAACCCGAATGCTTCGAGAAATCGGCGTCCGCCCGGAAAGAGCGCCTGAAAATGAATGACCGTGAGCTGGACGAATTCACGGGAGATGCGCTTCAAGTTCCACTCGATCCCCGGGGGGCAGAAGACAACCTGTCGCGGCCGTGCCCGGCAAACCCGGCCGCCGATCGTGTATTCGAGTTGGCCGGCGTGGATGAGATGAAGTTGTTCATCCGGCATCACGCGGGGGACAGGCTGCCATTCAGGCCCGCAGCGGTAGAATAGGGCGCTGCCCAATTCGATCTGCAGTTGATCCAGCAGGTTTTCCCAGGATGGAATGGAGATCATAACTTGAATAATATCATCCACAGATAATCCAAGAGTTTCGTGGTTTCGTCCATTCCATTTTTTCATGAACCGGAGCAGGGTGCCGGTGTTCGCAGTCAAACCAACGAAATGATGAAAGGAACATTGTGAAAGGATCCATCGAGCGGGTAAGCGCTGTTTTGAGAGGAGAGATGCCGGATCGGGCACCCCTTTTTGATCTGCTGCGCAACGATGCCGTTCTGGAACATTTTTCCGGCCGGCATCTGACGTTTGAGAACGCGCGGGAAGCGGTCTATTCCGCGTATGCCCCGGCAATCGACGCGACCCGGCCCAATGTGGGGATGCCGTCGCGCGAGGAGACGAAAATTCTCGAGGACGGCAGGGAGCAGCGACGGTACCGTTGGACCACCTGGACCCCGCATGTCGAATACCGGGATTCGGAAAGCTATGAGGCGGCCAAACGCGCGCAGATCCAGGCATCGGATCCAACCGCGTGGGACGCCGACCGGCAGGCGGGACTGGAGAAATACCTTGGTTGGATCGACGAGGAAAAGGAAAGGCTGGGCGAGACTTTCTTTGTGCCTTGTATTAGCGGCCCCGGACTGATGGGAATTTACTGCGAGGTGGGTCTTGAGGCATTCAGCTATTATCTCGCCGACTGCCCGGACGTGATCGTGGAGATGCTGGAGCATAACACGCTGGAATCTGTGACCCAGGCGGAGCACTATCCGGACGGGCATGGTCTCCTTGTCGGGTTCCTGGGTGAAGACATTGCCTTCAACTCTGGCACCCTTGTCAGTCCGGCCTGGCTCAGGGAACACTACTTTCCCCGTCTTGCCAGGGCGATCTCCGCCTGGCATGCCAAGGGGATCAAGGTGCTGTTTCATTCGGACGGAAATCTGAATGCCATTCTCGATGACCTCGTCGAGGCGGGAATCGACGGCCTGAATCCGATCGAGGTGCTAGCCGGTATGGACATCGCTGAAATTCACCGGCGTCATCCGCGCCTCTTCATGGCAGGCGGCATTGACGTTTCGCAACTGCTTCCCTTCGGCTCCCCGGCGGCAGTCAAAGATGCCGTCAAGCGGGCCCTCGATGCGGCGGAAGGCCGGATCATGATCGGCAGCACCACGGAACTGAACAACGACGTGCCTCTTGAGAATTTCCTCGCGCTCCGTGAGGCTGTTTTCGAAAACGTGTACTAAAACCGTTTTGGGGATTACTTGGCCTCTCTCAATTGCCGGAGCAACCCCTTGGCGCCGGGGTGGCCGGGGGCGACGGCGAGCGCGCGGCGGGCGGAGTCGGCGGCTTTCGCGGGGTCGTTCATCCGCAACTGGACCGTGGCTAGCGCGAAGGCCGGGTCCGGGCTGTGCGGCAGCAGGGATTCCGCTTTTTCCAGCGCCTTGGCGGATGCGGGCAGATCGCCGTAAGCCGCTTCGGCGAGGCCGAGGTTATACCAGGCGCGGCCGAAATCCGGGGCAAGCGAGACGGTGGTTCGCAGCAGTTCGAGGGAACGCTGGGAGTTGCCGAGTTCGGCTTCGAGGAGGGCCAGCGAGAAGGAGGCGTCCGCATTTTTGGGATCGGCCGCGAGCGATTTTTCGAAAAACGCCTTCGCCTGCGGGAGGCGGTCGGTTTGAACCATGAGCTGGGCGGCCTGCTGGAACATGGCCGAGGAGGGATCGCGGGCGACCGCGAGGGCGGTCCATTTGTCGGCATCCGGCAGGCGCTTCTCCGTGGCGGCAAGGCGGGCGAGTTGAAACGCGCCTCCGGCTTCGTCGCCGCCGTTGGCCAGCCAGGTGTCTATCTCATTTCTCGGGCCGGCGGGGACCGGCTGGCGGCTCATGAGAAGGTGCCATGCGGCGCTGAGACGGACATTCCGAAACGGGTCGGCGGCAGCCTTCTGCAGAACATCCGGCCTGGCCTGCGCGAGGCTGCGAACCGCTGCATCCCTGGCGAGCGGGCTTTCGTCGGAGGCTGCGGCGGCCAAGAAATTCTGGACAGCCGGATCCTGCTCGCGCCCTTCGAGCATCAGCAGCAGCGAGGCCCGCCAGGCGGGGTTCGGCTCGGATTTGAAAAAATCCATGATCGGGCCCGAGACGGTCGGATCGCCGGACCGGGCGCGGCCGATAAGCCGGGCGCGGACGCGCGAAGGGCGCTGCATTTGATACCATTCCTGCATCCAGGTGATCGCCCAGCCGGTCGATTTATCGGCGTGGCAGCGGTTGCAGGAATTCGGGATGCCGAGTTCTTTGGTGAGTTGCGGGTCCGGGATTGTGAACCCGTGGTCGCGCCTCGGGTCGCGGGCCATGTAGGTCGTCTGCGGCATGTGGCACTCGACGCAGCGGTTGCCGGCGCTGTCGAATTTGTGGTGGCTGTGCGCGACAGGATCTGGGATTTTGATCGCCCCGCGCTGGCCGGGCGGCGCGTGGCACGACAGGCAGAGCGCGTTGTTCCAGACCGGAAGCTTGAGCTTTCCCGAATGGGGGTTGTGGCAATCGAGGCAGGTGATTCCCGCGCGGCCCATCTTGCTCGTGAGGAACGACCCGTATTCAAAATCTTCGTCCCGGACCTGGCCGTCCGGATAATAGAGGTCGCTCAGGTCGGGCAGCGCCACGCGGAAGTGGTCGTTGAAGTTTTCGCCCGCATCAAATTTTCCGGTCAGTTCCTCGCGGCGCGCGTGGCAGGCCGCGCAGCTCTCCATCGCATGCTGCGCCGAGAGCCGCACCGGCACCTTCGGCTTTGCGGCGTGGCCGTCGAGCGTCCCGTGGCATTGCTCGCAAGAGACGCCCATCGCCGTCCATGTCGAGGCGTAAGAATCGGTCGCGGCGTCATAGTTTTTTTCGAACCCGGTCGTGTGGCAATACGCGCAGCGCGAATTCCAGTTCATGCCCGCGTTTTTCCAGAACCCCCATTCGTGCGGCCCGCGCGGCTCGCCTTTGTAAATATCGAACCAGTCTCTCTTTTTCGGGTCATAAGCCGGGTTGATCACCTGGAGGCGTCCGCCCGGAAATGGAGTCAGATATTGGATCAGCGGATCGACCCCGATGGCGGCAACGGCACGGTGGAACGACGGGATTCCCTCCGGCCCGGTCTGCCGCACAGTGAGGCGGTTCCACTTTTCCGAGACCTCGGTCGTGAGCAATCCCTCACGGTATGTGCGGGTGGGATTGAATGCCGGGCCGTCCTGAAGCGGGTTCACCAGCCGGTTCGCGCAAGCGTGCTGCGAGGCCGCCCACTCGTCGAACTCCGGAAGATGGCAGCGCTTGCATTCGAGGGCACCGGCGGGCGGGAAGCCGGAGCGCGCGGCCAGTTCGCGCGGCAGGACACTCGAAACCGGCACCGCCCTCTCCCACTCCGGCGTGCGCAGAACCCACCAGGCCAGCCCTCCGACAACCAGCGCGACGCCTCCGAGGATCACGAGCAGGAAACGCAAAGCGGATGGCATCGCCGCACTCTCTCCTAATTTCCCATCAAACAAAACTGCAAATTGAGGCCTCGCGGGCTTAGCCCGGATCCAGCGAGCGAAGCGGTTCTTGAAACCCAGGACCAAAGTGAGACACACTGCCTGCCATGACGAGAATCCAAGCGGCCAGCGGGTGCAGCGCAGTCGAACTTTGCGAATATATCGCCAAATGCCTGGCCGGTGTGACGGTCGCGTATCTTTTGCTAATCGCGTTTCCCCATCAAAAAAGCCAATGCCTTTGGCTATTGATATCCATGCTGCTCTCGATCACGCACGATAACGACAGCAAGGTCGCCCGTGACCGGATGCGGGCGAATATTATCGGGCCCCTGGTTGGCTTGATCATGTTTTTGCTGATCCCCCCTCCGAGCCTCCCGGCCGTTTTTATCGGCGTGGTGCTGACGGTCTTGATCTGTTTCAAACTGAATTTGATGCAGCCTTGCCGGACGGCTCTCGTCGGGCTGATTATCGTGATGGCTTACGAAAAAACTGAAAACGACTGGATGGGCGCGATCTACCGGATGTCGAGCGTCGTTGCAGGCTGCCTGATCGCTCTCCTCCTCAATTACCTCTTCCGGCACATTTCCTCGCCGGTCCTGCAATGGGCCAACAACCGAAATCGCTCGCGCGAGAAGAATGATTCCTCCTCTTGAGTGCAATGGGAGGTGGCCGCGGTCTGTGACCGCCGGTCGCTTGGCAAGCAAGCGGGGATCGGCGCTCAGAGAGCACCGCTACAACGCCACCGTGAGAGATGCAAACTTGGGCAAGAAACGGCAGAATTCCGCGCCCGAGCAGCTCGCCTGCGCCAAGGATTTTTACAAAACTTTTACCGGCAATTTACAGTGCGCTGACGCAACCCCGGGCTGGAGGGATAGAATCACGGGCGTCATGAAACCATCTATCACATCCCAATCCACCCGGACGGCGTTCGTTTTGGCCGCGGCACTCATCGCCGCTGCGACAACTCTCGTCGCTCAAACACCCTCCCCCAAAAAACCGGAGGCACCGCCTCAGGGCGATCCCTTCATAAACAAGGGGGCGGAGCGACCGGGCGCTGCCGAGCGAAGATCATTTTGCAACCTGGGCATGATCTTGGAAACCTATTCGCTGGACCAAGCCGACGCCGCCCGCTTGATCGGCGAAAACCAAGATGGGCAGGCGTTTTACAATCAGGTGCGGGAACTGGTGAAACAGGGCAAGGCGCGTTTTGAAAACGTGCTCGGCAACGTGACGCAATCCGGCAAGCGTTCCGCGCTGGAACAAATCGACGAGGTTCGTTACGCCGCCGGGTATAGGGCGGATTTGCCGACGGATAAAACCCCCGTTCCCACCGGGTTTCTCTCGCGCAATACCGGCGACACGTTTGAATGGGAGCCGCAGCTTGCCCCGGACAACCGCTCGTGCAACCTCGTGTTTATGATTCAAAAGATTCGCCTTCGCGGATTCGAAAATCTTTCTGACCCCAACCAGCCAAAAGCCCTCTTCGCGCAACCCCGGTTTGAAACGCAAAGAGTCACATCCAGCGAAACAGTCGGAGCGGGGGTCATGCAATTCCTAGGAACTTTTAGCGCCCCCCCGCAAGTTCAAGGCGCGGAACCGAAAACCGATGAGAAAGCTGCACCCCAAGTGAAATTGCTTTTTGGCCGCCTGGACGTTGCGGACATCGCGGTCCCCAACCCGCAGGCTTCCCAAGCGGGAGGAAACCTCGAGTTGCGGCTCAGTTTTTATTCCCTGGATCGGGAAAACGCGCGCGCCATTCTGGCTGACATCCCAAAGCCCGGCGCGGTTTACGCCGCGCTTCAACCGCTTCTGGAGCGCCACCAGGCGAAGTTGGAACGTCTGCTCGTTTTGAAAACTTCAAGCGGTTTACGATCTACGGCAGAGGAAATTGAAGAGTTGAGCCATTTGGGCAAGACCGCGTCGAAACCGGATGACAAGGGAGTTTCGCCGGATAACAAGAACGACAAGCCCGCTGGCAGCTACGCCGAGTTTTCAACGCGAACCGCCGGCTTGACGTTTGATGTCGAACCGGTTCTCGATCCCAATATTTCCGTGGTCGATATCAACCTGGCCCCGCAAATCGTGAGGGTGATTGGCGACTTGAAAGGACAGCCCGTCTTTGAAACGCGCAAAATCAGCACATGCCTTTCCACCCCTCTTGGCGAGCAAGCCTTCATCGGGACATTTAGCCCGCCAGCGGATACCGGCGCGAACATGGAAAAAGGCACCGGCCAAGTTTGGCTGGGGTTTGTCCGGGTCAACGTCGTTCGGCCGTATTGAAAATGCGCCCGTTTTCCCCATATTGGACCCTGCTCCTTTTGCTCGCCGCAGCCGCCGCGATTTTCGCGGGCGGCTGGCGGCTGGCGAAGCGCACCGAGCGGGTGCGCCTGGCGGGAGAACGTGCGCCGGTTCAAGATTTCGCGGCGGGAATGCAGCGGGAACTCGGGCGCCTTGAACGGCTTTACGAGCGCGATCTCCGTCAACTGGCAAGGAACACGCAGTTTTTGGGCGAGGAACGCATGGAGGTCAAACGGCAGTGCGACGGAGTTGTCGGGGTCAGCCAATGGTCGCTGGTTCACCGGTATCCAAGCGGCGGGAAGGACACCCATTTGCCGGTCGCTGCCGTTCCGTCGCGCGGCCTGCCGGAACCGGTCTTTCGCATCAACAGCGATGGGTTGCCGCGCGAGCATGTGCTTCTCTCGGACGACGATATTTTTCGGTCTGGAGGAGAGAATTTCGGGTGGATTGACGAGCCGGGCAAGCCGTTGCTCTTTTGGCAGCGGATAAACGACGAATCGGCGGTTGTTTTGCTCATCGACCCGGCAGCGCTCCGGGCAGCTCTCGTTCCGTGGCTTTCCGGGTGGGCGGGTGTTGCATTTGAGCCTGTGCGCGCGGCAAAAAACCCGGTGGTGGCCACAAGTCCAGACGGGCGTCCCATCGCGACAACGGGCCCGGCTGCCGATGGCGGCCCAAATTTTTTGCTGCCCGTTCATTCGCGGTTCGGGGATTGGCAAGTCGCCATGTGGGATCGCGTTGAAACACAAACTTTTTACGACGCCCGGACGCAGGCCGCAACGATCGCCTTGACGGTTCTGGTGGCGCTGGTTGGCGTCACCGTATTCATCCAGCAACGCCGCACGCTGGCCGTCGCGGCGCAGCGCGTCAGTTTCGTCAATCGCGTGTCCCACGAGTTGCGCGCGCCGTTGACCAACATTCTGCTCAATCTCGATCTCGCCGCCGATGCGCTGGAGGAAGAACCCGCCGCGCGCGAACCATCGCGACGGCTTGCCATGGTGCGGGAAGAGGCGCAGCGGCTCGGACGCCTGATCGAAAACGTGCTCGCCTTCACGCGCCATGAGCGCGGCCATGCGAGCCCGCGCGCGCGCGCATGCGAGCCAGCCAGCGTCGTCCAAGCCGTTGTGGACCAATTCGCGCCTTCCTTCGCGCGGCGCGATCTTTCCGTTCGCGTTACCGGCAACGCGGTCTCACCCTGTCTGATGGACGCCGATGCTTTCGCCCAGATTCTATCGAACCTGCTGTCAAACGCGGAAAAATACGTGCCGGGCGGCGCGGTGGATATCGAGCTGAAGCTCGCCGATGACACGCTCAAAATGACGGTATCGGATCACGGTCCCGGCATCCCCGCCGAGGCCGCCGAGCGTATCTTCCGACCGTTTGAGCGCCTGGAAAACCGCGTTGACGAGGGGTCGAGCGGAACCGGTCTCGGGCTCGCCATCGCGCGCGATCTCGCCAGGAATTGCGGCGGCTCGCTGCGGTTGGTTCCGAGCCTCCGCGGAGCCAGTTTTGAACTTCTCATTCCCGCGCCGCCCGCGCCAGCCCCGTTCGCCGTTTCCGCATGAAAATCCTGATAGCCGACGACGACCCGATCACGCTCGATTCCCTTGAGGCATGCCTGAAGGCCGAAGGGTTCGAGGTGCATGCAGCCCGCGACGGACAACAGGCGCTGGATCTCTGGAAAAAAATGCGGCCGGACCTTTTGTGCCTCGACATCATGATGCCGAAGATCGGCGGATTCGACGTTTGCCGGCAAGTCCGGGCGACCGACCCCGATGTCCCACTGCTTTTTGTTTCCGCGAAAAACGAGGAGATCGACGTGGTTCTCGGTCTGCAAATCGGAGCCGACGATTTTATTCGCAAGCCGTTCGGGAAGCATGAATTCATCGCCCGCATCCGGGGAATGCTGCGGCGCGCCCAGAAACCGGGAGCGCCTGGGCGAAGTTTCGTCATGGGCGATTTGGTCGTATATCCGCTCGAATTGCGGGCCGAGCGCAACGGGGCCGAAATCGAGCTGTCGCCGAGGGAGGTTTCCATCCTCGAACATTTGCACGAAAACGCCGGGCGGGTCGTCACGCGGGATTCCTTGTTGAACCATTGTTGGGGGATCGACTACTTCCCCGAATCCCGCACCCTTGACCAGCATATCGCGAAGTTGCGGAAACGGGTCGAGTTGGACCCCGCGCGCCCCGAGCTGATCGAAACCGTGCGAGGAGTCGGCTATCGTTGCCCGCGGAATGGGGGGAAACGGTCGGAATAGAGATGGTCACTGCCGATCTTCCACGCAGGCGAGGTGGAGCTTCAGGATGCGCTTGATCTCGTCGGTGGCTTCCGTTTTCACGAACATCGCGGTGTGCGGGTAAGGCACGGTCTTTTCGGAGCGGGCCCCGTCGAGATGGGAGCTCCAATACGGGACGACCGTGTCGCCGGTCTTGTCGAGCGGAGCCCTCGGGCTTCCGGCGACGCCGATGATCGAGTGGAACGGGGGCTTGATCGGCAGGGTGTTCATCGCCACGAGCAGCGGGTTTTTCGGGCTCAGCCCGCTGATGCCGTTCGGGATAAAATTCGCCTTTTTTCCGGCTGTGGCGGCCGCGATCTGGATCGCTCCTTTGCCGATCTCGTTGACCATTTGACCGGGGATCCGGATGAGCGATGCGCCGAAATTTCCGATCGGGTTGATGGCGAGCGGCGCGCCGCGGTGCGGGGCGGCAACGAAGATCACACGGTCGATGCGCGGGTTGGCCTGGTAAACCAGGCCGCGCTTGATCAGCGAGCTGTCGGGCATGGCCATGATCTCCGGGGCCTTGTTTTTGAAGATAGCTTTGACGAGGGCGTCGCCTGGGGAAATCACCTGGAGGTGGGTGATGACCCCGCCGAGGCTGTGGTTGACGATGACCATGTGGCGGGACTTGGGATAGGCCTTGTAAACACCCGCCAGCGCCTCGCGGAGTTGGAGTGCCGAATAGCCGATCGGGTTGCCGGTCGGATAGGCGAAGGTCCAGAACTGGTATTCCCCGCGAAGCACGGGATCGGCTTCGATGTCCGCCATCACGGGCAGCCACATCGAGGGATCGGACATCAGCCCGTGAATGAAGACCAGCGGGATTTTCTTCGCGTCGTAGGGCTGCGCGAGGAACAGGCCTTCCATTTTGAAAAACTGCTGCGGGCGAAGCATTCCCAGGATGCCCATCTTCGGCGGGATGGGATAATAGCCGAACGGCACGGAGAGGTCGGCAGCCAGCGGACGGTTGGCTCCCGCGATGCGGGCGGTGTCCATTTTTGAAGAATCATACAGCGCGAGCGTCGCCCGGACCGGGCCGCCGGACTGCGCGGGAGGCAAGGTATTGAGCACGGCGGTGACCGGGGCGGAAACGCCAGCTCGCGACAGAAAAAGAGCGCGGGAATTCGCGGGACGATGCACGCCGACCAGCACGCCGCCATAACCCCTGGGCGGCTTCCTGGATACGAGCCTCCTGTTCTTGATCTCGCCGGTGGGAATCAGCTTGGAGAAAAACGCGGGGTTCCAGCATCCGGCAGCCCGACCGGCATCCAGCTCCACGCGATAGGTTCCCGCCGGGGTTTGCAGCGTTGCGGGAAGAGAGACGTTCCGGGACAGGACGGCGACTTCGGTGCAGGCGGCATTATAGATCCCGCGATCCCCATCTCCCCCACCCCTGGCGACATCTTTCGCCGCGAGGTCGGCCGCCGCGACGGCGAAGCCCATCCGCGCATCGAACGTGCTGGCCAGGCTCCGGCTCCGGGCGAGAAGCCCGGCGGCGCGGGAATCGCGCGTTTGCGCGGGCGCCGCCGCCTCGCGTGAAGCGCAGCCGCCGAGCAGGATGACCGCAAGCAGAACTGGCACCCAGCAGAAAATACGGCGTCTCGCGAGGAAAATTCCGGGGAGCACACGCGTCCCGCGTGTCGTGCCTGGCGTCCCGCCTGGCACATGTTTGAGAAGGATGGAGGTTTTAAACGATCCGGTCGGCGAGACGCCGACCGCCACACGCGGGACGCGCATGCTCCCCAGAAGCCGTGCGTTCATGCCCGGCGCGAGCGGAGCAACTTGAGCGTAGTTTTTCATTCCGCAGGATGATCGGTTCAGAACTTGACCCCGATAGACGAGAACAATCCGAACGAGTTCATCTGGTAGAGGAAGTTGTTCTTGTTGTAATCGACATACATGTAGCGGTATCCGAGCTCGGCGAAGATGTTGCGGGTGAAGTTGAAGCCGACCGTGGCCTGGGTGTTCCAGGTGATCTGGGAGCCGGCCCCGAATCCCCCGACATCGCCCTGCGCGGCGAGGAAGAGCCAGCGGGTGATGTTGATCTGGCCCCTCAGGCCGACGATGGGGTCCACCCACCATTGGCTGCCGGCACCATGGGTCGGCAGCGACTGCTCAAGCGCGTTCGAAATGCCCTTGGCCAGCTTGTTTTTTGCGGCATCCGCCCGAGCTTGAATATCACCGGTAAGAGTTCCTTTGGCGGCGGCCAGGCGGGCGGCAGTCTCGGCGCGAATGTATGCGCGGATGTCGCCTTTTGCGGAGGCCAGCACGTCACGAAGCTTGCCCCGATCAATGGCCTGAACGATTTTTCCGTCCTGCGGACGGACGCGCTCGATCCCGCGATCACGCCTCGGGGACGGTCCTTCCAACCGCTCGAGCAAGCCGATATTTTTCGGGGAGGCTTTCGATTTTGAGCTCTTGGAGAGCAGTGTTGATGCGACTTCGTCCTCCACCGCGCCGGCCACTGCGGCTTCTGTTTGTGGCAGGAACGAGCCGATCAAGCTTTGGATTTTCGTGGAAATGTCCGAGGCGACTCTGTTGGAAATCTGCTGGCCGAGCGCGTCGATGCCGCTGCTGTCCTGTGTCAGATCCATCTGAACCCCGAGGTAGTTGTAGCGCGCACCGGCATAGACGTCCAAAAATCCGCGCCGGTCGTCGATGATCCGGTAGGCGAGCGAGAGCGACGCGAGCCCCTGCTGCATCTGGAGGCTTCCGGATTTATACAGGACGCTGCCGAGATCGCCCGATCCAGAGAGCGCGGCGTAGTAACCGTCGGCGAGAATCCCCCAGCGGCCCTTGCGGATTTCCGCCTTGGAAAAGATCGCCCAGTCGAGGTGCCGGATCACGTTGATCGCATCCACGTTCACATTCATCGCGGGCAGCCCACCGACGCCTGTCTTGCCCTCGATCCCCATCGCCCAGACATAGGGCTCGATGACGAAGCTCCAGCCGTTGGGGTCCTTGCCCGGGACAAGCTCGAACGGGGCGGTCGGACGGAGAATCGAATCGTGCGCAAACCCCTCGATGGGATCCAAGAACGAATGCGTCGCCGGTGCCTCCCCCGGGGGATTGACTTCGGGCCTGGTTGGCGTTCCCGCGTGGAGCGTGGCCGCCAGCGCGAGAGCGGCGAGGATTGTTGAGAGGCGGATTGGTTTCATGGTGTGTTATTTTCCGAGGTGATCGAGTGCGGTTTGCATGGAACTGCTGGAGATATGTATGAGCCCGTCGAACGGTTGGTCGAGTTCAAGAATCAGAAAAATCGCGCTCGACACCGACAACGCGGCCACCAGGAGCGCGACGCGCGCGGTGCCGTTCGGTGGCGCAAAAAGGCCAAAACTGAAAAAAAGGATGGCGAGCCAGCAAACCACGACGGCAAGGAGCGGCCAGGAAATCGAGCTGCCCGACTGCTCGAACATCAGCCAGCGCATCTGGCCGAGATCGACCCCGACGCCAAGGGCCTCGGATTTGAGCAGCCGCTGGGAGTCGTCCCGTGGCAGAAGCGACTGCATGGCGTCATAAAGGGCTTCGCCGGAAGAGCGGGTCGGATCGAGCTGCGAGGGTTCGGACTTTTTGTCCGGCCAGAGGCGGGCGATCAACTTTTGGACCGACTGGTGGAGCAGGTCGCGCGATGGTTTGGACTCGGGGCCGTAATGGGCCAGGATGCGGTCGAGCACCACGAACTTGGCCGACATGGCAGTCACGCTGGTTTTTTCGGCGTCGTAGTTGCCCTTGGCCGAGGCGACGAGCAGCCCGAGCACGAGCGCCGTCATCGTTGCGACGAGCCCCATCGCCAGTTTCACGGTATCCTTCGTGTCCGCGCTCAGGTGGTGGTCCGGCATCGCCAGGCGCAGCCGCGTGGCAAGGAACCCGGCACCGCACACACAACCGAAGACAATCAAAGATAGAAGGGACGCGCTCATTCAATGTTGGTCTAGCGGGCCGATTTGTGCCCGTGTTTTGTTATCTCCTGCGCAGCCCGAGGGGGAGGCAAAGCCGGGGCGGCCTTCGCGGATCAAGCGCGAAAAATCCGGCGAGTCGCCCGCCGCCTTTGCGGCAGCGTCGATCAAGGCCCGCTTCTTGAGTTCCGCGAACGGCAGCCCGCCTGTCTCGATCGTGCCGCGCTCATACATCATCTCGTCGCCTTTGCCGTTGAGGAGGATGCGCCCCGGAGAAAAAATCACCGCCGCCAGCACGAGGGCCACAAACGTCCACGCGGCGGCGTTCTTCCAAACCGGAAAGTCGCAATGCAGAGCGCCAAACGCCCACGCGACACAGCCCAGCGCAACCAGCCACACAAGGGCCCAGCACGCACCGCGCACGATGCGGAAGACCATGTCTGGGCGGCGGGAAACGTTATCCATCACAAAGCAGAGAAGACAAAGAGGGCCTACGGGGTGTAGTTGCAGGTCGTTCCGAAGTCGCAGCCGCGTAGATGTTCTCAATTTCTTCCGGCATTTTTTTACAGAAGCTCACGAAGGACACGAAGTGGTGGCGCAGGGGTGGGTGCATGAGTCTGTCTTCCCTTTGTGATCTTCGCGGCCTTCTGTGGAATATTTTTCCCCGACTACCAGCGGCGATAGACCCCGGCGCGGCAGGCGTTGCCGTAGGGGGTGCTCACGTAGGCCGCGTGGAAACCGCCCCCATAAACCCCGGCGCAGCTCGTTCCGCCATAATGGTAACAGGCCGAACCACCGCCGGACCCCGACCAGCTTCCCGATCCGGAGTGATAGCCTCCGTAGTAATTGCCGGAGCCCGAGTGGCTGCCGGAGTAGGTGTTGCCGGAAGCGCTGGTATAAGACCCGGAGCCCGAGTGGCTGTAGCTTCCGCCGCCCCAACTGCTGGATCCCGAGTGGCTCCAACTTCCGCCGCCCGAGAAGCTCCCGGAGCCGGAATGGCAGCATCCGTAGGCCCAAGACTTGGCGGGAACGATGGCGATGACGGCGAGTGCAGCACAAAGAGAAAGAATGGTTTTCATATCAATAGGTTGTTTGGTGAATTTTCGAATGCGAGGTCTTACGGCACGCGTTTGAGTTTGATTTTTTCGGTGTCGGGAAGCGGTTTGCCGTCGAGCGTGCGGCCGGTCGATTGCCAGGAGATCGAGCCATCGTCGCCATGCGAAATGATGTTTGTCGCGACGAGTTTTTTGCCGTCGGCAAGGGTCGATTTCGTTTGGACAGACACCTTGTCGTTGTCGGCAGACCAGACGCCCTCGCCGAACCCGCCGTCGGATTCGAAGTTCCACGAACGGATTTGCGATGTCGAAGGATCCCAGGCGATGTATTGCGTGCCGGTCGTCAGGATTTCATCGTGCAGAGTGACGGCGTGTTTCGAGATGATGAAATTTCCACCCGGCGCCCATTCGAAGGACGAGTGGCCGATTTCCTTGCCGTCCGAGTCATCCGCCCACTCGCCGATGGCCCAGCTCAGCCCCTCCAGATTTTGGCCGTTGCGGGGCGGGACGAATTCCGTCTCGCGGACGCTCGCGAGGAGCCACTTCCCCTCTTCCTTGACGAACACGTTGGTGAAGTGCCCGCGCTCCGGCGGGGTGCCATCCGCGAAGAGGATCGCCGTCGAGCCGTCTTCGATGGCCGTCCCTGGGGCGGGGAAGTTGAGCGAGTCGCTGTCGATCCGCAACTTCATCCCCTTGTTCGCCGCGAAGAACGGCTTGAACACGGCCTCGATGGCGTCGCGGCCCTTGAAGACCTTGCCGCTCTGGTCCACGTAATCACCCGCAGGCGTCCAGAAGGCGGCGACTGCTTTCGCGTCGCCCTTCTCGAATGCCTTCGCATACGCTTCGCCGACGGCGGCAATCTGAGCAAGGTCCGCCGGGTCGCCGGCGGGCGCGGCCGTTGCCGACGGCACGCGACCGGCGGCAAGAAGCCCGATTGTCAGGAGTGAGTAGATCGTTCTTTTCATGGTATAGTTTGGCTTGCGTTGGTTGCTGGGTTCGCGGGCCGTCAGTCCATGCCTTGGCGACGGCTCGGGGGGGGGCAAAGAGGCTTTCATGAATGGCTTGTTTTGGATAATTTTGTAACTGGTTGTCAAGGCTGGAAGCATTTTCCCTGATCCGCGCGTAACGCCCACGATGGGAGGGCGAACCTCCGTGTCGGGAGGGTGAGGCTCCGTCCGAACCCATATATTACGGCTCAGACGGAGCTTCGCCCTCCCAGGACGGAGCCTCGCCCTCCCTCCCGTTATCGACAGGTCGGCGATCCCGTTCCCCTCTCATTTCTTTCCTTACGCGCGGATTTGGGCATTTTCCCATCACGCAAGAAGGCGAGCCTCGCAGCGCGGTCCTTGTTCCTCCCATCTTTTGATATTCCGGGCTCGGTTTGCCTGGCTGCCTTCAATCGAAGGCAAACCCATGTGTTGGCATGGTGATCAAAAAGTTCCGGTAACTGCTCAGGAGGCATCCTGAAGCAGGAAGCCCCCTGAGAGACGTGGGCGGCACTTGCTTGTCGTCGCAGGTTGTCTGAACACTACGAAGTGATGGTGCATGGAGCGAAGGGAGAGCCGGAAAACGCGAGGGTGAGGGCGTCCATGGCGCTCACGGCATTCTTGCGGGCGGTGGAGATGTAGCTGCGGATGCGGCAGAAGGCTTTTGCTCCGTCCTCGCTGCGGAACGTGCCGGAGATCTTCTGTTGCACTTTCATCATGCGGATATCGCGTTCGGCCCGGTTGTTGTCGAAGGGGACATTGAAGTCATACATGAAGGCGAGAGCTTCCCTCCGGTGAGCTTGCATTTCCTTTGTGATCTTCGTGGCCTTCTGTGGAAATTCTTGCAGCATTATTTTGGAAAGAGGAGCTGGCATTGCAGGCGGATCGACCAGTCGGCACCGTATTGTGGGGTTGCGATGTTGTAGAAAGCTTGCGCGGAGAGGTTGATCGGAAGCTTGCCGGCATGGATGATTTTTCCGAAGCCGCCGCCGATGGGCACGGTCCAGACATCGCGCGAGGAGGAGGCAGCCCAGTTCGCTGTGATGATCGGCGAGGTCGTGAGATACCATCCGCCGGGGAAGTTGTAGTTGAAGAACGGCTGGAGGGTCATCAGGTTCACTGTCTTGTCGCTCCAACCACCAACGGACCAGACGTTGCTCACGAGCGCTCCGGCAACGATGCTTTTGCCCATGTAGAGACCGACAAGCGACGGGCCGATCCCCCACTGGCCGCTGCCGAGTTCCGAGCTGCTGGCCGTAGGCAGCAGAAAGACAGGCCCGACGCCCCAAATGAATTTGCCCGGCTTTCCGGGCGAGAGGAACGCGGTGAATGTCGTGTCGCCGATCCCGGCGACGTGGTTCGTGCCCGCCGTCGGCCAGCTATCCACCGGCAGGATCGTGCGCGTGATGATGTTCCAATCCTCGTTGATCGAAACCGGGATCACCGGCTGGATGTTCAGCGTGCTTTGGTAGGTCTTTGTCGGTCCGGCACCGAAGCCCATATTCCACTGAACCGGCAGACTAATGAGGTTGCCGACCGGGTTCTGCGCAATCTTCGCGAGTTCCTCGGCGTTGAGGCCTTCCTTGGCAGCGGCGGCATCAACCGGTGCCGAGAGGGTTTTTGTTGTCCCGGCCTGAGTGGCGGTGGTGAGGGCGGCGAGTGTGAGCGATAGGAGGGCAGTTAGTAGTTTTTTCACGGTTTGATGATGGGTTGTTATATTGTCTTTCGGAACGAAGAGTTGGCCAGCAGAAGGGTCAGAATCGCATGCACAATGACCGCCGGCCAGAGGAGAGGGCCGACAAAACCGCCCGAAAAGCCGAGCCAGGCGAGATAGAGCGTGACCCCCGCGCCGTAGGTCAGCATGCCGATTCGTGGTGTGCCCGGCCAGCAGGCGACTCCCAGTGCGATCAAAGCGATTCCGAGCACGCGCGCGACCGGGATGGCGACGCCCGTCACTTCCTCGCCGAGCAGCAAGCGGCCCACGAGCGACGGGACAATCAGCAACGCCACGCCGGTCGCGGCCTCGGCCACGGCAGTGAAAGGGAGTAACTTTTTCATTCGACGGTCTTGATGACACCCGAAACCCTTGCATACGAAACACGTCCAGTATTTTGCGACAAGAAAAACTGATTTTTATTCAAAAAATTACCGCATGTGTGTCGTGGGGAGCGATCCATGAGATTTCGTTCAGTTCATGCATCCCCGGAAAAGCCAGCCCGCCCACAGCAGCCCGCTGGCACCAATCCAGCTTCCCACTACGCGCAAGGCAGTCCGTGCCCAAATCGGCTTTGCCGCCACCGCCGCTGCGGATACTAGCGCCACCAAAACGAACAATGTGACCGCGACGCCGAGCAGTTGAATCGCGCATTGCAAGAATCCGTCCGGTTGCATCGCACGCCCGTTGAAAAAACCATGAGCCCCTCCGAGCAGTGCCGTCAAACCGGCCACCACCGCCGCCGGCAATGCCATGTCGGTTGCGACCAGTATCCCCAGAATCAAGAAGGAAAGCGCGCCGACATATCCCTCTGGCAGCAACGTCGAGCCCGTCGTCGCAAATCCGGTCAATCCCCCCGCGAGCCATGCCACGGGCAGAATAAACAACGCCCGCCGCCCCGCTGCCGTTCCGCGCAATCCCGCGAGCAGCGCGAGCGCCAGCACCGCCAGGACGTCGCCCGGTGACAGGAAAAAATGTCCGATGCCGTCATACACGGGACCCAATCCGGTTGTCACGAGATGCGCCTCGACCCGCGTCGGAAACACCAGGGCTGTCAGGCACGCCGCCGCAAGTATTGACCGTCTGCAGTTGCGTTCAAACATTTTGCCAGACGTGTGACGGCGCGTGCGCTGACATTTTCGTCTTCTCCGGCGTGGACTCGTTCGACTCCGGCTGCACCGCCGCCCATAAAAAATAAGCGCCACCGACCATGATGGCCGCACCCGCGACGCGAATCACCACGCTGCCCGCCGCCCAGCGATGGATCATTCCCAAGGAAATACCGCACAGGTGCAGTGTTCCCGTCGCGATCACGAAGCCGATGCTGTAAAGTAGCCCGCTTTCGCCCGGCGGCAATTCCACTCCATGCGCATGCCCGTGGTAAAAACCAAACACACCGACCAGAATCGCCGGCCAAATCAGATTTTTCGGCTGCACCTGAAAACACACCATCATCCCCAGAAACAGCGCCGAAAGCGCAATGCCGACTTCCTGACCGGGCAACGGCACATTGATCAGTCCAAGAAATCCGCCGACGGACATCACCATCGGAAACACCACTGGCAGCAGCCACATCGCCCGCCCGCCGAGTTGCGCACCCCACAGGCCCACTGCGACCATTGCGCAGATGTGATCGACACCCGCCCACGGATGATGAAAACCGCTCTCGAATCCGCCGGCCTCTCCAGGCAGGATATGTGCCGAAGCCGTCAACGGCCACATGACCAGCAGTAATACCCAAAGTTTGTTCATCTGGTTTTTCATCGGAAGATCATCACCGCTCGTTGAATTGTCCAAAATGCGCCGAGGCTGCCGACCATGTAACCGGGCATGGCTTGCGCCCATCGCGGCCAGCGAATCTGCAGTGTGCGGAAACTTTTTTCAAGACCGAGGATGAGAAACACAAAGCACATCTGCCCGACCTCGACACCGACATTGAAGAACAACAGTGCGACCGGAATTTCCGCGCCCGGCATGCCGGCGGTGGACAAGCCGCTCGCAAAGCCAAACCCGTGCAGCAGGCCGAACAGAAAGGCAATGACCCATGGATACCGGATCGTGAGGCTCGTCTCCCCTCGCCACATGCGGACAATCTCCGGTCCAAGAAACAGAATCGACAGCGCCACCGCGGCATTCAGTGGCGGCAGGGGCACGCTGGCGTAACCGAGCGTCGCGATGCCAAGTGTGATGCTGTGCGCCACGGTGAAAGCGGTGATGGTTTTCAGCAACATCCACCGGTCACGCACGATCAGCATCAGGCCCAGCACAAAAAGCAGGTGATCCACTCCAAACAGAATGTGCCGCACCCCTTGCCACAGATACGTCTCCGCCACTTGAAGTTTCGACTGCGCGGCCGCGATCTCGACCCACGGTTGCGCAGGGCGGGCAATGGCCGTCCATTTCCTGCCGTCCAGCGTCTCGGCGCGAATCAACACATCGGTAATCGTCAGTTGCAGGCCGGGAAATTCGATGCGTGCCCCGGCCAGACCATTAGGCTCCGCGTTGATCAAGCGCCGTTCGACGAGCGAATCTGCCAACTCCATGACGATTGGCTCTTTCAGGTTCTTTACGGTGTCTGGAAGCCTCAGCACGATCGGCAGACGCATGCCCGAAAGGACCGGAGTGCGCCAGAGGACGCTGTAAGTGTTTGGCACCGTCTCCTTGATTTCGAGATAGGCGGGTCGGGCCTCGTGGGCTTGCGCTGCGGACAACGAAAACAGCAGCAAAAAAACGATTCCGCGAATTGTCTTGCGGGCGCTTTGTGAGCGATTCATTGGACCCCTCCTTCAGGCGAAGGGGTGGCGACGGCGGTGGTTTTTGGAGACGGGGCCGCGCTGGCATTCTCCGGCACTCTCGGCAGGAATACCGTGTATTTGGCCCGCATCTCCTTGTAGGCCTTGTCCCAAGCCAGCATCTTCTGCTCGTTGAGCCAGGCAGTTTTCACGTCCGGCTCGATTTCCTCGAACGCCGGCACGCGACCGGGAGTCGTGGTATCCACGAAGACCAGATGCCAGCCGTAACCGGATGGAATCGGCCCCTGCCAGGAACCTGCCTGCAGCTTTTCCACGGCCAGTGCGAACTCAGGTCCGAATTCTTTCCCCAGGTAATCCGTCGCGCGATCTCGGTAATACTCCTGAAACATGAACGGGTCTGCGGAGGATTCAGGGAGCTTCACTTCCTCCGGCTGGCCGGCCAGTTGTGTGAGCAATTTCGAGGCATCTTCCCGGGCGTGGTTGCCGCGCCGATCAGGAGAAAAGTAAACATGCCGGAAACTGACCCGTTTGGGCATGGCAAATTTCACAGAATTTTTCGCATACCACGCCTTCAGTTCATCCGTTGTTGGTTCGCGTGCGGCGGCCACGTTCTCGGACAGGAACTGCATTTTCTGGGCCATGCGGCGTTTGACGATCTCGTCATTTTTGTCGAGACCAAGTGCCAGTCCCTCGCGGTAGAGCACTTCGGACTGCACTTTCTGCTCCACGAGGAGGCGGAACTCGTCCGCCGTCGGCTCGCGCCGCCATTGAGACTGGAACAGCACGGCCAACTGGGAGAGTTCGTCCACCGACAGTTGGATCTCCTTCGACGATGGAGATGAGCTTTGAGCCGGTTGCAGGTAGTGGTAGGCGACGAAAAGTGCCGCTCCGATCAGCAGGAAATGAAGCAGAGGCTCATGCAGGAAGCGTTTCATGGTGAGATCAAAACGACACTGCGCAACTTCCGGCAAATGTCATGGCTGCGCCAACAGCGGATTCCGGGGCGTCGCGCTGCCGCCTGCGGAGGGCGCCTGCTGCGTCGAGGAGCCGGGCTCTCTGGCCTGGAGCCCCTTCAAAAGGTATGCCTGAATGGCCTGTCGCGACGGATACTGCTGCGGGACATTCGACCTCATCAACGCGAGGTAATCCGGCACCGCGTCCCAACACTGCCAGGCCGCCAAGTCGGGCGCGACGTCACCGGCCGTCTCCGGGTGCGTTTTCATAAACACCCGGTAGGCCTGGATCACCCGCTCGCGCGGGATGGTGCCGCCGGCATTGCCATGGACTGAAAGAGCGAGGAGCGCAGCCTTGATTTCAGGCGATGTGCGATTTGGGTCGGCGAGATACGCCGACTCGATCCATCCCACACGCGCCACACCGCTCAACTCCAAGTCCGCGGCCAGCATCGAGCTCAGGTTCGTTGTATTGCCCGCTTGCACGGCCAACTGGAGCTGCTCCTCAAGGCTGGCTGCGTCGTGGGCGTTGCCAGAGATTCCCAAGAGCAGCAGGCAAAGTGGGTGGCGCGCGACAAGCGCCGGGTCTGCAAGGCACTTGCGAAGTGCGGCGGCGTCGAGAAGTGGCTTCGCCGTCCGCAGCGCGGCATATGGCGCTGCGCCGAGTTCAGAAAAGGCGAGTTCGGCTGCCAAGGGGTCCGGGTCATTCAGATGCTGAACGACCAGCGCGACGCGGTCACACCAATCTTCCGCACTCATGGCCGCTGTCGGTTTTCCGGCAGCGAGCGCATGGAGCCAGTCTGCGCGGGCGGGGTCGATCGTGCCGAGAATGACCCACGACGGCAAAGGGTCGTCCCGAACGATCAGCAGCGGACGGGCTTTTGCCTGGGTCGCATCGCTGCGGGCGGGGCCGTTGCGAGGGTAGTCGGCCTCGACCATTCCGTCCGCCGGCCGCTCTCCCTTGATGACCTGAACCACGCGAAAGCGACGCGCTTGCGCGGCTGGAACCGCCAGCACTGCCTGCGGAGTGGTGACAAGCTGTTGTGCCTTGGACGGCTGACCCCAACCCATGCAAAGCGGACAGGCCCATGCTCCCGTGACTTGGGACAGCGTCGCTGCTGCCAGCAAGTGCCGTGTCAATATCCGCATCGTGGTGTCACTTCTCAGCGCCCGATCCAGGCCCCCTGCACTTTCAGTTTGAGCGTCTCCAAGTCCTGCTTCGCCTTCTCCACCTTATCCTCAGCCGTTGTTTCCAGTTTGGCCCCCACCTCCTGGGCCATCTTTACGAGCATGCGCCGCCGCAGTGCAACGCGCATTTCCTGGAACTTCGGTTGTTGCTCCGCATTGAGCAGCGGCTTGATTTTTTCATCGATCGAGACGCCGGCCTGCCGCAACTGCTCAAGCTTCTTCGCGCCACTGAGAGTGGTGTTGTCCTTGAGCGACTGCAGATTCTTGATCTCGCCTTCCAGAACGGGGATGATTGTGTCCTTCTGTTCCTGGGTCAGTGCCAATTCGGTCGAGAACTGGTTGGTGATTTCGGTAAGCGGGTTCACAGCAATTTGCGGAGCTGGGATGATCTCGTAGTTGGCATAGCCGAACTCGTTGCTCCGGGCAGCGTAAACGGTGTCACCCAGCTTGTGGAAAGTCCACGCGTAGGGGTCCTGCGAAACCCAGGTGATGAGCTTGTCGCCGTCAATCTTATAGCCGCTGGTCGTCGCCTGGTAACCATCGCGCACGACGTTTCCGAATCCGCTGGGCATGTCGGCATTCTCGCCCACGCGGAACACAACCATCTGACCCTCTTTCGTGAAGTTTTCACTGAACTGCTCTCCAGTGACATTGTTGCGCAGCCAGAACGCCTTGCCGACGATGAGATCCTTGAGCGCATCGTTGCTCAGAGCCTTGGCTCCTTTCTTGGTGAGGTCGGCGACTGTTGCCCCGTCGTTTTTCCGCGCTTCGGCGGATGGAGTATACCAGATCGGCGAACTCCAGGCACGTTCCTGCCCGGTGAGCGGGACCACATCCGGGGGCGGAATGCCGGCCTTGACGGCCTGAATAAGCGTCCAACGCGGCGTGGGAATTTCCAGGACACGGGCGTAGTAAAATGCGTGCAGGCCGGCGTCGAACTCCGGATCACTCCACACCGTTTTGAGTTCGGTCGCACCGACCGAATTTTCGTAGGTTGCTTTCTGCACATTCACCGTGCTCTGGATCGCGGGAACCCGGCCGGACCACTTGTCGGGGATGCGATCACCGGCCCAGGTCACGTCGAAAATCTTCTCGAAGCTCTGGCCGTCTTTCGTCCAGCCTTTGATGATCTGGATGCGATCGAGGTTGCCGGAAGTCGGGTCCTTGACAGCCCAGACCACAAATTTCGGTGCAGCGCCTTTCCCGCCGGATGGCATGACAGGCAGATCTCCGCCCATGGGCACGCCGCCCGCGTAGGATTGCTTCACCCAATCTGCTGTTTTCAGGATGGCGTTGTCGTAGCCCCAGCCGCCGAAGAAACGCACCTTGATCCGCGGACCAGTGACGCCGAAGGTCTCCTTGCGATACATTGCGTCCCAGATCGAGGCCCGCGTGTTCTCCTCGGCCCACACCCCAGTCAAACCGCCTGGATTTTCTAACCGCACATCCATCGTGCCGCCAATGAGGACTCCGGCAAAGCGCCGTTCGACGGTGCCGTCCGCGTCCGCGTGAAGGCCGAAGAAATTGTCCTGGCGGTATGGGCTGCCCGTGTTGTGAGAGTCGGAACCACCGGCCATGCCGAACTTGTAGGGGTTGTATCCCTTGGTGTCCTGAAGTGCGATCCCGTCCTTGAGCGCTTGACGGGCAAAGCTGCCTGTAATGCGGTCGATCCGGCCCACGTTTGCCGGGAGGCCGAGGATCGCCTCATACATTTCGTAACCGGCGAACTCGTCGGTCGGCGACAACAACGGATGCGTTTCCGACTGGCCTTTTCCTTGTTTGATTTCGATCAGGCGTTCGTTACGCATGCGCGACTCGGCCCAAGCCGCATCAATCGGACGGCCGGTGGAGTTATCAATATCAATCGGATACATCCAGCCGTCACTCACGTTGGCATTGTGGGAGATGGCGAGGAGATCGATGCCCGCCTTGCGCTGGGTGTCCATCCATTTCCACAGCTCCTCAGGGACATTCGAGTCGAGCGAGCTGAACGGCGAGGCCGGCACCTTGTCGCCCCGGAAGAAAACATTGCGGTGCAGGTTGCGGTTACCGGGCATCGACGTCCACTCGTAAGAGCGGAAGGCGGTGAATTTTCCGGGCTCATTGGCCTCATCGGCGATTTTGCAGTTCTCCGCCCACACGGTCTCAGTGATCTTCGGGTTCATGAGCGCCTTGACCGGTGCGCCGGAGTTGAGCTTGAGCAGATATGAGAAGACCCGGTTTTGCTCCTCCTTGCTGGTCGGGTCATTCATGATCAAGGGTTGCGCCGCTGGCAGTGTGCTCACGTAGGATCCGGGAGTGTTGGCCTGTTTGGTGACCCCGACATATTCCGAGTGGTCGGTCACGCCCATGAAATCGAGCGGCGTGTCGATTTTTATGTCATAGCCCAAGGGGTGCTTGATGGCCTCGCCCTTCGCATACTTGTAGGCATCGGCAGGCCCGGTAATCCGGTTGCCCATGACCCAGGCGTCCACCGACCAACTGGTGTGAATATGGGTTTCGCCAAAGAAGGCGTCGCGTTCGGGATTCGGCTCGGCGAAGGACGATGCCGCGCCGACGAGGCTGAGGGTTAGGATGGGGATCAGCTTTTTCATGGTAGTGTTTGGTTTGCAGTTCAGAAGTGCGGAGGGCGATTCGTGATGATCAGCAGCACGTTCGGGGCCTTCTTCGGCGCGAAGCGAGGCGGCCACACGGCGTGGCATCGGGCGAGCCGAGCGTGCCGGTCATTTGTTGCGCTCTGGCGAATGGCGTGCCGGTCATCAGGGCCGCGGCAAAAATTCCGGCCAGGAGACTGGGGCTGGTTGGTTTCATTGGTGTTCCTTCTACATGTTTGGTTTGTTCTGTCGATGATCTACTGGGTTTCCTGGTAAATTAGCGGGGCGTCAGCCCATTCCATTGGCGACGGCATCCGCCGCGGTTAAAGAAGTGGAGAGGATGGCTTTTTTCATGTGGTTTTCAAACGAGGAAAGACTGCCCGAGCAAAATACACAAATGCCTCCCGAATCGCTATCCGATTTGTGCATGTCGCGCAGAACGCGATTTTTATTCTTGGATTTTGTTGGATTCACTTGGATTCGGCTTGTGGGTTCGGAGCTTCGGAGGTGATCCCGAAAATCCGAGCGACGGTCGCCCCTGGCCAGACCCTCCGCGGTTGCGCCCGCAGGTGGCTTTCGATGGCTTCGCGTGCCCCGACAATTTTCCATGCGGCCGACGATGTCCGCAAGAGGTCGAGAAGCCGATCTGCCTTGTTTGCCAGGCTTTTCACACATCAGGGTTTTCCGGGTGGTTCACGGGAGCGCACGCATCTTGCGTGCAGAGCGCGGCATCCTGCCGCGCAAATCGAAAAGAAACTCAGTGGATTTGTCAATTTCCGCTTCTCCGTTTCGCCGGAGTTTGTATCTCGTCGCTTTCGGCTACCCGACACAAAAACCACTCGCGCTTTTGGACCGCATCATCAACGCCAGCAGCAACGAGAACGACATCGTGCTCGACGCGTTCTGCGGATGCGGCACCGCACTTGTCGCGGCACAGAAACTGAAACGCCAGTGGATCGGCATTGATATTTCCCCGACTTCCTGCCGTGTGATGGCCAAGCGCTTAAAAGACAAAAACGTCTGCGGGTTGCCCGAAAGCGAAGACCTCTGGGCCATCGGGCGGGGGTTTGTGGTGCGCGATCTGCCGTGCCTCAGTCCCAAACGTATCGCTCATCAAAAGCCAGCCCGTGCTTTTCCAGAAACGCGCGGAACTCATCCTGAAAAGAAACTCTGGCATGGTGTTCAGCCTGCTTTCCGATGTAGGTGCACACGCTCTCCAGATTCGAGGCGCTCACGGAAAAAGCTCCGTATCCCGCCTGCCATGCGAATTTTTTGATATGCGGGAAACGCTCTTGAATAAAAAGGTTGGACCCCCGCTTGAGTTCCTTCACCAGATCGGCTTGGGATACGCTGCGCCCCAACTGGATCAAAATGTGAACATGATCGGAAACACCGCCGACCAAAATGGGCGGGCAATTGAGGTTTTTGGCGATTCCCCCCAAAAAAGCGTGAACTTGCCCACGCACACCATCGTCAGACAAAAACGGAAACCGGTTTTTCGTGGAAAAGACGACGTGCAAAAAAACGCTGGACAACGATTGGGACATGGAAACGGGATACAACCCCGGCGGGGTTGAACGCTCCCCATACGATACCCAGGGTAGCTTCGCAACCCTGGGCTGTGGGATTCTATCCCCTCCGGGGAGTTCTCTTGAAGAATATTGCCTGCACCCTGACCGCGATGAGGCAATTCTGCGCGCTTGCCCTGATTCTGGCTCTGGAGTAGGTGTATTCCATGCCAACCGCGATTCTCAAAGCGCACTACAACGGCGAGCGCATCGTCCTCGATGAGCCGTTTGTGCTGCCTGACAACGTTCCGCTCATGGTGACGGTTTTTTCTCCTGACGCCGAACGTTCCGAGTGGGCTGCCCTTGGCGCTCAGGGTCTTGCCCGCGCATACGGCGACGACGAGCCTGACTACACGACGGCGGACCTCAAGCCGCAATGAACGCGGGCGATGTGGCGCTCACGCCACTGCCACAGTCCGATGGGCGCACCAAGCCACGTCCGGCGATTCTTCTGCGCCGGATGCCTCCATTTGGCGACTGGCTTGTTTGTGGGGTCAGCTCCCAGCTCCACCAGCAGGTTGCCGGTTTCGATGACATCATTCTCCCCTCGCATCCGGACTTTTTCCGCAGCGGCCTGAAAGCCGCCTCGCTCGTCCGTCTCGGCTTTCTGACAGTCCTGCCAGAAGACCATTTCCTTGGCGTTCTCGGTTCCATTTCGAGGGATCGGCACGCCGCGCTCCTCCAGAGGCTCTCGGTTTTTCTCACGACCGAAAATGCCTGAGCATCTACGGGGCATGGAGCGCTTCAGCGGTAAGGCTTGATTCCGCGGCCGATGCTGCGCCTTGGCGCAAAAGAATTCTTGGGTGTAGGACAGCGGTTGACCTTCCTTTGTGACCTTCGCGGCCTCCTGTGGAGTTTCTTGGATTATTATTACAGAAGCTCACGAAGGACACGAAGAGAGGCATTCAGGGCTGAGGCCTTAGTAAAGTGCTGGTGCTTGGGCTTGTTTTTCCTTTGTGACCTTCGCGGCCTTCTGTGCAATTTCTTGGATCATTTTCTACAGAAGCTCACGAAGGCCACGAAGCTGTCGCTCAGCGATGCGCACCGCTGGTTTCGACCTCGCCGAAACCTTCGTCGGTGATCGAGGGGCCGCGAGCGTCGGCCGACGCAGGGCTCTGGCTGTCTGCGGAGCCCATGAGCGGCTTGCCGTGCGCCAGGGCCGTTTTGCCGATCCAAAGCAGCGCCAGCGGTTTGGCGGCTTCCTTGCCCAGCGCCTCGACCCGCGCCTGCATGGCAGCCACCTTGTCTGGATGGGCGGTGGCGAGGTTGTTCTTTTCGTCGGGGTCGTCGGCGAGGTTGTAGAGGTCAACACTCGTGGGGATGAGCGTCCGCCAGATCAGCTTCCAATCGCCCTGGCGGATGGCGGCGCGGAATGGCTCGACATTGTAGATCACCTCCGAGCGCGGCGAGGGTTTGCCTTCGGCGATGGTGTCCCAGACATTCGCGCCATCGAGCGGCTTGCACTTGGTGGTGGACGCACCGGCGAGCGCGGCAAACGTGGGATAGATGTCCACGGCGTGGATGATGCCGTCAACGGTCTGGGGCTTGATGTGGCCGGGCCAATTGGCGAAAGCGGCGACGCGGCAGCCGCCTTCGAAAAGCGTGCCCTTGCCATCGCGGTAGGGGCCGTTGTCGCAAGGGATCCTGGTCTTGGACAAGTCGGCCATCTGGCCGGCAAACATCGCGCTCTTCGTGCCGCCGTTGTCGCTGTGAAAAACGATGAGGGTATTGTCGCGCAACCCCTTCTTGTCGAGCGCGGCGACCACGCGGCCGATCTCGTCGTCGAGGCATGCGACCATGCCCGCATAGGTGCGGCGCGTCGGGTCTTCGATGTTTTTGAAGCGGTCGATGTCATCCTGCGGCGCCTGGTAAGGGGTGTGCGGGGCGTTGAATGCGAGGTAGAGATAAAACGGTTTGTCCGGGTCCTGCCCGTTGATGTATTTCACGGCGTCGTTGCCGAGGAGCCGGGTCGCGTAGCCTTCTTCTTTGACCGGTTTGTTGTTGCGGAACCAGTCGAGCACGCCGGCGTCGGTGTGGGTGTAATAGTCCAGCTCGCCGATCATCGCGCCGTATTGGTAGTCGAACCCGCGTTGCTTGGGCCAATACTTCGTGTCCGCGTGGCCGAGGTGCCATTTGCCGATGATGGCCGTGGCGTAACCGGCGTCCTTGAGGCACTGCGGCATGAGGAACTCGGTCGTGTCGAGGCCGTAGCTGGCCGGGCCGGGGATGACGATCGTTTGCAGGCCGTAGCGGAAGGGATAACGGCCGGTCATCAGCGCGGCGCGAGTCGGCGTGCACATGGGCTGGACATAGAACTGCGTGAACTTCGCGCCCCCGTTCGCCAGCGCGTCGAGGTTCGGCGTCTTGATGTCGGTCGCGCCGTTGAAGCCCACGTCTTTCCAGCCGAGATCGTCGGCGACGATGTGGACGATGTTGGGTTTGCCCGCGGCGGCCTTCGCTTCGTTTAGGCTCTTGTCGGACGCGCGGGCAGCGGTCGCGCAGATGAGCGCCAGCACGCAAACGAGCGGGAAGGCGAAAAGGGATTGTTCGCTGGCAGTTCTCATGGCCGTGCGTTTTCCATGCTGCTTAACTCATTCCGGTTTCGTCCACTGGTGGAGCCGCGAGCCACGCCTTGCGGAGTGGCCCGCGCGATTCCCGATCAAAGCGATTTATTCGCTGAGCTTGTTGTTCCGTTGGGCCGCCTCGAGTTTTTCGATGTCGTCTTTCGAGAGCGGCGGGCGGTCGATTTTGATCGTGAGTTTGTCCAGTTTGGCGGTGAGCGGGAACGGCGGCAGGTAGTCGGCGTCGTTCACGCCTGTGAGAGTATCGGAGCCGATGTCGAAGCTCTCGTCCCATTGCAGGATCATGGGCAGGGTGTGCGGCATGGTGATGGTTTGGACATCCTTGCCGTCCACCTTGAGCGTGCCGGTGCCTGGGCGGCCGAGGCCGCTCATGTTGTTGAAGGCGAGCGTGCCCAGGCCGAGGCCGTCGTATTTGAAGTCGAACTCGACGGTGTGCTTGCCGGGGGCGAGCGCGTCCGGGCCTTCCCACTTGATGCGTTCCAGGTCCACAAGGTTCCACAGGAACACGGGCTTGCCTTTGAGCAGGTAGAAACCGTAGCCCGCGAAGCGTCCGCCAGAGGTCAAGATCATGCCTTCCGCGCCGCCTTCGGGGACTTCGAGGTCCGCCGTGATGGTGTAGGAGGCGTCGAGAAGGAACGGCGAGTCACCCTGCGGCAGGCCGACCATCGGGTGCTTGTAAACGAACTCCGTGCGGCCGGCCGTGATGTTCGGGCGCGGGGCGACGATGCGGGCGGCGACCGAGGCATCGAGCGGGAAGACCTGATATTTCTTGCCTTCGGCGACGAACATTTGCTTCATCTCCTTCACTTTGTCCGGATACTTGCTGGCGAGGTTCTGGGACTGGCTGAAGTCTTTGTCCAGGTTGTAGAGTTCGAGAACCTGGTTGTTGAGCGGGTCGGGATTGGCGGGGCCGAAGGCCTCCCACGGCGCGCGGTTCACCTCGGTGCTGAGCATCCATCCATCGTGATACAAGGCCCATTGGCCCATCATCTCGAAATACTGGGTCGTGTGCTTCGAGGGTGCCTTGGCGTTCTTTTCGTCAAACGTGTAGGCGAAACTCGTGCCTTCGATGGGGGCCTGCTTGACGCCATCTACGGTTTCTGGGGCGGGAATGCCGCAGACTTCGAGGAGGGTTGGCACAACATCAATGACGTGCATGAACTGCTCGCGGAGAGCGCCCTTGTCCTTGATATGGCCGGGCCAGGAGACGGCCATGCACTGGCGGATGCCGCCGAGCTTCGAGGCGTTCTGCTTGAACCATGTGAACGGGGTATCGAAGGCCCAGGCCCAGCCCGCCGACATGTGGTTGTAGGTCTGCTCCGTGCCCCAGACGTCATACCATTTCATCTGCTCCGCGACGGGCATCATGTTGATGCCGTTGAAGAATGCGGCCTCGTTGGGCGTTCCGAGCGGGCCGCCCTCCGCGCTGGTGCCGTTGTCGCCGTTGATATAGATGATGAGCGTGTCGTCGAGCTTGCCCATGTCCTCGATCGCCTGGACGACGCGGCCCATTTCGTAGTCGTTGTAGGCCTCGTAGGCGGCAAAGACCTCGACCTGTTTGATGAAGAGCTTCTTCTCCTCGGGCGTGCAGTCATCCCAGTGCTTGAGAATCTTTGTCGGCCAAGGTTCCAACTGGGTGTCCGCCGGGATGACGCCGAGTTTTTTCTGGTTCTCAAAAATGCGCTCGCGCAGTTTTTCGTAGCCGTCGTCGAACAGGTGCATGGCGTGGATCTTGTCCACCCATTCCTTGGTCGGGTGATGCGGCGCGTGTGTGGCGCCGGGCACGTAGTAGCAGAAGAACGGCTTGTCCGGCTGGATCTGGTTGACCCGGTTCAGATAATCGATGGCGTCGTCCGCCATGCCGGTGATGAGGTTCCAGCCCGGTTTGCCTTCGAAGGGGTAGATCTGGGTGGTGTTGCGGAACAGGTTCGGCTGCCACTGGTTCGCGTCGCCGCCGACGAACCCGTAGAAATACTCGAAGCCCTGCCCGATGGGCCAGTTGTTGAACGGTCCGACCTGGCTGGCCTGGAACGCGGGCACGTTGTGGTCCTTGCCGAACCAAGAGGTCGCGTAGCCGTTGTCAAGCAGGATGCGCCCGATGGTCGCCTTGTCCTCGTTGATGATGCTGTTGTAGCCGGGGAAGCCGGTGGACTGCTCCGAGATCACTCCGAAGCCGGCCGAGTGGTGGTTGCGCCCGGTGATCAGCGCGGCGCGCGTCGGCGAACAGAGCGCGGTCGAGTGGATGTTGTTGTAGCGTAGGCCCGAGCTCGCGATGCGGTCCATCGTCGGTGTCGGGATCACGCCGCCGAATGTGGCCGGAACGCCGAAGCCCGAGTCGTCGGTCATGATCAGCAGGATGTTGGGTGCTTTCTTCGGCGGAACAATTCGCGGTGCCCACCAGGCTTTGGACTGGAGGGCACCGTCCTTGATGACACCTCCGAATTTCGGGTCCGGCGCGGGAAGCTGCTTGCCGCTGATCGTCGTGGTCGCGCTCGGCGAACCGGGAATGCCGGTGGTTTCAATGGACGAGTCCGGAGCTTTGGCCGAACCCGCCTTATCCGCCGCGCTGGAAGTGACGCCGGTTGAGGCAAGCGCCCAGACGCAAAGCGGCAGGGCCGTTTTTTTCAGCAGGGATTTGCAGAGAGAGCCGGTGGCGGGATGACGGTTTCCGGCAGCCGAACGGAACCGGTTGAAATGAGGAGTTTTCATCGTGGCCGACGAATACCATTTTCGCGGCGGAGCGCAACCCGATTTGCCTGTTTCTGCGGTTTAGTCCGAAAACGGCGATTGAGAAATTCTTTCAGAATTCCTCTACAGGAAACGCCGTTTTCGGGTTTAGAGAGACTTGCGGTATTCAACGATGCCGGCACAAATCTGCTCGGCGAGTTTTTGGCGGTAGGGTGGGCGCTGGGCGAGCGCGGCATCGTGAGGGTTGGTCAAGAACCCGCATTCGACAAGCACGGCACGGTCTATCGTCTTGCGCAGGACATAAAATCTCGCGTTTTTAATGCCGCGATTCGTGCCGTCAGTCGTGGTCATCAGACGGCGCTGGATAAAGGCCGCCAGAGGGGCTTCTCCTGGCGAGGCATAATGCGTGCCGACCCCGCAGGCATCAGCTCTCGGGGAAGCGTCGAAATGAATGCTGACGAATATCGCTTCGGGATGGGCGTTGGCGATCGCCGCACGGGTACCGAGCGGAATAAACGTATCATCCCTCCGGGTCAGAATGGTTTTGAATCCCGCTCTTTGGAGTGCGTTGTTCAAGCGGAGAGCGACATCGAGTGCCACGCCCTTTTCCGGAATGAGGTTTTGCGGGATTCCGCCAAAGTCGTGACCGCCGTGCCCGGCATCGATCACCACGGTGGAAAATGCGGACTTGCGGACGGCCTTCGTCACCGCGGGGACGGCCTTTTTTGATTTGGGCTTGCGGGCGGGATGCTTCGTTTTTGCCTCCGCGGTAAAAACGGAAACCAGCAGAGCGAGAAAAATGGCAACAACTTTTTTCATGATTGTCCATCCTGCCCCATTGAAATCAGGGCAGGTTCGGGCGGGCGAAGACCCGCTTCGCGGGGATGCGGGCAGGCCACCCGAAGAGTTTTCGCAGAAGACCGATGAGAAATGTCATGGGCCGGATCCTGCCAGCCCGATGAAATTCAATCAAGTCCCACATCCCGGAACCGTCCCAAGTGACCGTTGAAAAGCCCTACTTGCGGGTTTTCGGAGGGGCCGGGCGGCCCGGGCTTTTGTCCGCCGGCCGTGTCTCGGCCTTTTCGGCTGACGGGGGCTTGGCCGGCCACAGCAGCCGCCACGGTTCCTTCTTCAGCACGCCGGTGAATTGCTCGGCGTTTTCGATCACCTGGGGAATCGGGGACTTGTTCAGCATCTCCGCAAACGTCTTCGTGTTTTTGATGGTGAGAGCCAGATCGGACTCCGGGCCGGTCAGGCGCTTCATGTTCTCGTTGACGGACTCGGTGATATCCGGCACCCGATCGCCGACAAATTCCGCGTGATCTTCCGCCTGCCCGGTCTTCACATCCCCATACACAAAGTCGATCACCTGTTGGCCCATCAGCCCCTGCTGGCTCAGGCGCGCTGTCACATTGCGGTAAATCGGGGCCGCCTTGTCCACCTGGACATCAATGGAGACCTCGTAGTTGTCATGACCTTTTGGCCGCTTTTCCGGAGGCACGGGCGATTCGAGGGCCGTCACCTTGCCGATTTCGCGGCCCGCCAGCATCACCGGCGCACCGGGCCGTATCCCGTTGGCGTTGTCGTAATAGATGCGGTAGGTGTTGAGCGGCTTGAGGACACCCGGCATGCCGACCACCACCAGGACGGCGATCAAAATACCGAGGGTCGCCAGCACCAGGATCCCCGTGGTCAGTTCGTTCTTGTGAATTTGCATAAGCTACTTTTTGTGTTTCCCGCAATTGGAATAGGACTGGAGAAAACTGCTGATGGCGGGATCGCCGGAATCGCGGAACTCGTCCGGCGTTCCCTCCAGGATGATTTTGCCCTCGTGGAGGAAAGCCATCCGTGTGGCCACGGCAAACGCGCTCTCCATCTCGTGGGTGACGACGATCGAGGCGACCTTCTGCTTTTCGCGCAAGTGGACGATGAGATCGTTGATCAGCTTGTTGTTGATCGGGTCGAGGCCCGCGGAGGGTTCGTCGAACAGCACCAGTTCCGGCTCCAATGCCAGCGCCCGCGCCAGGCCGGCACGCTTCTGCATCCCTCCGCTGAGCTCGGAGGGAAGCTTGTCCTTAGCGTCCTCCAGCCCGACGAGTTCCAGCTTTCGCGCAACGATGGAAGCGATTTCCGGCCCGGCTTTATCCGTGAGTTCCTGAAGCGGGAGGCTGATGTTGTCGGCCACGCTCATCGAGCTGATCAACGCGGCATTTTGATAGACCATGCCGAGGTGCGTCCTGGCATCATTCAACTTCGGCCGCGACAGCTTTGCCAGGTCCTCTTCCTTGAATTTCACCGACCCCGCATCCGGTTTCAGCAATCCCATCAGGATGCCGAGCAACGTGCTCTTGCCGGAACCGCTCAGCCCCATGACCACCAGGGTTTCCTCCGGCTGCATGGACAAATCGACGCCGCCCAGAATGGCTTTGCCCGAGAATTGCAGCCTCACTCCACGCATCTCAACGAGGTTCTTTTTTTTTGCGCTCACGGGAAAAAAGTGATGATGAAAATATTGCAGAGCGAGTCGCAGACAATCACGGTGCTGACAGCCGTCACCACGCTGGAAGTCGTTGCGGCGCCCACGCCGACGGCTCCGCCTTTCACGGAAAGCCCCTTGTAGCAGGAGATCGCCCCGATGAGCCCGCCAAATAAAAAGCTCTTCACGATCCCGGACACCACATCCTTCACAAAAAGGTTCGCCATCACCTGGTCGTAAAAAAAACCGTAACTGATATGCAGCATCAGGCCGGAAATGAAGGCCGCGCCGCAGATGCCGGAGAGGATGGACACCACGGCCAGGCAAGGGGTCAGGCAGAAGATCGCCAGAAACCGCGGCGTGACCAGATAGCGGCGCGCGCCGATGCCCATGCCTTCGATGGCATCGACTTCGCCCCCGGCCGTCATGGCTCCCAGCTCCGCAGTGTAGGCTGCGCCGACGCGCGAGGCCAACACGATCCCGGTAAACAGCGGGCCCATTTCCCGGATGAACGACACCGAGACGACCGCCGGGACCAGCGTCACCATCCCGAAAATCCGGAGCTGGTAGCCGGTCAGCAACGCCATGGTCAGCCCGACAAATACCGAAAGAAGAACGACCATCGGCACCGAGCCCATGCCGACGCGGTCGCACTGGTAAAAAAAGTGTTCCCGGCGAATCGGGGCCCGGTGCCGGGAAACCCGCTCGGCGATCTCCGAAACCGTATCTCTCGCCATCCCGGCCAAACTGCCCAGCTCTTGCAGCCCGGAGAGGGATAGTGCGCCGAGTTTTGAAATCACACCTCCTCCTCTTCATCGCCACCATTCAGGCTCATGGCGTCGGCTTCACGCGTGCCGATGGATTCCGGGGGAGCGTCGGTCGGTTTTTCAGGTTTCGAGTTTGTGCTGGCCAAGGCGAGGTCGCTCCGAAGCTGGGCGCGGGTTTTCGAATATATTGACGGCTTGCCCATACGGGACCAGTTAAGTCGCGAATCCCCGGTCCCGCCATAGGGTGATGACCCCACCGTGGCGGAAGCCGCTTGAGTTTCGCAATCGCGCAAGGTTACGGCTCTGACACGCTGCGACACCAAAGAAAACGACCTGATTTTCATCAGGTCGCTCTTGTTTTGGTTTGGCGATGACCTGTCTAATAAGACCGGACGTTTTGCGTTTCCACCGTGTAAGGTCGGTTTCTGACCGTGGTTTCTTCCGTCGTGGTGCTGGTCACTTGCGGGGTATGATCCCGTTGTGGGCGCACATTGACGCAACTGGACATGAGGAGTGGTCCTGTGAGAGCCACCAAACAAATGATGAGATATTTCATGGATTGAACTTTCTGTTTGTTACCTGGTTTCCGTCGTCGTTGTCGTGGTTTTCTGCTCTTCAACGGCACCGGGGACAACGACCGCTTTTCTCACGATGACCTTCGACGCCGTCATGGTGTCCCCGGATTTCGTGTAATAGACGGTGACGGGAAGACCGGACTTGATGGCTGTCATCGAAACCGGGTTGCCGGTTTCATCGACGTAGGTCGTTGTCTTGCTGTAACCATAACTTACGGGTCCCGTGCCGGTTTCTGTTTTGATCACGATGGCGTTCGGACTGAACTCACTGATGGTGCCCATGGATGTGATTGGACTGGTTGTGACGACAGCATCCTGAGCCAGAACGGTGTTTGCGGTGAGGAGCGTTCCTGTCAGCAGGAGGGCTCCAATGGAATTGCGGATTAGTTTTTTCATAGCCTGCACAGTATTTGAGGATCTCCGAAGGCGATATGGGGTGTAACCCGACTGTCGATGGAGGACTTGTCTCATTGCAACCCAAGGGAGTTGAGCAGGGTTCTGTCGAGGCATCCAGTGCAATCGCTTCAATGGGGTCTTTCCCTACTCAGCCAGGGTTCGGGAACTGCTCGACCGTCCTGGTGCCGGTGCTGCTCGTCAAGTGGCTAGGCTCGCTGGGCGATCTGCGGCGTCGGATCTGACGGAGTCCTGGATTTGGCGAGATCGAAAATCCGATACCCATGGCTTCGATCATGGGTGTGCCGCGGCTGCCGGGGTGGGCGGCAGAGGAGTCAAGCCGGACCGACCGGACAGGTTGCCGCTCATGACATAGACAATCATCGCGATAAACATCACCACGATGCCGACCCAGAAACGCCAGTCCGTATGCGCGCGTTCCCAATAAGGAACATGACCGGGAGGAGTGCTGTTGCCGTGCGAATCATGGCGATGGTGACGATGTCTGCTCATTTTTTCACGGTGTGTCTGACCATCGACGGGGCGAGCCGCAGGTGCCATGGGGTGAACACCCTATGGTGCCGAGGGCACCATGCACTATTCTGTCGCCATTGAATTCGGGCCGGACTGCTGACGACCAGCGGATCGGAGCGGGAATTCACAACAACTTGAAATATTATGAAACTTATCACTATGTTGGCCACAATTAATGCTGCGCTGTTCGGCTGCTGCCTGCAGGCCAGCGATCTGTCCCACGAATTGGACTACCGTGCGGAGGAAAAATTCACCGAGTTCAAAGGGGCGGAAGTCCGGAACCTCCAGAACGTAAAGTTCGGCAGGGTCAGCGATATCACGGCGGATTTGCAGAATGCACGCCTGGTGGAGGTGGTTGTCAGGTCCGGAGGCGGATTTCTGGGCATGGGCACCAAGTTCACATCCGTGGCCCCGCGGGCTCTCAAGCTGGATGCTCCCAACCGCGTCCTTCGTTTGGATGTGAGCAAGGCAAAGTTTGATGCCTCGCCCCGGTTCCGTAGCTCCGACATGAACGGCCCTTCGGCGCTCGACAGGCTGGAGGCACTCAACCGCTACTACGGCCTGAAGCCCTGGTTTTTCGAAGAAGGCCAGGCGACCCGGAAAAATGCGGAAATCCTCAAACTCGGACATGTTGAGAAGACAACCCACATCATCGGAATGCCGATCGCCAATACCAATGGGGAAATGATCGGAAAAGTTGGAGCAGTGACGATGGATCTTCCCAAGGGGCAAATCATTCATGTCGTCATGGTGACCAACGAAACGGAAAACCCGCGCAGCATCATCCAGGCAAGGGCGCTGCGGTTCAATCCTTCAAAAAATGCTCTGATTCTCGATAATTCCGACGTTGAACTCGCCGGCCAGCCGCATTTCAAGTGGCGGCATGGCAACCACACGGCCTTCCAGGAGGAGACGTATGTCAACCGGAAGGTGGAGGCAGACGATGGGCTCCATTCGAGACAGAACGCGAATGAAGGAATCGTCAGAGGATCCACCACGATGGAACAAGGGCAGAACTTCAGGGACGAGCAGAAAACCAAGCGCATCCTGCAGGCGATCCAAGCCGACCCCACCCTCTCCGCCAATGCAAAAAACGTGGAGGTCGTCACGCTCAATGCCCAGACCACGCTGCGCGGCCATGTGAACACCGCCGATGGAAAACGGAGAATCGGCGAAATTGCCGCCAAGGCCGGTCGCCCGGAAAACGTCAGCAACGAGCTCGAAGTCAGACCCCATTAAGCGGCACCTAGCCGGGGAATCATGTCACGGGCAGTTCTGAATGGCGCTAACTTAAGGCGGATTTGGGACGTGGGGTGGCCGTCCCGGCTGCCTGCTCGTAGGGAGAATAGCAGGCGAGACGCCTGCTCCACGACACTTAAGTTAGTGCCAATCCGGGCAGTCCTCCCAACATGAACGAACCGCAGAGCTTGAGGATTGCCGGACAAGCGACTTCGCCGGGGATGGTCATCGGACCGGCGTTCGTCTATCGAGATCATCCGGAGGATCTCTCGCCTCCGCGGGATATCAAGCGCCACCAGATCGAAGAGGAATTGAGAGATATCGAACGCGCCGTGAGGATCGTGCGCGGGGACTTGAAAATTTCCGCGCGGCGCATCGAAGCACAGACGGGCCCGAAGCTCGCCGCGATTTTTGAGGCGCATGAAGAGATGCTCCAGGATCCGTCGCTCCGGCGGGAAATCCGCGACGAGGTCGAGGGGACGTTGATCGACGCCTCCCAGGCGCTCGCGCGGGTATTCCTTCGATGGGAGGAAAAGTTCCGGGCGACAGGCGAAGAGATGCTCCAGGATCGCGCGGACGATCTCGTGGATCTTCAGGGCCGCCTGCTGCGGGAAATCGCCGGGGTCAAAACCACCGCGCTGGAAAAAATGCCATCCGGTCGCGTTCTCGTGGCTCGTAGGCTTTTCCCATCCGATACCGTCGCGCTGCCGAGACGCGGTGTGCTGGGCATTATTCTGGAGTTCGGCGGTCCGGGTTCGCATGCGGCGCTCTTGGCCCGCGCGCTCGGCATACCGACCGTGGCACTGATACCCGACGCGACGGAACGAATCGCCGATGGCCAAGAGGTGATCGTGGATGCTTTTGCCGGCGAGGTGATCCTCAACCCGGACGAGAACACACGGCGGGACTACGAGGAGAGCATCCGTAAGACGCAGGAGGAGGCGCTCCAATCCCGGCTGCTTTCGCTGGAGCCGGTCAAGACGACAGACGGGGCGGAGATCGCCGTGATGGCGAATGTGGGATGCGGCGAGGATGTGGCCGTTGCTGCCGAGAACGGGGCCGATGGGGTCGGCCTGTATCGCATCGAACAATTCTACCTCTCGAGGAAGACTCCTCCGTCGGTTTCCGAACTGCTCGCTGAGCTGAGGGCAGCTCTCGCGCCGCTCCACGGAAAACGGATCACGATCCGCTTGCTGGATTTAGGCGCGGACAAGCCCGTGCCTTATGTTCAGTTTCCGAGCGAGGACGATCCCTTTCTCGGGCGGCGCGGCGTGCGCCTCCTGCTAACCTATCCCGACCTGCTCGACACCCAGCTCAAAGCCTTGTTGGAATTGGCCGCGGAACAGGACATCCAGATTCTCGTCCCCATGGTCACGTTGGCCGAGGATATGGAGCGGGTGCGGCGGCGGTTCCAAGAAATTGCCGGAGCCGCCGGCATTGAGAAACTTCCGCCGCTCGGAGCAATGATCGAGACGCCGGCGGCGGCGCTCTGTGTGAAGGACATCATCCTGCATGCGGATTTCTTGAGTATCGGGACGAACGATCTCACCCAGTTCACGATGGCCGCTGGCCGGGAAAATCCTCTCGTGAATGAGTATTATCTGGAAAACCATCCCGCCGTCCTGCGTCTCGTGCGCATGGTCCTTGAAGAGGCGGGGCAGACGCCGGTCTCTGTCTGCGGCGAACTTGCCGCGAATCTTGGCAGCATACCTGTTCTCCTCAAGCTCGGCCTGCGCGGCCTAAGTGTGGCCCCACCGCTTGTGCCCTCGGTCAAGCAAGCCATCCGCCGGGTTTCGTCGGGCTGAAGAAGGTGTTCCCCTTGTGGACCTCCCGGATCGCCTGGCAGACACGGTCGGCGGAGGTGTGTTCGATCAGATAGCCCATCGCCGAATTTGCCGCCAACGGGGTCGAGGCGATCAAGGTGACCCACGGAACGGGCGAACTCGACATCTCGTCCGATCCGGTATACGGTTCACTCATGCCAGCAACACTTGATGCCCTGTCGCACGACGCTCTTGTTCTTCCGCCCGATCAACGGGTTTCCCTCGCTTACCGGCTCCTTGTCAGCGTTGAGTCTGATCCTGAACCTGGCGCAGACGCCGCTTGGGATGCCGAAATAGCGGCCCGGATCGCGCGTTTCGATGCCGGGGAATCCCAGACCGTGGCGGCCTCCGAGGCTTTTGCCCGCTTGCGTCAGATTGCACCCAGGCAATGAGCGGGGCCGTTTTGGAGTTTCTTCCAGAGGCTCTCGCCGACGCTGAGGAAGCCACCCGGTATTACGAGGAATGTCTGGAGGGTTTGGGCACTCGTTTCCGAACTGAAATCGAAAGCCTTTGCGCCGCCATCCTCCGGCAGCCCCTGCTTTGGAATGAACGTTCCGGCGGTCATCGTCGCGTCAACCTCCCGGGGTTTCCCTACTACATCGCCTATTTCATCCGTGGAAAACGCGTCGTCGTGGCAGCGGTCGGCCATGCAGCCCGCCATCCTGGTTACTGGAAGCAGCGCCAAGTCTGAGGTCAGAATAAATTCGGCTTATGAAAACGAGACGGGTTCCGGGAGTCAGGACATGGCTGATCGCATCCCTGCTGTATGCGCCGGCGCTTCTCGCCGATTGGTCCTTTGTCATGCTGGGCGACACCCGTGGGAGCGGTGGCACGACAGCGACGGGGGTCAGTTTGGATCTGCCAGCCATCGCCCAGAAAATCGCCTCCTTGAAATTGAAACCCGATCTGGTCATGGTGGCGGGCGATCTTGTCAACGGCAACGATGTGCCGGCAGGCTCCCCTCTGAACGACTACGGGCTCCAGTTCGACAACTGGAAGGCGGCCATGCAGCCGGTCTTCAACTATTCCACCAACACGGGCATCCCGATCTACACCGTGCGCGGCAACCACGAGAACATGTGCAGCGAAGGTGCCCCCATCCCCGCTTTGAAGCAGGCCTACTACGACGCTTTCCAAAGCTACCTGCCGACGAACGGCCCGGTCAACCAAGTGGGCTTCAGCTATTCGTTCACCCGCAACAACGTCACCTTCGTCGCCGCCGACCAGTATTTTTACTACGATGGGGGGGCAAGCCTCGACGGCTACCACACGCTGGACCAGACATGGGTCAACAACCAGTTCGCGGCCTCCTCTTCGACTTTCAAGGTCCTGATGGCGCACGTGCCAATTTTCCAAACCGAGGGCGGCGGCGAGAGCGAGCGATTCTTCGGGGACAACTCCACCGGTGACCAAACCCGGTCGGCTTTCTGGAACACGCTGGGCGCGGACGGCGTGCAGCTCTACCTGTGCGGGCACGTCCACAACGAAAGCGTCGCCACCACGCCCATCCCCGACGGCGGCACCATCCTCCAACTGATGGCCGGCAACGGCGGGGCATCCCCCAAGGATCCGGTCGGCAACCAGCCCGAGCCGGGAGTGGACGTGCTCCACACCAGCGACAAGTTCGGGTTCTCGCTGGCAACGGTGGGTGCCGACGCGATGACGATCCAATACTACTCGCTGGACACAACCGATAATTCCTGGTCCATCGCCGCCTACACCACCGTGATTGTTCCAGAATCTTCCACCGCCTGCCTGCTGGCCTTTGGGATGGCGGGGTTGATGGCCCTGAGAGCCTTCGTGCCCCTCATACCGTCTGGGTCTCCCTACTCTACTAAAAAAACCCCCGCTTCCGGTTCCGGCCGAAAGGAGGAGGTGTTTGGTGAGGATTAGGGCGCGGGCTTCCTGGCCTGCGGGGCAGCCGATTGTTTCCACTCGAGCGGGGTGCCCTGCGGGAGGAGGCGGGCTGCGCGGGAGATGTCCCAGTTCGTCAGGCGAAACCCTCCGAGGCCCCGCCGGGAATTCATCTCCGATGGGATGCTGGTTCCGTGAAGGCCGTAGGGAAGCGGGTCGGTGCTGTCGGCCTTGGCGAGGTTGATCCACAAAATCCCCGCCGGATTCCTCGGTCCCGCCGGCAGATATTCCTCGGCGGTCAATACCGGCACCTGACCCGCAGGCTGGGATTTTTCCCCGGTGAAAAAATTATTCGTCGGCGGTTTCGGGGTGTCGCGCGGTTCATGGAGTGTGGCCAGTCGCGGGCGGGGCAATGCTTCGAGGATCTTCCACGTCCCTTTCCCCCTCAGGCCCGGACGGGCCGGCGCAACCGGCAGAACGGCCATCAGCCGGTCATTGCGATAAATCTCCAGCCTGGAGAGATCCACGATTGCCGCCGTGATCGCGTTTTGCGGGTTTGCGGAAGGCTGGAGCGGGGGCTCGAAGGCCTTTTCGATTGGGAAGGGGATCACGTTGGGAACGCAAAAAACGGTCCCGACAGCGGGCAGCGGTTTGATTTCCGGGTTCAACAGGCGGAGCAGATCCTCGCGACAGTGGAACCTTTCCGCTACAAATTCCCAGGGGGAGTGGTAAGGAAGCATCGTGGACGAGGTCATTTCTTCGAAGGAAGGGAGAGCGGCTGGCGTGGCCTTCGGTGCGGCCTTCGAGGCGGCCTTGCCTTTGCCCGGCATGGATTCCGGCGGTTTGTTGACGGGTGGCTTTTCGGCCTTCGGGGGCGCGATGAACCGGAAATCTTCGCGATTGAGGGTGTATTTTGTGGTCGCCTCCCCGACGCCAGCGAGGGCTTTCGCTTGGAGCAGCGCGGTGTCTCCGGCGTCCGCGTGGTGGAGCTGGTAGAGATAAACCAACCTTTGAAAATCCAAGCTGGATTTTCCGTTGATCGGCCCGGCGGAAAAATTCTCGCGATCAAGAAAAACTTGGAGAAGAAAAATCTCCTGGTCCAGCGCGCCGGCTGCATCCGGTGCTCGTGAGTCTGCTTTGTTTGCGCGGGGAGTGCTTTTCGGCTTGGGAGGCTCGGGGGGGAGACCCAGTGCGATGCACTCCTCAAGCGTGGGAAGCTTCAAGATCTGGCCGACTCGAATCATGTCGTTGGCGAGCCCGTTCGCCGCTTTGAGCTGGGCGACGGTCAATTTGAATTTCATTCCGATCAGCACCAGCGCGTCCCCCTTTTTGACCTCGTAGGATGTCAGGGGGCCCTGCTGCACAGGAGACTGGGGAGTCACGGGGACCGGC